>Ga0105044_10007368_pt1 | contig 15145 bp, 12 predicted proteins | sample MAT01_FD_78092 | JGI IMG/M metagenome (GOLD analysis project Ga0105044, IMG submission 78092) | Freshwater microbial communities from Lake Fryxell liftoff mats and glacier meltwater in Antarctica - MAT-01 | ecosystem: Environmental > Aquatic > Freshwater > Ice > Liftoff microbial mat | place... | reverse complement strand
GAGGTCGCTGCGCTCCCGTTGCGAGGTCGCTTGCGCTCCCGTTGCGAGGTCGCTGCGCTCCCGCGGCGAGCTGCGCGCTTCGAGGTCGCTGCGCGCCCGCCCGATACACCAGCCCACGGCGGCTGCGTCCCATCGAGCGCCGGCCCCGCCGGCTCGCCGCGCGTGGCCGCAGGCCCGCTCGCCGCGGGAGCAAAGCGACCTCGCAGCGCGTAGCTCGCAGCTCGCAGCTCGTAGCTCGCAGCTCGCAGCTCGCAGCCCGCAGCTCGTAGCTTGTACTACGTGGTCCATGGCCTTACGAATCAACTCAAGGAGTTCACCATGGAACCTTGGCTTATCGTCGTCGTGGTCGTATCCATCGTCGCCCTGTTCCTCTTCATGTGGGCAGTCGGCATCTACAACAACCTGGTGACGCTGCGCAACCGCTTCAAGAACGCCTATAGCCAGATCGATGTGCAGCTCAAACGCCGCTACGACCTGATTCCCAATCTGGTGGAGACCGCCAAGGCCTACCTCAAACATGAGAGCGGCACGCTCGAAGCCGTGATCGCCGCGCGCAATCAAGCGGCGCAGATGCAGTCGCGCGTCGCCGCCGATCCAACCGACGGCCCGGCGATGAAACAGTTCCTGCTCGCTGAAGGCGCGCTCAACGGTTCGATGGGCAAGTTCTTCGGCCTGTCCGAAGCCTACCCGGATCTGAAAGCCAACACCACCATGGCGCAGCTCAGCGAGGAACTGACCACCACCGAGAACAAGATCTCCTTCGCTCGTCAGGCCTACAACGATGGCGTGATGGTCTACAACACCGCGCGCGAAGTGTTCCCCAACAACCTCTTCTCCGGCATCTTCAACTTCGGTGCGGCGGTGGCCTACGAGATCGAGGACGCCAAGGAACGCGTGGTGCCGAAGGTGGCGTTCTGATGTCGGTTTGTCCGATGTCCGATGTCCAATGTCTACTCAACTGTCATCGGACAACTAACGTTGCATCACCTTTGCCCTGATATCTGCCCAGGACCAGCGCCCATGACGACATCGGACATCGGACATCGGACAGCGGACCTCTAAATGGATTTCTTCGCCCGCCAGGATCACGCGCGCAAACTCACCAATCGCTTGATCTGGATGTTCGCGCTCGCCGTGATCGCCACCGTCGTCGCCGTGAACCTGTTGGCATACGGTGGCGTCGAGTGGTACCTGAATGAAACCGGCGTACGCGGTACGCGACCGCTGAATGTCGAGGCGACCTCGGGGCAGCGTACCGGGCCGTGGATCACCTATCTGCACCTTAAGGCGCAACTCGCCGCGACGTTGGTGACGCTCGCCATCATCGGCCTGGGCAGCCTCTACAAGACTGCACAACTGCGTGGCGGTGGCCCGGCGGTGGCGGTGTCGTTGGGCGGCCGACCAGCGCAACCCGGACGTGATCCGCGCGAGCAGCAGTTGGTCAACGTCGTAGAGGAGATGTCGATCGCCTCCGGCGTGCCGATGCCGCAGGTTTATGTCCTGGAGCGCGAAGATGGCATCAATGCCTTCGCGGCGGGACTCGGGCAGCAGGACGCGGTGGTGGCGGTGACCAACGGCGCACTGCATCGTTTCACCCGTGACGAACTGCAGGCCGTCATCGGCCACGAGTTCAGCCACATCCTTAACGGCGACATGCGCATCAACCTCCGCCTGATGGGTTTGATCCATGGCATCCTGGTGATCGCGTTGACCGGACGGTTGGTGATGCGTCTGGCGGCGAGCTCTGGTCGCAGCCGTTCATCCAACAGCAAAGGCAACGGTGCGTTGCCCATTCTGATCGGCGGGATCGCCTTGCTGGTGGTCGGTTCGATCGGCTATTTCTTCGGTCAACTGATCAAGGCCGCGATCAGTCGGCAGCGGGAGTTCCTGGCTGATGCCTCGGCCGTGCAATTCACGCGCAATCCCCAGGGCATGGCCGATGCGCTCCGACGGCTCGGAGCTGGCTCCGCACGTGCGTACGTCGCGCATCCGCGGACCAGCGAAGTCAGCCATATGTTCTTCGGCACGGCAACCTCTGCCGCGTTCATGAGCCTGCTCGCCACGCATCCGCCATTGGCGGAGCGCGTCCGTGCGATCGATCCGACGTGGGATGGGACGTGGCCCGGCGCTGAAGAGGCGCCCATGCCGAGCGTTACCCATCGCTCCGCTGCCGCGGTAGCGAGTTTGGCTGGTAGCCCGGCACCGATCTCCGCCGATTCGGTGGTCGCACGCGTGGGAACAGTGTCGCCTGATCAGGTGGTGCTGGGTGCCGCGCTGGTGGACTCGTTGCCGGACGTGGTGCGTAACGCCGCCCACGATCCGTACAGTGCCCGCGCGGTGGTGATCGCGCTGATAATGGGGCCGGATCGGGCCAAAGCCGTGCCGCTGATGGATCTGCTCGAACGCAGCGGTGACCATCCGCTGGTGCGCGAGGTCCGTCGTCTGCATCCACTGATCGCGAAACTGGACGCACGCGCACGTCTGCCACTGTTGGAGATCAGCTGCCCGGCTCTGCAACAACTCACCGCCACTCAACGCCCGCCGTTCCTCGCTCTGCTCAATCTGCTGGTCAAGGCCGACGGCATCATCAGTCCGACGGAGTACTGCCTCACCCGGCTGGTCGCGGCCCATCTGGCACTACCATCGTCAAACCACGGTGGAATCCATGCGTTAGCACCGATCCTAGGCTCCGCGAGCGTGCTGCTGTCGGCGCTGGTGCGTTTCGGCCACAGTGAACCGCAAGCACAACGTGATGCGCTTGCCGCTGGGGCTGCGCGCCTGGTCGAACGCGGCGACACCCTCCCTCTGCTGTCGGTCGACCAATGTGGTCCGACACAACTCGACGCTGCGCTTGAACTCCTCACCAAAGCCAGCCCTGGGATCAAACGCCGCGTGCTGGACGCCTGCGCCTGGACGGTGGCAGCGGATGGCGTCGTCCAACCGGGCGAAGCCGAATTGTTACGCGTGGTGTCGATGATGCTGGGCTGCCCGATGCCGCCGTTCGCCAACGGCTAGCTAAGAGCTGATTTCAGCCAACCACGTTCAGTCAGTGGTGAGTAAGAACCAGCATGTTGTCGCGGTGAACGACGGCCTTGGGCAAGGCATAGCCCAGCAGCTGTGCTGCGACATCCAGGCGTTTGCCACAGATCTTTTCCAATTCATCGGATGACAAGCCGACCAGACCACGGGCGATTTCTTCACCATCGGGCGAGACCAGCGCGACCGTGTCACCGCGCGCAAAGGTGCCGCTGACGCTGGTGACGCCAGCGGGCAACAGGCTGCGACCCTGGGTCGCAACCGCACGCACGGCGCCGACATCCAGGTGCAACTGACCGTGGACACGACGCGCAACCCCGAGCCAGCGACGACGGCTGTCGGCACGTTCGCCTTTGCCGACGATGCGTGTACCGACCCCCTCACCAGCCACGACACGTTCGATGACGCGTGGTTCACGTGCCAGGGCGATGGTGGTGGTGACACCAGCGCCACCGGCCAAGCGCGCGGCTTCGAGTTTGGAACGCATGCCACCGCGACCGCGTGCGCCCGCGTCGCCAGCAGCGGCGACCTGTTTGGCACTGACACCGATCATCTCGGTCAGACGTTTAGCATCGGGATTGGAGCGCGGATCGGCGTCGTACACGCCGTCGATATCGGTCAGCAGGATCAGGTGCTCGGCACCAAGCTGCGTCGCCATCAGTGCGGACAAGCGATCGTTATCACCAACGGTCAATTCCTGCACGGCGACTGGATCGTTCTCGTTGATCACCGGGATGGCCTTGTAGGCGAACAACGAACGCAGGGTTTCAGTCAGGTTGAGGTACCGCTCACGCTCGGTGAAGTCGTCGTAGGTCAGCAGCAGTTGCGCTGCCACCAGGCCATGCGCGGCGAGTGCAACTTCCCAGCGGTGCGCCAAGGTCACCTGACCAATGGCGGCCAGGGCCTGACGATCTGCCAGTCCGGGTGGACGTTCGCCAAGCCCAAGAATGCCGACACCGCTGGCGACTGCACCGCTGGTGACCAATACCGGACGATGACCGCTCTTGGCAATGGCGGCGAACTGCGCAGCGACGGTGTCGAGGTACGGCAGATCCAGTCGCCCTTTGGTATCGACCAGGGAATTGCTGCCGATTTTCACCACCACCACATGGCTACGCTCAACCACGGTCGTCATCCTTGCGCGGGGTCTCACCGCCGGTGCCTGATTCATCGTTACCCAGCGTGGGTGGCGGCTCCGTCGGGGCGCTTGGCGATGGTTCTGTGCCGCCTACTGGCGGCGCAGGTTCGGTCGCCTCGGGCGACGGTTGATCGGCGCTCGACGGTGCGTGATCGCCAGCGACCAGATCCTCGGTGATCGCGCCACGGGGAATCGGCTGCGGATCGCTGTCGGTCGGCAAAGCCGCGGACGGCTGTGCGGGATCGGGACGGACATCAACCGTCGGCGACGTCTCGGACCCCGGATCCTCGCGCGGGACCTGCGCCTGATGGGCCGCCTGTTCCTCAGCTGCCATGCGCTTGAGTTCCGCCGCTTGCTCCTTGGCCTCCATCCGGTGGTGATGCCACATCATGACCCGGGCAAGTCCGACACCGAGGGCGTAGAGCGCGAACAACGGAATCATCATCGCGATCATGCTGATCGCATCCGGCGGCGCGACCACGGCAGCTACCGCGGTGTTGAACATGATCGCCGCCTTCCAATGGACGATGAGCTGGCGGACGGTGACGAAGCCGAGGCGCACCAGCACCATGATCAGCCAGGGGATGTCCATGATCAGGCCGAAGACCATGGTCATGAAGACGAAGTTGTGGTGGTAGCCGGTGAGTTGCAGATTGAAGAGCGCGATCGGATTGTTCGCCGTCCATTTGATCATGAAACCGTAGTAATACGGCAGACCGATGAAGAAACCGAACACCGTGCCAGCGTAGAAGAACATGATGCCGGCCGGCACAAAGAGGAACGCCAGGCGACGCTCACGCGATACCAGGCCGATGCCGATGAACTTCCACAACTGGTAGACCAGCACGGGAAAGGCGATGAAGAACGCGGTATAGAAACTCACCAGCATGGAGGACACCGGTCCCTCCATGACGCCGTGGATCATGAACTTCGGCAGCGTGCCATCATTGGGCAGGCCGACCGCCTTGGCCTGCTCCGGATACAACAGCGTCGCCCACACCATCGGCTGGGCAAAGATCTGCTGCAGGCGGGCCTCATAAATGAAGGCGGTGAAAAAACCCGCAACCAGGATGATGATCGGCCAGATCAGGCGACGGCGGAGTTCATCCAGGTGATCGCCGAGACTCATCGGCACATCGAACGTATCAGGGATGAACTTGGCCATGGGTCAGGCCTGCACTGCGTGCACGGCACGCGCCAGCTCACCCGCACGACCGGCGACTTTCGCCACCAGATCCGCATCCTTGCCATGTTTTTCGATCAGGCGGACCAGATGACTGCCGACGATCACGCCGTCACCGTGGCTGGCGGCGAGGGCGGCCTGCTCCGGGCTGGAGATGCCGAAGCCGATACACACCGGGGCGTCGGAGACACTCTTGAGCGCTTGCACTTGTTTGGCCAAATCCGCCGGCAACTCCGCGCGTTCGCCGGTCACACCGAGGCGGCAGACGTAGTAGAGGAAACCGCGGCTTTCGCGCATGAGCATCTTCTTGCGCTTGAGTGGCGTGGTCGGCGCCGACAGACAGATGGTCGCCAAGCCGGCAGCGCGCATGGTGGCGAGGAACTCGGGGTCCTCTTCCGGCGGCAGATCGAGCGGCAACAGGCCATCGACTCCAGCGGCGACGGCATCGGCGGCGAACTTCTCCGCGCCGTACGCCAGCACCGGGCTGAGGTAGGTGAAGAACAGCAACGGCACCTGCGTACGTTCGCGGATTCGATGCACCGCGGCGAGCACGCCACGCACGGTGGTGCCGCTCGCCAGCGCGCGTTCACACGCCGCCTGGTTCGCTGGGCCGTCAGCCATCGGATCGCTGTACGGGATGCCGAGTTCGATGATGTCGACACCTTGCTCGGCCATGCCGACAACGAGGTCGACCGTGGCGTCGAGGTTGGGATCACCGGCACAGATGTAGGCGACGAAAGCTTTTTTCCCCTCAGCGCGCAGGTCGGTGAAGCGGCGGGAGATACGATTATCGGAGTGGTCCGATGTCCGATGTCCGAGGTCCGAGGTCTCGCGAGTTCGGACGCGCTTGATGGAGGAAGCGCTCATTGCACGACCTTGGCCAGAACATTCCCAATGATCAGAGCCAACGTCGGCCTACCCGACAGCGGACAGCGGACAGCGGACAGCGGACGAAGATTCACAACGTCACCCCTTCGAAGCGCGCCACTTCCGCAACATCCTTATCGCCTCGTCCGCTGATGTTGACGATGATGATCGCGCCTTTGCGGGTCTTCGCCGCTACCTCAGCCAAAACACCGATGGCGTGCGAGGATTCGAGCGCGGGGATGATGCCTTCGGTTTCGGCCAGCAGATGCAGGCCAGCAAGCGCACGCTCATCTGAGCAACGCAGGTATTCGGCGCGTTTGGTGTCGCGCATCCAGGCGTGCTCGGGGCCGATCGACGCGTAGTCAAGTCCGGCGCTGACCGAGTGCGTGCCCATCACCTGGCCGTCCTCGTTCTGCAGGACGTAACTGGCCATGCCTTGGAACACGCCGAACGAACCGCCAGAGAAACGCGCGGCATGTTCGCCCAACGCATTGCCGCGACCGCCAGCCTCAGCTCCGATGAAACGTACGGACTTGTCCTTCATGAATGGATGGAACAGACCGATGGAGTTCGAGCCGCCGCCGACGCAGGCGAGCAACACATCCGGCAGGCGGCCTTCCGCCTTAAGTATCTGCACCCGCGCTTCGCGGCCGATGACGCTCTGAAAATCACGCACCATCATTGGGAACGGATGCGGGCCGAGGGCGCTGCCAAGGATGTAATGGGTCGACTCGACGTTGGTCACCCAGTCGCGCAGCGCCTCGTTGACGGCATCCTTGAGCGTGTGGGTGCCAGAGGTGACGCCGATGACCTCGGCACCGAGCAAGCGCATGCGGAAGACGTTGGGCGCCTGGCGACGCATGTCCTCGGTGCCCATGTAGACGTGGCACTTAAGGCCGAGCAAGGCGCACGCGGTCGCGGTGGCGACGCCATGCTGACCGGCGCCGGTCTCGGCGATGATGCGCTTCTTCTTGAGCTTGAGTGCCAGCAGGCCCTGACCGATGGCGTTGTTGATCTTGTGCGCGCCAGTGTGGTTGAGGTCTTCGCGCTTCAGCCAGATGCGGCGCTTATACTTGTCAGACAAGCGCGCGGCGAAGGTCAGCGGCGTCGGACGGCCAACGAAGTCCTTCAGCAGGTCGCGAAACTGCTTCTGGAAGGCTTTGTCCTTCTTGGCGGCGGCGTACGCGGCAGTGATCTCATCGAGCGCCGGGATCAGGGTCTCGGGCACGTAACGGCCGCCATAACGGCCGAATCGGCCGGACGCATCCGGAAGCTGCTGGGGTCGGCCCTTGGCCATGGGTTCCTCGCGGGTGGCACAGGATGGGCCCGTCGCGGGGGATGTCAAAACCACTGACGGGGTGCTTGGGCGGACTCAAAACGGGAGAGTAGCCGCAGAGTCGCAGAGGTTAGAGGAGGGCCGCAGAGCGGATAAATCAGGGCTGTGAGCAACGGCGATCACCTGTCAGCGTGACGTCAAGATGGCTAGGCAAACAATGCCCCCTCGCCTCTGCGGCCCTCCTCCAACCTCTGCGACTCTGCGGCTGGTTGTCAGCCGTCACCGGTTCAGAGAGCTACGCCGAGCTTGGCGATGCGATCCGCGGTCTTCTGCACGCGGGCCCAGGCGCTGGCGACCACGGCGTCGTCCGCGGCGGACACGTGGGCCTCGGCGTAGCCTGGGATAATGCGGGCACCACGTTCGTCGTCGCGGGCCTTGCTCGACTGCACCAACTCGGCGTTCTGCTTTTCCATGTCGAGCAGCAGCTTCATGCGTTGATTGAAGTTGATGCCGGGCAGCAGCAGACGTGCGAGTTCATGGGCGAGTTCACCGGACCCGGGAATCTGCAGGTTGCCCTCCTGCTCGGCGAGCAGCACGCGCAGGCAGTAACGCTTGAGCGCGCGACCGTAGACCTCGATGGCCTTGAGGCGCGATTGCTCACGCAGAAAGTTCTTACCCAAGCCATCGATGTCGGTTTCAATGTAGACCGGTTTGGTCTGTTCCACGGCCAGCAAACGATCGCGCGCTTCGCGCACCTGACGAATCACCTGGGGCCGGAGGACCTTGTAGTCGATCAGGTGACGGCGGGATTTATCGCGTTTGGCGAACTTCAGTTCCGTGCGCACCAAACCATAGGCGTTGGCGAACAGGCCCCAGGCGGGAATCAGTTCGTTGTAGGCGCGCGGCACCAAACCCTGCGACTCGTCAAGCGGTTCCGCGGGAACAGTAATGAGGCTGAAAGGGAAACGCACCTTCTGCGGCAGGGTCGACACGCCCATACTCACGACCGAATACGGTGACTGGCTGAAATCGCTGGGGAAACGGATCGCGCAGCCGAGGCCGAAGAAACAACCCTCACCAGGCCAGATCTCCTGGTCGGGAGCGCGGCCGTTGTGGTTGGAGCCGACCATCGCGCCGTAGGCGATGTTGCCCTTGCCCTCAGGCCAGTAGGCGGAGATCAGCAGGCTTTGGTGATGGAAGCCGACGAACGGGCCGACCAAGCTGCTGGTGACCTCACCCTTGGCGATGGTGGTGTTGGGGCCGATGACACTCGCACTGATCGACGCGTGTTCGTCCACTGCGCTGTGTTCAAGAAGCGCCGAGCCACGCACGATGCCATTGCCGGTGACGTGGACACCGTGCTGCAGCACGCTGTCGCGCACGGCGGCACCACCGCTAACCTCGGTCGGCTCTTCGCTCGACGACAACACACAAGTATTGGTCAACTCCAGGGCGTGATCGATCACTGCCGAAACACCGATGTAGGCATCACGGACACGTTCGACGTGGCGCACGCGTGCCTTACGTCGCACCCAACCGACTGGGCTGGTGGCAATACGGGTATACTGCTCGACCGCGACACGAACCGCTTTTTGACCGTCCTTATCAGCACGTTCACGCGTAATGAGGGCAGCCTCGTCGATGGTGACCTCAGCCCACAACGGTAGTTCGCGGCCACCGGTCTCGGGGCCGATAGCAATCAATTGGCCAGCGCCAAACCGCGCCGAACCGGAGCAGGTGATCGAACCGACGTCGAACAACACCGCCTCGCGATCGATGATGATGTTGGCGGCAAAACGCACGTTTTCGAGCAGACAGTCATTGCCGACCTGGCAATCGATCAGCGTGCAGTCGTAGATGCCCGCGGGCAGCTTGATGCCAGCCAGCACTTCGATGTCACCGGTAAATCGGCCGAGGACGCAATGGCCTTTCAGATGGGTCCGACGCACGCGGAAAGCGTCGAAGTCCTGCGCCACCTGCACGTGTTTCCAGTCGTCGGCGCGGCAACCGCGGTCTTCCATCACCGCGATCTCTTCGCGGCTCGGGTCGCGCAGCAACAGACCGAGCACGTTGTCGCGGCGCTTGGCGACTAAGCGACCAGCGTCGATCAATTCGCTGTCGTGGCCGATCAGCGACGCCAATTCCGTCAACGTCACCGGGGTTGGCCGGACGGTCTGCAAAGGATCCGCAGGAACGGTAGATTCGGTGGCCTTGCGCATGGAGCGATCGTCCGGGACAGGAGTGGTGTTTTACTGCTCAGCTACTGCTCAGCTATTGCTCAGCTATTGCTCAGCGACTGCTCAGCGACGGTTCCGCTTATTTTTCGGCTTTGGCCAAGGATGCATCATCCAGGCGCGAAGCGGCGTCACGGTCAGCGAAGATCGTCAGCTTCGGATGATTGAGCAGCAGGCTTGCCGGCACGCTCGGGCCGCTGCGGCCTTCGACCATCTTGTGCAGGGCGTCGGCCTTGCCGAGCCCGGTGGCGATCAACAACACTTCGCGTGCCTCAAGGATGGTCCCCATGCCCATGGTGATGGCGGTCTGCGGCGTCGATTCGAGATTCTTGAACCGGCTGCCATCGCTGAGCGCGGCCAGCGTCGATGGCGTCAGCGGAGCGACCCGCATGCGGCTTTTGGGTGACGAGCCCGGTTCATTGAGGCCGACGTGGCCATTGTGGCCAAGGCCAAGCACCACCGAATCGAGACCACCGCGCGCTTCGATCAGCATGTCCCAGGCTTTGCACTCGGCGTCAAGATCCTTGGCGTCGCCGCGCGGAACGAAAGTCTGCTCGCGCGGGATGTCGACTTGTCGAAACAGGTGGAAATTCATCAGGTAACGCGTCGAACGGTGATCGTTGGGCGTCAGGCCGACGTATTCGTCAGTGCCGAAGGCGGTGACGTGGCGGAAACTGAAACCGCCGCGTTCGTGAAAGCGCTGCACCAATCCGGTGTAACACAAGATGCTGGTGCGCCCGGCAGAGAGACCGAGTTTGATATGAGGATTTTTTCCAATGGCGAAGGCGAGTGTATCGGCGAGGCGCTCGCCGGCATCTTCACGCGATTTGCTCAGGATCAGTCTCATGGGTACCGGCTCCAGCCTGGGTGTGCGTTCTAACGTACGGCGGCGGTGATGCCATGTCTTGTGCTGGCAGGAGATACCGTGCGAGGTGCGAGGTGCGAGGTGCGAGGTGCGAGGTGCGAGGTGCGAGGCAAGGACGAAGACGGGGTTGGCAAGAACAGGTTCCGCGACCAACAGCGCCAAGGAGCTCAGATCCTACGCAACCGGCACCTCGCACACCGCACTTCGCACCTCGCACCTCGTACCCGCTCGCGCAGCGAGCGATGCGACAAAAAACCCTCGGCTTGCGCCGAGGGTTTTGCTAATCTTCACAATCGCAGGTTTTAGATGCCCTTGGCGACCATGTAGCTAAGCAGGTCGACTACGCGGTTGCTGTAGCCCCACTCATTGTCGTACCAGCTGATCAACTTGAAGAAGTTGGGGTTCAGCTCGATCGACGAACCGGCGTCGTAGATCGACGAACGGACATCGTGGATGAAATCGCTGGAGACCACCTCTTCATCGGTATAGGCGAGGATGCCCTTCAGGTAGGTCTCGCTGGCTTTCTTGATCGCCGCGTTGATCTCCTTGAGGGAGGTCGCCTTGGCGGTCTTGAAGGTCAGGTCGACGACCGAGACGGTCGGCGTGGGCACGCGGAAGGCCATGCCGGTGAGCTTGCCCTTGAGTTCTGGGATCACGAGCGCAGCGGCCTTGGCGGCACCAGTGGTCGAAGGAATGATGTTGGTCGCCGCGCTGCGGCCGCCCTTCCAATCCTTCTTTGATGGGCCGTCGACGGTCTTCTGCGTCGCGGTGTAGCTGTGGACGGTGGTCATCAGACCTTCGACCAAACCAAATCCCTCAGTCAGCACCGCGTGAATGAGCGGGGCCAAACAGTTGGTGGTGCACGACGCGTTGGAAACGATGTGGTGCAGCTTGGCGTCGTATTTGCCTTCGTTCACACCCATAACGATGGTGATGTCTTCACCCTTCGCCGGAGCGGAGATGATGACTTTCTTGGCACCCGCAGTGATGTGACCCTTGGCCTTCTCGGCTTCGGTGAACAGGCCGGTCGACTCGATGACGATGTCGACGCCCAGTTCCTTCCACGGCAGTTCGGCCGGCGAACGCGCCGACACCACTTTGATCTCCTTGCCATCGACGATCAGGACGTCGTCCTCGGCCTTGTCGGCAGCGGACTTCTTTGAGCCGACGGTGCCACCGAACTTGCCCTGCACAGAATCGAACTTCAGCAGGTAGGCGAGGTTGTCCGCGGGGACGATGTCACCGACGGCGACCACTTCGAACTTGGAGCCGAACAGGCCCTGGGCGTGGAGGGCGCGAAAGACCAAGCGGCCGATGCGTCCGAAACCGTTGATGGCAATACGAGTGGCCATGAAAGCTCCTGCTGGAGTTGAAACGGCGCTCTATGCGCCTGGGGTTGGAAGGGAGGGCGGAGCCTATGATCGACCCCTGCTTTGCAAGGCCACCAGGAGCACCGAAAGACGTGCCGAAATCAGCAGAAGAACAACCGGTGAAATTCTCGGCCAGACCAAGCCGATTCTTTGCCACGAAGTCACGAAGTCACGAAGGACAACCACTGTCGGAAACATCCATCGGCTTCACCGTTGTGCTTCGTAGCTGCAAATCAGATGGGCCCTCACAAGCAAACACCCCGGCGAAAGCCAGGGTGTTGAGCGAATACCGGTATCAGGATCGAGAAACGCAGCTGACCCGAAGGACAGCGACAGCGTTCAGGTCAGCTTGATGTTACGGACCTTGGGCAGGTTGAAGATCGAAGCCGGGCTGCCCTTGGCATCCTTCTCCGACCACTTGCCTTCAAACTTCAGGCGCTCGATACGCTCGGCGCGGCTGAGGACGTTGCGGTGTTTGACAAAACCGCCCTTGGAGACGTACGTACCGTGGATGCTCATGGGAACCCCTGTGAAAATTGAGCGCGCACCCTAGTGGGCAGTGGCGGATTGCAAGTCGGCGCCCGACCTACTTGACCGCCAGCTTGGGCGATTCGCCGGATTCGCGTCGTTTGGGGGTTTTTGCACCCACCACCGCGGGCCGGTGAGCTTCGCCCATACGCCCCTTAATGCTGGTCTGAAGGTGTTCCTCCAACCACGTGCACAGATAGTGCACTGGGTGCGCCGGATCCAGCGGGATGCTGGCGCGCACCGAGGCCAGAACCTCGGCCAACGGTTTGCCGCCACGATCGTGGTAGAGGTGGCGGAAGGCTTCGCGCACCGCGCTGATGTGCTCTTCGCTGAAACCATCGCGGCGCATGCCGATCTGATTGACGTTGCGCGGTTCGGCCGGATTACCTTCGGCAATCATGAAGGGCGGCACGTCAAAACGCACGCCGCTCATCGAACCAACCAAGCTCAGCTCACCGATGGTGGCGAAATGGTGGAGTCCGACCATGCCGCCAATGATGGCTTTTCTGCCGACTTTAATGTGACCCGCCAACTGCGTGTTGTTGCCGATCACCACATTGTCGCCGACCGCACAATCGTGCGCAACGTGGGCATAGGCCATGATCAGGCACTCGTTGCCGATGGTGGTCTTCATGCCGCCGCCAGCGGTACCCTTGCTGACGGTGACCGCTTCGTGGATGCGGCAGCGTTCACCAATGATGGTTTCGCTGTCCTCGCCACGGAACTTGAGGTCCTGCGGATCGCTACCGATGACCGCGCCGGGGAAGACGATGGTGCCGGCACCAATGGTGGAGCGACCGTAGATCGTCGCGTGGTTGCGCAGCTCGACACCGGCGCCCAACTTCACGGCGCCTTTGACGACGCAGAACGGGCCGACGACGGCCTCGGCATGAACTTCAGCAGTGGAATCCACCACCGAGAGTGGGTGAATCGGCATGGACAGGCGTTCCGGTAAAAGACCGTTGAAAGTGTGGATCGGTTTACTTACCGACGCCAATACGGCGTAAACCTATGAATTGATAAGGGCATGGTCAAGATCCTTATTCGTTGTCTGACATTGAATTCAAGGCCTTCGCCCCTATGAGTCCGCCATGCCCCTGGTTCGCGGAGTATTGGTCGGCCCTCCGCACACCTACTTAGTGCAGGTGTCGACTGCCCTCGGCATGTCGCTGTTCGGCCACCCAGGAGAGGCCGATCACCTGCTCACGCTCGTCGCCCGGCTGCGTCAGGCCTTTGATCTGCGGCTCTTCGGCTACTTGATCACCCAGGACGGGTTACGCCTCGTCTTGCGCCATCACGTAGTGGTGAGCGAAAGTGATGAGCGCCTGCGCGCGCGTTGGGCGCTGATCGATGGCAGCCCCCTCACCACCGTGCCGCGCATCAAACAACGCTTTGCCAGCCTGGGTGGTTTCATGCAGACCTTACTGCAGCGGTTCAGTCGTGAATGGAACCTCCGACATGCCAGCCGCGGCCACATCTGGTCGGGTCGTTATCGCGCCTGCCTGCTGGCCGACGACCATGCGCTGCTCGCCGCCGTGGCGTGGGTGGAGGACGATCATCTGCACCGTGCTGCGCGGGTGGTCAGCAGCGCAAACGCCCGTGGCACGAGCGCGCTGGTGCCGCTCGCTCCACTGCCGATCCGCCGTGGACCGGATGGTTCGTTGTTCACCGCCGACGAATCCCCACCCGGATTGTCACCACTGACCGATCAAGACGGACGCACCGGCTTTCGTGATTACGTGGCGGAACTGCCGCCGAATGATCTCGCTGCATACGGTGCCGCGCTGAGCAACGGGTGGGCACTTGGCCGACCGGAGAGTTTGTCCGGCCTGCTCAGCCGCATTGGGCGCAGCGGCGGACGTGGACGAAGCAGGCAACTACGAGAACTCGACGATCGCCTTGGACTCTGTGGAGTGTGGGGATGAGCCGCGTGCCGTTCACCGTCGTGCAAGAAGTCTGCGCTGCCGAAGGGCTGCACGCGCTGGGAGTGATCGCACCGGTGCCGCTCACCTTGCCGTCAGAGGGACTCGACCAGATGTTGGCGGACGGCGTCGGCGACTTGGCGTGGCTCGGTGAATCGCGCATTCCTCGACTGCGTCCTACCGCGTTGCAGATGACCGCTGAGGCGATGGTGACCGTGGCGCTGCCGTACCAGCCGGAAGCCAACTGCGGTGAGTTGAAACGCGCGCGCTACGCCGCCGGCAAGGACTATCACAACATCTTGCGCTCAAAGCTCGGTCGCATTGGTCTGGCCTTGGCGAAGCGTTACGACCAACCGTGGAAATCCCGCGCGGCGGTGGACTCAGCACCGCTCAATGAGCGGACGCTCGCACGGCTGTCGGGACTCGGCTGGATTGGGCGTAATGCGCTGCTGATCGCGCCGGATGCTGGCACCTGGCGTTTGCTTGGTTTCTTACTCACCGACGCACCGCTCGACCCACACCATGCGGGTCACGGCGAAGATCGCTGCGGTAGCTGCACATCCTGCGAACGCCGCTGCCCCACCGCCGCGCTGGTGGATCGCCGCGTCATGACCACGCGCTGCATTAGCTACCTGACCATCGAACACCGGGGCGTTATTCCGCGGGAGTTGGCGGAGAAATTTGAAGGCTGGTGGTTCGGCTGTGACCTCTGCCAGGAAGTCTGTC
>Ga0105044_10007366_pt1 | contig 15145 bp, 10 predicted proteins | sample MAT01_FD_78092 | JGI IMG/M metagenome (GOLD analysis project Ga0105044, IMG submission 78092) | Freshwater microbial communities from Lake Fryxell liftoff mats and glacier meltwater in Antarctica - MAT-01 | ecosystem: Environmental > Aquatic > Freshwater > Ice > Liftoff microbial mat | place... | reverse complement strand
GCCTTTGGCATGAACAGGTACGGGCTGTTACGGTAGGAAGGGAATCCTTCTCTGATTCAATTCATGTGGCAAAGCACGATGATAGAGTACCTCAAGCAACCCCGGTCCAAGGTGGCGATGAACCTCAATCGCCGCGCCGATCACCGATGCAGTGAGGGGATCATCATGGTCTTCGGGATTCATCACTCACGCCCTCGGATCAATGCCATTCAATCTCTTCAACTTTGTTCGATGAACTTCTTCTCGTCCATGACAATCCCTCCAAAGATCGCTATCGCCATATACCGATCACTTCGGAAGTTTCAAAGACTCCGCCCTCTCTTCTGCCTTTCTCACTCTGATCTCTGTGTCCTCTGTGACTCTGTGGTTCACACTCTTCCTCTTCAATCCAACTGGAACTCCGGCAGCGTCAGCACCAGGTGGGCCGCGGCTCGTAAGCGGTGATTGGCGGCGTCCTCGCTGGTCCAGTAGGCGGGGACCTTTGTGCCACGGGTCTGCTTCATGTAGTCGATTAATCGCGTTCGAGTTCCGTCGGGAACGTCCCCCTGGAGGAAGAGCGTCAGCAGGAAGTCGACGACCTCATCATCGCTCGCCTTCTTGTGGCTCGCTAGCAGTTCTGCGGGGTCGCAGCGGCGGCTGAAACGATTGTCCTCGGTGCTGGTGATCGCGAGGGCGAGGTTCTGGCGGAAGAGCAGTGTCTGGCCATTGAGCCACGCGGGGCCGCCGTCCCAGCCCTTGACGCTCGGCGGGGCGAAGAGAGCCTGGCCCAGCGTTTCCAGGGCTTCCGCGAGGTGCAGGCTGCCCACACGGCCCTCGAAGCCGCGGACGATGCCGGTGAGGTACGCGACCGGGCTCTTGATCCGTTGCCGATAAGCGACCGGAGAGAAGAAGAGGTTCGACTTCAGGATCGTGGCCACCAGGTCCGCGGTGTCGAGGCCCGTCTTGCGATAATGTTCCGCCAGCGGCGTGAGCAGTTCCTCCGGGGCATCGTCGGCCTCGTTGATGAAGAAGCGGTAGAACTTCTTCGCGATGAACATCGGGCACGCTGGCTGTTCCAGGCAGATGCGGACGATGTCCCCCGCAGCGAACTTGCCCTTCTGGCCGAGCACGCTCTTCACGCTGTCGTCATGCTGCTTCGTGTCGAGAGTGCCCTTGCCCGCCTTGATCGTGTAGCCAGTGAAGGCCTTGGCCGCCTCGCGGATGTCGGTCTCGGTGTAGTGGCCGATGCCCAGGCTGAAGAGTTCCATCAGTTCGCGGGCGTAGTTCTCGTTCGGCTTCCCCTTGGTGCTTTCCTTCGTGTCCAGCCAGACCATCATTGCAGGGTCCAGCGAGATCTCTTGCAGCATCGCGTCGAAGCGACCCAGGGCATGGTGACTCAGCAGGTGATACTGCTCGAGCATCTGCCGGGCGTTGCGGACCTTGGCGATGCTGGTGGCGAAGTGGTTGTGCCAGAGCAGCGTGACCTTCTCGCGCAGCGGGTGCGAGGTGGTGAGCATGCGGTCGATCCACCACGCCGCGAGCCGTGTGCCCGGCGACAGCGCTGGTAGCGAACGCTCACTGGCCATGAACTCGCTGGTGCGAGTGAAGTCCTCGGATTCGGGCTTGCCCTTGAGCACGCGGTCGAGCGCCGCCTGGTGGCCATCCGCCAGCCCGGCCTGCAACTCCGCCCAGGTCGCACCGAAGCCGGCCCGGCGATGAAGGTGCCCGACCTTGCGGAGGCTCCAGGGGTTGTCCTTCGTGGGGCGGTACGGTTCCCACGCGGTCTCGGGGGTGATGGTCATGGTTGGATCCCTATTGGCGTAGACGGGACGCGGAGTTGTCACGAACGCGCTCCGCTCCGAAGGCTCCACGTCGCGGCTACGCGAGAGTTATTTGAATCGCCACATCAGGTCGAAGTTCCAGCGTGTCGCGGGCTCGTCGAGGTCCATCTCGAAAGTGCCCAGCGTCCGTAGGTAGTCGCCGAGTTGTTCGACCTGCTGCTTCGCCTCGGCAAGGGTGATGGCCTGGCGGAGCATTGTGTCGGTGATGGTCGCCTCGGGGGCCGCCGCGAGGGCTTCCGCACCCGCGGCGGCGTAGGCCTTCGCCCGCCAGAGTTGCGGGGTGGAGGATGATTTTGCGGTGCGGCGAACCTCGGTCACGAGCTTTTTCGCGACCTCGATCGTGCTGCCGGCGATGAACTGATCGTCCACGATCGCGAAAGTCGGCTCGAAGTTGAAGCGGATGTTGGCTTCGTCGTCGGCCAGCTCGCGATCCTCCGGGAATCGGTAGCCGAAAAGCTTCACGCCCTCGTGCGTTTGCTCGATGAGCTTGATCCCCTGGGAAAGGCTGACGAGGAAGCCGCCGCCGCGGATCAGGGCCTCGACCGACTTGCCGAACTTCGGGTCCCTCATGCTGGCCGCGTAGCCGAAGCCGGGAAGCTTCTGGCCGGGCTCGCGCGTGTAGGGAATCTTGTCGAGATTCACCACGACGAAGCGGTGGTAGGCTCCGGAGGCGTTGAGGATCTCGCCGATTTTCAGGCCGGGCAGCACCTTGGCGAGATCCTTCTCGCCCTTCTCGAACTGCTTCCGCACCTCGGCGTTGATGAGCTTGTCGCGCTGCGACCACAAGGTGGCGAGGTCCAGGTAGAAGCTCTGGCTGTAAAGCACACCGGGCGGTTCGAGAAGGGCAAGGCTGCCGGGCTTGCCCTGCGGGGGCGCGTGCAGAGCGAACTCGGGAGGGAATCCATCGCGGCCGGCCGGGAGACGCACAGCGAAGCGAACGCCCTCCTTCTCGCGAGCCAGGGCCCCGGCGACGAAGTCGGCACGACGAACGCAGTCGGCGGTGGTGCCGAAGAGCAGCGTTTGGAACAGATCCTTCCGCGTGGCCTCGAAGAAGTCCTTTGATTCCTTCGTCGACTTCAACATCGTGAGATCGAGCCAGAACCAGCCGAGCGGATTCTTCGGCAGCAGGTGCTTCGCCTCCGCGATCGAGGCGAGCGTGTTGAGCGATTCGCACCCAGCCTTCCTGTTCGCAAGGTCGATGGCGGCCTGGAGACTCTTGGATTTGTTGGAGGCGAAGAGCGTGTCGCCGAGGCGAGCCACGAGAAATTCCTTGTCGATCTCGACGCCATCGGCCCCGCCGTGATTGGCACGCTTGAGTGGCTCCGTCACGCCCTGGCGAGATCGCTCTTCTTCAACGGCGCGGACGAGCAGATCGAACACCTTCGCGACCGCGGCTTCGTCCTGGCCTTTGAGCACGAGAAGCGTCGCGTCCGTCTTACCACCGGGGCCGTACCCGATCGAGAGGGCGACTCCGTTCCCAGCGACCTTGTTCAGCAGTGTCGGCCATTGTTCCCCGGTCTCGCGTTCGAGGAACTTGAGGAACTGAAAGGCTCGCCTCGTCGCGGTGCCATCAAGGGCTTCACGCACCGCGGGCAGGGCACTCGCATCCTGCACCGCTCGCAACTCAAGAATCGTGCGGATCAGCAACCGTGGATCCTCGACCACCAGGGCGAAGCCTGCCTCTTTGGGGATCGCGTCAAGGATCGTGCGAGGTTCCGCCGCTCGAGCCGTCGCGGCCGAGGAGGTGCAGCACGCCGCTATCAGAACCAGCCCCAGCCAGCATCGACGGCAAGCAAACATGGCGAATCTCCTGGTGCCGACCGGCCTCTCTGCCGCAGTTATACTCGTCTCGCACCGGGCTGGTTTCAACAATTCGGTGACGAGATTGCGGTCATGTCGAGTCCCGGGGACTTGTTCTTGGAAAGGTGCTAGGGCGACTCGCTCTTGCCGCCGAAGTAGGAGCGGTCCCGGGTTTCGTATCCGGAATAGCCGAGCAGATCATAGAGTTCCGCACGAGTCATCATTCGGCTCAGCGAGGGCTTCTGCGTGCCGAGGGCGTGAAGTTCCGCCAGCGTCTGATAGGCGGCTTTCATGGCAGTGCGGAACGCCGTCAGCGGGAAGAGGGCAATGCGATAGCCCAGGGCCGCGAGCGAGGCGGTGTCGAGCAGCGGGCCCTTGCCGAATTCGGTCATGTTCGCCATCAGGGGTGCGGGAACGTCCCTGGCGAAATTCGCGAACTCCTCGGAGTCCTCCAGGGCTTCCGGGAAGATCACGTCCGCCCCGGCTTCGAGATAAATCCTGGCACGGCGAACGGCGTCGTCGTATCCGGTGACCCCGCGAGCATCCGTCCGGGCGACAATGACGAAGTCCGGATCGCGTTTCGCCGCCACGGCCGCCCGAATCTTCGCCGCCATGTCGTGAGCATCGACCAGCGATTTCCCGGAGAGGTGGCCGCAGCGTTTCGGCATCTGCTGGTCTTCGAGGTGCAGCCCCGCCGCGCCGGCCTGCTCGAACTGTCGCACCGTCCGCTCGACGTTCAGAGCTTCGCCAAAGCCCGTATCCGCGTCGCAGAGCAGGGGAAGCGAAGTCGCCGAGGCGATTGCCACGGCAGCGGCTGCGAAGTCGTTGGACGTGAGCAGGCCGATGTCCGGCACGCCATGGCCCGCGGAAAGGGCACCGCCGGAAAGGTACACCGCCCGGAAGCCAATCCCTTCCGCCATTCGGGCCACCAGCGGGCAGAAGACGCCCGGGAGTGCCAGGATTTCTTTTGAATAGGCCTCGCGAAAGCGGGCGCCGGGGGAACGAAGCGGCTTGGCGTCGGACATGATCGCTCGCAATCGCGGGTCGAGGGTGTGAACGAGCCGAATAATCCGGCCCGCGGAGGACGGGATCCGTCCGAATTCCGCAGGACAGTTGACAGCCATGCCATCCTTTTTATAATTCCACGAACCGCGGATCGGTCTGGGTGTCCCTCCAGGGGTGGCCGAGTTGATCTGCGAAGCGCGCGTATAGCTCAGTTGGCTAGAGCGCAGCTCTGATAAAGCTGAGGTCCTTGGTTCGAATCCAAGTACGCGCACTATTCTTCTTTGATCGATCCTGGGGATGTAGCTCAGTTGGTAGAGCATCTGCTTTGCAAGCAGAGGGTCATGGGTTCGATTCCCTTCATCTCCATCTTTCTGACGATGCCGGCAATTCCTTTCGGGTGATGCATTTCTCTGACCCACCACCGTTGGCCGGGGTGGTTCACGTTCCTCAACATTTTGCTTGGCCCTGCTCGTGACAATCTGAAGAACTCGGGCCGAATATTACTTTACGACCACGGGCTGCGCGCGTTAAACTCGCGGGGATGCTTGTGACCAATTTCTTCCCTGTTCGTCGCCGAGAGTGGTCATGCCAATCGAAATCCAGTGCCCGGAGTGTGGCAAGTCGCATCGACGGGCGTCGGTTCCTTCAGGCCGTGACATTCAGTGCCCGAAATGCGGAGTATTCTTCTCGTCGGAAGAAGCCGTCCATCGCATCCCGGACGAAGACGATGAACCACCTCGCCGAAAGCCCAAGCCGAAAGTCGTGCTTGAAGAGCTTGACGATGATGAACTGCCTCAGCCCGCTTCGGTGCGACGGAGCCGTGACGACGACGAGTTCGGCGATCGGCCCCGACGCTCTCGAAAAAAGAAGGCCGCCAAAAGCTCTGCACCGCTGCTCGCGATGATCGGCGGAGGCCTGGCGTTTCTGCTTGTCGTCGTCGGCGGGCTCGTCTGGGCTTTCCCGGGTAGCAAGGCGAAACCGCCCGTCGCTGTCAATAGCACAGAAAGCATCACGACACCCACGGCCTCATCCATCTCGGCTGCGACGCCGTCTCCGCTGGTTGTGAACACTTTGGCGAAGACGTCAACCACCACTCCCACCATGGCTCCGAAGCCGCCCACGGCATTTCCCACACCCGCAACACCTTCCATGCCGTCTGCCGTTCCGAAAGGGCCTGTGCCGCCGACGGCGCCGTCCGAAGCGTCGAAACCGACGCCACCCGTTGCGGCTCCGTTGACGGCGGCGTTCGACCCTGCGCTGCTCGAGAAGAGCCGCAAGGCCACCGTGCGAATCTTGTTGGAGGCTGGCAAGCACTCGGGTAGCGGTTCAGGATTCATCGTGCGGTCGAATCTGGATGCCGCTTACATCGTCACGAACTTCCATGTCATTGCCGTTCCTGAGGAAGAGCCAGAGCCGGCGAATAATCAGGGAGGTGCGCCCGGTCCACGCGGTGGTCCCGCTGGCCCTAGAGGTTTTCCCGGTCCAGCCGGTCCAGGCGGGCCGCGTGGGCCGGGCATGATTCCGCGTCCCCCGACGCCCTTTTCGCACAACCGTTCCTTTGGACCTCCAGGTTTCGGGAATCCCATTTTCGGCGGCGGCGGGCAGGAGGAAAAGCCGAAGATCAAGCCGAAGGTCACGGTCGTTCTTCACAGCGGAACACCGAACGAATCGAAGCATGTGGCCGAGATCGTCGCGGTGGATCCCGAGGCGGACCTCGCCACGCTGCGAATCGGTGGCGCACGAAACGTCCCGGACCCGCTTGATACCACTCAAGAGACACCCGTCCAGGAAACCATGCCCGTGGCCATCCTTGGCTTCCCGGGCGGCGTTCAAGAGATCCAAACGCACGAAGGGAAAGTCTCCCAGGTTCGCCGCGATGACAAGGGCATGCTCGAAGATCTCCAGGTGAATGGCTCACTCATCCCCGGCAACAGCGGCGGTCCCATCGTCGATGTGCAGGGTCGGCTCGTGGGCATTGCCGTCTCCACAGTGATGGGCAAGAACGTCGGCTTCGCGATTCCGGCCTCACGGCTTGATCACATGTTCAAAGGCAGTCTCCACGCCGGCCTGGTCTTCCAGATCAAACCCTACGGCGGCTCGTTCAACGTGAACGGCGAAATCTGGTACGTCGATCGCAAGCAGGCGGTCCGCAAACGCGACAACATCAAGGTCACAATCTCGGCTGCGCCCGAAGGGGCCTCCGCGACAAACTACACCGTGCTTGCCTCGATCAACGACCCCATGCACAAGATCAACGTGATCAAGGCCCTGTTCTCCAAAACGCCCGGCCCCGCAACCCCAGGGCCTGACGGCTGGGCCGCCTTGACGAATCCGCAGGCCGTCAATCTCAATCTCCGCAACGACATTGCGATCGGAAGCTTTACTCTTCCCAAGGATGCCGTCGCGGACGAGACGTTTTACTTCCAGTTCACGTTCGTGAACGCGGAGGGCAAAACCATTTACTCCCAACCGCACCCCGTGAGGCTCACGTTCCCCAAAAATCTGAAGGCGATGACCATCCGTGTGAAAACGCCTCTGGAGGATTCCGTTCGCCGTTACGTCGACGATCAGATCACCAAAGCCCTCGGCAAACGGGGCATTCGCTCCATGCGGACGGCTACGGGCGTCACGCTTCTTCTGGACAATGTGGAGGACCCGAAGAAACTGATCGAAGAGATCAACTTCGGAAAGGTCGTCTCCGTGGAAGGCGGCACGGTCAATGTTGAGGTCGGAGCCGTGACATTACCCACGCCGACGAACGAAGAGTTGACAAAGGCCATTCAGGATATCAAGTCGGGGGAGGAAGGCCGAGTTCAAGGTGCAGTGGACAGGCTTGGGAAAACTTACGTCATCGTGCCAGCGCGTCGGGAAGAAGTGGCGAAGTCGCTGGAGCCTCTGCTGACTGACAAGAACGTCTTTATCCGTAGGCCGGCCACCTCGGCCCCGCAACAATGGTCCGGTCCGGAGAACGTGCCCGCTTTGATCAAAGCTCTGGAAACGAGGGAGGCGTTATCGACCGAGACCGTCTGCACGATCCTCAAAAAGTATAAGGACCCCTCGCTCCGCGAAGCCCTTGGCGGCCCTGCTGGCGGATGGCTTTGCCGGGCCCGCTGCGGGGGAAGCACTGCGGGCGATCGGCGCTCCCGCGGCGGAGAAGGCGGTGATTCCGTACCTCACCAACGATGACGTGTGGCTGGCACGGGCGGCGGCCCAGATTCTCAAGGATATCGGCACCGAGGCCGCTCTCGAACCGTTGCGAGCCGTCGAGACGATGCATATGGTTGGCATTAGCGCGAAAGAGGCGATCAAGGCGATCCAGGAACGCTCGAAAGCGCTGAAGAATTGACAGAAGCTTCGTGAGCATTCATCAAGCGAGGGCCTCGGAGAAGACGATCCGAGGCCCTCTCAGTTTAACCCGACAGTGACGGCGGAAAGGATTTCGCTCACTTTGGCGATGTCGGCGGGCTTGAGGATGTGGTGATCGAACCCCGCGTCGCGTGAAAGTTGCAAGTCCGACGCCGCCCCGTAGCCTGTGACGGCGACCAGCACGACGTGCTCGAGGCCGGGCTGCTGACGCATCGTCTTCGCGACCGCATAGCCGTCCATCTTTGGCAGGCCAATGTCGAGAAGAGCCACGTGGGGCCGGAAGTCGATCGCCGCCGCCAGTGCGCTCGGGCCGTCGTGAGCCGTGACCGCTTCGTGGCCCTGAGCACGCAGCAGCATGGCAAGGCTCGCGGCCGAGTCGACGTTGTCGTCCACGACCAGGACACGCAGGGTGCGGGCGGTCGCTGCGGCGGGGGCAGGCTTCACCAAGTCCGGCTGCGATGTCGGGGGCGCCAATAGCGGCAGACGCACGGTGAACTCGCTTCCTTGCCCCAGCGTGCTCGTGGCTTCCACGGTGCCGCGATGCATTTCCACCAGTCGCTGGACGAGTGTGAGCCCTATGCCCAACCCGCCATGCGATCGATCCAGAGAGTGCTCCGCCTGGGTGTAGAGCTCAAAAATGTGAGGCAGGATGTCCGGAGCGATCCCGACTCCGGAATCCCGCAACCGCACAACACACTCGTGCTTTTCCTGGCTAACGCTGAGATCGATGCGGCCGCCCTCATCGGTGTACTTGGCGGCGTTGGTGAGCAAATTGACGAGCACCTGTTCCATCCGGGCTGCGTCCGCATTCAGCCAGACGGTCTGTGGTGGCAGAGAAACTGTAAGGAGGTGCTTTCGTTGATCGATCAAGGGGCGAACTGACTCCACGGCACGCTCGACGATGCCGCCGAGGGCCACACGATCGAGGCGAAGTTGGACCCGTCCGTTGGAGATGCGAGAGTTCTCCATCAGATCGTCCACCAGGCGTGTCAGTTGGCTGACCTGCCGCTCGATAATGGTGATCGCCTGCCCGCGGACGGGGTCATCGCCGCTTCGGAGTCGCAGCAGATAAGCCGCGTTCGCGATGGGGGCGAGCGGATTCCGCAGTTCGTGCGAGAGCATCGCCAGGAATTCGTCCTTGCGGCGATGCAGATCCGCCAGAGCTAGCGCCTGCATTTCCAACCGTTTCTCGAGCCGGCTGCGTTCGGTGATATCTCGAATATTGCACTGGATGACGCTCTGAGTTGCCTCCCGGTACACATTGGCGATGATCTCAACCTCGACCCTGCGGCCCCGGCTAGTTTCAAGGGGTAAGTGCTCATAGCGAATGTAGCCCACTCTCTTGAGCGACGCGAACGCCGCTTCATTGGCGATCTTGTCGCTGAAGAGCCCAATCTCCCAGAGTTGCTTGCCCAGAAACTGTGGTTGCGAGTAACCGAGCAACTCGCCCATGAAAGGATTGACGTCCGTGATCTGCCCCGTCTCTTCGTCGAGGATCAGGATGCCGTCTTTCGCGGATTCAAAGAGACGGCGATACCGTACTTCGGAAACGTGGATCGTGCGTTCATCGCTTCTCCGATCGGTGATGTCTTCGATCGCCAGAAAAAGCTTCCCGGATTTCTCGCCCGACAGGCTCATTCGTCGGGCATTCAGCACCAACCGCTTCCGACCACGTTGAGGGTGATCATGCTCCACCTCGAAATCATGGAAGCTTTGATTCAGATTCATCACATTCTTCAAAAGAGATCGAAGCGCCGGGATCTCAAACTGGCCGTGACCCACCTTGTGTAAGAACTGCCCCAGAGTCTCCTTGGGCGAGAGATGAAAGGTTTTGTAAAAGGCTTCGTTGGCCGACTCGATTCGCAGGGTGCGGTCAAGGACGAGAAATGGTGTAGGCATCGTCGCGATGATGCCTTCGGTACACGCGAGCGCCTCCTGTCTCAAGCTTTCGTGCCGCTTGAGTTCGGAGACATCTCGAAAGACCAGGACGACTCCTTCCACCTCGCCTTTCGCCGTGCGAATGGGAGATGCCGTGTGCTCGATAGGGCATTCGCCTCCGTTTTTGGAGACGACCAGAGCATGATTCTCGATGTTGCCAGTGCGACCTTCGCGAAGTGCGTGAGAGGCTGGGCTTTCGAGAATTTGCCGGGTCTCGTCGTTGATGATTTGGAACACCGATTCCAGAGGCTTTCCCTTGGCCTCTTGCATCGAACAGCCTGTCATCGTTTCCGCCGCCAAGTTCAAAAAGGTGACCTTCCCTTCGGTGTCCGTGGCGATGACCGCATCACGGATCGTTCCGAACACGGCACGTAGCAAGGCCTGCTGTTGGAGAAAGGTTTCGATGGAATTCACCTCAGACTTGTCCATACCGCCTCGGAGAAGATGCAGAGCAACTTGGTTTCGACCAGGGGATGCACTTCGAGCGAGAGATGCTGGCAGCGGGGTGCGGAGAACCCCTTGATTTACCTGCTCGTGACCAGAGTATGGCCGCGTCATGTGACAATGTCGCGGCGCTCCTCAGGTGACCTAGTCTCGTTTGAAAACTTCCTTGTCGATCGCGTAATGCGAGATCTTCTCCGTGATGCTGCGTCGTGAGAGACCAGTGATTTTCGCACACTTCCCCACATGGCCGCGCGACTTGCGTAGAGCTTTTCGCAAGTATCGATCCTCGTATTTCGCGGTGATCTCCGCCAGTTGCTCGGGCAAGGTACGATCCAGGTTGACCGCGAAGAGATTCGAGCTGGACGACGTGCCATTCAAGGGAGACGTTGTGTCGTTGGGTAAGTCGCTAGGGTGAATCACGCCATCACGAGCCGTGACGCAGGCACGTTCGATGGCGTTTTCAAGCTGGCGGACATTGCCAGGCCAGTGGCAATCCAACAGAAGTTTCATCGCTTCCGGATCGATCTCGGGTGCGGGCTTCGCTCCGGAATACTTCTGCGTGAAGTGCGCTGCCAAAAGTGGTATGTCCTCGGTACGCTCTCGTAGCGGCGGAAGCTCCATGCGAATCACGTTCAGTCGATAAAAGAGATCCTCACGGAAGCGACCCTCGCGGACCATCTTTTCCAGCGATCGATGCGTGGCAGCCACGAGCCTGACGTCGATATCGATTGGTTCGGAGCCGCCGACACGTTCGATTCGTCGCTCCTGAATCACACGTAGAAGCTTGATCTGCATGTGGAGCGGGATGTCCCCAATTTCGTCGAGAAAGAGGGTCCCATTATGAGCCTGCTCGAACCGTCCCTTTCTTTGGGAAATCGCTCCAGTAAATGATCCCTTTTCGTGGCCGAAGAGTTCGCTCTCGAGCAACTGCTCCGGAACGGCTGCGCAATTGACTGCCACCAGTTGACCATTACGATGCGCACTCGAGGCCTGATGGATCGCTCTTGCGATCTGTTCTTTGCCCGTTCCTGTTTCCCCGAGAATGAGGACAGTACTCGTCGTTTCCGCCACGTTCCCAATGAGGCTGAACACTTCGATCATCTTGGGGCTTTTACTCAGCACATTCTTGAACGAATGGACCTCGTTCAATTGAGCCCGCAGGGCTTCCACTTCATCCCGCAGGGAGCGTTCCTTCAGGGCACGCTGCACGAGGCGGATGAGGTGCTCTGGATCCGCAGGTTTGGTGAGGAAGTCGTACGCGCCCAACCGCATGGCCTCGACGGCGTCGCGAATGCTTCCCTGGCCAGTGGTCACGATAATTGTGACAGGGATTTTTCGAGACTGAATCGTCTCGATCATTTTCATTCCACCCAGCTTGGGCATGCGTAGATCTGTGATGACAAGGCTGTAGTACTTTGCCTCCAGCATCTCAAGGCCCTGGGATCCATCCACCGCGCCATCGACTTGTAAACCGAGGGCGGTCTCGAGAAGGTCGCAGAGAGTCGTGCGTGTATCCTCGAGATCTTCGACAACGAGGATCCTCTGTTGAAACGGCTGAGAAGGTTTTTGCGCAGTCATGAGGGCACTCGGAGGTTATCCGCCTTGGCGGTCGAACTCGCGTGTGCAAGTAACACATGCAAATAACGTACCGATATGATGATATGTGTCAACAGTAAATGGGATCGGACAAGCTTCACGACCGCGTCGAGATCGGCAGGCGAGTACGTGCTGCCCGTCTCGAACGTCTTCAAATGTCGCGAGGGCGCGACGATCAAAGATAAATTCACGGTCGACGTGAAGTTGTCGATTTATCCTAGCTCGGCGATTGGTTCGCCGTCCGGAAGCATCGGCATCGGGCGGCCGGTGCCGTCGAGGAAGTTGATATGCGGTGCGTCAATCTTCAGGTGGTCAAAGACCGTGGCCCAGAGATCGTTCGGCGTCAACGGCCGGTCCTTGGGCACCTCGGCTTTCGAGGTCGTCGAGCCGATCACCTGCCCCATCTTCATTCCCCCGCCGCTGACAAGGATCGACATCGCCCGGGGCCAGTGGTCGCGGCCCGGTCGGCCGTCCTTGTACTCGATCTTCGGCGTTCGCCCGAACTCGCCTGTCACCACCAGCAGCACCTTGCGATCAAGGCCGCGATCGTACAGATCGTTGATGAGAGTGCTGATCGCCTGGTCGAGGAAGCCCAGCTTGTACTGAGTGTCCTCGAAGATGTGGCAGTTGACCGCGTGCGAATCCCAGTTGTACGTGTGATCCTTCTTGAGTGTCTCGCCCGGCGGCGTGGCGTTCTCCATCACCATCGTCACCCAACTGGCCCCATGCTCGACAAGCCGCCTTGCCATCAGGGCTCGTTGGCCGTATCGGTGTCGACCGTACTTGTCGCGAAGAGCTTGCGGTTCCTTGCTGAGGTCGAAGGCATTGCGGGCTGTGTCCGCCGTCAGAAGCTCGAGCGCCCGAGTACGAAGCACATCCATCCCGCGGGCGTTGCCCTGGAGGTCCGGCACCGGGCCGTCGAAGCGGTTCAGGAGTGCAAGTCGGTCACCAAGTTTCTCCTGCGTGTCTCTCACGAAGCTGAGGTTCCTCATTTCGAACTTCGCCTCGGCAGGATCGCCCGCGACCAAGAAGGGGTGCGCCGCCGGCCCGAGATACGCGGATCCGAAGCTGAAAGTGTCGATGCCCTGACGGCCGCCGTCAACGCCGGCGATGTAGTTCGGGACCTTGGCCTGGCGATTTTTCAGAACCTCCGCGACCATCGAGCCGACCATCGGATAGTCCACCTTGAATCCGGTCGGTTCCAGGGGATCGCGGCCGGTCAGGAACTTCTTATGGCCGCCGCCGTGGTCCGCGAAACGATGGTGAACCGAGCGAATCAGGGCGTACTTGTCCGCCATCGACGCGAGCTTCGGCAGGTGTTCGCAGATCTGGATGCCAGGCACATTGGTCGAGATCGGCTTGTACGGCCCGCGATACTCGGACGGGCTGTCCGGCTTCATGTCGAACGTGTCCTGATGCGGCGGTCCGCCCGGCAGCCACACGAAGATCACCGCGGGATCATTGGACGACCGCAGCGAGGTTGCTGACGACCCAGCCGCGGCATACGGAACGATCGAGCCGAGGGCTGTCGATCCGAGCGCCACGGAGCCGAACCGGAGGATGTCGCGCCGTGTGGGACCTGGGCAAGCGAGCTTCTTCATGGAAGAGCAACCCGAAGGAGGGCTTCACGAGCAAACATCGACAGGGACGTTTGGCAGATTGAAATTATAGCGTCCGCGAGGACTCTGTGCAATCACGCGAACCGGGTTGCCCCGAACCGGCAAGTCGCTCGCTGAAATCCCAACTCCCAAGCTCGGTGAGTGTCCGCTCTCACGCCGCCTTGCGTTCCTCGCGTTTGAGCCACTTCTGCATGCCGGCCAGTTCCTCGGCCCACTCCGAGCTGAATCGCTTGCGGCCGAAGGCGTCGTAAAGCAGGTCGAAGGTTTCCAACAGCGAGCGGACCTGCGTCGCACGTTCTTCCAACTTCGCCCGTGCGTCGGTAATGTCCTCCGGCAGCGGCGGCAACTTGGCGCTCGCGATCGCCAGCGTCTCCGCATGCAGGGAGAGTTCATATTGCTGATCGTGACGCACCACCGTGAGCCCCACCTTTCGCGGCAGCTTGCCCGACTGAATCGCCCGGCGAGACTCGGGCAGTCGTGACGGACCTTCGCTCGAAATCGTCTCGTGACCTGTCTGCCCGCGTGGGCACTCCAGCGTCAGCGAACGAGCGAGCATCACCGCGACCTCGGAATCGTCGCCCAGCTTGAACGTGTCGGACACCATGTCCGTCTGATACCACAGCCAGAGGATAAACTCGTTGCCCAGGAAATCCCGGCTATTTTCGTCTGCGATCCACGCGAGATCCTCGGGCGTGCTGCCAGGCACGAAGTTGGAAGGATGGCTGTCGTCCACGCTGCGCGTTCGCTGATGGAGTTCCGCCAGCGAGTAAGCCCGGCGGCCCGCGGTCATGCACTCGAGGTCGACGCCGAACGTCTGCTCGAACAGACTGCAAAGGCGATCCACATGCGTGAGCGAACTGGCGCCGAAGTGCACCTCGTTGCTGAGCCTGTCCCAGATCACGGGAACGCACTTCCGCTTCTTGTAACGGCCGTCGCGGGCCTCGTTTTCAAGGCGATCGCGGGCGGCTTCCTTCGCCTCACGCTTCTGGCGGGCACTGGGAAAGCCGCTGGGGTTGTCCTTCGTGAGAGCCTTCAGTTCCACCGCATAGTAAGCCCTCAGCAAATCGCTGGGCAGCTTGTCCGAGTCGACGCGAAGCTCGAAGTGGAGCATGTCGTTGATGATGTTCTTGTCGAGTGCGAAGTCGGTATCGAGGATGTGATCGCCGGCTGTCCAGCCGGTCTCAATGCCGTCGGCGGCAGCGATCTTCTGCCGACCGGCGGCCCGGTCCGCGAGGCGGTCGAGGTGCTCCGCGTCGAAGAGACGGGGAGCTTGGCCATTCACCTTGAAACGCAGAGCCGTCACGCGACCATTGAAAAAGCCCATCGTCATTCACTCCTCGGTGTGCTACTCGTGGTGTTCGACCAATGCAAAAAGACGTGCCCACCCGGAACGGTCCGGACACGTCTTGCAGTTCGGTGAAAGTTCGGTGCGTTAGGACCGGCTCATCATCAACTGTCGGATTCTTCATTCAGCCGCGGAGCGGCGACCGACGGTAGCCAGGGGTGAGTCTTCGAACCCCTGGAATCGAACACCCTCGGACTCTTGAGCCCTGGAAG
>Ga0105044_10007361_pt1 | contig 15152 bp, 13 predicted proteins | sample MAT01_FD_78092 | JGI IMG/M metagenome (GOLD analysis project Ga0105044, IMG submission 78092) | Freshwater microbial communities from Lake Fryxell liftoff mats and glacier meltwater in Antarctica - MAT-01 | ecosystem: Environmental > Aquatic > Freshwater > Ice > Liftoff microbial mat | place... | reverse complement strand
CGTTTTCTGAATAAGGGCAATTCGATCCTTCACATTACGAATCACATCGCTACTATTCGCTCCTTTGAGCATCATCACAATAGCACCGGCCACTTCGCCCTGATCATTGTAGCACATGGCACCAAAACGAGTCGCATGACCGATTATAACCTCCGCTACATCCCTAATCAAACGGGCATGCCCTCCTTGGTCATCGCCACCGGGATATTTCGAATATCCTCTTCACTGCCTATTAGTCCTTCGCTCCGAATAAAAAGTACCGTCGGACCTTTTTCGATATAGGATCCACCCGTATTCTCATTGTTTCGGGCAAGTCCATCAAACACATCGGTGATGGTGATATTCAGAGATTGCAGTATGAAGGGATCTACGGCAATTTCATATTGCTTCAACTTTCCACCAAAACTGCTCACCTCGGCTACGCCTTCCACTCCAAGTAACTGTCGGCGTACCACCCAATCCTGAATGGTGCGCAATGCAGTTGCATCATACATGGACTCATAGCCTTTCTCCGGGCGGACAACATATTGGTAGATCTCGCCAAGGCCGGTAGAAATCGGACCAAGCTCGGGGATTCCAATTTCGCGGGGGATCTGACTTTGTACATTTTGAAGTCGCTCTGCAACCTGCTGCCGAGCCCAGTACACGTCTGTTTCGTCACTGAAAACAATAGTAACCAAAGACAAACCGAAGCGCGAAAAACTGCGTATCTCTTCGATTCCGCTGATATTGCTATTGGCCTGTTCAATGGGAAATGTAACAAGTCGCTCAATATCCGTTGCTCCAAAAGAAGGTGCTACCGTAATAATCTGGACTTGATTATTGGTAATATCAGGCACAGCGTCAATAGGGAGCCGCGTTGTTTCATAGATACCGAGACCAACCAATACCACGGTAAAAAGCCCAATAATGAGTTTATTTCGGATCGAAAATCCGATAATTTTATTCAACATAATTTTTGTTTCTATTCGTTGCGAGAATCTTAAAAATGATTCACTTTCAACAGTACGTAAAAGGTCGTGTGAATCTAAAAAATAAGATTAAACGAATTTGGGCGGTTGCCAAATCGAAGTGAAGACTTCAGAAATTAAATCTTCGTCCCAGTTCGGAAATCCCTTCGTCCACCCAGAGGTAGTGGAATCGAAAATCCATTCATAAGAAATAGGAGCAGTGGCAGGCATTAGCAGCGAAGGAACTGCCTCGTATTGCCTCTTAAATGGAAGCTCCATATCTCGATCATGATCCTCATCTTGGGCTACATTATCCGAATAATGCATCGACAAAAAATCACGGAAAGTAAAACTTTCATCGCTCTCGGCATGTTCAATGAAATGCACCAAAAGCGTTGGCAACTTCGACAACTCCATCAGTCCCGTAGAACTAATATAAAGCGCAAGGGTCGATATGGAAAGAAGAAGCTTCAACATGCCAAAGTTAGCTGAAACAGTCGGTTCTGAATGTGACATTAATCAATTAACACTCGCTAAAGCGAAAGACGCAACTGATAAATAGCAGGAAAAACCGACCCATTTACCCGCATTCTCATGGGATGTCAATCTTCCAGTTCAATCCCAAAAAAGCTAAACATCGCATTGGCCGAGGTACGCTCATCATGAAGCCTTATTCATAGCCTTTACAAGGTGCTTTGAAGTGTCCTACTTAGTAATCTCCGAATGCCCCGATATTAGCGCCATGAATCTGATCACAGGAGCCACAGGACTCCTTGGAACCCACATCGCCTTAGAACTCCTTGCACGAGGCCAACAGGTGCGTGCACTATCACGTGCGGGCAGTTCCCAAAAAAGCATGAAACAAGTTTTCGCTCATTACGGATCGTTCGATCTCTTTCAGCGGATCGAATGGGTAGAAGGCGAATTGGAGGATGTCTCCAGTTTGATAGACGCACTTAAAGGATGCATCACTGTATACCATTGTGCGGCTATTGTTTCCTATCATCCCGCCGACCGCAAACAGATGTACAAGGTGAATGTGGAAGGTACAGCGAACATCGTCAATGCCTGCATCAACCAAGAAGGAGTAGCACTCGCCCATGTCAGTTCCATTGCCGCCATCGGTCGGACCAAAGAATCCACTCATCTAAATGAGAATTCTGAATGGGTGGAAGGCGAACGAACTACCCACTACGCAATTACTAAACACCTTTCTGAAATGGAGGTTTGGCGGGGGATTCAGGAAGGACTGAACGCCGTTATTCTCAACTCAGGATTGATCATAGGTCCCGGTAGTTTCTCACGCAGCAGTGGTGGAATGTTCTCACGTATCGATCAGGGTATTCCCTTTTATCCGCCAGGCGGAACAGGCTTCATCAGCGCTCCGGATGCGGCGCGCACACTGGTGGAACTAATGCATCAGGAAAAATTTGGACATCGCTACATCGCTGTCGCAGAAAATAAAACAATGCTCGATGTATTCTCCAAAGTAGCCGAAGCGTTAGGAAAAAAAGCGCCTTCCAAGGAGGTCACTCCTTTACTCCTGAACATTGCCCTATTTGTTGAGAAAATAAAGGAATGGTTCACGGGAAAAAAAGCGATGGTAACACGCGAAGTACTGCGCAATATGGAGCGTCAATACCTCTTTGAAAATAGCAAGCTGAAGGATACCCTCGACTTCTCATTCCAATCTATCGATGCGGCTATCGATGACACCGGGCGATTTTACAAGAGTGTCAATAGCATTGAGTGAGTCCTCCACTGCACGTTCATCCGCCATCATTTTGCTCAAGCGCTCGAGTACCGCTTCTTCAATGACGACCATCCGATCAGGGTCTGTGTGATAGTGGAGCATACTCTGGCGAAATTCTTCATCCGTTACTCCATATTTCGTAAACACTTGAATGTAAAAGCTCGCGAGTTCGTTGCGATCCATTTCACCGTACATCACGCTGTAGGTGCCTTCCAGCAGTCTCACATCAGCAAGCAGATCGATGAACTGCGCCTCTTCAATTGGCGCTGGATCAGGGTCTGAGTGCGAGCATCCAATCAGCAGCACACTCCACAAAAGCGTTCGAAATTTCATCGGTTAAAAGTTAGGCGCATTCCGCGTGTCGACTCATCAAAATTACCCTCGTTGTACACCCGCTTTCCATTCACAAACGTCATCTTCACTGAGGATCGAAAAGTGTGTCCCTCAAATGGACTCCAACCACATTTATACAAAATAGAAGGGCGATCCACTTTAGACGGGGCGTTCAAATCCACCAAAACAAGATCTGCGAAATAGCTTTCGCGAATGTATCCGCGGCGATCTATCTGAAATAGATCAGCAACGTTGTGGGCCATCTTCTGCGACACCATTTCCAGCGGGAAAACGCCTTCGTGCACCATATCGAGCATGGCCACGAGAGCATGCTGTACAAGTGGCCCTCCGGACGGACATTTAAAATACGAATTAGCCTTCTCTTGAAGCGTATGCGGAGCATGATCAGTCGCAATCACATCGATATGTCCATCTCGAACTGCGGCCCGAATAGCATCTCGATCGTCAATCGTTTTTATCGCAGGATTCCATTTGATCAATGTTCCCTTTGAAGCGTAATCCTGATCGCTGAACCAAAGGTGATGAATGCACGCCTCTGCCGTAATTTTCTTTTCTCTGAGCGCAATATCATTGCGAAAAAGTCCTACCTCCTTCGCAGTAGAAATATGGAGAATATGGAGCTTAGTCCCAAATTTTTCTGCCATCTCCACTACTCGTGAAGAAGAGGCGTAACACGCTTCGGCATGACGGATAAGTGGATGCATTCGCATCGGAACGTCCTCTCCATATTCCTGCCTCATGCGCTCAGCAGCAATAGCAATTATAGGATCACTTTCACAATGAGTGGCAATCAGCATGCGCACTTCCCGGAAGATAGCCTCCAGTTCATCCTGATCGTCCACGAGCATATTTCCGGTAGAAGATCCCATGAATATTTTGACTCCACAAACGTGCTTTGGATCCACTTTCAGAAGCTGATCCAAATTAGTGTTGGTCGTTCCCATGAAGAACGAATAATTGGCCAGCGACACTTCAGAAGCACGGGCATATTTTTCTTCGAGTAAATCAATTGTGGTCGCGCCAGGAAATGTATTGGGCATTTCCATATAGGATGTGATACCACCGGCTACAGCCGCCTTTGCCTCTGTATATATTTCCCCTTTGTGTGTCAATCCAGGTTCGCGAAAATGCACCTGATCGTCAATTGAACCGGGAAAAAGATGAAGTCCAGTAGCGATAATTATTTCGTGATCCTCTTCAGGAATGTGGTCTGCCACCTTCGAAATGACTGATCCTGCAATGAGCACATCCTTGCGGGCGATGACTCCCTCATTCACGAGGATGGCGTTCTTTATAAGCAGCATAGACAATGGTTCGAATGTAATGAGATGGTGTCAAATATACTCGGCGCTTTGAATGGGTCGATTCTCTTGAATGAATTCGGAATTGGACGCAGAATAGAAGTGATGATTTCCTCCCCGTCAATATCCGCGTCATCTGTGTTCTCCGTGTGCTATCAATGGGAAGACTTTATCACCTCTAGCATGACTCAACCCGCGCAATCTGCGTTTTCTGGATTCTATTCTACGCTCTATTTCGTTCCCTGAAAACGCATCCGAAGAACACCGAAAAATGCTTCTTTAAAAATCCCCATCGACATTTTACTTGTTCCGAACTGTCGGTCAGCGAAGCGAATGGGCACTTCCACAATTCGAAAGCCAAGACGTTTGGCATTGTATTTCATTTCAATTTGAAAGGCATAACCAATAAATTGAATTCCATCCAAATTAATTTGTTCTAAGACCCTGCGAGTATAGCATACAAAGCCCGCGGTAGCATCTTTCACTCCAAGTCCGAGAATCATGTTGACGTAAATACCAGCTCCTGAGCTAATGAGCAAACGATGCCAAGGCCAATTTTCAACTCCTCCACCTTTCACGTATCTGGAGCCCACTGCCATGTCGCCGCCTTCTTTGCAAGCCGCATACAGTCGCAAAAGATCATCCGGATTATGCGAAAAATCACAATCCATTTCAAAAATGAATTCATACGTGCGATTCAACGCCCATTTGAAGCCAGCGATGTAGGCTGTTCCGAGTCCAAGCTTGCCCTTCCGCTCCAGAATATGCAACTGACCGGCGTATACCTTTTGAAGTGATTTGACAATATCCGCAGTGCCGTCTGGAGATCCATCATCCACGATCAACACATGAAACGATTGTGGTAATGAAAAAACTTTGTGGATCATGCGCTCCACATTTTCCTTCTCGTTGTACGTCGGTATGATTACAAGGCTATCGCTCACCTTTCACAGTTTGTGTCAAATATAACGGGGAACAGACTCAGACTTCTGTTAACTCATGTGTCCGCATAAACTCTTCTGCCTTTTCAACCATACGACGTGACCCGATAAACAAGGGCACACGCTGATGCAAGGTTTTGGGTTGAATGTCGAGTATGCGATTGCGACCATCACTGGCCACACCTCCTGCCTGTTCCACGATATACGCCAGCGGATTGCACTCATACTGCAGGCGCAACTTTCCTTCCGCAGACTTGGTGGTGCTCGGGTAAATATAAATTCCGCCTTTAATCAGATTGCGGTGAAAATCCGCAACCAGTGACCCAATGTATCGCGAGCTATATGGACGTGACGAATTTGTATCGATCTCCTTGCACCAGTGCACATAAGCCTGAACACCCTTTCCAGCGAGGTTAAGGTTGCCTTCATTAATGCTGTAATACGGGCCTTCCTCCGGGATACACATATCGCGATGCGACAGACAAAATTCCCCAATGCTCGGTTCGAGTGTAAATCCGTTGACTCCATGTCCGGTGGTATACACAAGCATGGTGCTTGAGCCATAAATTACATATCCTGCAGCTACTTGATCGACGCCCTTTTGAAGAAAATCATTGACGTTGGCGAAATCACCCACACTGCTTTTTCTTCTGAAAATAGAGAAAATGGTGCCGATCGACACATTTACATCAATATTCGATGAACCATCGAGCGGATCGAAAAGGATCACATACTTAGCCTTTTTGCAATGCTCCAAATCAAATGAATGGTAGGTATCCTGCTCTTCACTGGCCGCGCCACACACTTGTCCACCCCATTTCACCGCATTAAATAGAGCGTGGTCAGAAAACACATCAAGCTTCATTTGCGACTCCCCCTGCACGTTGGTTGTGCCGACCGCTCCAAGAATATCCTGCAAACCCGCCTTATTAACTTGATGATTGATGATTTTGGAAGCGATACCGATATCCGCCAGCAAACGGCTGAGGTCGCCGGAAGCGTATGGGAAATCGGCCTGACGCTCCATTATAAATTCACTTAGGGTGACCAATTCGCTCATGGCGCGAAGGTAAGGGGGAAAATTGGGAGGCAAATGCGTCTACTAAAACAGCTTCAAATCTGAAAAATAAAAGTCCTGCAAAATATTCTAGTCATCCCAACTGTTCTAATGACCTGAACTCATTTCCCATGCGCTGGATTCTTCTTATTATTCTCTTTCCTGTCTCTTCCCTATTCGCTATCGACGACGCGGCGCTGGATGAAATTGCACGCACTGTGCCCGCCGCTCAAAGCAGAACGATGGAAACCCTTGTTGTCTATTTCCAGAGTAAATCGACTGGAGAGCGTGATCTCGCCCGAATGATATTTACATGGATCACAAAAGAAGTAGCGTACGACCAAAATGGATTTAATAGCGGCAGCTACGGCGATACCTCGTCAAACGGAGTTTGGAAGCGACGGAAAAGTGTGTGCGAAGGGTTTGCGGAACTCTATCAGCGGTTATGTTCAATGGCAGGACTCGATTGCAGAACGATTCAAGGCTTTGCCAAAGGCTATGGATATAAGGCGGGGCAAAAGATGCGGGACACCAATCACGCGTGGAACGCAATACGTGTAAACGGGCGCTGGGCATTGATGGATGTCACTTGGGCCGAGGGATACGCCATTTCATCAGGCTCGGGCATTTCCTCTCGCAAAGAATTTAATCCCTTCTGGTTTGATACAGATCCCGCAGCTTTTGTGTTCTCTCATTTACCGGAAGACAAATCCGCTGAATTTCAGAACCTGCCCAATCTTCTTTCGATGGATGAGTACTTTGAAATGCCCTATCTGCATTACACCAGTTTCTCCACTCCAGATAAAAACGCCGTGATGTTAGAAAATGCGAGGAATAGGATGATGGAAAAGTTTGTAACCATCCATCCCAGCAAAAACGCTCCAAAGATGATCGAGTATCCGCTGGAAGGCGCACTCTCAAAAGGCAAGTCTTATCAGTTCCAATTCAAGGGCTCTGGAATCCATGCTATCGGAATGTACGATGGGGGAAATTGGAACTACTTCAAAGCCTATATGGATTCTTGGGATTTTGAATACACCGCGCAGGGAAAAATGCTTCAGGTGGTCCTAATCTACAATGTAGAAATGACGAAGACAAGTGTTCTAATGAGTTATGAAGTGAATTAATCCCTCAGTTATCGCATTCCATCCCAACCTATTTTTCTGCTGTTCAAAAGTGTAGTTGCCTAAATTAGCGCTGCGAAAAAAACAAACTGAGCTATTATGATACGTTTCTTTCTTGCCTGCGCGGCGCTCTTATGCAGTCTTTTCCAGGTGAATGCCCAAATCGACATTGAAAACCGCATTAAGAATAAGGTGAATCAGCGCGTCGAAAATAAAATCGATCGCAGTATTGACAAGACATTGGACAAAACTGAGGAAGAGGCTGAGAAGGCTGCAAAAGGCGAAGGAAAGAAAGACAAAAACGAATCAACGAAAAGTGAAGAAAACTCTCCTGGTTCTAAAGAATCTACTTCCTCGCCAGATGCCAAAGCCACTTCCCCCGAAAAGACCTCTCTCAAAACCTATGGAAAGTTTGACTTCATTCCAGGAGATAAAATCGTGTTATATGAAGATTTCACAGGTATCGTTCAGGGGGACTTCCCCGCCGACTGGAACACTAACACAAGTGCAGAGATTGTAAAAGCTGATGGCAGAGAAGGCAATTGGCTAATGATGCCGAAAGAGGGTGTTTTTCTTCCTGAATACATCACTGATCTTCCAGAAAATTTCACGTTTCAGTTTGATCTTTTGTGCAATGAAGACTTCAACTATTACAGTTCCGGTTTCATCATGAGCTTCAGCCCTTCCCCAGAGCGCGCAAGCCTGAGTCAGTTTGGTCGCTTCGGACATACCTCTCATATGGTGCGTGTGGTGATGCATCCAAATGGAAATGGCGGCAGTGGCTCCGTTGACTTTACGAATTATGACGGTGAACGAAAAGAAATAAATTCAAGCTCTCTCTCCACCCAGCAATTCAACGTACCGGCAAATACTTATGCCAAGGTGAGCGTATGGCGTCAAAAGCAACGGCTCAGAATGTACATCAACGAAGAGAAGGTGCTCGATATTCCGCGTGCTTTTGATGCGACTCAGAAATACAACACCGTCAGTTTTGCAAATGGGGGATTCGGGAGCACGGAGGATCGTTATCTCATCACCAACCTTCGCCTCGCCGCAGGTGCGCCAGATACACGCAGCAAATTGATCACTGAAGGTAAACTTGTTACACGGGGTATTCTGTTTGATAGCGGTTCGGATAAAATCAAACCAGAGTCTTATGGCACGCTGAAAGACATTGCCAATGTACTTACGGAGAATGGCGATGTGCGCGTACGAATCATTGGCCATACGGATAGCGACGGAGATGATAAGGTGAACCTAGATTTATCCAAGCGGCGCGCAGATGCCGTAAAAGAAGCCCTTACGAAGGAATTCGGAGTTAATACCAGCCGAATGGACGCAGACGGAAAGGGAGAGGCCGAGCCAAGTGATCGCAACGACAATGCCTCGGGCAAAGCCAACAACCGAAGGGTTGAGTTTGTGAAATTGTAAAGGTTTTGTTCCCCGCACTGACGTAAATCATTCTCTCCTGCATACTGCTTTCCGTAGATTGCCATGAACGCTATTTCTAAATCATGGCCGAGCATCACATTCCCGACGGACTGACCCACGAGATTTACCAGCTCTTTGAAGGCGGTCATACCACTGATGAGATTCGTACGCGCTTGTCAAAACGTAAAATTGACGGGGCACTCATAGAAGAATTGATTGCCACGATACGTGCGAGGCGCATGCAGCGAAGACGAGGACGTGGATTGATCTTCTGTGGAATCGGTGCCGTTATTCTAATAATGGCATTCGCTGTCACCTATGTGCTCCATCTGAATGACATCGATACGAGTTTACCATTGTATGGATTGACTACACTCGGCATCACTCTGCTCTTTATCGGAATGATTTTTCTATTCGGATAGCGAGCCACTTACATCACCACATTAACAATTCGCTTCGGCACCACGATCACCTTTTTAGGCTCTTTACCCTCGAGGTACCTGGCCGCATTTTCGTGAGCGAGCACAGCAGCCTCGACTTCTTTTAGACCCATCCCTACCGGGAGCGAAATAAAGAAGCGTGTTTTGCCATTGAACGAAACAGGATAATCGAATTCATCATCCACCAATTGCGATTCATCCCAGACAGGCCATGCTGAATCCGTAATTGACTCCTGATGACCCAGTTTTTCCCACAATTCTTCAGCGATGTGAGGCGCATAAGGCGAAAGCAAAATAACCAGCGACTCCAAAACCGAACGTTTGTTCGACGTGAGGTCCGTCAGCTCATTGGATGCAATCATCAGTGTGCTCACCACCGTATTCCATGAATAGCGATTCAACTCTTCTGTTACCTTCTTGATGGTTTTGTGAAGCGTTCGCAATTCCTCTTTTGAGGCGGCTTCTTCACTTACGGCAAATGCATTGTCTTTACCATGAAACAGGCGCCAGAATTTCCGAAGGAAGTTGTGTACACCGTTAATTCCTTTGGTATCCCACGGCTTGCTTTGTTCTACCGGACCGAGAAACATTTCGTAGAGACGAAGGGTGTCTGCTCCGAATTTTTCGACTAATTCATCAGGTGTTTGCACATTGAATTTGGACTTGGACATCTTTTCGATTTCCCAGTCGCAAATGAACTTTCCTGATTCGTTTAATTCAAAATTTGTACTTCCCAAATCAGATTGCGAATTACGATACGCATTCACATCGAGGACATCATTGTCAACCAAACTAATATCCACGTGCAACCGCTGAACTTCAAAACTCCGTCTCATATCAGCGGATATATAATCACCATTATCCTTTCTGCGATAAACAAAACTACTCCTCCCCGTAATCATCCCCTGATTGATCATCTTCTTGAACGGTTCATCGAAGCCGATGTACCCCAGATCACAGAGCACCTTTGTCCAAAAACGCGCGTAGAGCAAGTGTCCGGTAGCGTGCTCAGCACCGCCCATGTATAGATCTACTTGTCCCCAGTATTCCACTTTTTCGCGTGATGCAAATTCAGTTGGATTTTCTGGATCCATGTACCGCAGAAAATACCATGAAGAGCCAGCCCAGCCCGGCATGGTGTTGAATTCGCGGCGCTCACCCTTATAACCCCAATCCACCGCCCTGGCCAAAGGCGGCTCACCATCTTCGGTAGGCAGGTATTTATCCACAGCGGGCAAGGTCACGGGTAATTCTGAATCCGCCACGAGATAAGGTACATCCCCTTTGTAATACACCGGAATGGGCTCGCCCCAGTAGCGCTGACGACTAAACACAGCGTCGCGCATCCGGAAGTTGACCTTTCCTTCTCCAAATCCCTTCCCTTCGATTTCGGCAATAATTTTCCTCATCGCTTCCTTCCCGGAAAGTCCATTAAGAAAATCAGAATTAGCCAACACAGCGTCTTTCGACACTTCTGCTTTCTCACTTAAATCTGCATCACGGAAAATGGCCGGAATCGGCAAATCAAATTTGCGTGCAAAATCAAAATCACGTTGGTCACCGGCAGGCACAGCCATTACCGCACCTGTACCATATCCTGCGAGCACATAATCTCCTATCCAAACAGGAATTTTTTCTCCTGTAAAAGGATGAATAACATAAGCCCCGGTAAACGCGCCGCTGACTTGCTTCACATCCGCCTGACGATCGCGTTCGGTCTTCAACTTGGCCGCCGCGACATAGGCATCCACGACAGCGCGCTGCTCCTGTGTGGTGAACTTCACTACGAGATCATGCTCAGGTGCAAGGGTCATAAACGACACTCCGAAAATGGTATCCGGACGTGTGGTAAACACTTCGATCTCGACATCATACCCGCACACCGCAAATCGCACTCGCGCGCCATCCGATCGTCCAATCCAATTGCGTTGAATTTCGCGAATATTTTCTGGCCAATCGATGGTTTCCAATCCGCGCAGCAGACGATCTGCGTACGCACTGATACGCATGCTCCACTGGCGCATTAGCTTTTGCTCTACCAGATGACCTCCGCGCTCACTCACGCCATCTTTTACCTCGTCGTTGGCGAGGACTGTGCCGAGCGCAGGACACCAGTTGACAACTGAATCAGCGAGATAAGTGATGCGATAATTCATGAGGATAAGCTGCTGCTGCTCCTCATTCATACTTTTCCAATCCGTGGCCGTAAAATCGCCTTGCCACTGCGCGCCGAAAAGAAACTTAGAGCGATCAAGCTTGAGAGACCAGCCTTCATCGATAGCGGCATTCACGGCATAGTTCCCATTGTCTTCGAAGTGTGTCACGAGGGTATAAATGGGCTCAGCGCGATCAGTATCCTCGTTGTACCATGAGTCATAAATCAATGAAAAGATCCATTGCGTCCAGCGGTAGTACTGATCATCACTGGTTCGCACCTCACGGCTCCAGTCAAAACTGAATCCGATTTTATCCAACTGCTCCCTGTAGCGGGCAATGTTCTCACGGGTTGTTTTTTCGGGGTGCTGACCGGTTTGAATAGCATATTGCTCCGCAGGCAGACCGAAGCTATCATAACCCATGGGATGAAGCACGTTGTAGCCCTGATGACGACGATACCGCGCGATGATGTCCGAGGCGATATACCCTAAGGGATGTCCAACATGCAATCCTGCTCCGCTAGGATAAGGAAACATATCGAGCACATAATACTTCTTCCTGTTGGGGTCCTCCAGCGTGCGGTATGTTGTTCTGCGGCGCCATTCGTCTTGCCACTTGCGCTCAATCGATCTGAAATCGTATTCCATGGGGTTAAAAAAAGAAGCCCAAAGGTAGGCAGATTAGAGCCTCCGCAAATCGCCACTAGGCCCAAACCAACGGGTAATCAGTACTCCAAATCCAACATCCCGTTTCCTATATTTCATACTAATCCTGAATTAGGGAGGCGCTCAGATTCATGAGTCGTCATTCAATCACCAACCTTTGGCTAATTACTTCTTGTCCATTTTGCAACTCTACTATATAGACGCCGCGAACTAATTTCTCAAGATTCAAATTCCTGCCATTGCCACTTTGCAATTTTTCGCGGCACACCTCTCCGCTCAACAATGACAGCGCGAATGATCATGTTCGGATTTCCACTACTCACCGTGATTCGCACCTCACCATTACTCGGGTTGGGCGGCAAACTGAATCCAATAGCGCTCCATTCTTCCGCACGAGTTGGAGTAAACGTAACCGATACACATTCAGAAGTGTCGGCACAAAAAAAATTGGATGCAATCAAAGCGTATGTGCCACTCTCTTCGAACGCATAAAAATGCTGCGTTTCTCCAGAGATATCTTGACCAGTATCACAATCGATCCATTGATAGTCATTTGATTGATCGAGCGCGCCTACCACACTGTTTCCTTGCGCAAACACATTCACATTCGGCATTTCAGAATAGAAGAGCACAAACGCGGAAGAGTATAAAGTATCGATGGCCGCGCAGAATTCACTGCTGATCAATCGGCAGGTCACCTCTGACTGCTCGGGCAAATCCAAAATGCAATAAGTACTTCCAGTGACACCCTCCACGGCATCACCATCCACGTAACACTGGTATACTGGAGCAATTCCCTCATCAGTGGTAATGGCAGTGATGAGCACCGTTTCATTTGGACAAGGGCTAAATATTTCGGGAACTGGATAGATGGTCGGTGTCACTGAGGGTGAGAAATCATATTCCACATTTGCCCTCAATGAAGGAAATTGATTCGCACAACCCTCATCCGATATCAGGGCACATGCATAAGTCAGCGATAAACCATTCGCTAAAAAGCTAAATGCCGGTGCACTCTCACCCCGGATGATATTTCCGTTGGACCAATAGCACTCATAACTCGGATTATCGCCCCCGTTAGCGGGTGTCGCCGTGATGGTTACTGTTTGATCAAGACAATCTACAAGAGGATTGGGTGATAAGGCAACCGACACTTCCAAGAGGGTTTCGCAATCCGACATGCTCAAAAATAAGAGCGATGCGACACCTGGATTGGGTATGATCAATGGCCCCTTCGAAGTGTAGACTTTGAGGTAGTATGCTACTCCGCCGAATTCATACACATTGCCATTGATGTCATTCTTCAAAAACATGTCGAATGATGACCCATCTAACACCCGCAGCATTTCAAAGTTTCCATCCAAATAATAGGTGGTGATGAAATTGTTGTTCACATAATCTCCTAGGACCTCATTTGCGCTTGGATCAAAGTCAACCTTGCTTTGCAAAATCCCTGACACGTAGTATTTGTCGTGTACTCTATCCAAGAGAATGTCATTCGTAAAGTAACTATCAGTACCTCCATTGCTTGTTACTGGCCCCCCAAATGAATGAATTGTACGCTGCCGGCAGCATCGTATTTCGTAACGACGTAGTCCGAAACCCCCGTTGAGTTCACGGTGAAATTTTGGGTCGTCGCAAAGGGATCGAGGTCGGCTGTATTGTTGAAATGACCGCAAGCATATACGGCGCCCGCAGCATCCACACAACTCCAGTGATGTCGTCTGCGCCACTACCACCGATAGGCCCTGACCAGAGGTGACTGCCATTCACATCCAACTTACAAATTATACCACCAATGCCGCCAAAGCCGGTGGTGACATTCGTGCCCGCTCCCGGATCCAAATCCAACGAGCTAGCACCAGTATATCCGAAGAAGATCACAGTGCCATTGTCATCCACTGCCAATTTCGCAGGAACAGTGTTGTTACTTGCGCCCCCGAACGTGCGGTGCCAAACTTGAGTCCCAACTTCATTGAGTTTGGAGACAAACGTGTTTTGGTTATTCCCCTGAACCGCCACCCCCGCGAAGTAGATGTTGTCATTGCTGTCGATCACAAGGTCACGAGGATCGAGTATCCCGATACCAGCCGGGAAGACGGAGATAAACTCACCGTCACTTGAGAGACGTACTAAAAATGTGACCACGCCTGTGTCATAGAGCACATAACCCTCTCCTGGATCCATGCTTTCGGTAGAGCAACAAGTATTAATAGCGAATAAAATATCTCAATTCGAAAAAATAGTGACAAGGGCTATAAAATCTGAATTATCGACTTGGGAATCCCACTTTCTGGCCTACAATAAATTCCCTTCCCCACCGTATTTGAAGATGTATGGAGATTTGCTAAACAAACCCCCTTGGCCATTAAGAATAAATTCTCCGGGGCCCGGATCAAAATCAATGGTTTGAGAGATAGCACCTACAAAGATCATTTCGCCGGTGTCGGTAATGGCCACGTCCGCTGGCATGGACTGAAACGGACCACTGAGGTGCTGCACAAGGTCGATGGATTGGCTTGTGGCTAAGTGGTTTAAGAAGAGCATAAAAACTGAAACAAGGAAGCCTTTTTTCATGAGCTCAGAATTGTACTAAACGGCGCAAATAAAGAGTAAAATGTGCCGACTCATAATTTCGTATGCCTTAGTTCACCTATTTTAATGACCTTATTAGAATGTGGGTGTGCCATCAACCTCTTCAAGCCACCAAAAAACAATAGATCATCCAAAGCAGCATCATCCACTGGCCCCAAAAAATTCTATGAAATAATGTCTTGAATCTTAAAAGAACTCTCAGACAATCTGACACATGCTACATCCACGTCTCATTCGAAAAAGAATCGAGGTCTCCCGGCTGTCCATAATTCGGGTCATGAGTAAAAGACCCGCCAAAAATCCTTACTCGAACAAAGCGCCGCAAACGAACTTTGGTCTGACCAGCCTCTCAACGACTTCAAGGCTAAAATACAAATACCGCTT
>Ga0105044_10007359_pt1 | contig 15153 bp, 17 predicted proteins | sample MAT01_FD_78092 | JGI IMG/M metagenome (GOLD analysis project Ga0105044, IMG submission 78092) | Freshwater microbial communities from Lake Fryxell liftoff mats and glacier meltwater in Antarctica - MAT-01 | ecosystem: Environmental > Aquatic > Freshwater > Ice > Liftoff microbial mat | place... | reverse complement strand
TTCCTTGCCATCAAAAATTGAGCCTCAGAATTTGATTTTGCGTGCCAAAATGATCGCAAAATCGAGACATGCACCATTGGTTAAATAGAAGAACCAGGGGTTTTCAACCCCTGTCTCCCGTGTTGCGGGGTTAAAAACCCCGTTTTGCCTACACAAATAAGAGGTAAATGTAGGGGTGTAGCGTGCTACGCCCAAAAACTCGATGATCTCGATCAAGGGCGCAGCACGCTGCGCCCCTACAAATGCGTATCTGATCTGTGTGATTTTCAGGACACGGCGTGCCGTGTCCCTACAAACCATCATAAATATCTCTCACTCTCATTGTGACATACTCCCCACACCTAAAGGCGGGGGCATCTGCCGTAAACGCCGGAGGCTTGGCTTACGCCAAGACTTCCACCGATTGAGACAGTATGAGATGATGCCCCATCTCATAGACGAGTCTATCAGAAAAAGTGGTTTGTAATGGTGCTGTCACCAGCGGGAAGGAGGGCATATTCATGGCGGAGGCCCCGAAGCGCGGCGACTCGACCACCACCGGATAGCCGTTATACACCGCATCCAGCACGATTTCTTCCACCGTTGCGCCCGTCAAACGATAGTAGATATAGCCCTTCGTCTGCTGATCGCTCATCACCCAACCGTCGCTGGTCGCTGCCAGAAATTGACGTGTCAGCGGAATCATCACGGGAATCTTTGTGCCATCACGCAGCAGCACATAGGCTTCACTCGACTGCATAAAAAACTCAGCCCGATCTGCATGAATAACGAGAATGCCCAGGCCATCAGCCACCCATATCGCTTGATTGATATAGATATTGTCCGGGTTGAAATACACAACAGGCGGCATCTCAGATATCCCAACCTGCGGCGGGGTATAGGTCACGACATTGGGGACAGGCAGCATCCCCACTGCATCAGGGTTATTCGGGAAGGTTGTATCGAGAGTCGTGCGCAGCCTCTCACCCGTACCGAGCTTCTGATCCAGCAGGCTGTACGGGATGATCGCCGCGCTCAGGCTGTCATCCGCTGGATTCCACAACTGCGCCATGCCCTCCAGCGGTGGCTCACAGCCCACGCATGAAGGCATGACGGTTACACCCTGCGGTGTCCAGTCCGAAAACATAATCCCTGGCACAGGCGCGTTGTTGAAGCGAGTCGAATCAAGGCGGCTTCCATCGAGACGGGCCACAACACTTCCTGACGCCAGATCAAAGACGACCAGTTGACCCGCATTGCTCTTGCTGAAGTCATTGCTAAAGTACGATCCCAGGAACTGCGTGCCATCATCGCTGAACTGCCCGCCCATGACGCTGTTCATGGTCGCATCCTGCGGATCGAGCTTGGTACAGCACGCTCCCGTCGCCACATCCGCGACATAAAAGGCACTGGCCGACATATTGTCAGCGGTCATTTCGGTGTGGGCAAAGACCAATTTGGCCCGATCCGGCGACAGCATGTAATTGTAGCCATTTTGTCCGGCAAAGGCGGCCACATCGGACATGTTTGCCCCCGATTGTGTGCCCTCAGCCGTGATATTGTAGAGTGCGCCTGTCTCCGGCTCATAGATGACGACCTCCGGGAAGGGGACAGTGAGTGCAGTAGGTGTCGTATCCTGCGTCGCGGCAGTCTGGACGCTCACGGCCAGCAAGGACAGCACGGCGATTTTTTTCCACAGCATGGGGTTCTCTCCTGACAATCTTTAAAAGCTGCCTTCACTATAGCACAGGCTGTCCGGCTGATTTATACGCTTCGCCTGTCTTTGTCGCAAAAAGCTCAATGTTTTAACAATGTTTTTCTGTTTTAGCCGCGATATAATGAAAAAATATGTGACATTTTAGTGTGCTATCCTCCTATTTGTAGTGGTCGCGGAAAACATGATCCTGCGCTGTGGCATTGATATGATCGAACATGAGCGCGTGGCACAGGGCATTGAGCGCCTGGGCGAACGCTTCCTGAATCGATTTTTTACAGCGGGTGAGCGCGAAGATTGCCAGGATCATCCCCATCGGCTGGCGGCGCGGCTGGCGGCCAAAGAAGCGGTGTCAAAAGCCCTGGGCACGGGCATCGGCGATGTGAGCTGGAAAGAGATTGAAATCCGCGTCAACAATCCTCGGCGGCGGCCTACGCTGCATCTGCATGGGGCGGCGGCGGCGCTGGCGGCAGAGATGGGCCTGCTCTATTGGGATGTCAGCCTGACTCATGCCCGCCAATATGCCTCAGCGGTGGCGGTTGCGATGGGCCAGCCCGCCGTCGAACAGCCCGATCAATCAGTGGAACCATAATCAACCTGAATTTTGGATAGCTCATCAAGACCATTCTTGCCTCATCGCCAGGGACTGAAAGTCCCTGTCTCCCGTGTTGCGGGGTTGAAAACCCCGCAGAAACAGGCCAAAGACGAGTCTGAGAGCGGGACTTTCAGTCCCGCAAAAGGTAAGGCAGGGGTTTTCAACTCCTGACGATCTCGCCCAAAACCTATCCAAAACTGAGGTTAATCATGCATTTTCAGTTGATCCATACCTATCGAGGCCATCAGGACACGATTTGTGCGCTTGCGGCGGTTCCTGGTCACGCGAAGGTGGTGTCGGCCTCACGCGATGGTCTGACCAAAGTGTGGGATTTAAAGCGAGACAGCGTATCGATCCTGCATACAGAATCCGACTGCTATCCAACAGCACTGTCTGTCTTCCCGGCGGGCTTCTTCATGGTCGCTGGCACATCCGATGGAGCGCTGAAGATGTGGAATCTGGAATCGGGCGAGATCGTGCGCCATCTCAACGGTCATCAGGCGATGATCACAAGCCTCGTCATCACACACAGTGGGCGGCAGTTCGTCTCAGCCTCGCAGGATCACAGCCTGCGGATCTGGGATTCCATGACGGCACGGACATTACATATCTGTCAGGACGAGACCGGACACGTCGAGAAGCTTGCCATCACACCTGATGACAGCGTGGTGCTTGGGTGTGTGGCAGGCCCTGAGCGTGATACGGCATCGAGTCACATCAAAGCATGGCAGATCGAAACAGGTGAGGCGATGGCGGATGCTGATTCGCATTATATCGGCGGGCGTGATCTCGCCGTTTTGCGCGATGGGGAGCATATTGTCTCATCATCGGATGACGGAGATATTATCGTGTGGAACCGCACAACAGGCGCACTCAAACATCATCTCAAAACGCATCTCGGCCCCATCGTGATGGCGCTGATGCCGAACGAGAAATCCATCGTCATCGGCACGAGCAAGCCCATTCTGACGCTGTGGCAGATCGATAGTGGAGAAAAACTGTATCAGTTTGATGAGCCTGCCGATCATGTTGTCAGCCTTGCCGTGACGCATAACGGCCTGTATGTGATTGCGGGCTGCCACGATGGATCGCTCAATTTCTATGTGCGGGTGTCATGATGGGACGTGTTCTGAGCTGGGAAGAGGCTGCTATCGAGCGGGAACATCTGCGCCAACAGGGGCGGCAGGTGGTGTTCACCAATGGGCATTTTGATCTGCTGCATGTGGGCCATCTTGACTATCTGGAGAAGGCCCGCGAGTGGGGCGCGGCGCTCTTCGTCGGCGTGAATGGCGATGAAGCGACCACCCATCTCAAAGGCACAGGGCGGCCTCTCGTGCCAGCGCTGGAGCGGGCACGGCTGCTGGCGGCGCTTGTCCCCGTGACAGCGGCCATCATCTTTGAGCAAGAGACGGCCCACGATCTCATCGACGTGTTACGCCCTGATTTTTACGTCAAAGGTGGCGATTACGCGCATAAGCCGCTGCCAGAACGCACCCTGGTAGAGAGCTATGGTGGCCATGTCATCCTGATTGATCTTGTGACGGAACGCAGCACCAGCGCTCTGATTGAGCGGATTCGCCGTTTGCCCTTACAAAACTGATGAAGAGGTGGAACTTCACCCTCACACCCAACCGCTCTCCCATGCAGTGGGAGAGGGGTCGGGGTGAGGGATCATTAGCGGCGCTCTCCAAAATTGAGGTTATTCATGCCTTGACGGGCAGCGCAGCGATGGCCTTCCGAATCGCGTTTGCCAATTCCGGGGTGAAATCGCCGCTGGCCTGCCAGAGAACATGACCTGTTTGATCCAGCAGATAAATGCGAATGGTCTTGGCATCGGGCAGATTGAGAGCCTGCAACACAGCCGCCTGATCCTCGACATAAAAGATGTAGGCCGCCTCGCGCACAGTGGGATCGGTGACAGCCATATTCATGCCACCGCTGACGAGCAGCCGAATCGGGGCGGAGAGATTGGGCAGCGCCGCCAGACTGTAATAGCCCAGATCGGCGCGGTTGGCCGATACCTCCTGAAGCAGCGGCACAAAATCGAGAACCCGGCTTTGCTGCTCGCGGTTAAACGGCATCACAACGAGTTGATACGGCTGCGTGAAGGCGGCGGGGAAGGTGCGCGTCTGGCCCGCGAGATTGGCCCCAGTGATGGTGGGGAGCTGGAGGCACTGCGGCGGCTCACAGGTGGTCTGTACCGATGAGGTGGCGGGCGGGCCGTACACCAAGACAAGGCCAATACTGCCTATCGCCAGCACCAGCAAGCTGACCCCGATTCGGAAACGACGATTTTTCACAGTGATTTCTCCTCTTTTTGACATGCGGTTGATAACCCTCACCCCCGGCCCCTCTCCCGCTTCGCGGCTAGAGGGGTGCAGGACAAGCGCCCCTACATGAATACGTGATATCCGCAAATATATCTCTTCTCTCATGAGTCCGGCTACCAAATTTACGAACAAATTTTCGACCAGATGTACGCCTATTGCCGCGCACAGGGTGATAAGGTGATGCCAATGATATATCGCACCTTAACAATGGGCAGCGGCGGCGGCCCGGCACTCGCGGGGGTGGTCGGGACAAGGCCGATGCGCTGCATGATGGCCCGCCTGCTCACCAAAAGGCGCGTGAGGGGAGATGAGGTCATCAAAAGCAAGGCAAAGCAAGGAACCGCAAAGGCGCGAAGAGCGCAAAGAGAAGGACAAAAGACAGATGTCCGAGACACATGCACACATCAAAGCGCAGGTGGTGGGCGAAGGACGCATCGGCGGCTACCTCATCTTGTGGGGGACGTCGCAGGCCCGCGATCTACACGGCGAATACTTTACACCACAGACGGAACTCGGCCTGGATTGGTATGACCAGCGCCCGGTTTTGTATCAACACGGCCTGGATGGACAACTCAAGGCCGCTGTGATCGGGCAAATTGATCGGCTGCGGGCAGACGAAACCGGGGTCTGGGCCGAAGCACAACTCGATTTGCGTCAGCGTTATGTGCGGGCGGTGCTGCGACTCGTGGAAAAAGGAGTGCTGCACTGGTCATCGGGGAGTCTGGCGCATCTGGTACAGGTGGGCGCGGATGGCGACATCCAGCGCTGGCCTGTGGTGGAAGGCAGCCTAACGCCCACGCCCGCCGAACCACGCCGAACGGATGTTCAGACCATCAAGAGCGCGTATGGGGCGCTGGGGCTGGATATGACACGGCTGAATTTGCAGGAGGACAAGGCGGGCAAGGCGAGCCCGGACAAGGCGGGCTTGGACAAGGCAGGCTTGGACAAGGCGGGCTTGGACAAGGCAGGCCTTGTCCCTACACAGATCAAAACACATCAGGGAGAAATAAGCATGACAGAGGAATTGAACATCCCGCGCAAGCGTCTCCCCATCGGGGATAGCGCGGAAGCGATCAAGAGCAGCCGTATCACGACCTCCAGCGAGTATGATCGGCTGGCGGCGGTGGATATGCTGCATGGCTATGTGCTGATGCGGGCCGCGAAGGGCTTTCACGGCGTAAGCGAACGCTATGCCAATGCGCTCGCCGACAAGGTGAATCGCGCCGGATTGAGCGCGATCAAAGCGGATGAACTGGCCTACAGCACGCAGAGCGGCTTTGGCGATGAGTGGGTTCCCGATTTGTGGAGCGCCCAGATCTGGCACAAGGCCCGCACCGACAATGTGCTGCTGCCGCAGTTCCCCTCGGTGGAGATGCCGTCCAATCCGTATGAGATTGCGACAGAAGGCATCGACCCGACGGTGACATTTGTGGGCGAATCGAAAGATGAGGCGCATCTGTCGCTCGGCAGCGGCAACCCGATCACGGACAGCAAAATCGGCAGTGGCAAGGTGCAGTTGAACGCCAAGAAGCTGGCGCTGCGCGTCGGGTTCAGCAGCGAATTGATGGAAGACAGCATCATCCCGGTGCTGACGATCTATCGGGAGCAGGCGGTGCGGGCGCTGGCCGATGCGATGGACAACGTCATCCTCAACGGCGACACCAGCACAGGCGCGACGGGCAACGTCAACAGCGACAATGCCACGCCGACAGCCGGGTCGGTGTATCTGGCGACGGACGGCCTGCGGAAACAGCCGCTCGTGACCACCACAGCCAACAGCGTGGACATGGCAAATATCGCGCCGACGCTGGCAAAGCTGCGCGATGTGCGCTTCAAAATGGCGACACGCTATTCCGCCCGCCCGCAGGATTTGGCCTGGGTGGTCGATGGAGGGACGTATGCCAAGCTTTTGAGCCTGCCGGAATTCCTGACGGTGGACAAGGCCGGGCCGCACGCCACCATCCTGACTGGACAAATCGGCTTCATCGACGGTGTAAAGGTGCTCCTGAGCGCCCAGATGCCGCTGACAACAGCCAATGGCAAGGTGGGCGCAAGCAACACACGCGGCACGGCGCTGTGCGTGTATACGCCGGGCTGGTACGTGGGCTACCGCCGCCGCATCAATGTGAGCGTGGATTACCTGCCGTACTATGACAGCTATCAGCTCACCGCGACGGTGCGTCTGGCGTTTGCCAGCATCGATGCGGCTGTGACGAGCGTGCTGTATAACCTGGCAGTTTAATACCCCTCCCCAACCCCTCCCCGCTTCGCAAGGAGGGGCTTGATAGGGCAGATGGGGCATGAGCGATAAGCCGCTTGTGCCCTGTTTGCGTTGGGAGTGCGGGGCGGAGGGAAGGCGTCAGAGAAGGAGAGAGGGAAGATTGGTATGCTTGGGAAAACGAGTCTATCGGATGAGGAGTCATTTTACGAGACAGTTCACGCGCTTGTGCGGTGTCATCGTTTTGCTGCTGGGGATTATTCAGATCACACAGGCACAGTCTGCAATTTCTTATACCTATCGCTGGAATGCAGACGGATCACGTATGGTCATGTCTGTGATGCATGATCCATCCTTCGTCGTCACTGTATACCATGCCGAGTGGCAACCCTTGGCCTCACGCTCGTTGCCCTGCTGTGGCTTTTCAATTAGCCCTGATGGAAGAAGTGTTCTCATCAATAGTGATCCCTCCGAAATTCTGGACATCGACACCTTGCAACCGTTACGCATCCTGTCGAGCGGGGTCGGCTATGCACAATGGGGTGCAGATGGCAGTGAACTAGCGTCATTTTATTCGGGGCCACCAGGTCGGATGACGTTTTACAGTGCCGTGGATGGGCGGTTACTGCGAGAGTTTACGCGGGAAACATCAGCCGTTTGGGGATGGCGTGATGCGCCAATGTGGAGTCCCAATGGCTCGTATTTTATCGCATTTTTTCACGATCAAGTGGTTTTTCTTGATGCGACCACAGGGAAAGAGATCAGTCGTTACACACTTGATGGTGATATCAACGTTTTGAGTTGGAGTGCCGACAGCATCCTTGACGCCAGCGCCCGCTTTCGTCGCGGATATCCGCAGGTCAAAGGCGCGCCGGCTGCTGTGTGGATCAATCCACCCATGTCGAGAGAGAGTCTCTCTTAAACATTTTCACCAGGTTGCCTTATCACTCTTGACACATACCGGAACGCAACTAGCCATCGCCACAGCGACCCAAGATTTGAGAATCTATGATGTATTCAGAGGTGAGAATATCATTTCTAAGCATCGAATAAAGGGATTCCCCCTCCCCGGTGGCATCTCCTATATGGACTGGAGCCCAGATGGAACGCGGCTTGCAGCGATAAAGTATGAAACACAGTTTGTGTCTAATACAGAGCAGCATATCAGCATGTCTGAGCATGATAGCTTTCTCGTTATTCTAGACGCAAAGACGCTGGAAGAGGTAGCTCAATTAACCGAGCCTGTTCACAATGCGATGGACCCATTTTTATGGTCACCGGATGGTGGGCGCATTGCTATTTTGCATCCTGATAAAATCGAGGTAATTGATGCACAAACTGGGGCTTCTCTAGAGCAGGTTGCGACAGAAAACTATAATTTGAACGCTGCTTGGAGTCCTTTCGGAGGGCGTTTGGCAATCGCAGAAGTATCGGATCAGACTGTTACTCAACAAGCCTCAAATTCAAACGCCCAAGAGATACAATTTGTTGTCCCCGCCCCCTCTCCTGCCTTGCTCGACAGCATTGAGGGGAAGTGTGTGCCTGCAAAAATGATCTCCAAGCTGCCTGTTGCGGAGACGCTCACGGCCAATGCCTCCAATACAACGGCGTATGTTGCAGCGGTGAAGGCCGATCAGACCATTCCTGAAGGCTGCGCGGCAGATCTGATCGCAGTTGCACAGGCATTGCAAGCAGAGGGCCAGGGGCGCTAGACGCTCCTATCCCAGATACGCCTTCATCACGCGGGCGTCGTGCAGCAAATCCTGCGCGAGGCCCGCAATCGTGATCGTACCCGCCTCCATGACATAGCCGCGTGCCGCCGTTTGCAGCGCCAACTGTGCATTCTGCTCCACCAGCAGGATCGTCGTGCCGCTCTCGTTCAACTGGCGGATGATGCGGAAAATCTCGCGCACGATGATCGGCGCAAGCCCCAGGCTCGGCTCATCGAGCAGCAGCAGTTTGGGGCGGCTCATCAGGGCGCGGGCGATGGCGAGCATCTGCTGTTCGCCGCCGCTGAGCGTGCCTGCCAACTGCGTGCGGCGCTCGGCCAGACGCGGGAACAGACTCAGCATCTCGGCCAGATCGCGGCGAATGGCGGCCCGGTCATTGCGGGTGTACGCGCCCAATTCCAGGTTGTCCTGCACGCTCAGGCGGGCGAGGACGCGGCGGCCCTCCGGCACATGGGCGATGCCCAGGCGCACGATTTCATCGGGACGGCGCGAGGCAATATCCTGGCCCTGATACAAAATCTGCCCGGCGCGAATTTTGATGATGTGCGAGATGGCCCGCAGCGTCGTGCTCTTGCCTGCGCCGTTTGCGCCGATCAGTGTGACGATTTCGCCCGCATTGACCGTGAGCGAGATGTTTTGCAGCGCCTGGATCGCGCCATACGACACGCTGAGATTGCGAATATCGAGGGCGGGCATCTCAGAGGGGGCAAGGGCGGACGCAGCAGGCCGCGTCCCTACATCATCATGGAACATCATTATTCTCCCAGGTAGGCTTCGATCACGGCGGGGTTGCGCTGCACAGCGGCGGGATGGCCGAGGGCGATCAACTGGCCGAAGTTCAACACGGCGATGCGATCACACAGGCCCATCACCAGCGGCACATGATGCTCAATCAGCACAATCGTCAGCTTGAATTGATCACGGATCTGGCGGATGAAATCACTCAGGCCCGCTTTTTCGTTGGCATTCATGCCCGCCCCCGGCTCATCGAGCAGAAGGAGATGCGGCTTGAGAGCGAGGGCGCGGGCGATCTCCAGGCGGCGCTGATCGCCATACGAGAAATTTTTGGCCTTCTCGTCGGCGCGATCCGCCATATGGACAAGCGCCAGCAGATCGAGCGCGGTCTGGCGCGTGAGCGCTTCCTCGCGGCGGGCCGAGGCCAGGCCCAGGACGCTCGCCAGGATAGTGCTGTGGGTGTGGATGTGCTGCGCCACCATGACGTTTTCCAGCGCCGAGAGATTGGGGAAGAGGCGAATATTCTGGAAGGTGCGGGCAATGCCTTTGCGGGCGATGACGTGCGGACGTGCGCCCGTCAGATTTTCGCCGCGCAGGGTGAGCCGCCCGCTGGTGGGCGGCGTGAGGCCCGTGATGAGATTAAACAGCGTGGTCTTGCCTGCGCCGTTCGGCCCGATCAGGCCAAAAATCTCGCCTTCGCGCACCGAGAAGGACACGCCATCGACAGCCGACAAACCGCCAAAGCGTTTTTCCAATTTTTCCGCAAACATTAAATCGGCAGATGTGCCTGTGTCGAGCGGGTGAGAGTGGTTGAGGATCGCGCTCATGACTCACGCTCGTTTCTTTTCATGCGCCGCTGCCACAGATCGGGCGTGATCAGCCCCTGCGGGAAGAAGATCGTGCTGAGGACGATCAGGCTGCCGTAAATGATCAGGCGGCCATCGGTCAGGAACTGGGCCGCGAATTTGGGCAACCAGGGCTGTGTCGCCAGCGCTCGCAGAACTTCCGGCAGGGCCGTGAGCATCAGCCCGCCGAGCACTGGGCCGATGAAGGTGCGCGAGCCGCCGATGATGACGAAGGCCAGATACAAAATGCTGGCATCGAACGTCCCCTGGCGGGCATTCCAGGTGTTGAGGAAGTGGGCGCTGATGGCACCAACCGCCCCGGCCAGCATCGCACCCATGACGAACGAGAGCACTTTGTTGTTGGTGGGATTGATGCCCATCGCGGCGGCGGCCAGTTCATCTTCGCGCAGGGCGGCGAAGGCCCGCCCCACACGGCTGCGCTCCAATTGATAGATGAAGAACATCATGAACAGCAGCATCGGGCCGCTGACGAGGATGTAGGAGAATTTGCTGCTGAAGGGCTGCGGAATATCGAAGATGCCAATGGCTTTGCCCGTGATATCGAGATTGAGCGAGAGCACGCGCAGCACCTCGACAAAGGCAATTGTGGCGAGGGCCAGATAGACGCCGCGCAGTCGCAGCGCCGGGACGCCGATGAGGAGGGCGAGCAGGCCGCTTGCGCCCGCTGCCAGGATCATCTCGATCACCAGGGCCAGCAGCGGATAGGTCGCGCCTTTATCGACTTTCCATATGGTCGTCGAAAGCACCGCCGCAATATAGCCGCCCAATGCATAGAAGCCGGGGCTGGCGAGAGACAACTGTCCCGTCATCAGCGGCAGATACAGCGACAGGGCCAGCAGCGCCGCAAACGTCATTGAGACCAGCAAAAAGCCGTAAGTTGAGATGAAGCTGTCCATATTGGGCTATACCTTCTGTACCAGGGTTCGGCCCAGGATGCCCTGCGGACGCAGGATGAGCACAATAAACAGTACGACGAAGGCCACCGCATCTTTGAATTGAGAGGGGACAAACGCCTCTGCCATACCGATAACCAGCCCGCCCACCACCGCGCCGGGAATATTGCCCAGGCCGCCCAGGACGATGACCGCCAGCCCTTTCAGCCCAAAGGAGATGCCAAAATACGGCCCGGTGATGCCGACGCTCATGGCGACGAGCGTGCCTGCAATGCCGCCGATAAAGCCACTGACGAAGAATGTAATCCAGATGAGGCGATCCGTATTGATGCCCAGTAAATTGGCGGTGGTGGCATCTTCGGCCACAGCGCGGAGGGCCTTGCCTGTGCGCGTGTAATTGATGAAATAGGTGAGCACGACCAGAATCACCATCGACACGATGAAGATGACGATTTGCACCGTCCGCAGCACCAGCGGCTGGCCGGGGACACTCAAATTGATGGAGACGGGCAGTCCGCCCAGAATCACATTGCTGGGGTAGCTGTAGGCTTCTGCGCCGACAAGATATTGAATCAGGTTGACCAGCGCCACCGCCACGCCCAGGCTCGATACCAATGTGAGCAGCGAATCTGCGCCGCGCATCCGCAGCGGACGAAACGCCACGCGCTCGATCAGGATGTTCACGAGGCCCGCCAGCACACCGCCGCCGATGACCGCCGCCAGGAAGGGCAGGCCAAACGGCAGACGCTGCTGCGCCAGTAGGCCGTTAAATCCCACCGGGCTGCCCAGGAGCATATACGTAAAATACGCGCCGAGCGTGAAGACCGCCCCATGTGCAAAATTGATGATGCCCAGGATCGAAAACACGAGCGTGTAACCGAGCGCAAAGATCGCGTACACGCTGCCTATCGCCAGTCCATTGACGATCTGCTGAAAGATGAGGGTGGCTTGCATGGGGTGTTTCTCTGCCTCGACGCCTGTGAGAAGTGGGGCGGGACGCCATGAACGCCCGAAGGGTTGACCCGCATCCAGCCCCGCGCCCGTTTATGGGAGAGGGCTGAATGAGAGGGGATGCAGTCGCTTCTCAAGCCTGTTATGCACATCTTGTTTGGCCCTTCCCCCAGCCTCTCTCCCACTGCGTGGTAGAGGGGAGCAAAACCGGGCAAGATCATTCTTTTGTCTTCAAACGATCTCTCGCAGGCTATGCTCCTCCTCGCCCCTTGTGGGAGAGGAGGTTGGGAGGTGAGGGGTTAACTGCTTAACAGTTTCTAGCGGATGAAGACGAACTGACCGGATTGACCGTCGGCATTCATCTTGATCTGCGCGACATAATACTGTGCCTGCACGATTTCGCCCGTCGGGGTGAAGGAGATCGGGCCGAGCGGCGTGTCGTAGCCGCCTGCCAGAATCGACAGGTTCAGCAGCTTGCGCTGTGTCGCCAGATCGAGCGTATCCAGCTTGACGATGTTATCGAGGCGTATGAGGGCGTCCACGAAGACCTGAACGCCTGTAAAGGCCTGGGCGCTGAACTGAGGCGGCTCTTTGCCCTGTTCGGCCTTGTAGAGATCGCGGAAGGCTGTATTGATATCGCTCTCGGCGGCATAGCTATACGCCTGGGCGATGATAAGACCGTCACACTGGGCCTGACACACCGGGTAAATGTTGGCGGTGTTGAGGCCGTTGCCGCCGATGATCAAGCCGGTGTAGCCAAATTCGCGCAGTTGACGCACGAGGTTGCCGCCATCCGCTGCCAGCCCGGACACAATCGCCAACTGCGGATTGAGGGCTGTGGCTGCCGTGATCTGGGCGCTGAAATCAGTGTCGGTGGTCTGGAACGTTTGCACGCTGACAAGATTCAGGCCGAGCGACTTGACGGTATCCTGGAAGGTGTTCGTCTCAGAGCTGGCGAAGGCGTCGTTCTGGGCGTAGAAGACAACGACATCCTTGATATTCGGGTCGATGTCCAGCGCGGCTCTGACAGCATTGGGCGCAACAACGGCCACAGGCGCACTCACACGGGCGATAAAATCGCCAATATCGGGGATGCCTTTGGCGGTATTGGACGGAGCCAGCACAGGAACACCCGCTGTCTCAGCCAGCGGATCGGACGCAAACGCCTGCTGCGACAGCGTGGGGCCGACAATGCCAAGCACGTCCGCCGCGATGACGGTCTGGAAGGCATTGATCGCGCCTGCTTCATCCCCGGCGGTGTCCTGGATGACGAGTTCTATTGGGCGGCCATTGATGCCGCCTTTGTCATTGAAATATTTTTCGGCAATCTTGGCCCCGATCACCTGTTCCTGGCCGAGCAGCGCTACATTGCTCGTCTGGGCGACAGCGACCCCAATTTTGATCGGCGCGGCATCCTGCCCCTGAACAAAGGCGACGGACAGCGCGGCAACCACAGCAAGACTTACTAAACCAAGCATTTTACGACGAAGCATCATGATCATCCTTTTAAACATTTTTGACTTCCAAAACGGGAAAAGGCCCAACAACGGACTCTCACGATTATAGCGTGGGGAAAATAGAGCGCAACAAAGATTGACATATCGCAGCAGCGGGGAGGCGTTGGGAGGATGAGTCAACTCGCGTTATACTCAAAATGGGGATAAAGTGCGGTTTCAGCCCTTTGAAAAGGAGCAATTTATGACCTTTTAAAGTATATGATGAAAGATATGCGTTGAGAGCATGAGGATGCTGTGCCTTAAAACAATAAAATTATACTAAAATAGAGAACACATTTGCGGTATTTGTGATACACTCAAGACTCAAGTTTATTGTAAAGGATACCATCATGACAGCATCAGCTTTTGTCGATAGCAAACTCTTTGCGGAAAAACTGAAGATAAGCGAAGACGAGGCCCGTCAAATGTTGAGTCTGCCTTCTATTGAAACAAAAACGCCTGTATCGCAATATACAGGGCTATACATCTATCAAAATAATATAAGCATATATCACGATGATTTTATAACGAGTAGATTATTGGCGGATAATAGCGTTGATCTTATTGTAACATCTCCCCCTTACAATGTTGGTATTGATTACAGTACGCATGATGACAGTCATGGATATAACGACTATCTTGATTTTTCGCGGCTTTGGCTCACGCAAGCATATCGTGTAAGCCGTTCCGATGGACGTATGTGCCTTAATATCCCTCTTGATAAAAATAAAGGGGGGCAACAAAGCGTATATGCTGATCTAACGCGAATTGCCAAAGACATAGGTTGGCAATATCAATCAACTATTGTCTGGAATGAGGGGAATATTTCGAGAAGAACAGCATGGGGATCTTGGATGAGTGCATCAGCCCCATTTGTTATTGCCCCTGTAGAAATGATTGTTGTCTTATATAAAAACAAGTGGAAGAAGCTAAATAAAGGGAAAAGTGATGTTACAAGAGATGAGTTTATGGCTTGGACAAATGGCATGTGGACATTTAACGGCGAGAGTAAAAAACGCATTGGACATCCTGCCCCTTTCCCGCACGAACTCCCCCGTCGTTGTATTAAACTTTTTAGTTATAATGGAGATACAATCCTTGACCCCTTCTCTGGAAGCAGCACAACACTTTTAGAAGCATCTGCTAATGAACGTGTTGGGGTTGGATTTGACATCGCGTTGGAGTATTGTGAGCTTTCTAAGAAGAGGTTAGAGCAACTATGGCAAAGTCAAAACCAAGCCAAGCTACTTTGATATTCCGCTATTATAAAGCTAATCCAGGGCGTGATATACCTCATCCTGAAATCGTAGACTGGGCAACAGAAGCTTATAAAAACGAGACAGGACAAATATTGCGTGATCCTGATCGTACTATTCGTAGTCTTCATCAGAAAGGCTACTTGATAAAGGTTAATACAGGGATATATCGTTATGATCCCGACCTTGTATCTGTGAGAAACTTGGAAGATTTTAGCGAATCTCAAAAACTAGAAATTCTGAAACGTGATGGCTATAAGTGTGTTGTAGTAACTACTCAGGCTGGTTTTTAGGCATCACTTCATCCTTTGTTAACTCTTGTGCTTGATTATCTGGTCAATAATTTAGGTCAATGGAAAACATGGAGAGATATTTATTATTTAATACCCC
>Ga0105044_10007357_pt1 | contig 15154 bp, 9 predicted proteins | sample MAT01_FD_78092 | JGI IMG/M metagenome (GOLD analysis project Ga0105044, IMG submission 78092) | Freshwater microbial communities from Lake Fryxell liftoff mats and glacier meltwater in Antarctica - MAT-01 | ecosystem: Environmental > Aquatic > Freshwater > Ice > Liftoff microbial mat | place... | reverse complement strand
TGCGCCACGCGAGCGCGGCGACCAGCGTGTCCCACGGCATGAACGTCAAACCCACGGCAAACAACATGGGAAAGGTCAGCGCGGTATTAGTGAACTTGTAGACAAACTTGGATCCCTGCTGAAGTTCGGGGGAGGCGACCTGCGCCAGCTTCACTGCCACCGCAATGAACAGCATCCCCACCGGAGCGGGTAAGCCCACCAGGCTGTGAAACAACAAACCGAGCAAATAGAGCGAAATCACACTGATTCCGGCAGCGGCCACTTGGCCAATATCAACGACCGACAGAACTGCGGCTTCCTCCGCCTTACCGGCTAATTCGTCGGTCGCCCCGGGCTGCAAACGCCCGTTCCCGGTCAGATGAGGGTACCGCTTGCCCATCGCGTTCAACAATCCGGCCAAGGCGACTGCGGTCAGGCTGCCGAACATCACCGGTGGAATCACCCGGGCAAACTCCGCTCCTTGAGTGGAGTTCAGGATTTCCGAATAACCAATCGATAGCGGGATTGCCCCCTCTCCGATCCCGCCAGCCATGATCGGCACCACAATGTAGTAGAAAGTGTCCTTGGCTCCCAAGCCCAGCAAGGCCCCGACCGACGTGCCCACCACGGCCGCCACCACCGAGCCGGCCGCCAGCGGCACAAAAATTTTAAGAAACCCTTGGATCAACACCGTGCGATCCATGCTCATGATGCTGCCCACCGTGATCAGCGCGATGAACAGATAAAGCACCTTGGTCGAGTTGGCGAAGTTGGCCACATAGGTCTCCAATTGCATCGGCAGGAGACCGTAATGCGCTAGGCACGCCGGCACGAAGGTCGTGAAAATGATTGCTCCGCCAACATGTTTCACCACCGGGATGCGCTTGCCGATTTCCGCAAAAAAACATCCCCCGACTGCCAGCACGCAGATGGCGACACTGATTTCCGAAGGAAGTTTTCCCTGCGCCATGAAGGCTCCGATCACGCCCACCAGCAGCACAAAAACCGGCAAGGGAATGATGCCGATCCGCCGGTCCATCAGCCGCCACCAGCCGTGTGGCCAGAATTTCTCGGAACGATCAGGCGGCGGATTAACAGGGCTCGGCGCGGACATAGAAAGGGTAAGGGAGGTTGACCGGGAATCGGCTTGAGGTAAGCCCGTATACCTGTATCCATTTGCCCTCATGTCCAGCTTACAGTGCCCTTTCCTCAATTTTTCCTTACATGGAACTTGAAGCCAGTTTGATCGCCACCGGGTGCCAGCTTGTGAAACGCCAACTGGCCTGGGGCACCTCGGGCAATCTCAGCGCCCGGCTGGATACCGACCATATGCTGGTCTCCGCCTCGGGCACCAACATGGGCGAGCTCGTCCCGGGCGACCTCGTGAGCGTGCGCGTGAGCGATGGGGCTTGGAGCGGACCGCGCAAACCCTCCAAGGAAGTGCCGATGCATATTGGCATCTACCAACAACGCCCGGATGCGCGCGTGGTTCTTCATTCTTCCCCACACTACACCACGCTCCTCGCCTGCAGTCAGGAGGTCATCCCTTCCCAGCTTTTCATCGAGACCATGTACTATCTCGAACGCGTGGCGTGGATCGACTATTTCCACCCCGGCTCGGCTGAACTGGGTGCGGCCGTCAAGGCCGCCTCGAGCCAAGCCGAGGTGATTATGATGCGCAACCATGGCGTCATTCTGTTGGACGACTCCTGCGCCGAGGCTGTCATGCGCCTCCAAACTCTGGAGATGGTCTGCCGCATGATCGTGGAGGCCAAGGCCGCCGGTCTCACGCTGGGAAAAATACCCGAGCAGCTCGTCCGTGAATTTCTCCACAGTGGCCGCTACAAACCCCGCAAGCCGTGGCACCCTGCCCCCACGCCCTCGTCGTTCCCCACCCCATGTCAGAACTGAACAATAGCATCAACGAACTGAAAAATGTCGCTCAGTTTATCGCCCACAAGTTGGAAGACATGATTCTTTCCGGTGAACTCGAGCCCGGTCGCCATCTCGTCCAAACTGACATCGCCACCCAGTTCGGCGTTTCCCGCCTCCCCGTACGTGATGCCCTGAAGATCCTCGAGAAACGCGAGCTTGCCATCACTCAGCCCCGCCGCGGCTTGATCGTTCGGCCGCTCAAGGCTCATGAGGTCACCGACCTTTACGAGCTGCGCCTCCTGCTCGAAAGCCACGCCTTCGCCCAGTCGGTCAAAAATCTCACGCCCGGCGATCTCACCGAAGCCGACGCCATCATCCGCCAGCAGGAATCTTTCGGGATGGATCAGTTCCTGACGCTGCTCACGCTCGACGAGAAATTTCATTTCCAACTCTTCTCCCGCTGCACGAATGCCGAGACCAAGTCGTGCCTCGCGCGCATCTGGAGCCGCATCCGCGTCCTCCGGGCCCTCGCCCGCGACGAGGAGAATTGGAACAAGAACTCCATCAAGAGCCACCGGGCCATCCTCAGCGCCATCCGCGAGCGCGATTTCAAGAAGGCCCGTGGGCTGCTGGAAAAAGGCATCCTCGCCGCCGAGACTAACATCCTCGCCGCCGTCACCCGCCTAGTCAGCAAGAACTCCGCTGAGGCGGCTCAACCCTGAGCCTCTCCGACACCGCCCCGCAGGCCGATTTTTCGCCTTTATCCCATGAGCCCTGTCCCCCCTCCCCCGTTGCGCGGCCTCTTCTGCGGTGCCGGCCATTTTGCCAAGATCCAGTTGACCGCCTGGAAATCCGTCCGCGACGCCCGCATCGTCGGCCTCTACAACCGCACCCTCGAGCGCGCGCGCGCCGTCCAAGCCGATTTCCAGATCGAGCACGTCTCCGATGATTTCGAGGCCCTCCTCACCACGGTGCGCCCCGACTTTGTCGACATCTGCACCGCCGTGGAAACGCATCTCCCGCTCGTGCGCGCAGCGGCCGCGCGCAAGATCCCCATTCTCTGCCAAAAACCGCTGGCCCCCCACGTAGCCGAATCGGAGCAGCTCGTCGCCGCCTGCGAACAGGCCGGCGTTCGCCTCATGGCCAACGACAACTGGCGCTGGCAGGGCTGGTATCGCGAACTGAAACGCCTGCTCGATGCCGGAGCGATCGGCACCCCGCAACACGCCCGCTTCCTGCTGCGGCCGGGCGACGGCTGGGGCGAGGAACCTTATCCGCTGCAGCCGTTTTTCCGCGAGATGGAGCGCTTCGTCCTCCTCGAGACCGGCGGCCATTACCTCGATACGCTCCGCTTCTTCTTCGGCGACATCGCCGCGCTGCATTGCCTCATCCGCCGCCGCAATCCGCGCATCCGGGCGGAGGACGCCGCCCTCGTCACCCTTGAATTCGCCCAAGGAGTGACGGCCATCTTTGACGCCGACCGCACCGCCGCCACCGCGCAGGTGCGGCCCCCGGTCAACGGACACGTGTTCATTGAAGGCACCGCCGGCAACTTGCGGCTGGCTGAGGACGGCTCGATTTATCTGGCCCGCCGCGGCGCCGCCGAGGAACGCCACGAATACACCGTGCCGCCCGGCTATCGCGGCGGCAGCGCCATCGCCACCCAACAGCATTTCATCGATTGCCTGCGGACAGGCGCCGCGTTCGAGACGGAAGGGCGCGATTATCTGGCCATCGAGCGCGCCGTGGAAGCCTGCTACCGCTCTGCCGAGCAACGCACGGTGGAGAAACTGAACAGCGGCGGCGTCCCCCACCAATCCGCCCATCGGGCATGAGAAATCCTTTCCGTTTTCTGATGCTGGTGGCGACGCTGGCCTTGGCCTGCACCGCACCCGCGCGCGAGTGGTTTGTCGCCCCGCCCCCGCTGGGTGACGACACCCAGTCCGGCACGGCGGAACAGCCCTTCGCCACCCTCAATCAAGGCGCCGCCTCCGCCCGCGCGGGCGACACGGTCTGGATCAAGCCCGGCCTTTACCAGCCTACCGCCGTGATCAAGCCCGCGCACTCCGGCACGGCGGATGAACCCATCACCTATCGAGCTCAACCCGGCGGCGAAGTCATCGTCGACGGCCAGCTCAAGTTGCCGGCCACCTCGTGGAATGCCGTTTTCTGGATCGATCAGCAGGATTGGATTACCGTGGACGGTCTCAAGATCATCAACTCGGCGTGGTTCGGTTTCTCCGCCAACCACACCACCGGGGTGACGATCCAGAACTGCGCCACCGACTTTACGTACGCCTCCGGCATCTATGTGCGCCTCTCCTCGCACGCCAAGATCTTGCGCAATACCGTTAACCGTGCCTGCCAGCATCCCCTGACCCAGCCGCTCAAGGATACGCAGGAGTGCATCAGCATCGTGTCGTCCACCGATTTCGAGGTCGCCCACAACACCGTCTTCGGCCGCCTAGTCGACACCAACAATGGTGGCGAAGGCATCGATACCAAGGGAGCGTGCCGCCGCGGCAAGGTGCATCATAACCACATCTACGACCTCGTGCGGCTCGGCATTTATTGCGATGCCTATGGGAGCGAGCTGGAGGATATGGAGATCTACGCCAACACCGTCCACCACACCTCCTCGGGCATTGTCGTGGCCTGCGAGGCTGGCGGCACCGCCCGCAACATCCGCATCCACGACAACCTCGTGCGCGATTGTCCGCGCCTCGGTATCCGGCTCGCCGGCTATCTGAAAAACGGGCCGATCCAGGACGTTGAAATTTACCACAACACGGTCGTCCGCTGTGGCTTCGGCCCCAGTGAATACGAAAACTCGGCGCTGCTGCTCGAAGCCAGCAACCCGGCCAATCGCAATTTTGTCATCCGCAACAATCTTTTCTCGGGCAACCCGAACCAGATCAAAAGCCGCTCGCCGCATGAGCCGGCACCGGCCGGCCTGTTTATCATCGATCACAATCTCCTGCACGGCCCCAGCTTGATCACCGGCACCGATGTCATCACCGCCGACCCAAAGTTCGTCGACCCCTCGACCCATGATTTCCGGCTCGCGGCCGATTCCCCTGCTATCGACGCAGGCGCTGACCTGCCCCTCCCCACCACCGATCATCGGGATCAACCTCGCGTCGTTGACGGCAACGGCGACGGTGTGGCCCGCCGTGACCTCGGCGCTTTCGAATACCAAGCCCCACTTCCCCTATGAAGCTTTTCCGCTATGTGGCTCTGCTCGCCACCTTCGCCTTCGTGGCCCTGGCCCCTGCGGTCAAATCTTCCCCCCTGCCCGCCGAGTGGACGATTCTGCCGGTGCCAGCTCCGGCCGACACGCAGGTCGTCCGCGTCGCTCCCAACCGCCCCGACTGGACCTACGCGCCGGGCGAACCCGTCACGTTTCGCGTTACCCTCGCCGTCGAACCCTATCCCACCGAGGGCATCCCGATTCAATACCGTCTCGGGCCCGAGCAATTCGAAGGCCCTGAGCAGAAGACCCTCGTTTTCGCTGGCGGCTTGGAACTCCCCGCCTCGACGCTGGCTGAGCCGGGTTTCCTGCGCTGCATCGCCACCGCGACACTCGACGGCAAATCCCACCGCGGTCTCGCGACCGCGGGTTTCGCACCCGAGAAAATTCGCCCAACGCAAACCGAGCCCGCTGATTTTGATGCCTTTTGGACCGCGCAAAAAGCCGTGCTGGCCCAAATCCCCGCCGACCCCCAACTCATCCCCGCGCCCGATCGGTCCACCGAGGCGTTCGAGGTTTTCCATTTCAATGTCCAAAATGTCGGTGGCTGGGCCGGTCCCAGCCGCATCCACGGGGTGCTTTGCGTGCCGCGCGGTCCCGGCCCGTTTCCCGCCGTGCTCTACGTGCCGGGTGCCGGCGTCCGCGGCTACAAGGGCCGCACCGGTCTCGCCGAAAAAGGGTTTATCACGCTGGAAATCGGCATCCATGGCCTCCCGGTAAATCTGGCCCCGGAGGTTTACTCGCAGCTTTCGCGCGGGGCGCTCGACGACTACGCCCGCTTCAACCTCGATGACCGCAACCGCTACTATTACCGCCGCGTTTATCTCGGCTGTCTTCGCGCCAACGACTATCTCACCGCGCACCCGAAGTGGGATGGGAAAAACCTCGTGGTCATGGGCGGCAGCCAAGGTGGCCAGCTCTCCATCGTCACCGCCGCCCTCGACTCGCGGGTGACCGCGCTCGCCGTCGAATTTCCCGCGTATAGCGATGTGACCGGCTACCTCCACCACCGCGCCGGAGGCTGGCCCGGGTTCTTCCGCCCCGGCCGCGACGGCACCCCCGTCACACTCGCGGCGGACGACCCGCGACTCATCACCTGCTCCTACTACGACACCGTAAATTTCGCCCGGCGCGTGAAGATCCCCGGCCATTATTTGCTGGGCTACAACGACGAGGTCTGTCCCCCCACCTCCCTGTTCGCCGCGTATAACGTCATCACTGCGCCGAAGGTGCTCATCATCGCACCGCAGCAAGGCCACACTCCGTCGGACGCCCAAGCGCAGCACCGGCAGGATTGGGTGCTTCACCAAGCCGGCGCGCCCGCAACCACCGCTCCTTAGCTGAATTCCTCGCCTCCACTATCACCCTCCGCTATTTTTTATCCCCCTAACTTTTATGAAAAAAACAAGATTGGTTTTCCTCACAACCCTAACCGCAATTTCAGCGATTGCTTTAAATTTGGCCGCCCTGGAGAAAGATTCAGGCCCCGCCAAATCCCCTAAAACGGTCGCGAAATCAGATCTCAATTTTTCGCCCGGCTCGCAGTTCAATGCCAGTCTGACCTATGGTTCGTTTACCGATGCCCGGGACGGGAAGACCTACAAAACCATAAAAATTGCCGGTCAAACCTGGATGGCGGAAAACCTCGCCTATAAGGCCCCCAGCGGCTGCTGGGCTTACAATGACGATGAAAGCCAGGTGGAGAAATTCGGCTGGCTATACAATTGGGCCGCAGCCACCGCCAGTTGTCCGGCCGGCTGGCATTTGCCCAGCGACGAAGAGTGGAAGACCCTGACCGATTTCCTGGGCGGAGATATGGTCTCGGGCGGGAAACTGAAGTCGGCGGTCTGCTGGGACGCCCCGAACGCCGACAGCACCAACAGCAGCGGATTCAGCGCGTTGGCCACGGGCTCCCGCACGACCGACGGAAAATTCATGAGATTGGGCGAGAACAGCCGTTTTTGGACCAGCACCGCGTCCGGCGCCCATGAGGCCTGGCGGCGCAACATCCGTTTTGATTACGGCCAAATGTATCGCCGGAGCAAAAATCAAGGGGATGGCTATAGTATTCGCTGTATCAAAGATTGATCATTTGCCCGGCTAAACCCGGCGCGCCTTCCGCCCCACCTCACCGTCCGATTTTTATCCCAGTCCAAAAACGTCCGTCCTCCCGATTAACCATGATTCCTTATACACGTCAGTGGCGCACCCTCCTCGCCACCCTCCTGCCCCTGCTCACCCTCGTCGTTACCGGTGTCGCGCATGCCGCCCCGGATAACTCGCCGCCGGCCACCGCTCCTTATCGCAACGCCACGCTCCCCGTCGCCGCGCGCGTCGACGATCTGCTGGCCCGCATGACTTGGTCCGAGAAGGTCGCCCAGCTGACCGGCTGGTGGAAGTACGACGAGTCATTCCCCACCATGACGGAGCCGGTGCGCGAGGAAAACTTCCGCCGCTGGTTCCCCGAAGGCGTCGCTCAGATCGGACCCAGCCAGCTGTCGATCGAGAACGACGTGCTTTTCCGCAATGCCACGCAGAAATTCCTCCGCGAAAAAACTCGCCTCGGCATCCCCGTCATCTTTCACGACGAAGGCTGTCACGGCTTGATGAAACCCCAAGCCACCAGCTTCCCGATGCCCATCGGACTGGCTTGCTCCTGGAATGAAACCCTTACGGAGCGCATCTACGACACCGTGGCCCGTGAAATGCGCGTGCGGGGTGGCCAGCAAGCGCTGACGCCAATTCTCGATGTCGCCCGCGATCCACGCTGGGGCCGCATTGAGGAAACCTTGGGCGAAGATCCCGTGCTCAACGGCCGCCTCGGCGCGGCCATGGTCCGCGGCTTCCAAGGCGGCGCGACCGGCGTCGTCGACGAGCACCACGTGCTCTCGACCCTGAAACATTTCGTCGGCCACGGCACGCCCGAGGGTGGCCTGAATCGCAGCCCGTCGATCGTGGGGTCGCGCGAACTGCGCGACGTCCATCTCGCCCCTTTCAAATATGTCATTAAGCACGCGCGGCCTGCCGCCGTGATGCCGTCCTACAACGAAGTCGACGGCGTGCCCTCCCACGCCAATCGCTGGCTGCTGCGCGAAGTCTTGCGCGGCGAATACAATTTCCAGGGCCTGCTCGTCGCCGACTACGGTGGCATTGAGCGCATGCACGTGAAGCAATTTATCTGCGACACTCCGCTGCAAGCCGGCCGCTTGGCCTTGGCTGCGGGCGTGGATTGCGAGCTGTCCGATGCCTACGCGTTCCCGGCCGTGCGAGCACTGGCCAATCCCGACCCCGAACTCGTTGGGTGGGTCGATGCAGCGGTGCGCCGCATGCTCACCCCCAAGTTTCAACTCGGTCTGTTTGAAAACCCCTACGCCGATGCCGCAGCCGCCCGCGCCATTCTCGACCGGCCCGAGACCGCCGAACTCGCCGTGCAGGCCGCGCGCGAGTCCATCGTGTTACTGAAGAATGACGGCGGCGCGCTGCCGCTGGATCTAGCCAAGCTCAAGCGCATCGCGGTCATCGGGCCCAACGCCGACATCGCCCGCCTCGGCGGTTACAGCGGCACGCCGCTGCACAGCGTCTCCCTGCTCGACGGCATCCGCGCCTATGTCGGCAATCGCGCCGAGGTGGTCCATGCCGAGGGTTGCCGCATCGTCACCGTCGACCACCGCAACTCCAGCCAGAACTGGCGTGCCGACGGTCCGGTCATCCTCGTCAGCGACGAGGAAAACCGCCCGCTCATCGAAGAAGCCGCCCGCGTGGCCGCGCAGGCCGACGTGGTCGTGCTCGCCGTCGGTGACTTGGAACGCACCTGCCGCGAGACTTGGGGCGAGGGTTCGGGCCACTTGGGCGACCGCGCCTCCCTCGATCTGCCGGGTTCGCAGATGGCTCTCGCCCGCGCCGTGATCGCCACCGGCAAGCCCGTGATCGTCTATCTCATGAACGGCCGCCCGGCCGCACTGGAAGAACTCTCGCGCCTCGCTCCGGCGATTTTGGAAGGCTGGTATGCGGGCCAGGCCACCGGCACCGCCGCCGCCGAGATCCTGTTCGGCCGCATCTCGCCGTCGGGCAAATTGACCGTTTCCTTCCCGCGCGATGCCGGCCACATCCCGGCGTATTACAGCCGCAAAGTCGGTGCCGCGTATCATGACTACCTGTTCTCGAACAACAGCGCGCTCTATTCCTTCGGCCACGGCCTGAGCTACACGACCTTCGAATACCGCAACCTCAAGCTCGCGGCCGAAACCATCCGCGCCGGCGAGCCAGTCCGGGCCAGTGTCGAGGTGGTGAACACCGGCAAAATGGCCGCCGATGAAATCATGCAGCTCTACGTCCGCGACGAGGTGGCGAGCGTCACGCGCCCCGTCATGGAATTAAAGGATTTCCGCCGCGTGCCGCTGCAACCGGGCGAAAGCCGCACCGTCGAATTCATCCTCGACCCCGAAGCCTTGATGTTTACCGGGATCGACCTGCAGCCGGTGCTTGAGCCGGGCAAATTCCAAATCATGGTCGGCGGCTCGACCCAGAAACTGCTGCACACGACCCTCACGGTCACACCCTGATTCTCTTCCCCCCCCCCCTGAAAAAATCACCCCTCCTCCCCCCCCCCCCGCGGCCCTTCGTCCCCCGCGGATTAACCGTTGCCTTGATCTGCTGGCTGGCCGCGGTCGGCCTGCCCGCAGCCGAACCGGTCGCCCCGGCCCCGGCGGCGCGCCTGCAGGTGACCCAATGGGATCGATTCGAGGTCTCCGTCACGAATCCAAAAACCTACGCCGATCCCTACCGGGATGTCCGCCTGGAGGTCGTGTTCTCCACGCCCTACGGGAAGGAGATCGCGTTCTGGGGATTCTATGACGGCGGGCAGACGTGGCGGATCCGTTTCATGCCGCCGCTTTACGGGCTGTGGCGTTACCGCTCGGTCTTCTCCGACGGCACACCCGGCCCGAGCGGCGAGTTCCGGGTCGATGGCGGCAAGATCCCCGGCATGCTCACCGTGAACCAGGCCAACCCCATCTGGTTCGCCGGTGATGTGCGTCCCGTCCTGATCCGCGGACTGCACGTCGGCGACCGTTTCTTCGCCGCCAACTGGCCGGAGGAAAAGCGCGCCGGGTTCCTCGATTGGGCGCAAGGCCAAGGCTACAACCTGCTCTCCATCGCCAGCCATTACCTCAATCGCGATGCGAAGGGCCGCGGGCGCGGTTGGGAGACCCCGCGGCTGTGGCCGCTCGATGCCGGGGAGTTTCAGAAAATGGAAACCGTCCTCGACGAACTGGCCCGGCGTCGAATCTACGTCTATCCCTTCGCCGGTTTCTTCGGTCAGAAATCCCATTACCCGCAGGATCCCGCCGACCAGGAATTGTTCGTGCGCTACACGCTGGCCCGCATCGGCTGCTACTGGAACATCCTGCTCAATGTCGCCAGCCCCGAGCCCAACCTCGACGCCGGTTGGATGCCCGCCGCCGACGTCGCGCGCCTCGGCCGACTCATTCGCGATCTCGACGTGCAGCACCATCCGCTTTCCGTGCACAACGCGACCGGCGACGATCCCTACCGCGATTCCGACTGGACCACCTACGGCACATTGCAGGGCCCCAAGACGCTGGATCGCGCCGAACTCAGCGCCGGCCTGTTGAAGAACCATCACCCGGCCAAACCGCTGCTCGCGCAGGAAACCCTGTGGTCCGGCAACAAATATCACCCGGATTACACCGACGACGATTTGCGCAAGAATGCCTACGTGCTCCAGTTTTCCGCCGCCGCGCTGGTCTTCGGCGATTTCGCCGGCGACTCCTCCAGCGGGTTCTCCGGCACGATGGAGCCGGCGGAGCTCCGCCAGTCCCGGCATGACGCCGTCAAGGCGGTCTGGGATTTCTTCGCCACCGTGCCTTACTACGAGATGAAGCCGCGGCAGGACTTGGTTTCCCAAGGATATTGCCTCGCGTGGCCGGGCCGCGACTACCTGGTTTACCTGGAAAAGGGCGGCACCGTGGATGTGACCGTGGAAGGCGGCCCCTACACCGTGACGTGGATCAATGCGCGGCAGACGACCGAGCAACGCGCCGCTGGCACCACCGACACGGGCCGCAGCCTGCAGGCACCCGATGCAGGCGACTGGGTGCTGCGTCTCACCCGCACGGGCGGCGGCCTGCCGGACCAGATCCACCTGTCGTGGCAAGGCGATCCGGCCACCACCCTGACGGTCACTTGGCACACCATCGGACAGGACAACCCGGCTCTCGTCGAATACCGCCGCGCCGGCGACACCGCTTGGGCCTCGATCTCCGGCGAGACTTTTCGCTCGCCCGGCGACGGCTGGTTGCACCGCGCCACGTTGGGCGGGCTCACTCCCGATACCGGCTACGAGTATCGCGTCTCCAGCGACCGGGGCACCACGCACGCCACCAGCCATGCCTTCGTCACCCGCACCGCGCCGCAAGCCGGGAAGCCCTTCACGCTCGCCTTTGTGGCCGACACCGGGCTGGTCGGTCGCATCGACGGCAATGCAACCGGCACGAGCCGCATCATGGAAGAGGTCACCCGCGACGCCCCGTTGTTCATCATCGGCGGTGGAGACTACGCCTATGCGAATCGCGACCTCCGCTTCACGACGGTCGGCGGAGCGATCGATGAATGGTTCAACCAATGGCAACCTCTCTTTGCCCGCATTCCCCTGATGGCCCAATACGGCAATCACGAGGATCACTTGCTCGAGCGCTATTCCGACTGGTCGGCGCGCCTCGCGCACCCGCCCGGTTCCGAAGAAGGTCGCAACTACTCCTTCGACGTCGCCGGCGTGCATTTCGCCGCCCTGTATCTGGCGCAGGAAAAAACCATCCCGGACGAACGCCTCGATTGGCTGGACCGCGATCTCGCCGCCGCCCGGCAACGCGGGGCCCGCTGGATCGTGGTCTATCATCACGTGCCGCTTTACGCTCACGGACGCAGCCACGCCATTTCGCCGGCGTTGCGCGCGCGCATGGTGCCGATCCTCGAAAAACACGGCGTCGACATCAGCCTGACGACGCACGACCAGAACTACGAACGCACCTTTCCACTCTCCGGCGTGGGCGAGACCTTGACCATCCGCTCCCGCTCGCTGGACCGCTACCGTCAAGGCGAGGGCCTGCTCTACGTCAAGGTCAGCCCGGCCGGCAAAAAATCCGAGGCCGGCAACGATTTCTCGCGTTATGCCGTGCCGCAGCAGGATTTCATGGCCGTGCGCGAGACCGGCGCGCATCACTACGCGTTACTACACTTCGCCGCCAACGGCGAACTGAAGGTCGAGGTCTTCAGCCTGCCCGACCGCGAAGGCCGCAAAACCTTGCTCGACTCTTTTGTGATCGAACCCCGCTCCGCCGCCGCTGCGACTCCTCCGTCCGGCTCAACCCAATAAATTTTATGAAACGCACTCTCGGCCGTTCCGGCATCGAAATCAGCGCCCTCGGCATGGGCTGTTGGGCCATCGGCGGACCATTCTGGTCCGGCGAAACCCCCTTGGGCTGGGGCACCGTCGACGACGCCGAGTCCATCCGCGCGGCCCACGCGGCGCTCAACCTGGGCGTCAACTTCTTCGACACGGCCAATGTCTACGGCGCCGGTCACAGCGAGGAAGTGCTCGGGCGCGCCTTCGCCGGCCGCCGCTCGGAGGTCGTCATCGCCACGAAATTCAACGCCGTGTTCGACCCCGTCACGCGTCAGGTGACCGGCGACGATGCCACGCCCGCCGGCATCCGGGCGGCCTGCGCCGCGTCGCTGCGCCGCCTGCAATGCGATTACCTCGACCTCTACCAGTTTCACGACAATGGCTTTCCCGCGGATCGCGCAGAGCCGGTGCGCGACACGCTCGAGGCGCTCGTCGCCGAGGGCCAAATCCGATCCTACGGCTGGAGCACCGACTATCCGGACCGCGCCGCAGTGTTCGCCCGGGGACCCAAATGCACCGCGATCCAGTTCCAGTTAAACGTGCTGGATGACAATCCCGCCCTCATCGCGCTCTGCGAGCAGCACAACCTGGCCGCCATCAACCGCGGCCCGCTGGCGATGGGCGTGTTGACCGGCAAATACACCGCCGAGACCCAACCGTCTGCCGACGACGTGCGCAGCGCGAAAAGCCCGGACTGGATGAAGTATTTCACCCACGGAAAACCGAGCCCCGCTTTCCTCGCCCGCCGCGACGCGATCCGCGAGATCCTGCGGAGCAACGGCCGCACGCTCGCGCAAGGCGCCCTCGCGTGGCTGTGGGCGCGCAGCCCGCAGACCATCCCGATCCCGGGTTTCCGCACGGTGGCCCAGGTCCAGGAAAACTGCGGAGCGCTGGCCTTCGGTCCACTGAACGCCGGCCAGATGGAGGAGATCGCCCGCCTGCTCCGGTGAGCCCGCGCCTCGCTTGACAGCAAAACGACGGCGGTATCCCCTGTGGCCTGGTTTCTTCTCCCTCAGCCGCACTGCGGTGGATTTTTTTCGGCCACTCTCACGCTTATGAACAGGATATCCCATGACTCGCACTCGTCGCGTAGGACTCGTCTGACCCGCCGATTGACTGGCTGGCACCCGGCTCTGACCTGCGCGGTGATTTTCCTGGTCGCTGTGGCCTCCGCCCCGGCGTTCGAACCTTACAAGCCAGTGGTCGCCGATTCCTTGCTGGACCCGGCCCAATGGCAACAAGTCCGTGAACTCGATGGCCGAAGTCCGGAATGCATGGCGGAGGCGATTGATGGCACGATGTGGTTCGGCGTCAGCCAAGGCCTCATGAGCTGGGACGGCGTGACGTGGACGACTCACGGCGCGACCGAAGGGTTGGTGGACACGCCGGTTACCGCGATTCTCTGTACCAAAACGGGCGGGGTCTATGCGGGCGCGGCTTCTGGCATCTTTCGCCGGGACGGCCCGCGCTGGACCCCCGTCTTCCCGGTGAAGGCTACGAGCAATCCCTTCCGCGTCAACCGCCTCATCGAGGCCGCGGACGGCACCGTGTGGGCCGCCCTCGATATCTGCTTTCTTCGGCTCGGCACGGATAGCGTGGTGGCCTTCGCCGCGCCCTACCGCACCAAGGAAGTCGCCGCCGCGTTTCCCACGGCCAAGGTCGTGACCTTGCCGGTCGAAGTACCAACTGATCATCCGGACCGCCAAGCCATCTTCCAGACGAAGGACGGCAGAATCTGGCTCGGTTTCTCCCATGGCGTGGTGCTGCACGCGGACCCGCAGAAGCAGGATCTCAACAACCCCGATAACTGGCACGTGGTGACCGCCGCGGAGGGCTTTCATGTCGGCCCCCGCCCGACGTTCTGCGAGGCGGCGGACGGCCGGTTATGGATCGGCAACGACCAACACGATATCGGAACCAACATTTACGATCCCGCTCAGCAGAAGTGGACCTATTTCCGCTTCCTCGACCTGCTGGGAACCGACGATCTCGTGTGGTCTATCATCTCCACCCGGGACGGCTCCGTGTGGGTGGGCGGACAATCCAAGCTGTTCCGCTACCGCGATGGCAATTGGACGGTTTACCGCACCACGGATGCCCCCATTTCCCCCTCGCGCAATCTCCTGCTGGAAGCGCGCAATGGCTACCTCTGGGTGCTCGGCGTGGAAGCCAACGTCCAGAAAATCGATCCCTCCGGCGGGCGCTGGATCCGCTATGAGAGGTTGAACTTCCAAGCCGATACTCCCGACGGCAACCAGTGGTTCATCACCCATGATGACGGGGTCGTGCGCTTCGACGGGGAGTCCTGGCAACGTTACGGTGCCGCGGACGGTTTGATCGAGGTGCCCAATGCCGTGTTCGCCACGCGCGGGGGCCAGCTCTGGGCCGCCGGCAGCCACCACGGCAAGGCAGCCACCGCTTGGTTTGACGGCACCCGCTGGACTCTCAAGGTGCATGAGGGCTACCTGCCCGAGTTCGGCATTGCGCTCGATCACCGCGCGATTTTCGAGGCGGCGGACGGTGGGCTCTGGTTTGCCTGCTATGTCGACACCGGTCGCGGCGGCCTGCTGCGCTATGATCCTGATCGCGGTTCTCCGGCCAGCGATGACGCGTGGAAAAATTTCCGC
>Ga0105044_10007356_pt1 | contig 15154 bp, 13 predicted proteins | sample MAT01_FD_78092 | JGI IMG/M metagenome (GOLD analysis project Ga0105044, IMG submission 78092) | Freshwater microbial communities from Lake Fryxell liftoff mats and glacier meltwater in Antarctica - MAT-01 | ecosystem: Environmental > Aquatic > Freshwater > Ice > Liftoff microbial mat | place... | reverse complement strand
TTCGTGTGCTCCGGCAGCTCGGACTACCTGGCCGGTCAGGCCTTCAGCTTCGTGATGACCCTCGATGCCGTGGGTGCCTGGCCGCCGATCGTGGAGAGCCACGTCGAGATGGACGCGGCCTGGGCCCTGTACGAGGCGTGGATCAAGATCCAGACGGGCCACGCCGACTCGGCGTTGATCTTCGGGTACTCCAAGGCCTCTCCCGGGGATCTGCCACGAGTGCTGTCACGTCAGCTCGACCCCTATTACCAGGCGCCGCTGTGGCCCGATGCGGTGGCATACGCCGGCCTGCAGGGCAGGGCCATGCTCGACGCCGGGATCATCACCGAACGCGACATGGCCGAGATCGCCCACCGGAACCGGATGGCCGCCGAGGCCAACCCGAACGCGCAGGTCACCGGTTCACTGTCGGTCGACGACCTCCTGGCCCAGCCGTACCTGTCCGATCCGATCCGACGTCACGACTGTCCCCCCATCTCCGATGGTGGCGTGGCCGTGGTCCTGGCCGCCGGCGACCTCGCCCGGTCCTGGTCGTCTCGGCCGGCGTGGATCCGGGGCATCGATCACCGGATCGACGGCCATCAGATCGGCGCCCGTGACCTGACGGTCGCGCCGTCCATTGCCACCGCGGCCGCCAAGGCCGGAGTGTCCGGCCGTTTCGACATCGCAGAGGTCCACGCCCCCTTCAGCTTCCAGGAGCCGATCATCACCTCGGCCTTGGGCCTGTCCGACGACGTGATGGTGAACCCATCCGGCGGAGCGCTGGCGGCCAACCCCATGATGGCCGCCGGTCTCATCCGATTGGCCGAGGTGGCCGCCCGGATCTCCGATGGCTCAGCCGACCGCGGGGTGGCCCACGCCACCGGCGGTCACTGTCTGCAACAGAACCTCGTGTGTGTCCTGGAAGGTGCCTCATGACCGAACGTGTCGCAGTGATCGGGGTCGGACAGACCAAGCATGCCGCCATCCGGGGGGACGTCTCGCTCCCCGGCCTGCTCCGCGAGGCGGTCTACCGGGCGCTGGCCGACGCGCACCTGACCATGGCGGACATCGACGCCGTGGTGGTGGGCAAGGCACCGGACTTCTTCGAGGGCATCATGATGCCCGAGGGGTACCTGGCCGAGGCCCTGGGTTGTGTGGGCAAACCGCTGTTCCGGGTCCATACCGCCGGTTCGGTGGGTGGTTCCACGGCCATCGTGGCGGCCAGCCACATCGAGGCCGGGGTGCACGAGCGGGTCCTGACCGTCGGTTGGGAGCAACAGTCGTGCTCCGAGGCCATGTGGGCGCTGTCCTTCCAGATCCCCTTCCAACAGCAACTGGTCGCCGGCGCCGGCGGGTACTTCGCGCCGTTCATCAACGAGTACGTCCGGCGGTCCGGCGCTCCGGAGGACATCGGCATCCTCGTGGCCCTGAAAGACCGGCTCAACGGGCTGAAGAACCCCTATGCCCACCTGCACGAGCCCGACATCACCTACGAGTCGGTGCGTGACTCCTTCATGTTGTGGGAACCGATCCGCTACTCCGAGACCTGTCCGTCCTCCGACGGCGCCATTGCCATGGTGCTGGGCAACGAGTCAGCAGCCGCGCAGGCCGAGGCCTCCTCGGGTGTTCCGCCGGCCTGGATCCACGGCACGGCCATGCGATCCGAGCCATCGGTGGCCATGGGACGCGATCAGATCTCACCGCTGGCCAGCCAGGAGTGCGCGGCCGCCGTGTACGCCCAGGCCGGGATCACCGACCCGCGTGGCCAGATCGACGTCGTCGAGATGTACGTGCCGTTCAGCTGGTACGAGCCCATGTGGCTCGAGACCCTGGGTTTCGCCGACGAGGGCGAGGGCTGGAAGATGACCGAGTCCGGGGCCACGCAGATGAGCGGTGACCTGCCCGTGAACTGCTCGGGCGGCGTGCTGTGCACCAACCCCATCGGGGCATCGGGCATGCTGAGGTTCGGTGAGGCGGCCATGCAGATCCGTGGTCAGGCCGGCGACCATCAGGTCGACGGGGCCCGCACCGCATTGGGTCACGCCTATGGCGGCGCGGCGCAGTTCTTCGCCATGTGGGTGGTCGGCGCAGCCAAGCCGTGAGGTCGCGGCGTGAGCAATGCGGCCCGCCGGTGAGCCGCGCCGCGGACCTCGAGTCGCCCAAGCGTTGACCCGCTCGAGAGAAAACCCCGTGGATGCGGGCTTTTGTCCGCTGAGTCGGGCAAACTACGCTGCTGTAACTCAACGAGAACCCCCTGGAGGGATCCCATGAACCGTCGTGAACTCATCGAGGCGATCGCGAACGAGACCGATCTGGACAAGAAGACCGTGGATGCGGTGGTGAAGGGCTTCACCGACGTGATCCTCGCCACGGTTGCCGCGGGTGACCCGGTGGCCATCACCGGCTTCGCCAAGTTCGCCAAGGTCCAGACCGCCGCTCGTCAGGGCCGCAACCCGGCCACCGGCGCCACCATCCAGATCCCGGCCAAGAAGAAGGCTCGGATCACCCCACTCAAGGGCTTCAAGGACGTCGTCATGGGCGACGTGCCGGCCCCCAAGTTGGCCAAGCCCAAGGCCTGATCGGCACTGTCTGATCAGCACTGTCTGATCAGCACTGTCTGATCAGCACCGTCTGATCAGCACCGTCTGATCAGCACTGTCTGATCAGGCGCCGGTGGTCACCAGCGAATCGAGAACGAGCCGGGCCTGTTGGTCCGGCTCGTTTCGCGTCGTGACGCGGCCAGAAGTGAGCCTCGGGCCGCGCAACCCAGGCTGTGCAACTCGGGCGCCGCAGCAGGTACCCAGCCAGTTGAACTCAGCCAGGTGACCTCAGGCGATGGGGGCTGAGCCGTACTTCTGGCTGGCCGACTGGCCCAGGTGCTCGGCCGGGAACGAGCCGGACGGCACGTACACCGTGGCCGAGTCGTCGAGCTCCTCGAAATAGAACTGGCGAGCCCACTTGCGGAACTTGGTGATCGGGCCGTCGGTGTCGGCCAGCGCCGGTCGCACCAGGTGTGCCTTGTTCTCCCAGATGGGCTTGTCCTCGCGGACCTGGCGGTCGACCTCTGACACGAAGGCATCGCCGACCGCGCTGGAGAAGGAATCGTCGCCGAGCTTTCGCACGCAGAAGTTGAAACGCATCTCGCACCGCGTCTCGTCGATCGGCGTGTTGCAACCCATCAGGTAGGTGTCGACGATCCCGGTGAACCGCACGATGGAGAACCCGGGTCCGTGCTGATCGGCATCGATCCGGCCGTCGACCACGCCTCGGGGGGTGGGGAACTTCTGGGTCGACCGCATCTTGGAGACCGGGAACGTGGGCTCGTAGCTGTCGAGGACCGGGACCTCCTCGGTGTTGTGCACGTAGCGGAAGTGGGCCGAGTCCACTCCGTTCTCGGCCAGCTCCTGCCACGGCGCCTCGATCGAGTACATCCGCGTCGTCATCTCGCTGAAGGACTCCGGATCGTTGAACTCGGGGATCTCGGGGACCTCCCACTGAGGCTCGCCACCCTCGGAGTGGTACCAGACCATGGTGAGCCCGTTGCGCTCGACCACGGGGTAGGTCCGCAGCGTGGCCGACTTGTTCAGCCGCTCGGAGTAGGGGATCAGCGTGTTCTCGCCGTCGGCCCCGAAGCGCCAGCCGTGGAACGGGCAGGCGATCTCGCAACCGAGGACCTTGCCGCCGTGGCCCAGGTGGGCGCCGAGGTGCGGGCAGAACGCGTCCTGCACGTGAGCGATGCCGGTCTCGTCTCGCCACCACACCAGATGGCGTCCGAAGTAGAAGAGCGGTCTGGTGGTGCCGGCCTCCACCTCGTGGGGCCAGCCGACCTGGAACCAGCCGAAGGGAATGGGGAACGGCGATCGTTTGCTCATGGTCACGGACCTCCCGGAAACGAGAACAGGTTCTAGTTTAGGCGCGATCGGCGATCAGCGGTCATCGATGTCGACCTGAGGTGGTTCCCGGAAGATGAACCAGTCCCAAGATGGCTCCCGATGGCCGTGGACGGCGAGCTCCGTCGCTCACGTGGAAGCAGGAAGCGCCGTCATGGGGAGCTGCGCGGTTACCGTTCGCACATGAGCCCACTCACTGCCACCTGTCCCAGTTCGACCCGGCGACGGGCTGCGCTCGGGACCGTGGCGTCGATCATGCTGGTCGCCATCGTGCTCGGTGGCTGTGGTGACGACGAGTCCAAAGCGTCCTCGGGCAAGGACTCGACGGACAGCAGCGTGGTGGAGAAGCAGGGCTCTGCCAGGACGACCACCACCGAAGCGCCCGAGGCGACCACCACGTCCGAGTTCGCCGTCGAGGGCACCGAGACAACGGTGGCCCCGGACGGTGCCATTCCGACCCCGCCGGTCATCGACCCCTCCGCCGTGGTGCCCGCGGCGCAGGATTCTCCGGAGTCCGGTTGGAATGCCGAGCTTGCGACCCTGCGCGGCCAGAACGGTCTGACGGTCCGGTACACCTGCGAACCGAACGGTCAGCTCAGCGCCGTCTGGGGATCCAATCCCTATACCGACGACTCGAGCGTGTGCTCCGCTGCGGTGCACTCGGGCCTGTTCACCGTGGAATCCGGTGGATCAGTGGTGATCCGGATCGCCCCGGGCGAGCCGACCTATCTCGGTACCGTGGCCTTCGCCGTGACCAGCTCGGACTACGGCTCCTGGGACGGAAGCTTCCTGGTGCTCGGCCGAGGCTGACCAGGGCGCGCCGCAGGCCGAAGACCTGGCCGGAGGCGTCACGTTCCGGCCGATACATTCCGGCTGTCACATTCGAAAGACGCGCTGGGCGTTCTCCCGGAGGAACTTCGGCCACACGTCGTCGTTGAACGGGACGTTCGGCATCTCGGTGAAGATGCGCTGCAGGCTCAGCCCCATGGGGAAGTAGCCGGCGTACATGACCTTGTCGGCGCCGCGGGTGTTGGCGTAGTCGATGATGGCCTTGGGGTAGTAGCGCGGGGCGAAAGCCGAGGTCGAGTAGTACAGATTCGGCCACTTCAGCATGAGCTTCACGGCCAACTCGGTCCACGGCTCGGCGCCGTGGCGCATGACGAAGACCAGGTCCGGGAAGAAGTAGCAGACCTCGTCGATCAACTCGACCTTCTGTGGGGCCATGGGAACACGTGGCCCCGGCACCCCGACGCAGCACAGCACGGGTAGCCCCAACTCGCAGCACTTGGCGTACACGGGATACATCCGCTTGTCGTTGATGGGCACGCCCGGGTTGCATCCGGCGGGAAAGAGCTGCACGCCCTTCAGGTCGAACTGGTCCGCCGCACGGCTGATGGCGTTGATGGCCACCATGCCGTCGTTGGGGTCGACCGAGATCGACCCGGCGAACCGGTCGGGGTGCTTGCGAAGGGCTTCTTGTTGGATGCCACCCTCGGCACCGAAGCCGATCAGCGCCTTCTCGATGCCCACCATGTCCATCTGGTCGAGGGTGAAGGCGATCACATCGCCGTCCGTCGGGTCCTCGGGGACCTCCTTGAACATGTACTGCGCCGGGAAGGCGAAGCCCTTGGACTCGGCGTCGCGCAGGTTGGGCTTCAAGAAGTCGTACCACCGCTCCTTGTTGCCGGGCTCGGGGATGCCGAGCATGAGGTCGATGATTCCGATGTCGGTGGGCATGGCCATGCCCTGAAACTAGAACACGTTCCAGTCGCGGTGCCTCACCGCGGCGTGGTGAGCAACCCCGCCCGGCTGGCGATGCCGGACACCCGCCGGGATTCGCGCAGGAAGTTCCGGTCGATCCCATTGGTCAGGTACACGAAGCTCAGCCCGGAATCCGGGTCGGCCCAGGCGATCTGACCGGCCGCGCCGTTGTGGCCGAAGGCCCGGGGACCCACCGTGTGGCCCATGCCCCTCATGAAGGCCCGGCCGTCGTCATTGGCCACGATCAGTCCCAGGGTCCGACTGGCGGGTTGGGTCAGGACGGGATCCGGAAACATGTTGATCACGTCGCCGGTGCCGCGGGCCAGCCACGATGGGTCGAAGATGCCCCCAGGATCGTGGAGCAGGGCCTGGTAGAAGCGGGCCAGGTCCACCGCCGTCGACACCCCGCCGCCGCCCGGTACGCCGATGGCCCGGACCTCTGGATCGTTGAAGGCCAGCAGGGCTTCGGGTGTCACCTCGCCGAGGTCGTAGGTGTCGACGCCGAAGACCTGACGGATCTCCTCGGGCGTGGGGAACTGGCCGACATCGCTCAGGTGGATAATGCCGTCCTGGCGGTCCACGGGCACTCCGATGAATGTCGAGGTCATCCCCAGCGGCTCGAACAGACGCGCTCGGGCCGCGTCGCCCAACGAGCATCCGTCGACCATGTGGACAAGCTCTCCGAGTACCCAGTGGGCGGCCGTCGGGTGGTACTCGAACTGTGACCCGGGCTCCCAGGTACAACGCCAGCCCTCCATCGCCGCCCGGCGCGACTCACGAGTCCCCCACGTCCGTTGACCGAGCGGCGCCCGCGGGAAGCCGCTGGTATGCGACAGCAGCTGGCCGACGGTGACCGACCCCTTGCCGTTGGCGCCGAACTCCGGCCAATAGGTCGCCACTGGAGCGTCCGGATCGAGGGATCCCTCGGCGAACAGCTGCCAACACACCGCAGCGACGAATGCCTTGGTGCAGCTGAACACCGCGTACTGGCTGGCGTCGTCGGCCTGGCCGAACGTCCGGGCCCAGGCGATCTCGCCGTCCAGTCCCACCGCGACCTGGGCTGAGGGCAGGATGCCGTCGGCCGGTTCTCGGGAGCATCGCTCTGCCAACTCGTTCAGGCGGTCGGGATCCAGGGGCATCGACGGACTGTAGCGATCCCGCCCGTTTCGTCGGACGTCACCGTGGGCTCACACCATGGCATCGGGGAGCTGGCGGGCGTCGGCAGCGAGGAACAGGACCGACCGCAACACCACCGGGATCCGAATCCAGTCGTCGGGAAGGCACAACGAGAGCGGGTCGCGCCCGAGGAGTTCTGTGTGATGGTCGAGCGCAGCGCCGAGCTGGTACCGGTCCTGGTCGGTGAGGAGCCACGTCGGAAGACGGATGGCGGCATCGAGCGCCGTCTCGGGGTGATCACACAGGCGGACCAGGACCTCGAGGGCCTGACGTCCCACATTTTCCCGAACGGTTGCCGCCAACTGGCCGAGGCCGTCGAAGGCCGCCCGTCGCGCCGACCCGCTGTCGCGGTCGGGATGACCGAGCTGCGCCCAGCCTTCGCCCCCGGGGTCGACGGCTGCCTCCAGGGCCTTCGGCGAACGCCAGACCGTGGCGAAGTCGATCAATCGGGTGCCCAACGGGCAGTAATGGAACAACTCCGGGTGGGACCGTCCCCCTTCGCCGAGCAGGGCGATCATCTCGTCGTGCAGCCGGGCGGGGTCCTCATATCTCAGCGCCCGGAGACGAGCGACCATGTTGTCGAACAAGGCCCTGGACTCCTGGGAGTGCAGGAGTTGCTCGAGTCGGCGCCCCACCTGATCGCCCGCGGTTCGATCGCCGAACAGGACATTGGTCTCGGCAGAGCCGGCTGCGACCATGGCGTAGTCGAACAGCAACCCCACGTCGTCGCGGGCGTCCTCGCTGCTGTGCATGTACTCCCACACGTGGTGGCAGATCTCGTCCAGGAAGCGGTGGACGGCCAGTTCCTGGCCCTCGAACCTGCGAACGGCGTGGTCGAGTGCGTCGACACAGGCGTCGAAGTCAGGCGTGGACATGGTGCCTCCCGGGCGCGTCGAAGAAGTCGATGACACTGCTGCCCCCGGATCCGTCTCCGCCGCAGCCCATCGAACGAGCGTTCGCCAACCTACACGCGTGTCGTTTGCCCGTGCACGGCGGATCGCGTACTAGACCACGGAACATGCCTCCAGCCCCTGCCCGTGCCTCGGGCGTCGTGCAACTCGTCATCCTCGTCGGCAGTCTCCGAGCCGAGTCCTGGAATCGCCGTCTGTGCCAACTGGTGGCCGATGAGGCTCCGTCGGGCGTGAGCGTGGAACTGCTCAGCGTTGGCAAGATCCCGCTCTACGACGACGACCTCCTCCAGACCGGCGAACCCGACACCGTCTCGGCCCTACGTCGCGCGGTGGCCGCAGCCGACGGAGTGCTGGTCAACACCCCCGTCTACAACCACGGGATGTCCGGGGTGATGAAGAACGCCATCGACTGGCTGAGCCGGCCGGCGTTCGCCGGTGAGTTGCTGGGCAAGCCGGCCGCCGTCGTCTGCGCCACGGTCGGTCGGAATGAGCCCACCGAGGCGGCTGCTCAGGCTCGTCTGGCCACGGCCGTCTGCGCCGCTGTCATGATGGATGAACCCGATCTGCTGGTGCGCAGCATCGGGCACAGGGTCGCTGAGGCACGGGCAGTCGCCGAGGCAGGAGCAGTCGCGGCAGGAGAAGTCGCTGAGGCGGCCGGGTCCGGTGGCCCGTGGCCGGATTCGATCGCGTTGCCCGTCCAGGACTTCCTGGCCCGGTTCGTCGAGCATGTCGGCGCCGTTCGTTCGGCCCGACCGGAGGAGGAATCATGAGTGCACCGCTGACTGACCGGGTCGTGGTGATCACCGGTGGCAACCGGGGGATCGGGGCGGCCATGGCCACGGCGTGCGCCGAGGCCGGTGCACAGGTGGCCATCTGGGGCCGTGATGCAGCTGCGAACGAGGAGGCGCTGGGTCAGTTGCAGGCGAACGGCCACGATGCCGTGGCGCTCGAAGCCGACGTGACCGATGAGGCCTCGGTCGACAACGCCTTCGCCAACACCGTGGCGGCATTCGGCCGGGTGGACACCATGATCGCCAACGCCGGTGCCGGGTTCCCCGGCCCGATCCACGAGCTGTCGCTGGCCGACTGGCGGGCCGCAACCGCGGTCAACCTCGACGGCGTGTTCCTGTGCGCCCGCGCCGCGTCGAAGCACATGATCCAGCGCGGTGCTGGTGGCGCCATCGTGGCCACCAGTTCAACCAGCGCGCTGCACGGTGCACCCGGTAACCAGGCCTACTCGGCGTCCAAGGCCGGCGTGCTGGCACTGGTTCGAGGGCTGGCGGTCGAACTGGCCAGACATCGGATCCGGTGCAACAGCCTCATGCCCGGCTGGACCGAGACCGACATGACGGCCCCGCTCCAGGGTTGGCAGAAGTTCGTCGACGCAACGGTGGCGCGGACACCGGCGCGCCGGTGGGCCACTCCGGAGGACATGGGCGCTGCCACGGTCTTCCTGGCCGATCCGGCCTACACGTTTCACACCGGTGACTGCCTGGTGGTCGACGGCGGCTACACGATCTTCTGATCCGCGGCTGCGACCGGCTGCGACGACCACGGCGCCCTGCCGATGCCGGTACGATCCGTGGCGAACACCCGTGGGAGGAACCATCGTGAAGGTCATCGTCGATTTCGATGTATGTGAGTCCAACGCAGTCTGCATGGCCATCGCCCCGGAGGTGTTCGAGGTGCGCGACGACGACTTCCTGTACGTCCTGGCCGAGGAGCCGAGCGAGGATCTTCGCTCCAAGGTCGAGGAGGCAGTCAAGCGCTGCCCCAAGCAGGCCATCACCCTCGAAGGGTGAGCACGCCCGGGCCAGAGGAACGACGCTGATGGCCCTCGACCACATCGCCGTGATCGGCGCGTCGCTGGCCGGGACCACTGCCATCGAGACACTCCGGGAGGGCGGATTCAGCGGCCGGCTGACCCTGCTCGATGGTTCGACTGCGCTGCCGACCGATCGTCCGCCGCTGTCCAAGGGCGTGCTGGCGGGCACGACCGAGCCGGAGCGTGCCGCCCTGCCCGCCGCGTCGACGCTGGCCGACCTGGACCTCGATCTGCGTTTGGGCGAGCGCGCCACCGGGCTCGACGTGGCCACACACACGGTGACCACCGATCGCGGTGTCCTGGCGGCCGACGCGGTCCTGATCGCCACGGGGGCGACGCCCCGTCGGTTGGATTCACCATTGGCCGGGGTCCATGCGCTGCGGACCATGGCGGACTGCCTGGCCATCCGGGCGGACCTCGACGCCGGGCCCGACCGCGTGGTGGTGGTCGGCGCCGGGTTCATCGGCGCCGAGGTGGCTGCCACTTGCCGAGCTCGTGGGCACGACGTGACCATGATCGAGACCCAGGACCTGCCCATGCAGCGTGTCCTGCCGGGAGCCATCGGTCGGTTCGTGGCGGAGCTGCACCGTGACGAGGGTGTCGACGTTCGCCTCGGCATCGGGATCGACTCGTTGGAGGGAGGCGATCGGGTCGAGCGGGTTCGCCTGACCGACGGCACGGTGCTGGACGCCGAGGTGGTGATCGCCGGCATCGGAGTGACGCCGGAAACCGGATGGCTCGCGGACTCGGGACTCAGCGTGTTCAACGGCGTGCGCTGCGATGCCAGCCTGTTGGCGGCGCCGGGCGTGGCCGTGGCCGGCGACGTCTGCGAATGGCCGAACGAGTTGTACGGCCAGCTCATGCGAGTCGAGCAGTGGGAGAACGCCATCGAGCAGGGGAGTCACGCGGCGAAGCGATTGCTCCATGGTGACTCGCCCGACCCGGAGGCCTTCTCCTCGGTCCCGTGGTTCTGGTCGGACCAGTTCGACCGCAAGATCCAACTGGCCGGCCGGGTCAGTCCGACCGACGAGGTCCTCGTAGCCGACGGGTCGGTGTCCGACCGGCGGTTCGTGGCGCTGTTCCGCTCGGGTGACCGATGCTCGGCCGTGCTCGGGGTCAATCGCCCGCGTCACGTGGTCCAGCTCCGGATGAAGATGGCCACCCCCCTGTCCTGGGACGACGCACTCGCCCACTTCTCATGACCGGGTCGGACATATGAACGGGCTGGCTCCACGGGCCCGGCCCATGGTCAACCCGGTTGGACATATGTACGGGCTGGCGGCATGACCGGGCTGGCCTGGGCGTTGATCGTCCTGGCCGCGGTGATCGCCGTCGTGGACTGGGTCGCCGTGGGGACAGGAAACCTCCGGCTGGAGTATGTGGCCAAGCCGGCGACCATGGTCCCGCTGATCGCGGCCGCAGCCATCATCGACGCGGTGCGACCCGACCAGACGGTCTGGTTCGTGGCGGCGCTGGTGTGCTCGCTGGCCGGCGACGTGTTCCTGATGTTGCCGAACAGCGAGCGGTGGTTCGTCCCCGGTCTGGGCAGCTTCCTGATCGGGCACCTCGCCTACATCGTCGGACTGGTCGTCGGCGGGATCGACACCGGTCCGCTCCTTGTCGGGATCGTCCTGGTCATCGGCGGGCTGGCGCTGGTTGCCCCGCGGATCGTGCGTGGCGCCGCAGCGACAGACCGCCGGCTCGGTCCGCCCGTGCTGGCCTACATCTCGGTGATCTCCATCATGGTGGCGTTCGCCATCGGGACCACCCTGCCGCTGGCCATTGCGGGCGCGCTGGCCTTCTACCTGTCGGATGCCTGCATCGGATGGTCCCGGTTCGTGGCCGAGTTCCCCCGATCACGCCTGGCCATCATCACCACCTATCACGCCGCTCAGCTCCTCTTGGTGCTCAGCCTCGCCACCGGCTGACTCCCGCCGCCGGCCGATGCCGCCAAGGGAACACCCTCCGAGGCCAACACCACCGGGTCGCTCAGCTCCTCGACTCGCTCAGCTCCACGACACGTTCAAGCAGCGCTGTTCGAGCGTGCCCGGCGACCAGTGGGCCCAGGCGCCGAGCGCGGCGTAGCGGGTGCGCTCGAGCCACGGGGCGCAGTCCGGCGACGTGACCTTTCGGACCACCTGGCGGACACCGCCCTCGTAGACCACGTATCCCGCCCACACGCCGGGATGGTCCTTGGTCGATCCGATCTCCGACCACGGCACACCGGCGATCACGCGATGCCGATTGCGATGGGTGTGCCCGGAGGATCCCAGCACATGGGGGTTCGCCTGCTTGAGTCGCCGCAGGAACCGGTTGGCCACGAAGGACGGTATGCCGCGTGGCAGATACACCGGCACCGGTGTGGACTGGGGCTGATGGTGCACCAGCATCATGGCCCCACCCGGAGCCTGGGCCGCGGCCTCGCAGGTTGCTTCGCGGTGCGGATGCCAGAGTCCGATGTCGATGGTCTGCACGGTCGAGTCGACCATGACGAGCCGGAGACCGTCGAGGTCGATCGAGCTCACGTCACGGTGCATGGTCAGGCCGTGCCGTTCCGCCTCGCGGTAGCAGTCCACGGTGCTGTCGAACCGGCGGTCGTGATTGCCGGCGATCAGGTCGACGGGAATCGACAGCGCGCCGAACAGGTCGCCGGCCAGGGCCCAGTTGTGGGTGTGGCTGGAGTGAACGATGTCGCCCTTCACCACGATCCGCTCGGCACCCCATGTCTGTGCGTCGGCCAGAGCTGCTACGGCGCAACGGACCGGGTGGGCCTCGGCTGGCGGGACCCGCTCGACGATTCGGTCGGCCACGTCGAACGAGCGCGTCCCCAGGTGCAGGTCGTTGATCGTGGCGAACCGGACCAACTCACGTCCCGGCGGCGCTGTGAGCGTGGTGGCGGTCACCTCTCCCAGGACCCGGCCGTCGACCCGGAGGGAGATCCGGTGCGCTCGGCCAGGGGTCAGCCCCTCGATCACGACGCCGCCGGACCCGCCCGGATGCTCGACCGTTGCGTCGGGTACTCCCGGAGCGGTAGCGGTGATCACACCCTCGGGCGCGCTGGACCAGACGACCTGCGCCGTGCTGTCCTCGACGGCGAAGACCGAGAGTCGGTGGACGCTCACGGCGGCGTCAGGCGTCCGAGTGTTCGGATGCGGACGGCTCGGTGAACGGCCACGAGCTCCAGTTGCTGGGCGAGTGTCACCGCACCCTGCGGGATCTCGTGGGTCTCGAAGAAGCCCAGGATGTCGTCGCACAGTGCCGGGTCCCAGAAGCTGCGGATGCCGCTGACCATCCGGATGATGCTGTTCCTGGGGAACCGTTCGTTCAGCTCGTCCCAGTGGTCGCGGACGAACTCCCATGCCTCGGCGCCCCGGGACCTGTTCCCCATGGCCAGCGAGAGTTGGTACGGCGCATCCTGGGTGCGGATCGTGGTTCGGCAGAGCTCCAGGAGTGCGGCGAATGCCGTCGGGTCGCCGAATCGGGTGAGCGCGTTGAGGTAACGGCGTTCGTCCTGTGGTGTCGTGGCGTCGAGGAACCTGGACACGAAGACGTCGAAGGTGTCGTGATCGCCGTGAGTGGCGACCACGTCGATCGCCGCAGCGAGGAGCTCCGGGTGCACCCCGGTCCCGTCGGCCGCGTCCAGCCGAGCCTGAGCGATGACCTCGGGATCCCCGCCGATCACTCCGGCCAGTCGCACGCCGACAGCGGCGCGTTCGGGGTCCGGGTCCGACCGGATCGCAGTCCCGATCCGACGGGCCAGAGCGGCCACCGCATCGGTGTCGACCCCGGCACACAGCCTGTCCAGAGCGTTCATGACCGTGGCCACACGGCGCAGAACTGCCACGTCGGGGGAGTCTGCGGTGGCCAGCACGGCGGCGACCACGTCCTGGATCGTCGCTCGGTCGGCCAGTAGCAGCGCCCACGTGTCGTCGAGGAAGGCGTACTGCTCCATGGGGTCCGCGGTGGCGATGCCGGCCGCCCATCGGTCCCTGAGCGGGGCATCGAGGGCGACCCGGTAGAAACCGACCGCTCCCACGTTGGCGCACACCTCAGGGGAACCTCCGACGACCGGTACAGTCACCGATTCGCCGTCGAGCAGCAGGCGGGACTCGGTCCCGTCGATCCGCGCCACAACAGGCACCGACCAGGTGAGGGGCCGTGTCGATGGGCCGCCGACGAACGCCATCCGTTGCTGGCTGAGCCGAACCCCGGTGTCGGTGGTTGTTGCCGTGAGTACCGGGTGACCTCCCTGGAGGATCCAGCTGTCCATGACGCGCCGGATCGGCTGGCCCGACACCTCCTCGAGCGCATCCCAGAGATCCGATGTCACGGTGTTCCCGTAGGCGTGCCGAGTGAGGTAGGCCCGAACGCCGTCGCGGAACACCTCGGATCCGATGTACTGCTCCATCATCCGCAGTACCGCGCACCCCTTCTCATAGGTGAGGACGTCGAACATCCCCTCGGCATCGGCTGGTGTCTGCACCTCGAACTCGATGGCCCGGGTAGCCGACAACGCGTCGATCTCGAACGCTTCGGTCCGTGACAGACCGAAGTCCGACCAGACCTTCCACTGGGGTCGGTAGGCGTCGACACAGGCCAGCTCCATGAAGGTGGCAAAGGCCTCGTTGAGCCAGATCCCGGTCCACCAGTTCATGGTCACCAGGTCCCCGAACCACATGTGAGCGATCTCGTGGGCGATCACCAGCGCAGCGCGGGTCTGCTCCGCCGCGGTGATGGTGTCGGGGTCGGCCAGCAGCAGGATCTCGCGAAAGGTGACGCACCCCAGGTTCTCCATGGCCCCGAAGGCGAAGTCCGGCACGGCGACCAGATCCAGCGAGTCCCCGGGGTACGCGATGCCGTAGTAGTCCTCGAACCACTCCAGGCTGTGGCGGGCCACGTCGATCGCCAGCGCGGTCAGGTGCAGGGTGCCGGGTCGGGCGATGACCCGGATCGGCGTTCCGCGTACGTCGATCGGCTCGGTCGCTTCCAGTCGTCCGATCACGAATGCCACCAGGTACGTGGACATGATCATGGTCTCGGCGAAGGTGACGCGGTCCCAGCCGTCCCCGATCGACGTGCGGGATGTCTCGAGACCGTTGCTGACGGCCAGCAGTTCGGAACGGACCTCCAGCGTCACGGCGAACGACGCTTTGCGGTCTGGCTCGTCCCAACACGGGAAGGCCTGTCGGGCGTGCGGAGCCTCGAACTGTGTGCACGCCAGCACGTGCTCCCCGGCGTCGTCGGTGTAGGTGGATCGGTAGAAGCCGACCAGCTGGTCGTTCAGGATGCCCGTGAAGTCGATGGTCAGCCGAATGACACCGGGTGCGATCGGGGCGGTCAGCGTGACCGTCAGGCGTTGCAAGTCCTCGTCGAGTGACCAGGCTGCAACCGAGGACCCGATGCCCGGCTCGGCGTCGGATGGTGCGGGCAGAGAGATGCGATCGATGGTCAGCTCGTGGGCGTTCATGACCAGGGTGTCGGTGGCTTCCGCCACGTCCAACTCGATCGTCGCGGTCCCGCTGAACGTCGCTGCGTCGAGATCGGGCCGCAGGAGCAGCTCGTATCGGGTCGGCGCAACTGCGCGCGGGAGTCGGTGGGGATCCGAGGCC
>Ga0105044_10007355_pt1 | contig 15156 bp, 10 predicted proteins | sample MAT01_FD_78092 | JGI IMG/M metagenome (GOLD analysis project Ga0105044, IMG submission 78092) | Freshwater microbial communities from Lake Fryxell liftoff mats and glacier meltwater in Antarctica - MAT-01 | ecosystem: Environmental > Aquatic > Freshwater > Ice > Liftoff microbial mat | place... | reverse complement strand
GCGAACAGCCCGACGTTCAGGTCGCCGATGCCGCGTCGTTCGGTTCAATGATGGCCGGCTCGGTTCATCGGCTTGCAACGCAACTGCAGGAAGAACTGCCCCGCCTACAGCAGCCCCAACACCTGTCGCACCCTGGCCCTGACGCACCCCTGTCGGCGTTGGCCGAACTGGTGCAACGCATGCCACCGACTGCTGGACGCCCCGGCGTATGAGCACGGCCACGTACCGGCGTTCGCCTCGTGCCATTTGGCGTGCATCGTCGCAGTTGTTGGTGGTCGCGGTCCCACCAGGTGCGCCAACTCGCATCGCCGGGTCGGCGGCACTGGTGTGGGCGCAGATGGCCCAGCCGGTGACCATCGACGAACTGGTGGCTCGCCTGGCGGTGTCGACCACCGTGCCGGCGGCTGCCATCCGTGCCGACGTGACGGCAATGCTCACCGAACTGATGCCGCTCGGCCTCGTCGAGATGCAGCCGTGAGTGTGGCCGACGCCGGCGCCATCGCCGACCGCCTCACCACGCTCGGCCTGGTCGAGTGGGCCGAACCGGTTGGTCTCTCCGCGGCTGACGTGGATGCGATTCTGTCGTCGGCACACGAAGGTCTCGTGTGCCTGCTGGGTGCGGCCATCGAGAGCGGCTTGGTCGAGGTCGATGCTGCGTCTGGCGATCTGGTCGCCACGGCATGGGCCGAACTGATGGCCAGGGCGGTGCAGCTGGACGGTCTGCTGCTGGAGGTGACTGCCGGCCTTCACGCCGGCGGCATCACCAACCGTGTTCTCAAGGGTGTTGCGGTGGCCACGCTCGACGAGCACGATCCGTCATGGCGTTCGTACAACGATGTCGATGTGCTGGTTCCGCCGACGCGGCTGCTCGACGCGGTCGATGTGTTGGCGTCGTTGGGGCTTTCAGCGGTGATTCCGCCGGTCAGTCGCCGCTGGGCCGGCCGCTACGCCAAGAGCATCACGCTCATCCATCCCTCTGGGGCGCAGGTCGACCTGCACCGCATGCTCGCGACCGGCCCCTTCGGGTCGCGCGTCCGCGCCGAGTGCCTTTTCGATCAGAGCCGCGCCTTCGAGGTGGGCGAGACATCGATTCACGCGCTGTCCGACCCGCACCGCCTGCTGCATGCCTGCTACCACGCCGCGCTGGGTGGCGTTCAAGGTGCCAGGCATCGTCGCGACCTGCTGCTGCTCACCCGCTCGGTCAGCACAACACAGGTGGAGGCCCAGTTCGTCGATGGCTGGTCACCCACGGTGGTCGCAACCGCGCTGCGCTGGGCTGCGGGCGCACCGAGCGCACTACCCGACGAGTGGACTCGGTGGCTCGCTTCCGTGATGGCTGATGCGAACGACGACGAACTGCTCGCGTCCTACGAAGGCTCGTTTCGCGACGGAGCCAGAGCCCAGCTGCAGGCGGCTTCCGGGCCGATGGAGAAGGCACGTTTCGCGGCGGCGCTGGTGTGGCCGTCGCGCGCCCACCTCGCGGCGCGAGGCCAGAGCCGTCTGCAGCATCTTCGCCGCCTCGTCCGCGCCAGACGGTTCGGCGATCGCGTTCCGAACAACACGGAAAGTGCGCCGTGACCAGCCCGGCGGAGATCTGTCGGCCCGATGCGGTGCCTGTGCCGGCGGCCCACGTGTGCACAGCCAATCTCGATGACCAAGCAGTGCTCTACGACCTCGAACGGCGTCGGCCCATCTTGCTCAATGTCTCGGCCTCGGTGGTGTGGGGGGCGCTCGATGGCGTCCACACGGTCGCCGAGGTGGCGTCGGCGTTGGCAGAACGATTCGGTGTCGACACGGCCGTCGTACTGCGCGACGTCGAGGCCACCATCGTCCGCTTCGGCGAGTTGGGGCTGCTGCGCGGTGTCACGCCGGTTTTCCCACCCGACGCGCACCGCTGAGCATCCCCGAAGCTGCGGGGGTGCCTGCCCTAAAGTCTCTTTATTCAGTCAAGGAGAGGCACTGGTCCGCCGATAGACGACCGGAGGTTTGAACGATGAGGCGGGCACACGAGGGTAATCGGCATCCAGTAGCATTCGGCGCGCTGCTAGCGCTCATGGCTGGCGCCCTCGCCTGGTCCATCGTTCCAGCGCCCACACCGGTGAACGCCGCCGGTGAAACCATCGTCAGTACGTTCTACGTGCCGCTGTTCGAGGACAACGCCCGCGCCGCGCTGTTCAGTGTGAACTCAGGCACCGGTACGGCGCTCTCGTCCACCACCTCGGTCACGGTGGGTGCTGAGGGTGCCATCATGTACTACGACCATTGGGAAGACGGGTACGAGCCTGCCGCCAATGCCAAGACGCAAGCCAGTACGCAGGTCTTCGGCGATGGCATCACCACCAACGGCGACGCGGCTGCGTACTGCGTGCCGGCTCGCTGTGCGGGCGACCTACTCCCGGTCGGTGCGGTTCTTCGCCTCAACAACTCGGCCACCGTCGTCCCAGGCTCGCTGGCCACTCCGCGCGTTGCCGCAACTGTTGTCTTCGATGGCCGCGACAAGATCTCGGCCACCGACGGCCTCGCCGTCACACACGCCACATGGCCCACGGCCATCGACGCACTGCACAGCGAAATGGCGGCTGCGTTCGACACCTCGCGATGGGGGGTCAACTTTTCGGCGCCGGTGGGCATCAACACGCCTGCCCAGGGCGCCGGCGTCGCCAGCTTCAGCTACACCGGCGTCGAGGTGATGGCCCGTGAGGGCGGCACCCAAGTGTTCATCGACACCAACAGGAACGGCGTCTTCACCGATCCCGGCGACGTCAATGGCACGACCATCGGCGAAGGCCAGACCGTTTTCGTCAACGGCAACGTGCGCGAGGGCGCCAGGATCGTTACCAACAAGCCCGTCCAGGTGTTCCTGATGACCGGTGTCATCGGGTCGAACTACGAGAACCGTTCGTTCCAGGTGTTTCCCACCGAAGGGCTGGTCAACGACTACGTCGCCCCTGCGTCAACCTCCCGTACCAGCGGCTCGCCGCTGTACGCCACGGCGCTGTACCTCTACAACCCGCAGGCCGCGGCCATCAACGTCACGGTGGCCACACCGTCGGGCTCCACGCTCTACAGCATTCCGGCAGGGCAGACCCTGAACCCGGCGCCCTCACTGGCCGCAGGTGAAGCCGCGCGGGTCACGTCGGCGAGCACGTTCGCAGCGGTGGCCGGTGTGGGCACGCGTGAGGTGGCCGGGAACTCCCTGAACTATGACTGGGGCTACAGCCTGCTGCCTGCGCGGCTCATCGTCGACTCGCTGTTCGTCGGCTGGGCGCCGGGCTCGCAAGACCTCAGCGTCGGCACCTACGACATCGTCTGGGCAACGGTGCTGCAACCCACCACGCTCTACGTCGACTACGACGCCGACCCTGCCACCGGTGCCAACGTGGACCCCAACGGGGGCCGCTACGACGTGGCGCTCACTGCGGCCGCGCTCACCCAGTTGCGCATCAGCGACCCCAACGACAGAGACATGACCGGCGCCAGGATCTACACGGTCGACGGTGTCGGCGTGGCTGCTGCATATGGTGAAGACCCAGACCCGGCAACCCCTGTGGGCTTCCCCGGTGTCGACCTGGGCACCACGTTGTTCCCCACATGCGGAGCACTGTGCGTCAAGAAATCTGCAACCATCGCCGACGATGTCGACGGAGATGGGTTGATCGACCCGGGCGACACGGTGCGCTGGACGATCACCGCCGCCAACACCGACTACTACGCGCTCGTCAACCCGGTGCTGTTCGACGTGCTGCCTGCCTCGCTCCTCTATGTCGCTGGTTCCAGTGCCGTTGCTGTCAACGTGCTGCCGGCGGTCGCCGTCGCCGACGACGTGGTGCCCCCTGCTGGCTCCCTGTTCCCGTACGACGCGAGTGGTCGCCAGATCGTGGCCACCATTCCCATCGGTGGCAAAGCGACAGTCACGTACAACACGGTGGTCGACCCGCTCTTCGCCGGCACAGCTCCGGTCTGTAACCGTGGTCTCGTCATCAGCCAGCGTGAGATCATCCTCACCCCTGCCAACGGCGCCGATACCGGCTGCATCCCCATCGACGGGCTACGGGTCACCAAGACCTCCAACTCGGGCGGCAACCCGTTGCTACCTGGCCAGGCGCTCGCTTACACCATCAAGGTCACCAACGCCTCCACCTCCACCGTCACCGGCATCGCCGTCACCGACCCTCTGCCAGCCGGTCTCGCATGGGTGTCCACGTCGGTCACACGACCTGCCGTGGGCACCACCACCTTCGCCGACGATTTCGAGGTTGCCGGCGACTGGACCGGTAGCACCGGTTCGGCAGCGTGGTCGGTGACAGCCTGGACCGAGACCGACAGCCAGACGCTCGGCACCACCGCCGGTCGCATTCGCAAGGTCGCCGATCTCGGCGACTTGAGCACACGGTTCGGCAACAGCTCGGCGGTCAATGACGGCATCTCTCGGGTGGTCGGCAACCTCAGCGCATTCACCGCGGTGACCCTCGCGTTCGAGAAGCGTTGCAATGGCCTCGAAGGCGATGACTCCGTGGCGCTCGAGATTCGCCCGACGGGCGGCGCCACACCCTGGGCGGCGCTCGGCTCCTTCTTGAACTGCAACGACGCTGCCTACGTGGCGCAGAGCTTCCCGCTCACCAGTGGCCAGTGGGGTGCAGCCACCGAGGTGCGCTTCCGCGTCGTCGACGCGTTCGGTGGCGGCGGCACCGACAACCTGTTCATCGACAACCTGCAGTTCAGCGCGAGCGCCCGCGTCACGTCAACGGTGCCAGGGGCCGCGCCCACCAACCTGGTCACGCTCACCGACCTGCTCGCGGGCGAGTCGGCCACCATCGTGGTCAACACCACGGTCAACAACCCGTACACCGCCTCCGACGAGATCAACAACGTCGTCACAGTGCGCAGCGGCAACCAGGTGGCCCGTGCCTCGGTGGTCGATTGTGTGAAGTGCTTCGACTACGGCGACGACCCTGCCTCGTTCAACGGAATCGGTGGGCTGAACCCAGCGCGCGCCCGTGCCACCTCGCTGCGCTCCACCATCGCCGATACGTTCCAGAGCACCGGCTACTCCGGCTCCACGGGCACGGCTCCGTGGGCCGCAGGCTTGTGGACCGAGGTCGACACGGGTGGTGCCGGCCCCACTGCAGGTCTTGTGCAGAACGTCACCGATGCCTCCACCCGCAGTATTCGCATCGGTAGCGCCACAGGTGCCACGGCCATCAACACCGCCTTCTCGCGTGTGGTCGGCGATCTCAGTACGGTCACTGCGGTCAACCTCAGGTACGACTTTCGGTGCGGGAATCTGGGGGCCGACGACGTGGCCCAACTGCAGATCCGGCCCACGGCGGCAGCCGCCTGGACCTCACTGCAGACGTTCACCAACTGCAACAACGCCACCATCTACTCGGGGCAGGAGACCACACTGGTGCCGGCCAACTACGGCACCGCCACCGAGATTCGCCTCATCGTCACCAACGCGTTCGAGGCCAACGAGTTCTTCTTCTTCGACGACGTGCAGTTCCGAACGGTCACCGATTCCAGAACTGTCGGGCCGCGACTGGGCACGCTCCTCGACCGTGAAGTGCAAGGCACGTCCGGCGCATCGCCGTTCCCGGCAGTTCCGCCGGCAGCGCCCACCGGCGACGACCTGTTGGTCAGCGACGACGAGGACGGCGTGTCGGTGCCGGCAGTCGACATCAACACCATTCAGGTTCCCATCACGGTGGTCGCCGGCACCGGTGGCATCAGCTACCTGAATGGTTGGTTCGACTGGAGCAACGACGGCACATTCCAAGCCGCCGAGTCCATCTTCTCCGTCGGTTCGTTCGTGTCTGCCACCGGTGCGCTCACTGTGGTCGGCGAAGTTGGCCAGGCACCTGCCCCCGGTACCTACACGGTCACGGTCAACGTGCCCGACCTGGACACCAACGGGTCCGGCTTCGCCATTGGTGGCATCGTCTACAGCCGCTTCCGCATCGCTACCCAGCGCAGCGGAGTCACCTCGGCCACGGGCCCATCGCTCGACGGCGAGGTGGAGGACTACAGCTCCACGCTGAACACGTTGCCGGTGAGCCTTTCCTACATCACCTCCCAGCGGTCGGCGGGCAACGTCACGGTTGGCTGGCGGACGGCGCAGGAGGTCGACAACCTCGGTTTCAACCTCTACTCGCAAGCTGACGGTGGAAAGCTGACCCTGCTCACCCCCGACCTGGTGCTGTCGAAGGCGCCGACGACGGTGGAACCGCAGAGCTACTCGTTCACGGCCGCCACCCGGACGCGGCAACTGTGGCTCGAAGACGTATCGCTCGACGGTGTCACCGAGATGCACGGCCCGTATGTGGTGGGCGAATCGTACGGCGACCCGAACCCGCCGCAGGCCATCGATTGGGCGCCGGCGCGGGCAGCGCTCGAGCGCGCCGAGGCGACGCGACGCAGCGAAGCCCAGAGCCGGGCGCGCGCCCAATCGCAATTACGTGTTGCTGCTCCCTCGGCGGCGGCTGTCGGCCCGGTCGCAAGCCTCGCCGTCACCGAACGTGGCGTGCAGCAGGTCACCTACGAGCAACTCCTGGCAGCGGGGGTCGACCTTGCCGGAGTGTCGTCGGCACTGCTGGCGGTCACCGATCGCCGTGGGCCGGTACAGATCGAAGTCGTCGGGTCGCGCACGTTCGGCCCCGGCTCCGCGCTGCGGTTCATCGGCGAGCCGCTCGACACGCTGTACACCGCAACCAACGTGTACTGGGTGCACATCGACCGCCGCCTCGCCCGGCGCATCCTGGTGCCACCGCCGGTAGTCGCCACCACGACCACTACCACCACGACGTCGCCGACAACCACCACGACAGCACCAGTCACGACGACAACAGCTTCGTCGACGGCGACAAGCTCGCCGAGCGAGTCGGCAGCGACAACGACGGCACCAACGACAACGACAACGACGGCGACAACGTCGGCGACGACCACGTCGACGACGACCACGTCGACGACGACCACGTCGACGACTGCAGCCCCCACCGAGGCGCCAGTCCCCACGACAACGGTCCCGACCACGACGACAGCGCCCACGACCACGGCTCCTGTCGCGACGACGACATCCACCGTTGCGCCGACAACCACCATCGTCGCGGTCACTGCGTACACCGAGACGCTGATCGAGGAGTCCAACGTCGAGTACTCGGTCACCGCCCCAGGCGCCGACCCGTGGTTCGAGCGGCTACTGGTCACCCTGGTTGGGTCACCTGCGCAGGCGACAACCACCATTGTTGTCGATGACCCCATCGCTGCACGACCGGCCGTGGTGTCGGTCGATCTGTGGGGCGTCACCCGCGATGCTGTGGTCGACGAACATCACGTGCGCCTCAGCATCAACGGCGTGCAGGTGGCCGATGCCCGCTTCAACGACAATGATGCGAAGCGTCTCGAAGGTGTGGTCCCGGCCGGAGTGCTCGTGGCGGGCAACAACACACTGGAAGTCACGCTGGTCGACGACACCGGTGTGTACGTCGACATCGTTGCCGTCGACTCCTGGAAGATCGACTATCAGCGTGCAACCCGCGCTCGCAGTGGACGGCTCGACCTCACGGCCGCCGGTGCGCGGATCGACGTCACCGGAATGCCCGCAGGTGCAAGCGTGGCATATCGGGTGGCCGACAATGGTGTGGTCACCAAGCTCGTCACCAAGCGAGTGTCCGGCCGTCTGCAGCTGCCCGGTACCGCAACGGCACAGCGTTACGTGGTCAGCGCAGTTGCCGCAGTTCGCTCGCCGGCCGTGTCGCCGATGCTGCCAGCGGCAGATCTCATCGGTGGTTCTGCCGACTACCTCATCGTCACCAACGGCGTCTTCAACTCGGCGTTGGCGCCACTGGTGGCGTACCACCAGTCGCAGGGGCGCACGGTCAAGGTGGTCGACGTGGCAGACGTGTACCGGGCCTATGGCCACGGTGTGGTCGACGCCGCAGCAATCGACGCCTACCTGGCGCGAGCGATTCCCGCGCTGGGCACGAAGTGGTTGCTGCTCGTGGGCGCCGACTCGTTCGACTATCGCGACTTCGATGGTGACGGTTCGTTCAGCCTGTTGCCGTCGCAGTACGGGGCTACAGGTTTCAATGTCACCTACGCACCCATCGACCCGGCATACGCCGACATCGACGGCGATGGCACACCCGACGTGGCGCTGGGCCGTATGCCGGCACGCACCCCTGCAGAGCTGACCACCATGATCGACAAGACACTGGCGTACGCAGCGCTGGAAACGGCACCGGCGGTGCTGCTGGTATCGGACACCAACGACGGCATCGACTATGCGGCGGCCAACGACGCCGTGGCTGCGAACTTCGCCGGTTGGGCGGTGCGCCGCTCCGACATCGATCGCCAGGGAGTCGACGCTGCTCGCGACGAAGTGCTGTCGGCCATCGACGACGGTGTGGCGCTCACCTTCTACCTCGGGCACTCCGGCTCGCAGGAATGGACCGAAGTCGGCCTCTTCGATGCAACGATCGCAGGGTCACTCAGCAATGCCGTTCCCACGGTGGTGGTGCAGTTCGGTTGCTGGAACACCTACTACGTGGCCCCCTCGGCCGACACGTTGGCTCACGCTCTGCTGCTCAACCCCAGCGGTGGTGCGGCAGTGGTGATGGGAGCCACCACGCTCACCTCCTCGGCCAACGACATTCAGCTGGCGAACTATTTGGCCGGCCGCATTGCAGCCGGCCCATCCACCATCGGTGAAGTGGTGCTCGCCGCAAAGCGCGATCTGGCCCGTAACGCCGGCGGGTCCGTCGCCGATGTGGAGCTGGGCTGGACCATCTTGGGCGACCCCGCAACTCCCACCCGAGGAAATGGATGACCAACTCTGAAGAAGTAGCGGCCCGCGAGTCAGTGGGCCACGATCGTCGTGCGTTCCTGCAGCGCGCCGCCCTCGGCACGGTCGCAATCGGTGCCTGGGTGACGCCGCAGGTGCTGTTCACGGCGGTCGCCTCGGCAGGTTGCACGCCCATCACCAAGTTGCTGCAGATCGTTGCCTGCACCTGCCCCAGCGGTGCCGGCTCGGTCACCTCCACCAACCCTTTCCTGCCGTTGTGCGTGCCGGCAGGCTGGGCGGTGGGTCGCAACGACGGTGTGACGTTCACGTGTGCGGCGCTCTCCGGCAACGCCTGCCATGGCGGCGCCGTCACCATTACAGCCGCTGGGTGCACCCCGGTATCCGGGCGCGCGGTCAGGTTCTGCCCGAATGCGTCGGGCGCAAAGTACGCGTGTGTGAACGGTGTGGTCAGCGGCAACACCATCACCTTCCCGCTCCTCTCGGCGGCACAGCGCGCCCAGGGATGCACGTACCTGGAGTACCGCATCAGTCTGACGTGCTGCCGCTAGCGGTTCGCGGCTTCGCCGCATGGGGCTTTCGGTTTCGCTTCGAGTCCGACGACCCGCTGCTCGTCGAGGTGATCGATCGTTGCTACCGCGACCTGCCAACGGTGCACGACGACACCGCGCATGTGCTGCGCGCTGTCCGGGCCGGCCAGGGCGGCGGCTTCCGGGTGACCATCGAGTCGCCCGATGGTTCGGTGGAGGAGTGTGGCACCGGCCGGCCACGTTCGGCCGTACTGGAGCTGCTGTGTTGGGAGGTCAATCGGCGGGCGATGGCGACGGTGACGACCCAGCCGGTACTGCATGCAGCCGTGGTCGCAGGCCCTCGTGGTGCGGTGGCGCTGTGTGGCCGGTCGCACAGCGGCAAGAGCACGCTGTCAGCCGCTGCGGCTGGTCGTGGCTGGACCCACCTCAGTGACGATATGGGCCTGGTCGACGTGGATGCGATGACCGTTGAACCCTATGCACGGCCGATCATGCTGCGACCAGGTGGTCGGCAGCACCTGGGTACCGCACCGCCGCCCACCGAGCACCTGCAGTTCTTTCCCGAGGAATGGTTCGTACCCGCCAGCGAACTTGGTGCGGCGGTGTGCTCCGAGCCGCAATTGTTGGTCGGCATCGGGTTTCTCGAGTGGCACGATAACGCGCTGCTGCACCCGCTGAGCCGGGCCGAGACGCTTCACGACCTGACCGTTCACTGTGCGTCGCTGGCGATGCAGGGATCCGCAGGCTTCGCTCAACTCGAACGCATCGCTCGTTCGGTGCCGGGGTATCGGGTGGGGTTGGGCGCAGCGGTCGAGGTGCTCGACCTACTGGCACCCCTGGTCGGCGCCGCAGCTACCCAGTAGTCGGCCGATACCCTCAGTACTGCGGGGGACGGCAGACGGTCGAGACGGTTCTTGGATGTGCAATGAGCGAGTTGCGCACGGTCACCCTTTCAGTTTCCGGATGCCTGCCGAACCCCGATCGACCGCTCGTCACTCGCCTGCAGCCGCTCGTTCGGCTGCCCGAGTTCACCGCTACGCACCACCGCCATGGCGCAACAGCTCGGCATACACCACCGCCGCCAGTGCGGCCGGCCCGCCCAGGTCGGGTGTGAGCCGTACGTCGGGCGCTATTGGTGTTTCGTACACAGCGTCCACGCCGGTCAGGCCCGTCAGCTCGCCGGCACGGGCCTTTGCGTAGAGACCCTTCGGGTCGCGTTCGGCGCACACCTCCACCGAGGTGTCGACGAACACCTCCAGAAACGTGAGCCCCGCGGCGGTGTGGGCGGCGCGTGCCCGGTCGCGGCCGGCCCGGTAGGGGCTGATCACGGGGACGAGCGCCACCAGTCCTGCGTCGGCCACGAGTCGTGCCACCTCGCCGACACGACGCACGTTCTCGGTGCGGTCGGCCTCGCTGAAGCCGAGGTCGGCGTTCAGTCCGTGGCGGAGGTTGTCACCGTCGAGCATGTAGTGGGCGGCACCTGCCTGGTGGAGCAGTTCGGCGAGTGCGTTCGCGATGGTCGACTTGCCGGAACCGGACAACCCGGTGAACCACACCGTGGCCCCCGTGAAGCCCAGCCGCTGCCACCGGTCGTTTCGGGGCACGGTGGTGTCGTGCCAGGTGATGTCGTGCGACGTGGTGTTGGGGGGTTGGTTCATCGCAGTGGTATCACGAGGGGCAGGACCGCCAAGGTGGTCGCGGCGGTGATCAGCGTCAGCGGCGCGCCGAGCCGGGCGAAGTCACCGAATCGGTAGCCGCCGAGCCCGTACACCATCATGTTGGTCTGGTACCCGATGGGGGTGAGGAACGAGCACGAGGCGCCGATGAGCACTGCGACGACGAATGCTCGCGGGTCGAGGCCGGCGTCGAGTGCTGTTGCGACGGCGATGGGAAACATCACCGCGGCGGCGCCGTTGTTGCTGAGCGGCTCGGTGAGGATCATCGTGGCGATGAGGACTGCGCCCAGGCGACCGATGTCGCCGAACGGGTCGCCGACATGGCCCAACAGCAGTGCGACCTCGCCTGCCAAGCCGCTGGCGGCAACTGCGCTGCCCAGCGGGACGGAGAGGGCCATCATCAGCACCACGTTGAGGTTCACCGAGCGGCGGGCCTCGCGGGGGCTGATGACGCGCAGCACGATCATCGAAGCCGCCGCGGCGATCGACGCCTCGAGCAATGACAGCACTTCGGTGGCGGTGAGGGCGATCATCGCCAGGAACGCGATGCTCACCAGCCATGCGCGAGCAGGTCGCGGCGGCGGTGGTTCGTCGAGCGCGGCGATCACCGAGAAGTCACTGCCGGTGCGCCACGTCGTGGAGAAGTCGCGGTGGGCCAGCACGAGCAGCACGTCGCCGGGCCGGAGGGTGATCGAGCCGAGCTTTCCCGGCACCTGTGCGCTGGCGCGATTGATGGCAAGGACTGCGGCGCCGAACCGGGCGCGGAACCCCACGTCGCGCAATGTGGCACCGGCGAGTTCCGAGCGCTCCGAGACGACCGCCTCGAACAGCGACGTATCGAGGCCATCGACTGTGCCGATGAGGTGAGGCTGTTCGGCCGAGACCAGCCCCTGCATCGCCTGAAGATCGATCACTCGACTGACATCGCCCGAGAAGTACAGCGTGTCGTCGGCGTGCAGTCGCAGGTCGGGGGTGGCCTGCTCGATCTCGCCCTCGCGCTCGACAGCCACCAGGAACACACCATGCAGGTTGCGCAATCCGCCTTCGGCAACGGTCTTGCCGGGCAGCGGCCCGTCGGTGGCCACTCGCATTGCGACGGTGAAGCGGCGGGCCGTCTCCAGTAACGACTCGTCCACGGGGACCCGGTCGCGCAGCAGGAACGGAACGAGCACCACCATCGAGAGCACGCCGACGACCGCCACTGCAAGACCTGCGGGAGTGATCTCGAACAGACCGAGGCGCTTGTCGCCGTTTGCTGCCAGTAGGTCGCTGACCACGAGGTTGGTCGATGTCCCCATCAGGGTGACCACCCCGCCGAACACGGCTGCGTACGACAACGGCATCAGGAACGATGAGGGCGAACGTCCGGTTCGTCGGCACCACGCGACCACCCTGGGCGCCAGCATTGCGACCAACGGTGTGTTGGGCACGAACGCCGACATCGCGGCAGTGGAGACGGCGAGGCGGCCGATTTCGGCCCGACGCGACCGACCACCCCCCACGAGCCGATCGGTCAGCGAGCCGAGGGCGCCTGTTGCGCTGGCGGCGCCGGCGAGCACGTAGAGCGCAGCAATGGTGACCGGAGCGCTGTTGGACAACCCACCGACGGCCTGCTCTTCGGTGATCACGCGTGCGAACAGCAGCACCAGTACGGCCGCGCCCATGGCCGACAGCGCCGACACTCGCTCGGTGGCCAGCACCACGAGCAACGCGACCAGCACCCCGAGGGTGACCCAAGCGTCGACTGTCATCGAATGGCAGCCTCAGTCGGTCCGCGGTGCCAGCAACATGCCGCCGGCCACGGTTTGATTGGTGGCTTCGTCGATGAGGATGAAGCTGCCGGTGGAGCGGTTGCGTTGGTACTCGTCGTAGAACAGGGGAGCGGTGGTTCGCAGTGTGATGCGACCGACTTCGTTCGACGCGAGTGTGCTGGCGTCGGTATCGCGGTGCAGCGTGTTGATGTCGAGCCGGTAGCGCAGCTCGCCCACCCGCGCCCGCGCACTGCGAGTGGTGTGCTTGATCCCGTAGATCTTTCCCGGGGTCAACGGCGCGCTGTGGTCCATCCAGGCCACCATCGCCTCCAGGTCTTGGCCTGCGTGCGGGCGGTTGTGCGGGCGACAGATCATGTCGCCGCGGCTGATGTCGAGGTCGTCTTCCAGCAGGACCGTGACAGCCATTGGTGGGTGGGCTTCCTCGACCGGCCCGTCGGCGGTGTCGATACGAGCGATCCGTGTTGTGAGGCCACTGGGCAGCACGACCACTTCGTCGCCGGCGCGCAGAGTTCCGCCGTCCACCTTGCCGGCGTAGCCGCGGTAGTCGTGGTAGTCGGCGCGCTGGGGGCGGATGACGTACTGCACCGGAAAGCGCACGTCGATCAGGTTCTCGTCGCCGGCGATGTACAGCGTCTCGAGGTGGTGCAACAGCGAGCTTCCCTGGTACCAGTCCATGTTGGCCGACCGGTCGACCACGTTGTCGCCATCGAGAGCACTGATCGGGATGAACGTGACATCGCGCAGCTCGAGCCGACTGGCGAACGCACTGAACTCGTCGCGGATGGCCTGGAACACTCTCTCGTCGTACTCGACGAGGTCCATCTTGTTGACGCAGATCACCAGGTGCGGCACACCGAGCAGCGACACCAACAGGCTGTGCCGGCGAGTTTGCTCGACAATGCCTTGGCGAGCGTCGACCAGCAGGATTGCGAGGTCGACGGTGGATGCGCCGGTGATCATGTTGCGGGTGTACTGCGTGTGGCCCGGGCAGTCGGCGATGATGAACTTGCGCTTCGGCGTGGCGAAGTAGCGGTAGGCGACGTCGATGGTGATGCCCTGCTCGCGTTCGGAGCGCAGGCCATCGGTGAGAAGGGCAAGGTCGACGAAGTCCTGGCCGCGCCGTTGACTGACGGCTTCGATGTGTTCCAGTTGGTCTTCGAAGATGCTCTTCGAGTCGTACAGCAATCGACCGATCAGCGTGCTCTTGCCGTCATCGACGCTGCCTACCGTGGCGAAGCGGAGCATTTCCATCAGAAGTAGCCCAGTCGTTTGCGATCTTCCATGCCGGCCTCGCTGATGCGGTCGTCCGCGCGGGTGGCGCCCCGTTCGGTCACCCGCGCAACGGCGGTCTCGGCAATCACGTCGGCCACGGTATACGCGGCCGATTCGATGGCGGCAGTGCAGGTGGCGTCGCCCACGGTGCGGAAGCGCACGGTTTCCTCGTACACCTGCTCGCAGTCCATCGGTGCGAGGAACTCGGACACGGCCATCAGCATGCCGTCGCGGCGAAACACGGGCCGGCGATGGGCATAGTAGATGGATGGCAGCTCGATGTTGCGTGCTCCGACGAACGTCCAGATGTCGAGTTCGGTCCAGTTGCTGATGGGGAACACTCGGAAGTGCTCTCCCTTCAGGTGGCGGCCGTTGTAGAGGTTCCACAGCTCTGGCCGCTGGTTCTTGGGGTCCCACTGGCCGAACTCGTCGCGGTGGCTGAACACACGCTCCTTGGCCCGTGAGCGCTCCTCGTCGCGACGCCCGCCACCGAACACGGCGTCGAAGCGGTGATGCTCGATGGCGTCGAGCAAGGTGACTGTCTGCAATGGGTTACGGCTGGCCCGCGGGCCGGTCTGCTCGACCACTCGTCCCTTGTCGATCGACTCCTGCACGGAGGCGACGATCAGCTCAACACCCAGCTCGGCCACGATGCGGTCGCGGAAGTCGATCACCTCTGCGAGGTTGTGCCCGGTGTCGACGTGCATCATCGCGAACGGCACCCTGGCAGGGTGGAAGGCCATGACCGCCAGGTGCAGCATGACCACCGAATCCTTGCCGCCGGAGAACAACATCACCGGCCGCTCGAACTCGGCAGCCACTTCGCGGATGATCGTGATGGCCTCAGACTCGAGGCCGGTAAGTGAGGACATCGTGGGCGACCTGCTGGTGTTGTTGATTTTGAATGGCGAGGTTACTGGATGAGCTGTCCTGCTCACTTGGTCGACACCACATCGCGCAGAGTTGACGCCAGGCGTTCGCTGCAGGTGCCAGAATCTACTTGCAGTGTCGAGAGCCTTCAATATCAACTTTCTGCGTTCTCACTGCGTTCTCACTGCGTTCTCAGAGTCAGCTTGCGGGCAATCGTGGCCATCATCTCGTCGAGTTCT
>Ga0105044_10007354_pt1 | contig 15157 bp, 7 predicted proteins | sample MAT01_FD_78092 | JGI IMG/M metagenome (GOLD analysis project Ga0105044, IMG submission 78092) | Freshwater microbial communities from Lake Fryxell liftoff mats and glacier meltwater in Antarctica - MAT-01 | ecosystem: Environmental > Aquatic > Freshwater > Ice > Liftoff microbial mat | place... | reverse complement strand
GCATCGCGCCCCTACAAAAGCGCTTTGGCCCTTTAAAAATTCCTTGCCATCAAAAATTGAGCCTCAGAATTTGATTTTGCGTGCCAAAATGATCGCAAAATCGAGACATGCACCATTGGTTATGTATCAGGGCATTATACATCGGCCAAAACGTGCGCATAGACCGCACGAAGCTGGCGAGCGGTCTTTGCCCATGTAAACTGCTGCGCCTGGGTCATGCCGCGCTGAATCAGCGTGTTTCGCAGACTGTCATCAGTCATGAGGCGGCGCAGGGCGTTGGTGAGGTTGTCCACGTCATAGGGGTCGATGAGCAGGGCGGCATCTCCGGCCACTTCGGGCAGGGATGACACGTTCGCCGTGACGACAGGCGTGCCACAGGCCATACTTTCCAGAATCGGCAGGCCAAAGCCCTCGTAAAGTGAGGGAAAAGCAGTCAGACGTGCGCCACTGTACAGCGCAGACAGATCGTCGTCACGGGCAAAACCGATCAACCGCACATGCTCCTGCATCTGTGCGGCGTGCAGCGTGCGATACATCTCATCTTCCAACCAACCTTTGCCCCCGGCAATCACAAGCTGCACATCAAGCCCTTCTCCGCGCAGATGGGCCAATGCCTGAATCACGCGGCTGTAATTTTTGCGCGGCTGCACTGTGCCGATGCAAAAGACATAGGGCCGCTCATCAATGCCGTAGCGTGTATGCACCTCTCGCAATCGCGCCTCATCCGTGACGCGGGCAAAACGCGGGTCAACGCCGCTGAGCAGGACGGTGACTTTATCTGCGGGTGTGCCATAGAGAACACAGAGATCGTCTTTTGTCGCCTGCGAATCGGCGATGATGTGATCGGCCTGGGCGACGGAGCGCGGCACAACCACATTGAGATAAGCGCGTAAATTGGGGGCGGCGGTTTCGGGGACGCGCACAAACGACAGATCATGCACGGTGAGGATTGTCTTGACGCCGCGCCCCACTGGAGGCAGCACAAAATCCGTCGCGTGGAACAGATCGACGTGGCCTATAAACCATGTCACGGGCACAGGCACACGCGCCCGCTGCCACAGGCGGGCCATCCATTCAGCCGAGAGGGGGAGAGGATGCCATGCGAAATTGGGGCCAGGGGAGAGCGGAAGCTGTGCGGCTTTTGCCCCGGCGACGAACAGGTGATAGGGGGTGATGGAATCCTCATGCGCCAGGGCGGTGATCAGATCACGCACGAGACGGCCAATTCCGCCGCCCTGGTCGAAGGCCGGGGTGTAATCGATGCCGATAGAGGGCATTTTCACTGCACGTCGTTGTAAGTCCACAGGCGATTGGCGGTGAAATTCCAGATCATGACCACGCTCACCGCGATCAATTGGGCGATGTTTGTGCCAATGATTGCCGCCTGATGATGATCCATACCCGCATTGTTTGCCATCATGAGATCAGCGAACATGCTGAAAGAGGTCTTGATCCAGATCAAACGCGCCAACCATCCCACCAGACTGATGAAGGTGAACAATCCCAACTGGCGGCGCAGGCTGCGACCACGCGCATCTGGGTAAGTCCAGATACGATTCCAGATGAAGTTGCTCGTGACTGCCGCTGCAAAGGCAATTGTGGTGGCGATAGCAACATTCTCAATCAGGATGCCCAGAACGGTGATACCGAGCGTATTGCCCTGCATATCCACAGCGGGGAGGATGGTATGGAGCAGCAGATTCAACGTCCCAAAATCGACAATCGCCCCGATGACGCCGACGATGGCAAACTTCAGAAAGCGTTCGACCTCTTTGGCCTTTGCGCCACCGACACGGCGTGCGATGCCGCGAATTGGGCGATCCAGCGGTGTACGAATAACCCAACCTGATTGTGTGGCACGCGGATCAATGACCCTCTGCGACATATCTACTCCCATATTGTGCTGCTCCAGGTGAACTCAGTGAGAATGGCGAGGACACCGACAAGGCTCCCCAGATGTAAGAAGATGTTATTCACATAAAGATTATCGAGAAGGCTGTGAACGGCGAGATACGTCCATGTTCCGAGGAGGCCAATCCCTGCCGCCCGAATCAATAGATCCGGGGTGTATCGCAGACGCCATGTGAGCCAGAAGAGGCCCACGCCCATTGCGAGATATGACAAGAGACCTATAATGCCAGCCTCAGCCAGAATATTCAAGTAGTAATTGTGGGCATGACCGAGCGGGAACGTCCAGAACATCAGACGGTATTTGTCATAGGCGATCTCGTAATTGCCCAGGCCCACGCCCAACCAGGGGTAATCCTGCGCCATATTGACAGCGGCCTGCCAGTGCGCCAGCCGCTCGACCACAGCATAATTGTCATTGGTGATTTCGACGCCGCGCACATCCTCAATCGTGATGAATTCGGCGGCAGAGGTCGTGAGGCGGGCCGCAATCGATGACGGAATCAAGCCTGCGGCCCACATGACCGCGACAGTGCCGACGAGCGCCGTTGTCACGGCAATGCTCTGCCAGATGCGCCGGGGCAGGGCGAAGGCCATGACTGCGCTTGCAAGGGCGATGCCCAGCCATGAGCCACGACTCCATGACATCAAAATGCCCGTGAGCATCAGCAGCGATGCGCCGCCATAAAACACCAACAGCATGATCTCCTGGCGCGGCCAGCGATGCATGGCACGAGACACAGCCCATAGGCGCTGGGCATAGCCATAGGTCATCATCACGGCCAGCGGCATGAGCAGGCCGAGAAAGCCGCCGAAGGGATTGGGCTGCCCAAACGTGCCAAAGGCGCGAAAGAAGCGCCCCAGAATGACGAGATGATCGGCCCCGCTGCCGCCAAAGAAGATGTAAATCCCCACCAGCGCATTGCCCACCCCGGCGGCCACCAGCAGGCCCACGACCCACGTCCACACGCGGCGATCCATGCTCAGGAGGGTGTAAATCATCACCAGGACGATCCACCACTTGAGCCATTCCGTGATCCATGAGCCGAGTGACAGCGCACTCCAGGCCGTCAAGCCGCCCGCCGCCGTGAAGATCAGCACAGGCACATAGACGGGTGACGACTTGAAGCGCAGCAGCGGCTGACGCTGGGCGATGCGCGTGACGGCCCACGATACCAGATACAGCAGAAAGGTGATCTGGCCGCTGTCGAGGGGCGGCTTGTAGGCGGCTTCGGTGCTGATGAGCGTGCGGAGCGGCGACAGGATGAGCATTGCACCGAGCGCCGCCAGCGGGGTAATGGCAAACAGTGGCGCGGCGATGAGCAGGGCCAGCAAAAACAGCGCCCACAGCGGCGGCAGGAGTCCCGCTGCTGTGCCGATGAGAATCGCGCCGCCCGTCCACACAAGATTACGGGGAAGCAGGAACAGGCGAGGCAGACGCTGTGTCATCAAGCGACGGGGTGGCTATGAAACGACGGTGCGGAAATAGGTCAGCGTCTTGGTCAGGCCATCGACCAGCGACACTTTGGGCGACCAGTCCAGCACCTCTTTAGCGCGTTCGATATTGGGGCGGCGCGTCTGTGGGTCACCCTGGATACGCTGCTCCGCCTGGAAGATGATGCCCGCTTGATTGCCTGAGACCTCATTCACGGCTTCGGCAAATTCGAGGATGGTCATCTCTTCCGTCGTGCCAATATTGATCGGCTCGAAAAAATCGCTGTTCAACAAGCGGTACACGCCCTCGACCAGATCATCGACGTACTGGAAGCAGCGCGTCTGATCGCCTTTGCCATATACCGTCAGAGGTTCATTCCGCAACGCCTGTCCGACGAAATTAGGCACGACGCGGCCATCATCCAGGCGCATACGCGGCCCATAGGTATTGAAAATTCGCACGATACGAGTTTGCAAGCCAAATTCACGATGATAGGCCATGACTGCGGCTTCGGCATAGCGCTTGGCTTCATCGTAGACGCTGCGCGGCCCAATCGTATCAACATTGCCAAAATAGCCCTCCACCTGCGGATGCACCAGCGGATCGCCGTAGATTTCTGAGGTTGAGGCCATCAGGAAGCGAGCACGTTTCTCGCGGGCCAGTTCCAGCGCGACATGCGTGCCATACGAGCCGACGCGCAGCGTTTCCAGCGGATAGCGCAGATAATCAATGGGGCTGGCAGGGCTGGCAAAATGCAGCACCGCGTCAATCTCGCCCGGTAGATACAGCGGATTGGTAATGTCATGATGGATGAACTCGAACTGGCGGTTGCCGACGAGATGCTGGATATTGCGGTAACTGCCCGTGATGAAATTGTCCAGCGCCATCACGCGGTAGCCCTCGGCTAGAAACCGTTCACTCAAATGAGAGCCGATGAACCCCGACCCGCCTGTAATCAAAACTCGCAAGATCAATTCCTTTTCCCGCACATACCCGTAGCGCCGCGAAAGTCTATCAAAAAAATGGTGGCCCGCAAAGGACACAAACTGAGCAGTTCAGGATTGATCTCCACTGGGCAGGCTGTCCAGCACCGACGGAATCGCCCACAGCAGCATGAAAATATACACCAGATCGACCACATAGACGCTGTTATCAATCATGCCATGCGCGATCAGTGCCGCCATCGCGCCCATCGCCCCGATCAGCAGCGCCTGGGCTGAGGCATCACGGGTGCGCCAGACGGCCAGCGCCCGCAGGCAGGTGCGCCAGAACACAATTTGCCCGATGAGGAGGAGCAGCGCCCCGCCAATGCCCAACCGAATCCAGAAATCGAGCAGGATGTTGTGCGGATGCGACAGATCACGATCATACACCGCATCGGGGCGGATGTAGGAGTCGCGGTACACATACAAAAATTGATCCAGACCGAGGCCTGTGATGGGATGATCGCGCAGGATATCAAGCGTGCTCTCCCACAGGCGCAGGCGGATGAAGGTCGTGCCGCGATCCGCCGTGAACAGGCTGGCAAAACGATCTGATATCTGCGACAGGACACCCACAAGCGCTGTGCCGAGCGCGGCAAACCCGGCCAGCGGCCACAGCGCCCGCTGCCCATAACGCAGCAGCAGCACAACCGCAATGCCCACTGGCATACCCAGCGTTAAGGCCCCGACACTCTGCGTGAGCAGGACGGTCAAGAGCATGATGAGCAGAATGCCCGCGTAAATTGGTCTGCGATAACGCTCCCAGAGATTGGATTGATCGGGCGCAATATATTGCGCCCCTACATGTTGGGCTGGAGTCAGCAAAAACGCGATGACGAACGGAATACAGCGCCCCAGGAACAGCGCCACATTGTTCGGGGAGCCGTAGACGCTGGCAAGCCGCCGCGTGCCGCCTTCGGCCTCGATGACAGCCGTACACACATCGGTGAGCACACAACGGCCATACGTCACAAGCCCGATCACGGCCATGACAGCGCCTGACACAATCAAGGCCTCAACGCAGCGGCGCAGCGTCCTGACATCGCGCACGCTGGTACGCAGGATGGCATAGAACAGCGCTGGCTCAAGAAAGAACGTGCGAAACTCCGTGATGGCTGGCCCGCGCCGTTCACTCCACAGCATGGCTGCTATACCCAATACGAGCCATGCCACAACCCAGGTATCGAGCGTGTGCCAGCGGCTCACGATGCGTGCCCAGAGCGAGAATGAGGCATCGCGCCGCCGTTCGCGGCCCCAATCCGCGAGGACGTGCAAAATCCAGGCGGCGGCTGTCAGGAGCGTGATGAGTTCGACCATCGGGAAGCCATAGATATAAAGCTTAAGGGGGAAGAGATAGTACGGGGCGAAGATTAGCGCCAGTAGGACGCCGTGCTCAAGACGCTGATAAATCAGCCAGAACAGGATGACCAGCGTGATGATCGCCAAAATCAGGCTCGGCTGAAGCACCAGCAGACCGCCGCTGAGGATGATGAGCGCCCCCAGATTGAGTGTATCGCGCCGAAACAGCGTCGGAATCGCATCATTCCATGTGAGCAGAAGGCCAAGCATGAGCGCGAATGAGGTGATGAGGCTCACGCCGAGATGCTGGCCTATCGAGAGCCGCCGCCCGATGAGTGCTAATGGACGATAAGCGGCCCAATCGACCTGCCACCCGGTGTACAGCACGGCCAGCGCACACACAAACGCGGTCAAGGCCGCCAGCGTGATTTGTGTCTGGTAGGGCTGCGCGAGATTGCCCTCGCTGACAGCATAGCCCGCCAGCGCCCAGCGATCCCAACCGCGATCTGCCACCACATGCAGCGTGTGCGGCGCATCCGCCATCGCATGGGCGAGTGGCACAACATTGAGTTCGGGGAGCAGGGTGGCGCTGCGGAGGAAGACATAGGCATGGCCCGCATTGTCGCGGGGCAGCGCATTGGCGGGCTGGTTGTCGATGGTGGGGTAGAGGAAGGCGACGTAATCATCCTGGCGCGTCCACAAGGCCAGATCACGCCCGCTAAAGTCAAATTCAAGCTGGCTGTCACTGGTTTCGAGCCAGCCAATATCTGCGCCCTGTGAGCTGAATGTCCAGACGCCGCTGTAACGGGCATAGGATGTAATCGGGTGGAAGACGCCGTTACGCGCTGTTTCACGCGGGAGATTTGCCAGCGTTGTATACAGGGCTATCGGCTGGTTATCAGGCGCAAGCAGGGCATAGCCCCACTGGGCATCATCGGCGGATACATTGGGCTGCCAATGCTCCATAATCATGCCGCCGAGCCAGGGCCATTCGCGGTCAGCGCGGATGAATGCCTCTGTCGTGTACTGCTGCTGCTGCGCCTGCGTCACCTGACGCCAGATCGACGGTTGACCCGTCCAATTGTCGGGCAGGCTGTTCCAGCCCCATTGACTGGCCCACAGCGCTTTGCGACCATCGCCATGCTGTACCATGACCTCACGCACGAGGATGAAGCGCGAGAAATTGAGCACATCATTTCGCACCGTGCGATCCAGCGGTGAGATATCAAAGCCGTAGGGCTTGGCGGCGGCGGCATCGAAACATTTGCCTGCGTCGAGCGCATATAACTGATCCAGATAACGCCAATCAGCGATATTTTGCCCACTGAGTTCAGTGGTGGGGGCGAGTGCGCCCAATAGAACGGTGGCGCGGGCATCTGCGCCGTGAATGGCGGTATAGGCTTGACATAGCAGGGCGGCATAATCCGCCGGGCGTGGATCGGCTTTGCCCCAGGTATCATCGAGATTGGGTTCATCCCACACCTGATAATGATCGACCTGATCGCCATAGCGGGCGGCCAATGCTGCCGCGAATGTCGCCAGCGTAGCGGGATCATTGGGCGGGGCAGTCACGTTATCGGCCTCGGTTTGCGGGCGTGACCAGGCCGGACTGTCCATGATGACGAGAATGAGGCGCAAGTCTTCATAGGGGCGCATGGCCTGGGTGATGGCATCTAGCGCTGCCCAATCATACGCCCCCTGCTGCGCCTCGACCTGATCCCAAGAGACATACTGCCGCACCCACGTTACGCCTGCCTGCTGCATCAGCTTGAAATGCATCGGAAGCTGGTCGGCGGGATACTGGGTCAGATCGGCATTCACGCCCAGGCGCGGCACGCGGTAGGGGAGTTCGGTGGTGGTGGTGGCGTCAACCACGCCGCGCAGCATGATATCGCGCTCGGCAGAGGTGGCGAAAATGGCGCTGATGCTGCCTGTGAGCGCGACACAGGCGAGTAAAAACAGAAGCAGAGATCGCGTCATGACGCCCACACAGGAAATTTGGATTGGTGGTCAAACGTCAGTTGATGGGCGACCCGCGTGATCACATCGATCATCCACAAATTGCCATCATAGATGAGGGCGATCTGTTTGCCATCGGGACTCCAGGTGTAATCCTGATTGGTGAGGCCACCCTGAATATTGGCGCTGATGCCGGGCTGGCCTTTGGGCGGGAAGACGATATCGGCATTGCTGCCATCCCGATCTGCCACGACGAGATCATATTCGCCATTGATGCTGTTATAGGCATCCCGCGCCTTCAAGTAGGCCAATGCGCCATATTCATATTTGAGGCTGGGCGCATCCCATTTGGGCGAAAATTGGGGCGCAGTCCACATGCCTGCGCCGGACACAATCGTCGCCTCAAGCTGATCTTTGGTATCGGTGGCGACGATATTGAAGACCGGACTTGTCTCAGGCGGTTCGCTGCCGACGGGACTGCCGTGTGCGGTGGTGACAAGCAACTGACTATCCCACGACCAGGACAGATTGGCCCGCCATGACCAATTTTGCTGCGTGCGGAAATAGCTATAGCTCACGAGAGGAACGAGCTTGCCATCCGCATCCACAATCCCGGCAGCGTCGGCCCGCGCCCAAGCCAATGTTTTGCCATCCGGTGACCACCTGTAAATCGTACCCCACCAGCTATAGAGGCCGCTGGGCGATTCCTCGACCACAGGCTTAATATTGAGCGATTGGCCCGTCGTGGGGTCAACGCGCATGAGATAGACGTTGTTGAGGGCTTTCCAGAAAGGGGCGATGGCCTGCACCTCGCCTGTGGAATAGCTGATCGTGTCTTCGGCGGCGGGCTGCCATTCCGCCACGAGGACATCGGTCAGGCTGGTTTTTACGGGCGTGCTGTCCTGGCCTGTGCCTGTCAGCCACAGCTCATTGACGAACTCCTGATCATCGACAGGATCAGCCGTGTAAATCAGCGTGCGGCCATCCTGTGATAGCGCCAGTACAAGGCCATCCAGATTGCTGGTGGTCGTCAGGGGCCGCTTGTTGAGGCTGCTGCCCTGGATCACCCAGGCATTTTGGTTGTTGATATACGCCAGCGTGCCGCTCACGGTGACAGGCTCGGGATTGGTCTGGATGCCGACGACGACGACTTCGTTTTGCGGGGCTTTCAGGATTTTGGGCTGCCCAACCTGAATACGATCCCCGGCCACACCATCGTTATACGGGATGCGATAACACACCTCCTGCGTGCCATTGACGCCGGGCTGCGACAGGCGCTCTTCGCCCGGCGCAAAGCCTTCATTCTGGATGGTCTCGCGGCTGTAGGGGATGTCTTCGGTCTCACACTTATTTTCTTCGGTCACGCGCACAATTGTGATGCGTGAGCCATCGCTCAACTGGGTAAAGCGCGGCGGCGTCAAACGATCCGCATCGCCGACCTGGATGTTGATCTCCGGTTGCTTCAAGAATTCTTCTACCGTCATCGATTCCGGCAGTTGGAAGGTGCGTTCACGGCCATCAGCCACCACCGACACGAGAAGTTTTGGCGCGGCGGGCGTCTGGCGGCAGGCAGCCAGCAGGAGGACGAGGAGGACAACCAGCGCTCGCAGTCGGAGCATATGCGTTTGGGGCCAGAGCGCAGGCTGCGCCTCTACAAATCTTTGATGTTTATGGACAAACGACATAAAACAAGACCTTGTAGGGGCGCAAAGGCTGCACCCTGAATTGTTTGCAAAAGGTAATCATTCACCTATCCATACGACAAAGGCCCTTGTAGGGGCGCGATGCATCGCGCCCACTCGCGCCCACGCCAAATTCCCTACAAATCACCAGGGCAGGATGCATCCTGCCCCTACAAACCCACGATCCTCACGGATAGGTGAATGATGACTGCAAAAGAGTTTTAGCGCCGCACAAGCGTATAAATCCGAGGGTGCAGGCCGCCCTGCGTCACCTTGAGCACATCCTCAACCTGCCACGCCGTTTGCGAGGGCAGCAGCGAGTCCATTACGCGGATGGCCTGGGTGACGATGGCGAAGCGTGCGCCCGGTTTGGCAACACGGGCCGCTTCCAGCAGGAGGGCCGGATACAACTGCTCATTCTCATCATGCGACCCGATGAGCACACCGAAGGGCAGATCAGCCGCCAGCGCATCGACGCTCTGATTTGGCATGGGCAAACGCCGTCCATCGGCGTGCAGCCAGTTGAGCGCCAGATCAGGTACAGCGCGGCCATTGGTCTGGGCGATGCTCATGACATCGGGATTGTTGTCACAGCCGATGAGCATGTGGGCTGGCCCGCTGAGGCCGCGTTCGATCAGGATTGTGCCTGAACCACTGCCGATGTTCAAGAAGACATCTTCGGGCGTGGGCCGTGTGAGACGGATGACGGCCTGCGCTACCACCGCATTGATCGCGCCCGGCCAATCGCGCACACGCCAGGCCCGCGTGACGTGAGGGCGGCGCGATGTCCGCACCAGCACCTCCCAGCCAATCTTCTGGGCATCACGGCGGATACGAATCCACAGATCGCCGCCTTCTTCATTGGGCGTGAGATTGGTATTGGCGGCAATTTCGCTTTTCAGGCGCTGCATGACCGAGGAATCATCCCCGGCGGCGGCCAGATGAAAGGTGCGGAAGATCGAATTGGGTTCATGCTGCGTCGCCACTTCAATTTGCTTGAGCATCCCCTGGAAATGCTGATGACCAAGCAGCGCTTTGGGACGCGGCACAGGATAGACCTGCGTGACATACAGAGCGGTGACGAGCTTCAACTGTTGAAGGGCATTCAAGCGGGCTTCCGTCCGTTGAAAGCGGACAGCGCCCGTCAACGTCTGGACGTTGTAGGATTGGGGAATGGCGGTTATTTCAGCGGCGGCCAGTGATTCCAGGCCCGTTGGGACATCGGCTTCATAGGTGAGAAGGGGCGCAGACGGTTTTGCTTTTGGCATGACAGATATTTAACCAGACAGATAGAAACCCAAGAGAGGCCCAGAATTCTGGGCCTCTCTTGATTGTATATGAGGGAGAGCGCAATTTGCACCCTCCCCTGTCTCAGCGTTGGATCAGGGCGTTTTGCGCCACTGACCTGCGCTCTGGTTGCCGCCAGTGGTCATGCGGACTTTGTTCGTGCCGTCACGCTTCATGATGTAGATCGCGCCACCATCCTGGTTGCTGGTGTAGAGGATATACTGCGCGTCGCTCGACCATGTGGGCTGACTTTCACTGCCCGTGTTGTCGGTGAGAGCCTGCGCATTGGTTCCATCGGCCTGCATGACGAAGATGTCATCGTCGCCGTTACGATCACTGGTGAAGGCGATCAGGCTGCCATCTGGTGCCCAGGCGGGATCGGTATCACTGGCTCCGTCATCCGTCAGGCGCGGTGGGTTGGCAGCGTCGTTGCCATCCAATGCCATCGTGTAAATCTCGTTGTTGCCATCCCGCTTCGACACGAAGGCAACCCGATTGCTGTCCGGCGACCATGTTGGCTGGAACTCGTCTGAACCATCCGTTCCACTTGTCAGCAGTGCTTGATTCGTCCCATCGGCATTCATGGTATAGACATCAGTCTTGGAGCCGCCATCTGCTATTGAGACGTAGGCAATTTTCTGGCCGTTGGGCGACCAGACCGGATCACCGTCATCGGCGGCGTTCGTGGTCAGGCGTGTGATGTTGGCGGGATCGCTGATATCGAAGACGTAGATATCCTGTCCACCGCCATTGCCCGCATCACGATCACTGACGAACACCACTTTGTTGCCATCGGGTGACACCGTAACGGCCTGATCGTTGGCGCTGTCATTGGTGAGCTGCTGCACGCCGGAGCCATCGGTATTGGCAAGGAAAATCTCGTTGTTCGAGACATACACGATCTGGCCCGATGGAACAGTCGGTGCAGCGGCATTGACGGTGATGACCTGCGTCGTCGTGCTCGGCTGGTTTGCACCTGTCACCGTGAGGGAGGCGTTGTACGTCCCCGGCGTGTCGTAGGTGAAGGTCGCCGTATCATCCGTCGTGTTGTCGGGCGTGCCATCGCCGTTGAAGTCCCATGAGCGGCTGTCCACCGTCCCTGATGCGGCGCTGGTGTTGGTGAAGGTCACGACCAACGGGGCCGTGCCGGATGTGGGATTGGCGGTGAAGCTGGCCGTTGGCGGTTGGGCGGCGGCTGTCACGGCGATGACCTGCGAGAACGTATTCGAGCCGCCCGCGTTGGTCACGGTGAGAGAGGCCGTATAGCTCCCTGCTGTCGGATAGGTGAAGGTCGCCGTTTGATCGGTTGTGTTATCGGGTGTGCCATCGCCATTGAAATCCCAAGACACGCTGTCCACCTGACCCGTTGAGCCATTGGTGAAGGTCACGGTCAGCGGTGCATCGCCCGATGTCGGGTTGGCGGTGAACGCCGCCACAGGTGCGACGGGGGCAGGCGTGCCAACGGTGATGACCTGCTGTGAGGTATTCGAGCCGCCCGCATTGTTCACGGTCAGCGTGGCGTTATATGTCCCTGGCGTCGTGTAGGTGAAGGTCGCCATTTGATCGGTTGTGTTATCGGGTGTGCCATCGCCATTGAAATCCCAGGACACGCTGTCCACCTGACCCGTTGAGCCATTGGTGAAGGTCACGGTCAGCGGTGCATCGCCCGATGTCGGGTTGGCGGTGAAGCCTGCGACGGGCGCAGCAGGGGCGGGTGTGCCAACCGTAATCGCCTGCTGTGAGGTATTCGAGCCGCCCGCGTTGGTCACGGTCAGCGTGGCGTTATATGTCCCTGGCATGTCATAAGTGAAGGTCGCCGTTTGATCGGTTGTGTTATCGGGTGTGCCATCGCCATTGAAATCCCACGACAGGCTGTCCACCTGACCCGTTGACGTGTTGGTGAAGGTTACGGCCAGAGGCGCTGTGCCTGTGGTCGGGTTGGCGGTGAAGCCTGCCACAGGCGCAGCAGGGGCGGGTGTGCCGACGGTGATGACCTGCTGCGTGCTGTTGGAGCCGCCCGCATTCGTCACGGTCAGCGTGGCCGCATACGTGCCTGCTGAGATATAGGTGAAGGTCGCTGTGTTGTCGGTGGTGTTATCAGCCACATTGTCCCCATTGAAATCCCAGGACACGCTGTCCACCTGACCCGTTGAGCCATTGGTGAAGGTCACGGTCAGCGGTGCGTTGCCGGATGTCGGGTTGGCGGTGAAGGCGGCAACGGGCGCATTCGGGATGGCGGCGGCAACGGTGATCTGCTGCGTCGCGGTATTGGAGCCGCCTGCATTCGTCACCGTCATGTTGGCATTGTAGGAGCCTGGCGTGTCATAGGTGAAGGTCACGACGCCGTTGGTTGTGCTGTCGGGTGTGCCATCGCCGTTGAAGTCCCACGACACGCTGTCCACTGTTCCGTTGGTGGTATTCGTGAACGTCACTGTCAGCGGCGCGTTGCCACTGGTGGGGTTGGCGCTGAACGCGGCGACAGGCGCATTGGGGACAGCCGCATTCACGGTGATGGTTTGCTGTGCGGTGTTCGAGCCGCCCGTATTCGTCGCGGTAAGCGTCGCGTTGTAGGTTCCGGGCGTATCAAACGTGAAGGTCGCCGTTGAAGCATTGGTGTTATCGGCAGTCCCATCGCCATTGAAATCCCAAGACACGCTGTCCACCTGACCCGTTGAGGTGTTGGCGAACGTCACTGTGAGAGGAACCGCGCCGCTGGTCGGATTGGCGCTGAAGCTGGCGACAGGCGCACCCGGCACAGCCGCATTGACCGTGATGGTCTGCTGTGCGGTATTGGAGCCGCCCGCGTTCGTCACCGTGAGTGAGACTGTGTATGTGCCTGCTGTCGGATAGGTGAAGGAGGCCGTGTTGTCTGTCGTGTTGTCGGGTGTGCCATCACCGTTGAAGTCCCAGGATAAGCTGTCCACCGTTCCTGTTGACGTGTTGGTGAAGGTCACAACCAATGGCGCTACGCCGCTGGTTGGATTGGCGGTGAAGCTGGCGACAGGCGCATCAGGAACCTGCGGCACAGGAGTCGTCACGGTGATGGTGACGATCTTCGTATTGCTGCCGCCCGCGTTGATGACAGTGAGGGCCGCATCATACGTGCCTGCTGCCGGGAAGGTGAAGGTCGCGGTGTTATCGCTGGTGTTATCGGCCACACCATCGCCATTGAAATCCCACGACAGACTATCAACCGTGCCTGTTGACGTATTGCTGAACGTCACAACCAGTGGCGCATCGCCGGATGTGGGCGAGGCGGTGAAATCAGCGACGGGCGCGACAACAGTGGGCGTCTTGACCGTGATCGGAACGGTAGCCGTGCTTGATCCGCCTGCATTGCTTACTGTAAGGGTGGCATTGTAGGTTCCGGCTTTGGGGAAGGTGATGGACGCGGTATTGTCGGTGGTGTTATCCGCCGTCCCATTGCCATCAAAGTCCCATGAGAGGCCGCTGATCACCCCGGTGGACGTGTTGGTGAAATTCACCGTCATGCCTTCATCGCCTGTCGTGGGATCAGCCGTGAAGCTGGCGACAGGTTTGGCGGGCAGAGGCGTCTTGACGTCAATCGTCTTGATGGCACTGGCTGCGCCGCCGGAATTGCTGGCCGTGAGTTTGACCGTGTAGCTGCCGGGCGTGGTGTAAGTGAACTGCACCGGGCCATTGGCTGTGCTGTCGATCACACCGTCATTGTTGAAATCCCATTCCACCTTATCAACTGTCCCAGTGGACGTATTGGTAAAGGTGACGCTCAACGGGGCATCGCCGGATTCGGGAGCCGCTGTGAAGCTGGTCGTGGGCGCTCCGGGCGGGGCTGTGACCGTGATCGTCTGCTGCACGGTATTCGAGCCGCCCGTATTACCAACCGTCAGAGTCGCGGCATACGTTCCGGGGGCGCTGTAGGTGTACGAGAACGTTCCATCGACAGTGTTATCGATGGAGCCATCGCCATTGAAATCCCAGGCGAAGCTGTCCACCTGACCTGTTGATGTGTTGGTGAAGATGACTGTCAGAGGAGCCTGACCGCTGGTCTTGTCGGCGGTGAACTGGGCGACAGGGGCGGCGGGAATCGGCGCACTGACGCTGATATTGACATCTTTTTGCGTCGCGCCACCCGCACCGGTTGCGATGAGTCGCACCGTGTATGTGCCTGGATTGGGATAGGTGAACGAGGCATCTTTGGTGGTGACATCAATCGCGCCATCGCCATTGAGATCCCATTCATATTTGGTCGCTGTGCCTGTGGTGGTATTGGTGAAGGTCACAGTCAGAGGAGCCGTGCCGCTCAAGGGGTTGGCGGTGAAGTTAGCCGCAGGCGCATTCGGCGGTGATTTGGCTTCGATCTGAATCGTCTTGCTGCTCTGTCCGCCGGGGCCAGCCACCGTCAATTTCACGTTGAACTTGCCCGCAACAGTGTAGGTGACAGTCGGGTCTTTGTCGGTGCTGTCGGTCAGGCCGTTGCCGTCAAAGTCCCACAGATAGCCTGTGACCTGACCGCTTGAGAGGTTTTTGAACGACACTGAGAACGGAACCTCACCGGTTAGCACGCCTGGTGCAAAATCCGCCACAGGCGCAGGGATTTGCGGGTTCGAGACGGTAATCTGGCG
>Ga0105044_10007352_pt1 | contig 15159 bp, 19 predicted proteins | sample MAT01_FD_78092 | JGI IMG/M metagenome (GOLD analysis project Ga0105044, IMG submission 78092) | Freshwater microbial communities from Lake Fryxell liftoff mats and glacier meltwater in Antarctica - MAT-01 | ecosystem: Environmental > Aquatic > Freshwater > Ice > Liftoff microbial mat | place... | reverse complement strand
TAAGGTGAAAAATATACTTTATTTTACTGGTTTCTTTTGTTCATTTTTGCATTTAAATCTATTCAAAAGAAATGAAATCAAACTTTTTATTCCCAACCTTGATGTCCTGCGTAATTTTTTGCCTAATTTCTTGCGGAGGCAGTGAAGGAAATTTTAAGCAAAATCGCACCGATAGTTCTTATGCAGATAGCGTTTCGAGAGCAAAAATGTCTGAATTGCCTGCTATTATTAGGTCTAAACAAACCGCCGAAGTAAAAGAGGGTGTTTTTCACGGGGTGCCTTTACGTGGAAAATATACTTTTTAGGTACACACCTTTTACATCATATTTGTAACAACTAAAACCCTAATAAAATGAAACTCAAATTTAACATTCCAAATGGAATTCTGCTGCTGAGCCAAACTCTGCTCATGCTAGCTTTTACAAGCTGCGGAGGTGGATCCGAAAATTCAGCTAAATCCGATTCTTCTGCTGCTGCTGCAGCAAAAGTGGCAACAACCCCGCTTTGTAATGATACATTAGATCTTGATGTTTCTGGCCATGTTGTTGAAATTAGACAATATTTTGATCAAGCGAAAGCATTCGTTGATACATTTGGTTATTTAGATAAGGGCAAGAAAGTTAATTTTTCTGATGTTCAATTCGAAAACGTAAATTACAATTCAATAATAGCTGTAATAGACTCAGCTAAAACTATAATTCAGGATCCACAATGTAGAATTGTAGGATTGAGAATTTTTTCAACATTAGACATAGTAAATAAAAAAATTAAACTTTATTACACCGTTGACCATACAGAATCACACGTCTCAACTTCACAAAGTGGGAATTACACATTAGATTTTTTCTATAAATATGAAAATATTGAGGAATATATTGATAGCAGCAATGTTGCAATTTACGAATCTGTAAATTTGGAGTTAGTGGATATAAGAATAAGTCCTGAAAAGATTGATTCTGCTAGAAAATATTGGAGTGATTACAAAAGATTGATTCAAATTCAACAGTTATCATCTAACCCAAGTGTAAGAGGATACGAAGATAAAAGAGATGTAACTTCAGTTTTTTTTCCAGATGAGGAATTTTATGCTCTTAAAACTTCGGATGAAGGTATTAGTGCAGTTAAGGTAGTTTCCGAGGCTATAACTTTAAGTACAAATAACAGGCACTCCATTGTTTTAGGAAACATAAGACCACCAGTAATTAAAAAAATTAAATTTAATTTTGAAAAGTATATCGATGGTTTGACGCCAGCAGAAATAGCATCATATAGAGGAATGTCAGGTAACCTCGGTCAACTTTGTCCCCAAAAATGTAAACAATTGAATGCAAAATATAATGCTTCGAAAAAGCAATATTCAATTATCGACTAACAATAATTTTCTCCTCCCATTTGAAGACAATATAAATTTAATTTAAAATGAAATTCTACCTTTTAAATTTTGGTCCTCAACTACTAGCAATTTTGTTTGGTTTAATAAGTATAAGGCGATTAACATTACCGTATTGCCTTATACTTGCCCAAATTTCAATCAGCTTTTTCAGCGATATTTTCGCGATTAAATATTCGAATTACCACTCCTCCAATGAAATCATTTATAATATTTATTTAATCATAGAAACTGCATTATTATCAAGCGCAATTTTTTATTCCATCACCTCAAATACATTTAGAAAAATTTTGGGAATTACTCTTGTAGCTTATTTATGTTTCGTACTTATTGTTTTTAGCCGCGCATCCATTCTACAGCTCAATTATCTAATTTTAATTCTCGGTTTCGTACTTGTTGCCTTTTGTAATTTGTACTATATCATTCATCCTACAACAGAAAAATCCATACTTTCCAATCCGTTTTTAATTATTTCTATTGGTCATGTCATTTATTTTTTGGGAGTTACACCTTATTTTGTGTCTCGCGATATGATTATTGGAGATGATCCAGTTATGGAAATTACCCTTTTTAGTTATATCAACGAATCCTTAATGGTATTAAGGTATACCTTCTGTGCTGCCGCATTTATGCTAGTATTTAGAAAGAATTATAACCTTCAGCTCTCATGAATCACCAAACGCTCTTTGTAGGAATTATCGTTACAACTTTAGTAATTCTATTACTTATTGCGGGTATTGTTATTTCTGTTTTTATAGCCAACAGACAGCGCTTGCAACAAGACATAAAACTCTCTCAAATAGAATTAACGTACGAGAAAGAATTACGTCAAACGGAGTTAGAAGTAAAAGAACAATTAATGGCACAAGTTTCTCGTGAGTTGCACGATCATGTCGGCCATACACTTACCAACATGAGACTTACCATAGAAAATAAAAAAATAGATTTCCCTGAAGTGGAAAGTTTGTTCAAACCTGTAGAGACGTTACTCGATGAAGCTTCCATGCAATTGCGCATGTTGAGCCGTTCTATGAACTCAGATTACCTCAATGGACTCACCTTTCAAGATGCCATTCAACAAGAAGTTACACGTCTCCAAACCATTTCAAAAATGGAAATAGATTATAGACCAGGAACTTATCTTTATCCAATACTTAACAAAGATCAGTTGTTGATGAGCTTTAGAATCTTTCAAGAAATTCTAAACAATGCCATTAAGCATTCTGGAGCTAAAAAATTGCTCATTCGTAGCAATCATACCGATTTTATTCTTCAAGTTACTGATCAAGGAAAAGGCTTTAACCTGCAACAAATGTTAAATTCTAGTATGGCATCAGGACTCCAAAACATGCAAAAAAGAGCATCTTTAGCAAAGCTAGACCTTATCATTTCAACCGCTCCAGAAAAAGGAACTACCGTATTATTAAAAATACCCCAAAAATAATTCAACCATGAAAGAGAAACAATCCATTATTCTAGTTGACGATCACGTGGTGGTGCGCAACGGACTAAGAGAACTAATCGACAAATTAGGTGGCTATAAAGTTACCAACGAATACGACAGTGGAATAGAACTTCTAGATGCCTTAGAAAATAAAGTAGGTGCTGATTTAATTGTCATGGATCTCTCCATGCCAGGCATGAATGGCGATGATGTACTTGAAGAAATGAACAAACGAGGTGTAGAAACACCTGTCCTCATCTTAACAGTAAACAGCGAACCCGGAAAACACGTAAAATTATTCAGATTGGGTGCACGAGGCTACATTCAGAAAAACTCTTCTGCTGTCATTCTCCGCGAAGCACTTGCCGATATCTTCAATCGTGGTTATTATCACAACGACTTATTAGCGGATGCGCTTACCTCTGTTTACAAAAAGCAAGAAGTTGATCCTCGCAAAGTAATCATGAATAAACTCAGCGAACGCGAAAGAGAATTTCTAAAACTGGTATGCCATGAAGAAGAATACACCTACGAGCAAATTGCTGGCATGATGAACGTTCATCGCCGCACTGTAGATGGTTACCGAGAATCTGTTTTTGATAAATTTGAAATTAAATCCAAAACTGGTCTTGTTTTATTCTTAGTAAGAAACAACCTCTTGGAATTGCTATAAATCACTATTTTTTTAAGTTTTAAAGATTCGTTATTCCTACAACGAATCTTTTTTTTTGCAAAAAAATGCTCCTCGCATACGTGTAAAACCCCCTTCGGCACACTGCATGTTTTCTTGTATATAAAACGAGCTAAATCACCTGTTACAGCGCAATACTTTGTTTCACTTTTGTAGAGAAGAAGATTCATTAATTCTATATCAATTTAAAACATAAAACCATGAAAATCTCAAATTCACTTCTACTCCTTTCTTTTATCTTATTGGTTTTTTCTCCAATGGAAGCTATTAGCCGTTCCTCAGAGAAAAAAAGCGTGAAATGCCGAAAGATTCAGCCAACTGGAAACTATGTTATTGACCTAATTGCCTTGGGTGCACTGAAAAATGACTCTACTGCTGGTTTTGTTTCAAATCCAAGTATGATAGACCTAATGAGAGATTCCTATAATGCATCTTACAGTTTCCAAATGGTAGATTCTAATATGGTAGACTCAAATATTGTAGGCCAATCTTTTAACAAAATAAAAGAAAACGCGTTACTTTTAAATGGCACCGAAACAAACGTTCTGCCTTATAATATTCAAGAAAAATTAAGGTTCTCCGCAATTCTTTGCATTATTTTATTTGTTTTTATTTTAATTGTAGGTTATACCTCACCCTTATTTAGAAAAAATTACGGAGCCGCAATTTCAGAATTAACACCATTTAGCCTTTCTCGGTGCATACTGTTTGGTTGGATCTTTGGCTTGCTAGGTTCCTCACTCGCCATTTTCGGAAGTACTTGCACGCTTCCTGAATGCGTAATCAGTATTCCATTTTTCGGAGGTACCATTTTTATTACATTTTTATTCAGTTTAATGGTCGAGAAAATTGGTGGAAGTAATGAAAAGTATGCAGCAGCAAGAAGGATAAGTTTGGGTTTTTGGAACGATTTAATCATAAATAAAGGTAATTTATGTATTCCAAGATTTCAGTATTTTCTAATATCAACACTTAATTTGGTACTCATTGTTTTCCCTGCATGGCAGCGACTTTTATTTAGTGATTTGCAAGGGGTATTCTTTGTCGTTCAAACGCTTAGTAGTATGTTTTATATTGGCCATAAAGCAGCTCATTTACAACCTTTTCATTCATTAATCTTCAAAAAATCGATGCGTATATAAAACTTATTATTGAAATGAATGTATTAAATTAATGTCATTTTATCAAAATTTTTATTGCTTTAATAAGTTTCCCACTCTACTAAATACTTCATTAGCAGCGCTTTTATAATAGTAATTCAACACTCCAAAATACACACTTTTCGAAAATTCATAAGAAGTACCGCTTTTGCCTCCAAATATGAGTTGCATTTCTTTGTCGTATACTTCTACATGGTAACAAATTTGATGTGGTAAAAAACCGGGCGAGTTGATATCGAACCTATTCGTAAGAATGAAGTAGTCCACCTGCTGAGCTGCAATAACTTGCTTTAGAACGTTAACTTCCTTGTTTGAAAACACCCTTCCAAAATATACTTTTCTAACGTCTAAATTAGTTTGCAATATAGCATTTTCAATTCCTTTGCTGCCTGCAACTCCTCTCCAGTAAAAGGAGTTAAACTGTTCCATTACTGCCAAACTATCTTTGAGAAAATTAAGTTCAGTAAATTGCTTGCCAAGCACAATATTACAATGCGACAAATTACTATACATGGCACTTAGCGAATAATTCCTAATTACTCTTTTCGCAGAATCTTCTGTCACACGATTCCGTTTTAAAACTTTACTGCTTTTCTGTTCAATAATTATTTGGTAATTTTCCAATGGAACTACTAACACCTTGGAAGAGCTTTGCGCAAAGCAGTTTTGAGAAATTATCAACAGCAAGAGTAGTAAGCGCATAATTCAAAATACGCTGCTAAACTAATTCTTTATATTTAATTTTAAACGTAAATAGTTTTTAAATAGAAATAAAAAAGGAGCTGTCTGTATAAACTCCTCAGATTTTCAACTTGCTTGATCCATCACGCTAAATTGCTATTATATTCGTATAAATATTAAGCAAGTAACTCGCGAATCTTATCTACATTTTTCACAGATCCTACACGACGCCCCACCAAAACATTATTCTTAAAAACAAGCATGGAAGGAATATTCCTAACTCCATATTCAATGGCTATTTCCATTTCTTCTGTTGCATCTATTTTTGCAATGCGGTTAGGATGTTCTTCACTCACACGCTCCAAATAAGGAAGTAAGGTTTCGCAGGCAGGACAATTCGGTCCATAAAAATCAACAATTACTTTTTTATCCGATTTAATAAATTCGAGGAATGTAGTTGGATTCAATTCTTTCATATCAATTTGTTTTTATTTTTAATTATTTAGCAGTTGGAGTTATTGTTTCTTCGACTTGTTCTTAGTTCTGCAGAAAAAAACAATTCGAGAAAATATTCGGTTTGTTGGAAATTGATTGTTGTTATTCATCAGGCAATGTTGAAGTTCAAAACTTAATCAAACAAATCAATTGTTTTTATATACTCATAGTCATTCTCTATATTGCACTATCCTAAACTTATGACACTCACCCAGCTTGAATACCTTATTGCCGTTGATACGCATCGTCATTTTGCCAGAGCTGCCGAAGCTTGTTTTGTAACACAGCCAACGCTCAGTATGCAACTCAAAAAATTAGAAGAAGAACTAGGTACGCATCTCTTTGAATGAACTAAACAACCAGTTATTCCTACTGAAGCGGCATTGCGTATTTTAGACGAAGCGCGGCAAATAGTTTTGTTAGGTAAGCGCATCAAAGAACAAATAAGAGACTCCAACGAAGAATTGCAAGGGCTTTTACGAATAGGGTTTATTCCAACCGTCGCACCTTATTTATTACCACTTTTTTTAAGTGAATTTCAAATTCGAAATCCACGTGTAAAATTAGAAATTGAAGAAATTACTACAGAAAATCTCATTGCAAAACTAAAGCGCGATGAACTCGATGCTGGTATTGCCGCAACTCCACTTCCTAAAAGTAATTTGCACGAGCATGCGCTTTATTACGAGCCATTTGTTGCTTATGCAGCAGCTAAAAATCCTTTACTTAAAAAAGCCTCCATCCGTATTGCTGATATTGACCTATCGCAACTTTGGATTCTCGCCGAAAGTCATTGTTTTCGTTCACAAGTTCTTACTCTTTGTCAAATGCAAGATAAATCAGATGGCGATATTCATATTCACCTTAAAGCGGGCAGTATTGAAACGCTCAAAGGTTTGGTAGAGCATAATGCTGGCGTAACACTCCTTCCTGAGTTAGCAACCCGAGGTTTTACGAAGGAACAACGCAATCGTCTTCGCTATTTTAAATCCCCCGAACCAATGCGCCAAATAAGTTTAATTACACGGCGTCAAGTAGTCAAACAACGACTCACCGAAGCATTATCTGAGAGTATTTTAGCCGTGATTCCCGAAAAGTTTAAATCCTTCGAAAATCCTTTTATTGTTCCTATTTAACATTCCATCAACAAAAATGAATCTCTTTAAGAAATCAATTTTGAATTTTACAAATTCACTCCTAACGAAAATTATTTGATAATACTTTTAAAATAGATAAGGATAGCGTTTAATAACTTCCTCTTTTAAAACTAAAATCGAAGGAAGAATTTTTTATTTTATTAATCAATAATTAATTACTTGGTTTTTTTAAGCCCAATTTGAAAAGAATTTAGGTAGCTTTTTTATTTTTTCATCATTTTGTTTATCCAATTGGCCACGATTTATTGCACCCTCTACATTAATAAGTGAGCAGCAGAACGAATTCCTACAATAACTAAAAATATTGGTTTATCAATAAAGAATTTCAAAGCTTCAACTATTACGTTATTAGTATCATTTGTGTATTTTTCTCTCAATTGATTTGAAAACCAACTAACGGTTTCTTCTGAAAAATTAGAAGTAAAATCATTGCAATCAAAAATTGGAACTGCATTCGATAAAATCTTATTTGAAATTAATCCAGAAGCAAAAGGGGAATGGGCATTAAATCGTATTCACTCCCAAATCTTAGTTTAAAAATACCCTTTCAATTCTGCTTTCAAGTATATGATAAGCCCCTTCAATTGTCTCACCACAACCTTTTTCTATACTTAATTCAACCTCCGAATATTTCGTAGGACTGATACCCCAATGCTTTACAGTTCCTAGATAACCTGATGATTCCATGCTGGAAAGCACCTTATCTGATATTATTCCATCCTTTGGTAAACCATTTAATAGAAAAGTATTAATTGAGTCTCTTTGCAATCTTTTTAAACTAAACTCAAGTTATTTCATTAAAAACTCATCTGAATAATCGAGAACAGCTTTTCCATTTTCAAATCTCCAACAAAATTTCGTAATTATCTTCAAACTGTCCCTCTTGAGAAGGAATTTCCCAAGAATTACCGAGTAGGAGCATTAATGCCATAAATTGAAGATGTATCGAATAATTAAATTTTAATATCAAGCATCGGACCTCCAATTTGCCATCAACCCATTCCAAACTTCATTCTGAAATAGAATTTTAAACTACATCAAAATATCCTCCAATATCAAATGGAGTATGCATATTGATGGATCCTTTTTGAGACGGATTAAATTTATTAAAATCTACAATTCTAAAGTCTACTGAAATTCGACAGGTTTCAGTATCATTTAATTTATTTCCATGATTTAGATTCGCTCCATCGAAGACAAAAATCTGTCCAGGTTTAACTTCATAGGGCTTAAAATCTCTTAAATCCTCCTTGCTTTCAATCCAAATCGAATTATTACCATAAGCATGAGTAAAAGGCATCCAAAAATTAACCTCAGTAGAACCATGATTGTATGTTTTATCTTTATGCCATTCCCCAACTGCTACGTTTCCTACAAGATGAACTCGAAAAGTTGGTATTCTTTGAAAAACAATTTTATCAAGTCCTAAAATTGGTTTTATAAAATCTGTGATTAATTTTACATAAAGAACTTGGAATTCTAGAAATTGATCGTAATATTTTTTATGCCAAATAGTACTTTGGTCATGCGCTCTGTCTAATAAACTATAATCATGAAATTTATGTAAATGTTCTAAGTCATTTTCTCCAAGTAATTTCTGAACAAGTTGTCTAAAGTTGTAAAGTTCTTGGTTATATTCTAGGTAAAATGGTTCGTTTTGATATAAATTCATTTTAACGACACATTAGTATTATATTTTTCATTTACTATACCAAGTTCCTTTTTAACCTGAACTTTATCACCAGCTCCTCCATTGTTAGTAACAGAAGCTTCATGTACTCCAATTGTAACATTAATGTCATTAAGCAACCCAGGGGCTCCGTACAACATTTTAAATTGCTCATAATAATCAATATCCATTAGCGCAGGAAGTCTCTTATCAAAACGGATATCTGATTTTTTCAAATACATAATAGAAGGGCATCCCAAAGAATTGAGCGCATTAAAAAGTTCCCCTTGAATTATTCTTGGATAATGATTATGGTAAATGCGATTTGTGCTATCTTCTCTATGGTTGCAAGCTGTGGCAACCCATGATTTACGAGACCAAATCAAAAATTGCATACCATAGAGCAAACTATTCTCATGACTTAAAAAATCATCTTGAAAAAGAAACTTTATATAATCGTACTTAGAGTTATCTATTGCATTATTCGCATTCATGCATGATGATCCAATGTCTTCAGAATTTCTATGATAGCTAATTTCTAATACATCTTTAAACTCTTTAACAACATCAAAAATCATATCAGAAGTGCTATGGTCAGAAATAACTACTTCAAAGTTCTTCCAAGATTGTTTTTTTAAAGACTCTAAAGACCTTCTTATATGAGAATGACCAGTTCCTTTCATTTCGTAAGCAGGAATTATAATAGAAAGGGAAGGGAGAGATTGAATGTCTACCGATTTAAAACTCCAATCAATTTGTGGTATATTAGAAGGAGAACTGGTTGTATTTAAATTTAAAAGGTCTTTTATCTTTTGCAGCATACTTTTTAATTGTTATCACAAAAGTAATTAATAATATGAATCGAGCACACTTCATCTAAACTTTTATGAAAGCAGTAAATTAATATTTTATTAAATTCTTTTATGGCTAAAATATTTTTTATCATTTTTATTAAATTGAAAAATTAAACAAGATTAATTCATTTGAGAAGACATAACAACAACAATAATTTAATCCAAAATGCGCATTTGACATTGTTACGAAAATTAATAAAACCATAAAAATAAGTGCTCACTGACTTTTTTTGAAGAAGCTGTAAACTAGTATTTCTAAATCGAAAAAAAGAGTAAGTGCTTATTTTTGAAGCAGTTTCGGTTTTTAATAGATCTCTACAGTGCCGAATTTTAGTTTAAATAGCTCATTTGAAAACCAAATTTTCAAGTTGATTCAAAAGCTAAGATTTAATTTTTTCTTTTTTGTAAGGTAAATCCAACTTGAATTTTATAATATTGCCTACATGAACCAATACTTGGTAGACCTAAATTTGCCCGATGAGTTAACGGACGAGTTTCTTTCGTTGATTCCGCGCCAGCGCGCGCATGTAGATCAAATGATGATGGATGGAATTTTAAGTTCTTATGCCCTTTCAAGCGACCGCCGAAAAATATGGGCCATAATCGTTGCCGAGTCAGAAATGGAAGTTGATGCTGCACTGCAGTCAATGCCCCTTTTCGATTTTATGGAAGCAACTATTTATCAATTGGCATTTTACAATGTCGCAGGTTCCGGACTTCCCTCTATTTCCTTAAACTAATTTTTTTTAATTTCCTTTTTATTGTCTATGCAGACTTTTAAGCTAAAAGCCAAGTTAATTGATGTTGTAAAACGAATTGTGTTTCCTGCCGAAATTATTGTTCAAGAAGGTCGTGTAACTTATATAAAACCTGCCCCTGCCGATGAGTGCAAAACTTATATTTTACCTGGCTTTATAGATGCACATGTGCACATCGAAAGTAGTTTAATGATTCCTTCAGAGTTTGCACGCATGGCAGTCAATCACGGCACTGTAGCAACTGTTTCAGATCCACACGAAATTGGTAACGTTTTGGGAGTAAAAGGAATAGAATTTATGCTGCAAAATGCTGCAAAAGTTCCCTTTCACTTTTTTTTTGGCGCCCCCTCGTGTGTACCTGCTACCACATTCGAAACCGCTGGAGCTTCTATAAATTCTGAAGAAGTAGCTGCTCTACTTGCAAGAAATGATATTTGGTATTTAGCAGAAGTAATGAACTTTCCAGGCGTATTAAATGACGATGAGGAAGTAATGAAAAAAATAAAATGGGCTTGGCACTACAATAAACCTATCGATGGACATGCGCCCGGTTTAAGAGGCAGAGCCGTTCAAAAATATGCGGCAGCAGGCATCACCACCGATCATGAGTGTTTTACCATCGAAGAAGCACGAGATAAAATCGCTGCAGGAATGAAAATTCAAATAAGAGAGGGCAGCGCAGCGCGTAATTTTGAAGCCCTTCATCCACTCTTGCAATCCAATCCAGAAAGAGTAATGTTTTGTTCAGACGATAAACACCCCGATCATTTAGTTGCCGGGCATATTAATTTGTTGGTAAAAAGGTCCTTAGAGTTGGGCTACGATTTATTTGATGTATTAAGAGCGGCAACGCTAAACGTGCGCGACCATTACCAAATACCAGTCGGTATGCTTCAGTTAGGCGATCCTGCAGATTTTATTCAAATAGATAATTTGGTAGATTTTAAAATTCTCAGAACGTTTATTAAAGGAGAATGTGTCTCTACACTTGGCGTTACGCATATCAATTCAGTAGAAGAAAGCGAGGTTAATTATTTTCATAGTTATGAAGTTTCTCTCAGCGATTTAAAAGTGAAACACTTGCCCAATTATAAGTTAAATGTAATTGAGGCAATAGAAGGACAGCTCATCACCAACCGTTTGCTCTTAGAACCTCAAATGGTTGTAAATGGATTTATAGAATCAGATATTCATAACGATGTCCTCAAAATTGCAGTTGTAAATCGGTACGAGAAAACAGTTCCAGCAATTGGTTTCATCAAAAATATTGGAATTAAAAATGGGGCATTTGCTGCAACCGTAGCGCACGATTCTCATAATATTATTGCAATTGGTTGCGACGATTTTTCTTTGCAAAAGTCCATCAATACCTTAATGGCGAGCAAAGGCGGTTTGTGCGTAGTTTCTGAAACAGGTACAGATTTGTTACCCTTGCCAATTGCCGGGCTAATGACAAATAAAGATGCTTGGGAAGTAAACGAAATTTATTCCAGACTCGATAAAAAAGTTAAAGAAGAACTAGGAAGCCCACTAAATGCTCCGTTCATGACCCTATCCTTCATGGCATTGCTCGTAATACCTTCCATAAAACTGAGCGACCAAGGCTTGTTCGACGGAAACTTATTCCGCTTCATGAACCTCCAGGAGACCTAGAGAGCTTTCATTTAAAGTTTTTGGGCGGCCCCAAATGGGGCGCGTTTTCGCTACTCGCTTTTACAATAACCACGGGTTTGAGCCCGTGTTTATTGTAAAGAGCTCAAACATGCCGCTCAACCGCTGCCGCGGGCATACTGCAAATATTCAGGTATTTTATTTTAAAATTAATTATTTCAATGTGATGGTCTTCTGTTGTATATTTTAATACGGTCATTTAAAACTAAAACAGGCGTAATATCAATTGCATTTATTATTTAGTCCACATTTTTTTTGTGGTATTATGCCGATGCAATAGCTGTTTAGGCCAAATGAAATTGGACTAATACAGATATGCGATCGGTATAACTCCCTTTTTCAAAGCAATATTATATCAATCAAATTCTATTATTTTTTGTTGTCAGACGAATTTTTATTTCCATTGGCAATTGGTATTTTACTTAAAAAAGTTTTGAACAAAGAGGGATCATAACCAAAAATAAATGATAAGAAAGAAACTAAAACAGCAAAACGAAAATAAGATGCAGAAGTTAAACCAGGTATATCCGTCTCAATTGGAAGTTGAATATCACGTCTTAGAATGTTAAGTTCTTGTTTTTTTATCATTATTTCTTTTTCATCTTTTAAATTCTTTATGGTATTTTTTAATGTGACACACAATTTTATTAATGAATCATTTGTTGCTTTTTTATTATTCTTATTTTCTTCATTTCTTATTATTTTGTTAACCACATCTCTAGTGCTATCATCAGATATAGAGCTTAAAATAGTTTCATATATTTTACTGTCTCGTTTATGCTCTTCAACTTCTAAAGCAGGCTTACTAACGTTTAAAGAACTTAAATCAGTAAAAGAACTTAAATATTGAAAAGACAAAATTGCCAAAAAAACAAATACACCCCTAAAGCCAGAAATAAATGGATTTTCGTAAAGAGCCTCATTATTGTTTTTTTCTTTTAATTGTATATTATTTAATTTAAATCCCTCTGTAATTATAACCTTGCTTGCAATACCACCTAACAATCCCGATAAAAATGCCAAGATGATAACATTGCTTATGGTAAAAGAAAATATTGTCCAAGCCCAATCATGCCAATCATAAAAATTATATGTAATTGCTACCCTATAATAGTGAGAATCTAATAATAGCCCGAAATTAAAAATAAATATCCATGCTACTAAAACAAGAACTCCTCCGCTTATAAATAAATATTCTTTTCCTGTATTTTTTTCCATTGTCTGTTTAATTTAAGGGATTTTTTAAAATCAGATATCGAGGCGAACAAAATATTAATAACGTTGCATACTTATGGTATGTGAGGCTTTTATTTTTAAAGTTCAATGAAGATAGGTGGGTTTTTAGAGGTTCACTTATTTTATTTCTAGGTCAAAATGCGCAGGTACAATAGTGTTAAGAAAGCTCATTGTGTTTTTACTCGATGAAACATCTAATTGTCCATCTTTATTAATATCAGTATGGGCTTCCCCTACTAAAATGCAACCCAAAATATCCGTAAAGTAGTTTCCATGATGAATCAAAATAGCATCTCTATTCACTACATTGGTTACATGAAAATGCTTTTTGTACTTTGTCGAAGTTCGTTTTACTACCTTGTAAGTTCCTTTAGGAATGCAACTTACTTTACGTGCATTTTTTTTCCATGGAAGTTCCAATGTTTTGCACCTAAAAATAATATTGGTATCTTCTAAAATTACTAATTCGCCTAATGTTTGCAAACCATTGTCTAAAAATCTATTTAATATTGCTTTCATCGTTTTTGTTTTAGGAAACCTTGTTTTGTATTTGTTTAAACATTATTGTAATACTTGCTCTTATCTTTTCTTATTTCCTTGTACTTTTCCCAATCAAAGCCTTTGAGAAAATTAGCTGCTGTTCTTGCTCCTCTAATAAACAAATCCATTTTTTCATCATCAGTAAGACCAAAATTTAGCCAATTGTGTCCATTTGTATCAATGTTACCAATCAAGTGCTTGAAATCTGGATTTTTATTCAAGAACTCAAAGTCATAAGCAAACCTTGCCGTATCAAACAACGCGCTTACAAGGGAACTAATTTTTTCATTCTTATTTGTCTCGGCTTTGTCGTACCCCAATTTTATTCCAAATGTTGGACATGATGGAACTTTAGTATTATCATGAAAAATATCTATTGGGAAATTAGAAATAATTCCACCATCCATAAACATTATTTCATTGGGAACGGTTGCATTTAAGCCTGTTTTACGATTCCATTTTTCCCAAGCATCAGCTCCTTGAGGAATGTTTTTAATCCTGAATGGAATAAAGAAAAAAGGGATTGACATCGAGGCACGAACAAAATCAGCAGGATTTTGAATTCCAGCATTTTCATAAAATAAATCCATCATAGTGGGAAATACAATTTTACTCTGTGTCGTAATGTCAGCAGCCACAATCGCAATTTCTGACCAATGATTTTTTTTATCATATTGGATTAGAGTCCCGTTAGGTTGCCTTTTCTTTAAATTGATTTTTACTTTATCTCCAGCCTCGTTTTCTTTTTCTCCAAATCCTTTTTCCCGTAGTTTGTGCAAATCATCGTAGTTTCTTATACCTTTTTGGGCCATTAAATTGGTCAGCCATTGGTGGAAATTTTTACCAGGGTTTAGACCAAAGTCGTCTCTGAAATTATCAATTACTTGGGCAGCTTTTATGCCCAGCTTTAAATTACCTGCTCCACTTATCAAGGCATCAATAAAGTCTTTGGCATCACTATCTCCATCTACAAAATCGTATAGATTTTTATTACACAGACATTCCAGAATCCAAGCAGATTTTTCTTCATCACAAGTACCTGCAACTGCCATTAAAATTGTATTTATGCTTCCTGCAGAAGTTCCTGCTAGGCTAAGAAATCGAAAACCCATCTTTTCCAAAATAAAAACATATCCAACAAGTGCAACACCTAAAACTCCACCACCTTCTTGCACTAAATCGACATATTGGTTTCCATCGTCATCTACAAGATCTGAAAATTTCTTTCCTTTTAGAGATTCCAATTCCTTCAGAATAGAGAGGATTGTTCCGTTTTCTGTAAATTGTTTTACGTCCATTTTGATTATTGTTTTAGTTAGCTTTTATTCAATTACACTTTTTAAGAGTTAGTATGATTTCCGATTCAAAACTTAAGGTATTTTACACGTTATAAAATTTTAAAACACCATCTAC
>Ga0105044_10007345_pt1 | contig 15164 bp, 12 predicted proteins | sample MAT01_FD_78092 | JGI IMG/M metagenome (GOLD analysis project Ga0105044, IMG submission 78092) | Freshwater microbial communities from Lake Fryxell liftoff mats and glacier meltwater in Antarctica - MAT-01 | ecosystem: Environmental > Aquatic > Freshwater > Ice > Liftoff microbial mat | place... | reverse complement strand
TGCGAGCATTGCGATGATACTTTGGGTTGGTGGCTTTAATTGGATCAACCAATTGCCATGGTTGGTTGTGCCTGAGAGTGGCGGGTTAATCGGATGGGCTAACCCATTTCCAGTAATTTTTGTCATTGGATTTACCATCGGATTATACATCATCGGCCTGTTTTTTCTGTCTTATCTGCTAAAACCCTCTAGCAAGGTGTTTTGCATCGCCGCCCTCGTCGTCCCTTTGTTGTCTATCATCACGCTCAGTTCTGAGCCAATCATGTCAGCAATGACCTATCTATTGACGGTAATGGACGAAATATGGGTACAAACCAGCGAAAGAATGACCGCCATCAGTGTTATGGTCATCTTAGCCCAAGCCTTGATCAGTTTAGGTGTGTGCGCGATTTGTCTTGATTGGACGCGCAGACGTGGAGGGTTAGGCGTCATTGCGCTGATAATCGCTCTGGGGACACCCTATATTTTCTTAGAAGATTTAAACGATGACCGCATTGGATGGGTGGTGATGCTTTTTCCATTGGTGATTTGTCCGCTGTGGTGGTTGACCGCGCCCACCTCACAGATGAGACGTTGGGGGACATTCATTTTATGGAGTGGGTTTGCGATCTTTTTAGCGCTTAAACCGTTGATTACGCTGGTGATATTTGAAGCACAGGTACAGGCGAATGGCGTTGATTTAGCACTATTTAACTCTTACAGGGACGGAAGTGTTTTAGATTTTCTCCTACGCCTAACCCCCGGCCTACTGAATCCCGTGGCATTGTGGGTTGTTTTGCGAGCCGCACAAGCCCACCCCGATTTGAGCTTGGCTGAACCATTGACCCCGATTATGGAACCCGACGCCATGCGTTGATGTCGTCTAAGTTGACTAATTCCGGCGTCGGGGGCAGGTAATTGCCCACGCAATCTTGGGCGGTAGCGGGGAGATCTGTGCGAGCGGTGAGCAATGGCTGTCCATCGTTGAAGTAATTCCATGCCGCCCGCGAGACGCCTTCCATCAACGGCCAGAGGCGCTCAAAATTCTGAAAACCGGTATCTTCCCACAAGAAAACCGAGATGACGTAGTTGCGTCCACTGGCCGGGTAGACAATACCGGCGTCCCCCACCACCTCATCCAGCCAGCCGTTTTTGTGCGAGATACGCACCCCAGCAGGGATGCCGCCTTGGATCAGGCGCAGCAGGTCATTGGCCGACATCAACTCAAGCATTTGGCGACATTCTTGCTGGGTATAATCTTCCGGCAGCGCGGTCACGAGACCTGAACCATAATTAGCGCAGTCGTAAATTAGGCTGAACAGCGTGCCGAGGTCTTCGGGTGTGGTCTGATTGAAGGGGTCTGGGACGGTGTTGTAATCGGGATTTGGAGCCGTGGTCGGGGCGGTGGTCGAGCTTAGAAACTCGTTCGCGACACCTTCAACAAACGGCGCGGAGATATAGGTGTTGCGTGCGCCCAGTTGTTGAGCCGTCGTGCTGACACTGCGGACTCCTGCGAGGATGTCGTTATTTCCAATCAAGCGCATCAGTAAATTTGAGGATGAATTGCGGCTGCACAACAGTGAGTTCGCCATAATAAAGGCTTCTTCTGGGGTCGGGCTGAAATCGAGGAATCGGTAGAAGTCGAGCATAATGGGGACTTTGGTCGTGCTGGCGGCACTGAAGGCGACATCACCGAGGATATTGAGTTCCTCACCGGTTTGGAGGTCAATGATAAACACTGATGCGATGCTGGTTGGGCTGTCGTAGATAAACCCTTGCGTGTCTAGATAGTCGATGATTAGATTCCGCAGGATGTTTAGGTTGGGACGACTGGCCTGTGAGTCGCCGACGGGGAGGTCTACGACGCGGTTGGTTGGACTTTTGAGGGCGGCGTCTACGCGGACGATGGCCTCGTCGATATCGAGTTGCGCGCCGGTTTGTCCGGCATAAACCGTCATGGTGGCGACATCATAGCCGGGGCTGCCGGGCGCACGATCATAGCGACTGGCGATGTCTTCTAGCACGGCGCGCAGCAAGCCTTCTTGATAATCGGCGAGTAGCGGGATGTTTGCGGCGGTGCGTTCAGCTTGTACGCCGGTCAGATAGGCCAAGAATCTCGGCCAAAAATCACCGGTGGAGGCTTGGGCGTTGGCGCGCATGGTGTTTGAGTTGAGGCGAAAGTCAATCGTCCCCGGTTCTAGGACGATGGCCTCTCCAGCATAGTTTAGGATGACGGGTTGATTAAAGGCTTGCTCCCATTTGGTCACGGCTTGGGCAATGCTCAAATCACCGACGGGGATGCCGCCTACGCTGACATCGGTTGCCAGCAGGTTTTCGCGCTGACTGAAGCTGTACATTTCTGCGCCGAGCATGATAAAGGCGGCCAGAATCATCAACAGTGACAGAATGCGAAAGACCGGGAGATTGGCGCGTTTATTACGCTTGTTACGAGAAGGCGCGTAGGCTGTCATGTCTGATTGAGACCTCTAAAACGATGGACGCGGCATATCAAGCGCCATTGCTAGGAACATTTTGTATAAGGGTGCTGGTCTCATTATGCCGAGTGACCGAACAATTGCCCAGACACAGCTATACAAACGTATCTCAAACGTAGGTCGAACCTTGCCGTTACTGTGTGTCTGAGCGAAACCGGATATAATGAAATTACGTTAGTACAGAGATGTTTCACCCGATGGATGGGATGTATAGATGAATTTCTTGACAGTTTTTGTCCAACCTCCCGGCAACTTGATTTACTTTGTGCTGGTGATTGGCCTGATGATGGCGTGCTTGTTGATGACGCTAGGGCAGCACTTGCGCGAGCGAACCCGTTTGACCAATCGCTTTATGGGCGGCTTGAGCGTGGCTCTGGCGGCATGGTCACTGCTGTTGGTCGGTGCGCTGACGGTGATTACGGGCGGCACAGATAACGGTGCGCTGACGCTGCTCAGTATCGAACGCCCGGCCAGCCTGATTGCGCTGATTGCGATTGCATGGGCGTTGGTCACGGCCGACGATGGGCGGTGGAAAAGTGGTTCATCCCAGTTGGCAGCCGGTTTAGGGCTGGGCGCGCTGGTGCTGTATTTGGCGACAAATTTTGTCCCCGGTTTGAATGACGGTGATGCTGGGTTCGTCATCGGGATTGTCTGGGCGATTGCGCCGGTAGGGGTGGCCGCTGGCCTCGCTATTATCATCGTGATACATTGGGCGGTGATTTTTGACGCACCGTTGAAATTGGTATGGGCTGGTATTTTGTTGGTTGGTTATGGGCTGGCGTTATTGCGTTATTTCCTCGCTGAACCGCTGACTCAAATCGGGGCGGGGCGGTTGGCTTTTGCGATGGCGGGAGCGGTATTGTGCGGCGTGGTGTATCGGGCGATGTTGAGCCAGATGAAATTCGGCTACGACATCCGCATGATCGCCCTCAAGTCATCTTCTGGTTCGGTTCAGAAGGGGACGGTCTCGACCTCGGCTTCGGTCACGGCGTCGTCCGTACCTACCGGGACATCCTCAACCGTTGCGCCGCGTCCAACATCACGAGCCAGTATTGCCGGCGAGCGTGATTCGGTGCAATTGTTGAAAGCGTTGGGTTTGATGATTGAAGACACCTCGCCCAAGCACTTGCCCCAGCAAATCGTTAAGGCAACCCTAGAGATGATGCGGGCAGATGTCGGGGCGCTGATTCGGGCGCAGGATGTCAATTATGCCGACATCGCGTGCGCTTATGACCGGGCGCGCAATCGTCCATTGCCGGGGGTATCGATCAACCTTGACAATCAGCCGACGCTGCGAAATGCGATTGAGCGCGGCCAGCAACGGCCTTTGTATACGGATCGCAACGAGGTTGAACTGCAAGACCTATACCCTCGGCTGGGGATTGATACGACGGGGCCAACTTACCTTCAACCCTTGACGCGCAGCGGGAGGGTGATTGCGGTGCTGTTGGTGGGCTATCCGTTTGGCAACCGCGAATTGGGCGACGCCGAGGCTGAAAGTTTACGTGGGATTGGGGTGATTGCGGGCGGGTTGCTGGCCTTGAGCGATGAGGCCGAAGAAGCGCGCTTGATGGCCGAAGAGCGCGCCATCCAAGCGATGGTTAAAGGTATCCCGTTGAGCCAATTGAGTGATGACCAAGTGGCGACTGAACGGCGTAATGCTTATGTTGAATTGCAAGCGGCGCGCACCGAGATTTCACAGCTTCAAAACCAGATGCAGAGCTTAGAAGACCGCCTCGCCCATGAGCGCGGGCGTTTGATTGAAACGCTAGGGGATACTGCTGAAGACCTGAGTCTGTCACAGCGGATGGTAGCTATCAACGAAGAACAGACTCTGCTGCGCGACGAGCGCGGTCAATTGTTGCAACGCCTACAACAATTGGAAAGCACACTGATTGCCGTCAGCCAGACCGGTGACGAAAAGGCGATGCAATCCGCGCTGACGGGGTTGAAGCGCGAGCGTGATGAACTGGCGACGCAACGTGACCGGCTAGAGGCGCAACTTTTAAGCTTGAGCGATGCCGCGCCTGACCGTCAAGCGGTAAAGGCGGCGGTGGCCGAGATGGGGGGCGAGAGCAGCACCTTGATTGATGAGCGCAACCAGCTTAAAGCGCGGCTAGAATCGCTTGAGTCCGAATTGAAGCAGTTCGGGGTTGATGTCACACCATCGGGAGTGGGGCAGTTGGTCAGCGATTTGTCGCAAGAGCGTGCGACGCTGAGGTCGAAAATATCGTCATTTGATGTCGAGCGAGATGCGTGGTCGCGCAAGGTCTCGCAGTTGAATCAGCGCCTTGCGGCGGTGCGTGATGCTGAGTTGAAAATCAATGAGACGCAGCGCAATGCCCAGAATTTGGCTGTAGACCGCGACACGGCGCTGACTCAATTAGACAAGATGCGGAAGCAGCGCGACGAGCTGGCGCTACGGGCATTGAAATTCAAAGATTATCACGAGCGCATCAATGCGACGCTTGAAGCGTTGAAGGCTGAATTGACCGAAGCGCAGAAGGGTGAGAATACGCCTGCACCGTATCAGGGCGAAGCCAGCGCAGCAGTGGTTTCGGAACTCCGCCGTTCGATGGAGCGAATCAGCGAATTGGAGCGCGAACTACGGTCTGTGAAGGCCAAATCCGCGGTTAACACCGAAACCCGCGCTGTGGGTCAAGAACAAATTGACGCAATGATTGGGTTGGCACAGGAACTGCGCTCGCCGTTAAGTTCCATCACCGGTTATCTTGATTTGTTGCTCAAGGAATCAGTGGGTATCCTCGGTGATATGCAGCGGCGGTTTGTCCAGCGCGTGATTGCCAACGCCCAACGACTGGCTGGGATGGTTGATGATATGGTACGGCTGGCGGCGTTGGATGCTGGCCGGGTTCACCTGAATTTTGAGCCGGTGGATGTGGTAAAAGTGGTCGAAAATACCATTGGTGAGGTCAGCGTGGCCTTGCGCGAAAAAGGTATTGAGGTCGATTTGACCGTTGATGAGCCTGTGCCAACTATTTTGGGCGACGCCGAGGCAATTCAACAAATTTTGGGTCAGGTGTTGACCAACGCTTATTTGGCGTCTCCGAGCGACAGCGCGATACAAGTTAACGTCAGTGCGCGGCAACACCATCCCACCGATGCGCCGGAGACGGTCACAGTGGCGGCCTTCATCAGCGTGCGTGATATGGGCGCGGGCGTTTCGCCAGAATCCGAGGAACAGGTATTTAGCCGCCGTTATCTTTCGGAGAACCCCTTGATTGCCGGGTTGGGCGATACCGGCGTTGCGATGGCGGTGGCTAGGGCGCTGACCGAGGCGCATCATGGGACGATGTGGATTGAGATGGCCGAGGGCGGCGGCACAGTGGTCAATATTCTGCTGCCTAGAAATGAGTAAAAAGTTCACAGTCCCAAGTCCTGAGATAGGTTAACGGCGTGGTCGGAGTCAGTATTCGGGACTCTTGAGCGGTCAAATGCGAGAGATAAGTTGGGTAAAATTGTCTCAGGACTTGGGACTCAAGACTCTTTTAGGAGTGTGTCGTGCAGCGAAGCTTGGGTGATGAGGTTCTAATTGCGATTATCGCGGTGGCGGTCATCGCGTTTGCCACGGCTTTCGGGGTAATTTTGTCGCTGGTCACGACTGAGCCAGTCGATGGGACGCCTGCGCCGACTGAGATTGTTGTTTTAGCGACGCTCCCGCCGACGGCGACGATTAATTTTACGCCATTTGCGACCTTCACGCGGGAAGCCTCAGTCACGTTGAGCCTAACCACTCAGCCTAGCGCGAATCCAACGGCTACGACAGATAACCCTAGCACCAGCCCGACGGATATCTCAAGTCTAACCCCGACTGTCACCCTGACAGCCAGCGCGCCCGCTAGTTTGACGTTCACGCCGACGCCGAGCGCGACTAATACGGCCTCGCATACGCCGACGGCCAGCCCGACGGACGTTCTCACGCCTACACCGACGATTACGCCATCCGATACACCTAGCCTTGAGCCATCTGTGACAGATACACTGACGCCCCATCCGTCAGTGACCGCTACCGAACCCGTCACGCTGACGGCGACGGCTATGCCCAGCTTGACTTCAACGCGCACCGCGACGGCCACGCCTAGCTTGACTTCAACGCGCACCGCGACGGCCACGCCTAGTATTACGTCAACCCCGTTTATCACGTTGACGGCCACATCGACTCATACCGCGACGCGCACGCCGAGTCTCGTGCCAAGCGCCACCCGCATATCAACCATTACGCTGGTTCCAACCCTTACGCTAACCCCAACGGCCACCTCTTTTGCGGTGGACTGCGAATTTCCTGAGCGTTGGGCGCGAATCACAACCCAACAGGGTGACACGTTGGAATCATTGGCGGCACTGGCAGGTGTGCCAGTCGAGCGCGTGATTCGACGTAACTGTTTGCCGGATGATGCTCAAGTCGTCCCCGGTGACGCGCTACTGCTGCCGGCGACGGGTGAGGTCTCTAGCGCGCCGACGGATGCAGTGATAGGGTGCGATTCGCCGTCTATTGCTTCAATTGACGGCGTTCGGGTGGGCGCGTTGCTGCGCGGGATGATTGAGATTCGCGGTACGGTAGGCGGCGTAGATTTCCGACGGTATCGGTTGGAAATTCGGCCTGACGGGTACTTACGCTACAGCCCTATCCTGACCGGTAATACGCCAGTGAATGGGCGTGCGCTGGGGGTTTTGGATACGACGGCGCTGCCGTTGGGCTTGGCATGGTTACGGGTGGTCGTCACAAACGACACCGGCGTAGTCGGGATGGGTGAAACTTGCGCGATTCCTATCTTTATTCGCTAAACGGTGAGTGAACGGCGGGGCGGCGTCAGGCGTGGCCTATCGACGGGATGGACGGCCTCGGCTACACTTAGCGGGTGAATTTCCCCCGTGATGGGTGAGGCGAAAAAATCCATGAGACGAGCATTTTGGTTATTATTCCGCGTGGTTTTACCCACGCTAATGGCGATTGTGGTGGCGATGGGGGTGCTGAATATTATCGGCACACTGCGGGCGCAGCAATCGGAACGCGAGGCCTATCATCAGCGTCAGCCGCTTTACGCGCAGACGGCGGACGCGATTCGAGTCACCCCAGAGGTGATGGGCGGCGTACAGGTCGTGTCTATCGGAGGTTGGGATGTCATTGAACAATTCGCGACCAATACCCCGCGCCCTGACCCGGCTTTTGCTACTAACACGCCAGAGAGTGCGCTCACGCAAGCGACCCCGATAGCGCCAACCATTGAGTTGGCCGTCCCGACGGCGATTGAGCCGCTACCGACCATCTTGTTCTTGGGCGACCCGTATGCCAGTCAACCACAGCCGACAGCGATGCCGACGGCCGTGCCGGTGATTGAGCGTAACGGCGCTAACTTGATCAATATTTTGCTGATGGGGCAAGACAATGAGGTCACAGGCGACTCGTTGGCGCGGACAGATACGATGATCGTGGTTTCGATTAACCGCGACACTAATACCGTTTCGATGCTGCATCTGCCGCGTGACTTGTATGTGTATATGCCACAGGTTGGCATGGGGCGGTTGAACATCGTTTATGAGGTTGGGAGCGCGCTGGAATGGGAGGGCGGCTCCTTCTTCTATATGCGGCAGGTGATCCTATATAACCTCGGCATCAACGTCCACTATTACGCGCTGGTTGACTTGACCGGTTTTGCCAGTTTAATCGACAGCATCGGCGGGGTTGACCTTGCTGTGGATTGCGCGATTCAAGACTTTCAGATTCGCGGCGCAACCGTCCCCGCAGGCGCGATTTTGAACGATGCCGAGGCGTTGCAGTACACATTGCCGATGGGCTTTTATCACATGAGCGGGCAAGAGTCGCTGTGGTATGCGCGCTCACGCGGCAATAGCGACGACTTTGACCGGGGGCGGCGGCAGCAGCAAGTCTTGAGGGCGGCGCTGCGGTCTGTGCGCGAGCAAGGGATTCTGAGTGATGTGACGCGCTTGCCGGGGTTGATTCAGGCGGGCTTGGCGGTCTCGGAGACCGACATGAGCTTTGATGTGATCTTGAGCCTGATTCCGGTGGCGCTGCAAATTGATTCCAGCGACATCGAGACGTATCGTCTGATTCGCACCTATCACACGCAACCGTGGCAGCCGCCGGACGGTCAATTCGTCCAACTTCCGATTTACGAGCCGATTTACGAGTTGATGACCGATTTTTATACCCCGCCGACGGGCAATCAAGTCGGGTTACGGTCTGCGACGGTACGAGTTCTAAATGGGACGGTTAACGCAGACTTTGACCGGGTGGCGGCGGAACGTTTGGGCGAGGCGAATTTCGCGGCGGTGGCGGGGGGCGATTTTAGCAGCACAGCGGAGTTGACCACCTATGTGATTGATTATACCGGCAGCGAAAAGGGCAGCAGCTTGAGCGAAATCCTCAAGACGCTGAATCTGACCGAGGCCAGCGTGCGCGTACAACCGGACGCGGATCGCGCCTTTGATTATGAGGTGGTGGTAGGGGCGGATTACAACGCTTGTGGCGGGGCAGTCTTAGCACCCGAAGAATAAGGCTTGAAATGGGTCGCGGGTTGGGTTATACTGTGCTGAGTTCGGGGTATAGCGCAGCCTGGTAGCGTGCTTGCATGGGGTGTAAGAGGTCCTGGGTTCGAATCCCAGTACCCCGACTTCCAAAAACGGGATTTAGCCCCTGAATCCCTCAAATCTAACCGTTCCCTTCACATCTTTGCATGGGTTTGGACAAAAAGCACTCACCGAGAAATCTCTCGATGAGTGCTTTTTGGTAACTATTCAACTATCATTTCTTCCCTTAATTTGATGATGTAGAGCGTCAAGTTCTCTGAAGCGAGGGGAAATTCTTCCATCAGATGATTGGGCTTGAGTACCGGTCAAAGTCCGGTTTTCCCCTCGAATGGGGGCTGAGTAGTTACGGATGGACACACTGTACAACTTAAAAACCATCCTTTAGATTGAGTGAAAGTTAGGTCAAATGGCTAAAAAATAGGGTTCACTTAGGTGGAGCTATGCCTTTGAATCGAGCTTACTATGATATATAAGCCTATTCGGAAAATAATTCAAGAGGTGGAAAAGCATGTTTCAAAACCCAAAAGATAACCCAGTCACCCCTGACGATAATGTTCAGGACGAGGTGATCGATACTGAGCTTGATACCGAGCGCGAACGCGGTGTTAATCCGGGTGGGCGCAGTCCGCAAGGCCGTCCTGATGACGATATGGAGGGCGGGCGCGGCAGTAATGAGGGAGGGCGTGGCGACACACCAGATGATTTGAACGAAAATTTGTTGGCACATCCCTACTAAGTTGTAAAACCGAGATATTTACCCTATAAGGAGTACTGATCATGGCCCAGAAACCGAATACCCCGACTCCACCCGCATTAGGAACGCCCGGCGGCAAAGACCGCAACAACGATAGCCCCGGCGGCAACCCCAAAAATCAACAAGGCAATCCAACGATTAAAGACCGAGATACCGAAGGTAATCGCAACGGTAAAAAGGGCGGACGCGGCGGCGTGAGAAGCGGGAATGACCGTGATGAAGGCGGCGCGGGCAACAACTAACCGCGTATGGCCGCTAACTCACCTCACTGGACTCTACTTGTCATGAGGAACGATCACAAAACAAAAAGACGCCTATTTAGGCGTCTTTTTGTTTTACTCACGCTAAAAGGGTTAGAACAAGCCCCAGTCGTCGGCGGCGCCATCTTCCATCATGGTCGGGTCCCACATCTCAAGACCCATTTCGATGGTGGCGGGCAACCCGCTGTATTCGTGCGCGACCTGACGGCTTTTCTCCAGCAGTGCAGGCGCATACGGGCAGAACGGGGTGGTCATAATCATGACGACATGGGTGCGGTCTTCGTGCAATTCGACAGCGCGAATCAGCCCCAGCTCCACAATATTCATGCCAATTTCGGGGTCAACCACGACCCGTAAGGCGTCGCGTAGACCTTCTTCGGTTTTTGTTACGATGTCGCTCATGGTTACCATCCTCGGCGCTAACTCAGCATTGGGTGAGAGAACTCTAGGAATAATTATAAAGAAAGTTGGAAATATTGACAGTCTGAGTTGACCACTGATATACTGTTAGTGTACATGAACTGCGGGTAACGATTAAATTTAACCCGCGTGAAATCAGGTCGATAAGGGAGTAGTCACTGAATGGGCGCAACACTAGAAATCCGTAACCTACACGCACGGGTGGCGGGTGATGAACGCATGATTTTGCATGGGGTCAACCTGACGATCAATCAGGGAGAAGTCCACGCTTTGATGGGGCCGAACGGCAGCGGCAAAAGCACGCTGGCGAACGTGTTGGCTGGCAACCCGGCCTATGACGTCACCGAGGGCGATATCTTGTTTGACGGCGAGAGCATCATGGCGCTTGAGCCGGATGAGCGTAGCCGGATGGGGATTTTCCTCGCATTTCAATATCCGGTAGCGATTCCGGGCATCACCCTTGCAAACTTTCTGCGGGCGGCGATCAACTCGCGTTTGAAGGAAAAAAATCCAGAGAGCAAGGGTATTTCGATCCCTGATTTCCGTCGCTTGATGCGCGCCAAGATGGACGGTTTGGGCATGGATCACAGTTTTGCCGGGCGCTACTTGAATGACGGATTTAGCGGCGGCGAAAAGAAACGCGCCGAAATCCTCCAGATGGCCGTGCTTGAGCCGAGATTCGCTATCCTTGATGAAACCGATAGCGGCCTCGACATCGACGCGCTGCGGATCGTCAGCGAGGGCGTCAATGCCGTGATGGGACCCAACCTCGGCGTGCTGATGATTACGCACTATCAACGTTTGTTGAACTACGTGAAACCGCAGTTCGTCCACGTCATGTTTGAGGGGCGGATTGTCGAGAGCAGCGGCCCCGAATTGGCGCTGAAGTTAGAAGAAAACGGATATGACTGGGTGCGCGAGAAGCACGCCGCAGTCGTCCTGTAATGACAGCCTTTTCCCGTCCAAACACGAAGGGGTAACAACACCATGACCGATTTTGTGGTAAGTGATAAGCAATTCACACAAGACGAATCGCGCTTGAATGATGTGCGCGGCTCGTATGACGAGACCTTTGGGTTTCATGACGATGATGTGAAATACAGCTATATTGCGGATAAGGGCTTATCCGTCGATGTCGTTCGCGAGATTTCAAATCTCAAGGGCGAGCCGCAATGGATGACCGACCTGCGCGTTGAAGCTTACGAGATATTCCTTCAAAAGCCGACCCCGCATTGGGGGGGCGAATTAGAAGGCATCCACTATGACGAAATTACCTATTATGCGCGGGCGTCGGATTCTTCCAAGCGCGATTGGGATGATGTGCCTGAAGAAATCAAGCGCACGTTTGACCGCTTGGGCATCCCGCAAGCCGAGCAGAAGTTTTTGCAAGGCGTGAGCGCACAGTACGACAGCGAGTCGGTTTATCACAACATCCGCAAAGACCTTGAGAACAAGGGCGTGATTTTCCTTGACATGGATTCGGCGCTACGTGAACACCCCGACTTGGTGCGCGAGTATTTCGGCACGATCATCCCGTCTACTGACAATAAATTTGCGGCGCTAAACACGTCGGTTTGGTCGGGTGGTTCGTTCATCTATGTGCCAAAGGGCGTCAAGGTTGAAATGCCGTTGCAAGCCTATTTCCGCATTAACCGCGAGAAGATGGGTCAGTTTGAGCGCACGCTCATCATCGTCGATGAGGGTGGCTATGTGCATTATGTCGAGGGCTGCACTGCCCCGACCTATAGCGAAGACAGCCTGCATAGCGCCGTCGTCGAGATCGTGGTCAAGAAGGGCGGGCGCTGCCGTTATACGACCATTCAGAACTGGTCGAACAACGTGTACAACCTCGTGACCAAGCGCGCTGTCGCCCACGAGAACGCCACAATGGAATGGGTGGATGGCAACCTCGGTAGCAAGTTGACTATGAAATACCCAGCCGTGATTTTGGCCGGTGAAGGCGCGCACGGCGAGGTCTTGTCGATTGCGTTTGCCGGTAAGGGTCAGCATCAGGATGCCGGGGCGAAAATCACGCATCTTGCTCCGAACACGACCAGCCAAATCATTAGCAAGTCGATCAGCAAGGACGGCGGGCGGGCGACCTATCGCGGCTTGTTGAAGATTGCCGAGGGCGCGGATAACGTGCGCTCGAATGTGGTGTGCGACGCGCTGTTGTTGGATGACCGAAGCCGGTCTGATACCTATCCGACCATCGAAGTTGATGCGCGCAATGTCACGATGGGTCACGAGGCGTCGGTCAGCAAAATCGGTGAAGACCAGATTTTCTACTTGATGAGCCGTGGCATGAATGGGGACGAAGCCAACGCGATGGTGGTCAATGGGTTCATTGAGCCGTTGGTGAAAGAACTGCCGATGGAATACGCGCTGGAACTCAACCGCCTGATTCAAATCCAGCTTGAAGGCTCGATTGGCTAGGGTGGGGTGAGCAAGCGCAAGAAGCGTTTGTTGAAAATTCGCCAGAATCCCAAAGCGGTCTCTTTTGATGACTTACGGAAGGTTCTGGAGGATTTTGGATTTGAGGCGGTGCGTTCGAAAGGCAGTCATTTCGCCTTCCGACATCCCGTACTCAAAGAATTGTTCGTTTTGCCATACAGAAAACCACATGTGAAACCAGAATACGTAGACCAATTTGTCTCAATTGTGGACACAGTTTTGGTCTTATTGGTAGATGAGGAGGGTGATGATGAGTGAGCCTCAAGGGAACAAAGACCTTCAGTATTATTTGTCTTTACCTTATCCGATTCTATTCACCCCCTCTGAAGAGGGGGGATTCGTGGTTTCTATCCCGTTATTAAAGGGATGCTTGTCTCAAGGTGATGATCTCCAAGATGCTTTTGCCATGATTCAAGAGGCGAAAGAATTATGGTTGGATGTGGCATTGGAGCATCATATGCCTATTCCAGAGCCGGAACCTGAACATGCGTGATGTGGGTTACTACATTGCGTTGCCTTATCCGATTGTCCTTATCCAAGACGATCAGGATGGAACATGGTTTGTCGAAATCCCATTGCTGCGAGGGTGTATGTCAGTAGGTGATGACCCCAATGATGCAATACGGATGATTCGTGATGCTCAAGAGGGATGGCTGACCGTGGCGATAGAGTCGGGGATGCTCATCCCTGAGCCAGAAGTTGAACGTGTGTAATGACGAGAGGGTGATTGCGTGACAACAATGAGACGGCGTGATGCGTCGGGCAGTGTCCCGACCTATACGTTTGACGATGTACAAGCGATGAGTTCGGCCAATGATGAACCGGCATGGCTGCGGGCGTTTCGTGAGAAAGCATGGGCGGTCTATGAAAGCCTGCCGATGCCGAGCGCGAAGGATGAAGATTGGCGGCGGACGGACATCCGTGGCGTGCATTGGGAACAAGCCGGGAAACTGGTTCAGCCCAACGGCGCGACGCTAGAAACCGTCCCAGCGGCGGTCCGTCAACCGTTATTGGGTGACGGCGAGGGCGGCACATTGGTGTTCGTGGACGGCAAGGTCGTTCACCACGCCATCTCAGACGATCTGACGGCTAAAGGCGTGATTTTCACCGATCTATTGACGGCGGCTAAAACCCATCCGGCTTTGGTCGAGAAATATTTCATGACTCAATCGGTGCTGCCGACGGATGGCAAATTCGCGGCGTTGCACGGAGCGTTGTGGACGCACGGCGTATTTGTGTATGTGCCGCGTAACGTGGCGGCGGAACTGCCGCTGCACGCGGTCATGTATAGCACAAAGCCCGGCGCGACGCTCGGCCATGTTTTGGTGGTGCTTGACGAGAATGCTCAGGCGACGGTTCAGGTCGAATACGCCTCACCGGAAATCGAAGGTCAGGCGTTGTACATCGGCGCGACAGAGCTATTGGTTGGGCAAGCCGCGAATTTACGGTATGTCGGGCTGCAAAACTGGAGTCGTAATACCTACGAATTCGCGCATCAGCGCGGACGGGTCGGCGCAGACGGTCAACTCGATTGGGTTTTCGCAGTGATGGGTTGCCAATTGTTGAAGGACTTCATCAATCTTGAAGCCGACGGCAAGGGCGCGAATGGTCGGATGAGCGGGTTCTTTTTCGCTGACAAAGACCAAGTATTTGACCTCGACACCCAGCAAAATCATAACGCGCCGCTGACCGTGACCGATTTGTTGTTCAAGGGCGCGGCCAAAGATTCGGCTAAGACCATCTGGCAAGGCATGATTAAGTCGTTGCCTAAGATGCAGAAGATTGACGGCTACCAAGTCAACCGCAACCTCGTCTTGAGCGATGATGCACGGATGGACGGCATCCCCGGCCTCGAAATTGAAGCGGATGATGTGAAATGCTCCCATGCCGCGACCTTTGGGACGATTGAGGCGCAGCCGGTGCATTATCTGATGAGCCGTGGCGTCCCGCGCCCAGTGGCCGAGAAGATGGTCATTGAGGGCTTTTTTGACGAACTGCTTCAGCGCATCCCGTTTGAGGCGGTGCGCGAACGGTTACAGTCTGAAATCGAAGCCAAAATCGTTGGCGCGTCGTGAGCGTTATGCCTGAGTTTGTGACGGTTGCACAGGCGGATGAATTTCAACCCGGTCAGCGAATCGTGGTTGAGATCAGCAAAAAATGGGTGGCGGTCTTTAATGTGGGCGGCGACTATCACGCCATACAGGACATCTGCTCACACGACGGCGGCGATTT
>Ga0105044_10007344_pt1 | contig 15164 bp, 10 predicted proteins | sample MAT01_FD_78092 | JGI IMG/M metagenome (GOLD analysis project Ga0105044, IMG submission 78092) | Freshwater microbial communities from Lake Fryxell liftoff mats and glacier meltwater in Antarctica - MAT-01 | ecosystem: Environmental > Aquatic > Freshwater > Ice > Liftoff microbial mat | place... | reverse complement strand
GGGCGATAATTCTAAATATTTCGCGACGTACTAATCCTAACGAGTCGTATTGCTGAAAAATCGCCGTCATCGAGTCGATGGAAATGCGCTTGGCTTTATATTTGATGATCGCATACTGAATCCGTTCGATTAAGGCTGATAAGTCAAAATCGCCAACGACTTCTTGACCTTCAGGATCGGGTGAGGCATCAAGGATAAATAGTCGTCCTTGATCGATAAGTTCTTGGAGATCCCAATTAAAACTATGGGCGTTTTTGATAATGTCTGAAGGAGACTCCTCAAATGTGACAAAAACACCATGCTCATCTAAACCCGTGATGCCATTGTAAAGAAACTGCATCGCCAGTAGAGTTTTCCCCGTCCCAGACGTACCGCTTACAAGAGTAGATCGCCCCTTTGGTAGTCCCCCATGAGTAATGTCATCTAGCCCTTCAATCATTGTGCGTAGCTTCTGTACGCCTAGTTCTTGTCTTTTTTTGTCGTTGATGTCGCTTTTGCTTTCGTAGTTATTATCTAAAGTGGAGCTACTCATTACCAATTAATTCCTCGTAAAGTAAATCTAATCCAATTAACACTTTTTCGCGATCAGAGAGATCACCAATAATTTTCCTAACAGGCGGCGGTAGAACCTTAGCCAAGGTCGGAGTTGCAAGTATTTTGTCCTCTTCAGCAAGTTGAGGATTTTTGAGTACGTCAATTACTTTTAAGGTATAAACTCCCTGAAACTCTTTTTCAAGAATGTCATTGAGCATTTTTAGCGCTCTTACTGAGTTTGGCGTGTTACCCGCAACATATAACTTGAGGACGTAAGTTTTACGAATCATTTCACTAAATTTGGTGGCTTCGGCTGTTTACAACTTAATCTTTTAAACTTGTTTAAGTAGATACTCCCTTCCCAGTGAAAGATTAGACGTTGCGGCGCAGTGCGCCGCAACGATAATTTCTTGGGTTTAATGTCTAGTCCTATGCTGGGAAGGGAGTAGGCATACTAAAAACTTAAAACCTAAAAAGCTGTGGCGCACGCTGTGCGTGCGCCACAGCTTTTTGGGTTTTGGTTTTTAGTAACGGGGATATCTCTAGGATCTAGGGATAGATCGCCTGTACAATTCGCACAGATGAGCAATCATGTCTATAAGCGTAATTCGATAGTCTAATAAAATTTCATCATTACGTCCCTCCAGTCTAAGCTGCTTGGCGAAATCGTCCATCAATTGCATATGAATTTCGAGGACTTGGGACACTGAAATATCTGCAAAAAAAGAGAGATTGACAAATTCATCGATTTTTTGGTTCAAGTCATCGTTTTTTTCTAAAAAATATTCAAGGATGATTGACCTATAGATATTTTTCAATCTTCCAATATATTCTTTTCTATCCTCGGCGGATAGATTACGGAGAAATAGTCGTGAGTCTCGCTTGTAATACACCCCCATGTACCCCAGTCTCTCATTAAGTTTTTCGGCTAGTCTTTGTTGCTGAACACTTAAAGATTCGGAAGCCGTATTATGTGGAATATTTACATAGACTTGATGCCTGACCTCAGGAGAGATTTTAATAAATGTAGCGATCGCCTGATCGATGATCGTGGGTAAGTCAGTGAGCTGCTCAAGATTGATGCTAATACTAGCTTGGTAAAAGTCTTTAGTATCGGTTTTAGACTCTCCTATTTCATGCTGAAATTCGCCATATTCCTGAAGCTTGTCGAGGACTAAGATGGTTGGCACAAAAATATTTTGTGTACCTAAGCGATCAACAACAATTTCGGTATTTTTAAATAGGATTAAGCAGTCTTGGGCATCATCGTTTGCAGTTAATAAAGTTATTAGTGATTCTAGATTGTCAATAACGCTAACCGTGTAGCGATCTTCTGGCAAACAAGCAGCCAGAGTGGGTTGCATTTGGTTGAATTGATCTTCTGCTACTAAGCAGCATACTTGTAGGTTAGTCAAAACAGGCACGGGCAATTGACGAGTTGGAATAGTTTGGAATTGATCTTAAGCTTTATTTTCGCACTTAAATAGCGAAATCATGTGAGATTGGAAGTGTACTGTATCTGGAAGTTTATCGATTGGTGGCTACAAAAAGCATATACTATATCGCGTCTAAGATGAGATCCCTAGTTCTTATGAAGGGTCGCAGGGCGAAGCCCCACTTCGGTTTTTTCTTTTTGTCCATGTCGAAAACTTTGGTTTTCGACATGGATGGGGTATAACAATAAATTTCAAGGGTTTCAGCGTATGGACTCCCTCATCCTAAATCAGTCTTTAGAAATATATGGACAGTCAATTGTGGCTACTTGCCAATTGTCTAGCCTCACTTCTGAAGCGTTAAGCCTCCTAAAAAAAGGGTGGTCTCATATTGTGGTACTTAATCAAGAACAGCAGCCACAGGGATTATTTAGTGCGCGATCGCTGTTAAATTGGCAGTCAAGCTCCGACGTTCATGTATTTACGGCTCCATCGGTCACTTTGGATGATGTTGATCTAGAGCCATTACCAGCGATCGCCATGACGATGACGGTGGCTGACTTGTTAGAAAGGATTTCCCAATATCGTCACTCTGCGGACAATTGGGCTTTAGTAGATGAACGAGGAAATTTCAAGGGGATTTTGGAAGTCTCAAGTTTATTGAGGTCACTGTTGCAGGTAGCGATCAATCAGAGTCCATCAGTATTAACTTTATTACTGCCTTTGATTGATCAGTTTCCTCTGCCTGTGATGCTCCGTGATGACGAGGGTAAGATCGTTGGTATGAATGCGGCTTGGCGCAATAGTCTACATACAAGTCTTACTGACAATCCTTTAAATATTGCTGAGCCTGCCACCGAGATTATTCCTAAAGATATGACTGAAGACGCAGCGCAATTGATCGCTCCCAAATTACCAATCACGCATCAGTTTTGTACTACGGATGAGTCTTTTACTTGGCAAGTGGTCAATGTGGCTTTGGATGGTAGCTTGCAAGGACTAGAGTTAGCGATCGCCTATGACATCACTGCCCAAAAAAGTCTGGCTCAGGAATTATCGGGGCTGAGTCGGGTCAAGGACGAGTTTTTAAACTGTATAAATCATGAACTTAAAACCCCGCTCACCTCGGTGATCGGTATTGCCAGTTTATTGAGCAACAGCACCTTTGGTGAATTGAACGATCGCCAAAGTCGATATGTCAAAATGATTCACCAAAGTGGTCGGCAGTTGGTATCGATAATTGACAATATCTTTGATCTTGCTAAAGCTGAGTCTGGTCAACTAGAACTTTATACCGAGACTGTCTCTGTCAAAGAGGCTTGTCAAAAGAGTATTCAGTTGGTAAAAAAATTAGTTCAACAGGACTCAACTATTTTCCGTAATTACACCTTTGAAGAAGGTTGGCAACTAAATATTCAGTTAGATATCGATCCGACCGTAAAAACTATCGTTGCTGATGAAACTAGACTGCAACAAATGCTGGTTAATCTGCTATCAAACGCTTTTAAGTTCAGCTTTTTCCCCTCAGAGATAGTTAATGATCTGCCACCAATTCCGCCTCAGATCGGGATTAAAGTGCGATGGTGGGAGGGGTGGTTAGCTCTGACGGTATGGGATCAGGGAATTGGCATTCCCGAAGAAAAGCAATGCCTAATATTTCAGAAGTTTCAACAGGTGGAAAATATGCTGACTCGCCGCTTTGAAGGTACTGGAGCTAGCCTATTGCTAACTCGCCATCTAGCGCGTTTGCATGGTGGAGACATTACCTTTGTGTCCCAAGTAGATGTGGGTAGTCAGTTTACAATTTTATTGCCGCCTGAGCCAAATAGCCCTTCAATGCCATTTAAGCAAGTTGACTTAAAGCAAGTTGATTCAAGTCGGCAAAATATTTCTCTTAGTCAAAGTCGATTAGTTTTGGTAGTGGAGACCTCAAGCGAGGCGGTGGAATTATTAAGAAATAATCTTACCGAGCTGGATTATCAGGTGGTAATTGCGCGATCGGGAACCGAAGCCCTAGAAAAAGCACGGCGCTTGCAGCCTTGCTTGATTTTGCTGAGTCCAGATGTGCCGATGCTATCGGGTTGGGATGTTTTGGCTTTGCTCAAGGGTGATTCGATTACGCAGCATATTAAGGTCGTAATGATGAAGCGTGCTGATGAACCGAAAATCCATGTCCATCAAGCTGATGGAATCTTGTTAAAGCCGATTACGACTGAGGAATTAAGCAAATTTTTGCTCCATCACACGTCTATACCAAAGTCTTTTAAGATTATTTACCTAAATCAAAATATTGCTGAACCCTACATACATTTACTGCAAGAGCTAGGGCATAGCTTAATTGAAGCTGATAGCTTACAACAAGGTGAAGTTTTAACTAACATCTGTCAACCAGATCTATTCTTGTTGGATGGAGATAGTCAACTTTTACTTGAACACCTTGAGCAGATTAATGAATTGAAAAGAATATCAGACTTGCCAATTTTGATCATCACGAAGTCAGTCATTGCCGAAATTAACTGGCTACAGAGTCGATTTAACAAATTAAGTTTGCATGATTGTGTGGGTCTAGATCTGATCACAAGCGATCGCGTCACTGTGTTGCTCACATTACATCAGTCAATCATGACCATAATTAGTCGCACCACACAGTTAAGTAGCTAGTTAAAACCCAAAAGGCTGTGGCTCACCACAGCCTTTTGGATTCTGGATTTTATTTCGCTGAGGTACTTACTCCCTTCCCAGTGAAAGATTAGCGGCGCGAAGCGCCGCACCGCTAATTTTTCACTGGGAAGGGAGTATTAAATTTAAAGATAATTTTTTTCATTATTTTCTCATTAGAAGATTTGAGCCATTTCGCCGAATATAATCCGCAATGAGTTAAGTTAAATTAAAGACTATGCTAAGTTTATGTATACTTATTTTTCATGTTTTACAACCATAAGTTCTATGCTGGATCGATATCCAAGAAACAGAAGAGCGTTGCGGCGCAACGCTCTTCTGTTTCTTGGATAAAGACTTAAGACCAACCCAGTAAGAATTTTTAAGTCACAAAATAGTAATGCCATTTTGTGATTTGGAATTAATAAGTGCAATTAGTTTAAGGAGTAGCAACATTATGGATCAACAGGCTGAGTCCTTAGACTATGTCAATAATAGTATTGGAGCTGAATCCATTCAAGTGGGGATTATGCACTTTTTAAGTGGAGTTTCAAAATCTAGAGAAACTCTGGTCAAAGAAGTGACTTTAATGGCGATCGCAGAAATTAATCAATCGGGCGGCATTCTTGGAAAGACCATAGAGCCGATTGTTTTAGATATTGCCGAGCCTAAAAGTAACATATCCGCTCAAACTAGACATTTACTGGTTGATTTAGGCATCAAACATCTATTTGGACTGAGCGCATCAACTTTACGCAAAAAAGTTATCCCAATTCTTGAAAAACACCAAGCTCAGCTTTGGTATCCCTATGCTTGTGAAGGCTTAGAGCTGTCTAAAAATGTCTTCTATATGGGGGCTTGTCCTAATCAAGTTGTCCAGCCTGCAATCAATTGGCTACTTCAACATAAGGGAAAGCGCTTATTTCTAATCGGCACAGATGGAACTTACTCCCGCACACTTAGTAAAATTATTCGAGCGCAAATCAAACAACAAAATGGCTTCTTGATCTTTGAAGAATATATCCCCGTTGACCAGTTCGACTACCAAGAATGTATCAGCAAAATCAAGCATATAGCTCCTGATGCAGTCATTAGTACATTAACGCCAGAACATAGCTCTAGTTTTTTGTGTGCGTATGCGGCGGCGGGACTGAGGGCTAATAATCAACCTGTTTTGTCTATGCGTCTAAGTGACGTGGAGCTTCAGCAGATTTCCCAGCAAATTTGTGACCATGAACAAGACGGGCTGGAAATGTCGTCTTTGAGTGGACATCTAGCTAGTGCTAACTATTTTCATTGTTTAGATAATCCTCAAAATCAAGATTTTTTGCGTAAAGCTAATATTTGGTTTGGTTATGACCCCGAATCCCAGTCTTTAGCGACTAATGCCGCGATGCAAACCGCTTATACGCAGATATTTTTTTGGAAGCAGGCTGTAGAAGCTGCTCAAAGTTTTGATGTTGTAGCCATACGCGAGGCAGCCTATAACCAGAGCTACGCGGCTCCTGCTGGGGAAATAATTTGCGATCGCAACCATTACATTTGGACAGCTTGTCACATCGCCGAGATTACCTCCATAGGAAAGTTAGAGATTATCCACACCATCGCTCCCATCCAGCCTTTGCCTTGGTTGGGAGCCGAAGAGTTAAATCTGAATAACTCAAATATTATGATTGAGATGCTTGCAGAAATCGCACAAGGTATTCAACAGAGTTGGCAATTAGAGAATGATACTCAAGAACTAGAATCTCAAATTGCTCAATTATTGGGGCGCGGTCAGGGCAAAGGTCGGAACCAATTAGCGCCAGAAATCACCCGTGCCGCGATGTCAAAGATGTTTAAGGCAAATCAACGACTGCTCAAGGCGCAAGCAGATCTACTTGGTGTTGAAGGAGCCTTGCGAGAAGCCAATGACCTCCTAGAACAGCGTATTGAACAGCGCACCGTACAGTTGCAAAAAACGATTAAGCGGTTGCAAAATGAAGCATCGGAGCGCCAACAGGCTGAATCGCAATTGCGAGAAAGCCAGCAGCGTTTTTCGGCGATCGCCGACAATGTGCCTGGAGTCGTTTATCGTGCGGTGCTTCACCCTGATGGAGCTGTGTCTATGCCTTACATCAGTCCTAGCACACAGGTGATCTTTGGCATTTCTGTAAATGATTTTAATGAGCATTTGGAATGGGTATTTGACATGGCGCATCCTGAAGATCGTGCCGAGCTAAATGAAATGGTCAGAATCTCTGCGGAAGAATTAACTTATTTTGAGCATGAATATCGAGTTTCCAGCTTGTTTGAGAAGGTTAAATGGGTGCGAATTATCTCACAACCCCATCGCAATCAAGAAGGTGACACGGTTTGGGATGGAGTAATCATCGATATCAGTCATCAAAAGGCAATAGAAGAATCTTTACGTGCTGAGCAAGAGAAGTCTGAAAATCTATTATTGAATATGCTGCCACAGGAGATCGTCCGACAGTTAAAGTCTAGCAGTAATACGATCGCCTCCAGAGCCGATAATGTCACGATCTTATTTGCTGATATTGTGGATTTTACGGCACTTGCGACTCGCGTTTCTCCCAACGAATTAGTGAATGTGCTTAATCAGATTTTCTCTTCCTTTGATTTACTAGCCGATCAACTTGGATTAGAGAAGATTAAAACCATTGGCGATGCCTATATGGTTGTCGGTGGTCTACCGACAGCAAGAGAAGATCATGCTGAAGCGATCGCGGAGATGGCGATCGCTATGCAGAGAGTGGTTACGCAGTTTAAGCGGGATGACAATGAATCATTTCGCTTACGAATCGGCATCAATACAGGCTCAGTTGTTGCTGGTGTGATTGGAATTCGTAAGTTTATCTATGACCTTTGGGGTGATGCCGTCAATATAGCCAGTCGCATGGAATCTCAGGGACTAGCGGGTGGTATTCAAGTTACCGAAACAACCTACGAGTTACTCAAAGAAAAATATTCTTTTTGGCATCGCGGTAAAGTATTTATCAAAGGTCGAGGAGAAATGGATACCTATATGCTGCTCGATAATATATCTTCTCTACAAATCCCCAACAAAGCAGAGTTGGAAGTAGTAACGACTAACAACATTGTTTTAAGAGCTTAAATTAAATCAAAAAAGCTACGGCGCACGCGCAGCGTGCGCCATAGCTTTTTTGATTTGAGCGCAAAGCGCTGTAAATAGCGATAGTTATACTCCATTCCCAGTGAAAAAATAGATATTAAAACCCAATAATTAGCGGTGCGGCGCGAAGCGCCGCACCGCTAATTATTGGCTGGGAAGGGAGTATATGGCAATTTACAGAGAAAATAGAACTAATAAAGTTTAGAACTGTTGAGCGAATTTTGGCAAATTCACTTCAAAGCGCTCCCAAGGTTTGGGTTCTACTATCTCGGTAGAGATGTTATTTGCCGCAAATAGCGATCGCAAAGAATCAATATTTCCTTCTGCCTTTAAGAACTTTAATAAAACCCCGCTGTAGTCCAAATCACCACCTGCGGCTGTGGGTAAAATCACCTTGGGCTGTAGCAATTTAGCAAGCTTTAGCGCCCCTTGCTGTCCCTTGATCACAGTTCCAATTACAGGCAGCTTTAAGTCAACAGTTGGTGTGATTACTACATCAATAGGAGCAAATTCTTTGAGTGAATCTGTATGATATCCATGAGGCTCGTAATATAGCGAAGTTCCCTCAATTAGATCTTTGAGAATATAGCCATTTTCAATAGTAGTAGGACCAGTGGGGGAACCAGTGACGGCTCTAATTTCCAATAAATTAGAGATATTGAATATTTCACCGTGGGCAAGAGCCGTAACTTCGGCATAGCCTAGCTCTGTAACGAGTTTGGCTGCACTGGGCGAACCGACTACAGGTATTTGGTGATCAAGTTGCTTGAGTGTAGGCGGGTGTGCATGATCTTCTAGCCCTTGCGATAGCAAAATCAAATCAATATTTTCTGGGATTTCTCTAGCAGTTCGACGCTCAGATTTAAAAAACCAAGCTGCATTGCCAAACATCAACGAATCTACAAGCCAAGGATCAAGAAGAATGCGCTTCCCAGCAATCTCAATTAGCCATGAATTACTATCTAGCCATGTCAAATGCATAAGTTTTTTACTTAGTCAGTAATTTTCTAATTTAACTAAATAATATTGTAACTAATATAAAATCCCAGACTTGATGGGCGGCTCAAAGCGCCGCCCATCAAGTCTGGGATTGTCCTAAATATATCTAGCTGTCGCAATTCTAGTTACAGCGCTTTGCGCCACTTTCAAAAGTTTATCTGTACCTCTTAAAGCCTCAATAGGCTGTAATCAAAACCCAAAAGAGGTTGGCGGCGCTTCGCGCCGCCAACCTCTTTTGGGTTTTGATTTGTCCTGACAAAAGTAGCAAAAACTATAAAAGCCAATAAAAAACCCGCAGGAGGCAATCTTGCGGGAAAATGTATGTAGATACGTCGCTAGTGACATAAGTATTGATTTTTTCCATGCTCTTGTCAGTGATATTGCTCACTTCTGTAGTGCGATCATTAAATAAAATTCCAGTGACTTCGATCACACTATTGATTTCGGGCCAGCCATACTTTTATGATTTGCCATGCCTTTGGCGCGGAAAACCACAAGAGTATGGCTGTGTACCAAGCGACACTTTTGTGGATGAGTCTTAAAAGTATAAGGATCTAGGGCTGTTCACGCCAATAATCCAATTAGAGGGACATGAATGTCATCATGGCAAAAATAGCAAGAAAAATGTCTAAAAAAAAGAATCATCTTTTTCGTTTCTTAGCGATCGCCATTGGAGCAGCAATATTTGCAGCACTCACACCAACAATCGTGCAAGCGATAGAACCGACGGCAAACATTACAACTTTAGAATCTCTGGATAAAACCACAGCTCAACTTAAATTATCAATAGATACAAGTTGGGTATTAATGACAGGTTTTTTAGTGTTTTTCATGCAATGTGGGTTTGCAATGCTGGAGGCTGGGCTAGTCAGACAGACGGGGGTTGTCAATACATTAACTGAAAACTTCATCGATGCGGCTGTGACACTCCTTGCTTGGTGGCTAACTGGTTTCGCGATCGCCTTTGGAACCACAGGCAACGGTTTTTGGGGAACTGATGGCTTTCTGCTGAACAATGCTTTTACGATTAGTGACGGCGTAATCAGTTACACAATGGGCGCAGGTGGAGCCGATATTCAACTCAATACCTTCACATTGTTTTTCTTTCAGTTTGCCTTTTCCGCAACCGCCAGTACCATTACCACAGGCGCGATGGCGGAACGGACAGATTTTAAAGGGGACTTAATCTATGCCTTTATTATGGGTGCAGTCATGTATCCCATTGTTGTGCATTGGGTCTGGAATAGCGGCGGCTGGCTAAATAAGCTGAGCTTCCATGATTTTGCGGGCAGTGCCGTCGTACACTCTGTTGGGGGCTGGACAGCTCTAATTGGTGCTTACTTATTGGGGCCCCGCCCTGATCGAGAGTGGGGGCAAATGCCCCCTGCCCATAATCTCGCTTATGCCACCATCGGCACGATGATTCTTTGGTTCGGATGGTATGGATTCAATGCAGGATCTGCTCTATCTTTGCAAAATACAGGCTTAGTTGGATTGGTGGTTGTCAATACATCCTTGGCAGCAGCGACTGGGGCTTTAGCAGCGATACTTTATATCTATTTTCGCTTTAAGCAGTGGCACTTATTTGGTGCGCTGAATGGCTCCTTGGCGGGGCTAGTAGCAGTCACAGCTGGCTGTGCCTACGTCATGCCTTGGGCGGCGGCTCTAATTGGCTTGGTAGCAGGAGTGTTGGTACTTGTGGTTGCAGATATCATCGAGTGGTTTGAAATTGATGACCCCGTGGGAGCGTTTGCGGTTCATGGTTCTTGCGGCATGATGGGAACGATTGCGGTGGGTTTCTTCGCTCACCCATCCCTATCAATCAATCAGAAAGCAGGCTTGTTTTTAGGTGGTGGCTTTGACCTATTGGGCGTTCAACTTGGGGGGGTAGCCGCTATCTCCATTTTTACTGTGGTATTTTCATTTTTAATGTTTGGGTCGCTCAAAGCGCTGGGAATGTTGCGAGTTAACGAAGAAGCTGATCACATCGGCATTGATGTATATGAGCATGGAGCTTCGGCATGGCCTGACGTTTACCCCATCGACAATATGCAATTTGATGAGGATGACTCGGATGATGCAGAAGATTGAAGTTCAGAAATTAAGTAAGTAGTTACAGAGCTTTGAGCTGTTATAAAACCTAGAGAATTTTTTGAAAGTGCCGCGAAGCGGCACTTTCAAAAAATTTTTGTACCCTTTAAAGTTTCAATAGGATGTAAGGGTTTTTGAGTTAAAAAAATAGCGTTGCCATTTTTTTAACTTAGTTCTACTTGGTTTTACAATCAAGGTTAGGGGCTAATTTTTTAGTTTTGATGTTTTCTGACCTGATTTTGCTAGTATTATTCGAGTAACTTGTTTGGTTAAAACAGCTTTTAAAGTTTAGTTTTGTCAATCAATGCAGGTAACTATCAAGATATTGGCGACATCCATGACTTCTGATTTAGGTTGGCAACCAGAAATATCTGAAGATTTATCACCGTTAGATCATCAGCTAGCAATTAGGCAATTGAACTACTACAAACAATTGCTTGATGATCTAATTGATTTATCAATATCTTCTTCCCCTAATCGTGATTTAAGAGAATTTTTGGAGTTAGCTTTAGCCCTAACCCGCAAAATGACTACGAGTGACGCAGGTAGTATTTATTTAATTGATCGCTCTACCCCAGTGCATACAGTTTGCTTTGAAGTCTCTCAAAACGATTCGCAACCCGATCGCTCTCTAGTAAATTTTGCAGTACCACTCAATGAAGATAGCATCGTGGGTTATGTTGCCCTAACAGGCGAAACTTTAAACCTATCGGACGCTCATGATTTACCTGAAAATTCGCGGTTTCGCCACCATAAGACTTTTGATCGCGATATTGAATATCGCACCAGATCAGTTTTAGCCGTACCTTTGCTAGATTCCCAAGCAAATACTATTGGCGTATTTCAGTTAATAAATCGTAAGGTTCAAGATATTTCAATCACCTTAGAAAATGTGCTAGAAGTAACCCTTGCCTATTCATCCCTAGACAAAAGGCTACTGCAAGCAGTCTCTGCTCAAATTTCTCTCTACATTGAGCGATCGCAACTTTTAGGTCAAGCTCTAACATAGGTAGCTGTTGAGAATAAGCACGAGCTAAACTGAGTATTTATACTTAATCTACTTAATGCCTATTCTCAAGCAATTATCAGGAATCCACGTCTTTTCCTATAAGATTGAACATAGGATAAATTATTAAATATTTATACGGAGATTATTTTTTTATGCTCACTTTAAAAATAGTGGTTTATATCACTGTCATATTTTTCATCAGCTTGTTTGTATTTGGTTTCCTTAATAGCGATCCATCTCGTAACCCTGGTAATAGGGATCTCGAATAGTGTCTAATACCCCCCTAGTTAGCCCAGCTAAGACGAATCCACCTAAAGATAATGATTGGCGGTTGTTACTGAGTCTATTGCCATACGCAAAGCAAAACTCTAAGCAGCTATTTTTATCATTGCTTTTGTTAATTCCCCTTTCGATAGCCAGTGCAGTACAACCAATTTTGGTACAGCAGGGTATCGATGGACCAATTAAAAATGGCGACTTATTAGGTTTGCGATGGATCTGCTTAGTCATACTGCTAACAATTGCAGTGCGTCTTGCATTTCAGGCTTGGCAGGGCTACTTGGTGCAAGAGGTCGGACAAAAAATTACTGCTGATATCCGACAAAATCTATTTCAACACGTCACATCTCTCTCGACTAGCTTCTTTGATCGAACTCCTGTTGGTAAGCTAATCACGCGCTTAACTAGTGATGTTGAGGCTTTAGGCGATGTATTTGCCACGGGTGCTGTTGGTGTTTTGAGTGACCTTGCCACGATCGCCACCATTGCCGTATTTATGTTTTGGTTGCGTTGGAATCTCGCTCTGCTTCTACTGGCGATGGTAATTCCCGTTACAGCTTTAATTGTTTTTTTTCAGTACGAATATCGCAAAGCTAACTTCAAGGCTCGCGATCGCCTCTCAGAACTTAATTCGATTCTGCAAGAAAATATTATTGGCGCAAATATAGTTCAACTATTTCGCCGTGAAAAATTTAACTCGGCACAGCATCTCAAGGTCAACCAACAATATATCGATGAGGTGAACCGCACGATTTTCCATGAATCCGCAGTATCAGCAACCCTTGAATGGATTGCTCTGGTGGCGATCGCAGGCGTGCTGTGGCTAGGTGGTGGGCAAATTGTGCAGAATAATCTCACTTTTGGCGAGTTATCCGCATTTATACTTTATTCACAACGCCTTTTTGATCCAATTCGTCAGCTTGCCGAGAAGTTCACAACGATTCAAGCAGGGTTTACGGCGGTTGAAAGAATTAACGCAATTTTGCAAGAACCAATTGAAATTGGTGATCCAGAATTCCCTAAGACTTTACCCCTTGATGGCAGTGGCGAAATTTGCTTTGACCATGTCTGGTTTGGGTATAAGGCTGATGAGTATGTCCTCAAAGATGTCAACTTTACGCTTAAGGCTGGAGAAAAAATTGCGCTTGTGGGACCCACGGGTGCGGGAAAAAGCTCAGTTATTCGACTACTATCCCGTCTATACGAGCCAAGCAAAGGTCGAATTTTAATCGACGGCGTTGACATTCGCGATATCACTCAATCGGATCTGCGGCGCTGTGTTGGCGTAATTTTACAAGATGCATTTCTCTTTTCGGGCGATATCAAAGACAACATTACTCTTGGTGAAGACTATGCGATCGAGCAAGTGGTCGAAGCTGCGGAACTAATGAATGTTGATCGCTTTATCCAAGAGCTTCCTGAAGCATACGCCACTCAGGTACGTGAACGAGGGACAAACTTATCAGGTGGACAAAAGCAGTTACTTGCCTTTGCCAGAGCCGCAATTCGTGATCCGCGCATCTTAATTTTAGATGAAGCAACGGCAAGCCTTGATGTAAATACTGAATTTTTGATTCAGCAAGCTTTAGATCGCCTCTTAGTTGATCGCACTACGATTATCATTGCCCACCGTCTATCGACAATTCGTAATGTTGATCGAATTTTGGTACTCAAGCAGGGTGAAGTAGTTGAGGTGGGAAGTCATGAGCAGCTAATCGCGAGACAAGGACTGTATGCCAGCCTTTACGAATTAGAAATGATGGAGACTAAATAACCACAATAAAAAATTTAAAAGGGTTGCTTGGCAACCCTTTTAAATTTTTTGTTGGTTTTAATTTGAGCGCAAAGCGCTGTAAGTGAAAGTAAATAGTCTCTGCGCCACCATTGACTTAAGCTCGGCAAAAAAACCTTAAAACCCAAAGAGCTGTGGCGCACGCGCAGCGTGCGCCACAGCTCTTTGAGTTTTGGGTTTTTATTTCGCTGAGCTACTTATTTGACAGTTATAGCGGTAATTTTTTGTGAGTAATATCTCGTAAAGTTACAGCAAATCCATCCCCTAACCTAACCGCATTTACTTGATACCAAACTGCCCGTCCTGAATCTTGATAAACCTCTTCTTCAAGATCCTCACCCTCTTCGACAACATTCACGAACTTGGCAAACAAATCAGGTTGAACGCGACTTAAAAACCGCCTAAGTACTAGCTGCCCGATTAGATCTTCACGATTTCGCGAGAATATTCTCGCAATCACAGGATTGACTACGAGACAGCGAAAATCAGTGATTTCTCCCGTGGTAGGTTCTCTAACTGATTGCACAGCAGCAATGCCATCAGAGACACTATTTAAAACACTAGTAACCAATGCTCTGGACTGATAGAGCATTTCTTCGGTTTCCTTACGTCTAGCAATTTCATCTTGTAGCGATCGCTTTTGCCGTTGAATTGTCAACTGATTTTCTAAGCGAACCACCACTTCTTCACTATGAAATGGCTTATTAATATAGTCAACCCCTCCCGACCAGAATGCTTTTACCTTATCAAAAACATCGTCTAAGGCACTAATAAAAATGATCGGAATATCGCGCAATTCTTCGTCAGCTTTAAAAGCTTGACAAACTTGATATCCATCCATTTCTGGCATCCTAATATCTAAAAGAACGATATCGGGTCGCTTGACCTTAGATGTTTTAAGAGCCATCCGTCCACTGGTTACGCTGCGAACGCTATAACCAAGGGTGAGCAATAAATCGCTTAGTAACTGTAAATTTTCAGGGAGATCATCGACTAACAAGATATTAGCTGTCAGTTCAAGCGAAGGATTATAGATCATCGAAAAATATGAAGAGGCTGGGCAAGTATTATATGGTGATTTTTAGAACTATGAATTACTGAAATTATGACCATACATTAGTCAAGAGGGAGTTATGCCGAAACCGAGAAGTCCGTTTAAGTTGCTTGTTCCTAGCCGAGATTAGGCAGGCAAAGATTGTTGGCTTCGGTGAGCGGCGATCGCTGTCGCAGACG
>Ga0105044_10007342_pt1 | contig 15165 bp, 9 predicted proteins | sample MAT01_FD_78092 | JGI IMG/M metagenome (GOLD analysis project Ga0105044, IMG submission 78092) | Freshwater microbial communities from Lake Fryxell liftoff mats and glacier meltwater in Antarctica - MAT-01 | ecosystem: Environmental > Aquatic > Freshwater > Ice > Liftoff microbial mat | place... | reverse complement strand
TACGCGAACGGAGTTTGCCTACGAAAAACTGTCTGGAATTGGAAACCAACAAAAACACGATGTTGAATCATACAACAAAAGTAAGCTAATCGTAATCCATGGCTACGACCGACACAATCATCCGTTGCGGTGGTTGGGTTCGCAGTAGACCGTAACCTACCCATGGCACCGTTTTCTTGGCTGCCGCCCCACTGAGTTAATGTCGTGAAGGTCCCGCGAATAGCGGATCTTGGTTCCGGATGACTCCTAAGCTAAGAAGTGATCGATAAATAAGTGTCTTATTTCTGTGGTAGGGCACGATTCTAGCGCTTCTCGCCTCTTTGTATCACACATCTTTTTCCAGACCCCTACGAGCTCGGAGGCCGTCTGGCTTTCTTGGCTTGAGTGGGATGGGACCAGCTGTCCCGTCCTGCAGTCCGATTCCGCTCGGGACAATGGTCCCAAGCTACAAGCTGGCATAGGGCCGCCAACGGGGCGAGGCTATTCGTCGTCGTCCCGCCATTGATTGTCCGTTTCGTCATCGGAACCCTCTGGTATAACGAAGGCTTGCCCATCCTCGGAGGCTTTCTTCTTTTTGCTTTTGGCCTTAGGAGCCTTGGGAGTTTCTTCCCAGCTATCGTCTCGCCGGATTTTGTTCGATCGCCCTTTGCCTTTGCTCTTGCCGGCGACGGGTTCGTCGGAATCGTCGCTGCCTGCCCTCATGGTTTCCCATTGGGCCAAGGTGATTGCCACTTCGCGTGCTTGGGATCCATTGTACTGCCCGACGATCCCATCCTCAGACATGAAGTCAATGAGTCGTGCAGCGCGACCGTACCCGATTCCGAGCGCTCGCTGCAACAACGAGCAACTGCCTCGCCCTTCGCGAACCACGATATCGACCGCCGCTTCATAGAGATCGTCGCGCTTTTTGAACGAACCCGGTTTGACGGCTTCGTCGTCGTCGCTGGTAACCTTTAATTGAACCAGCTCCTGGACGAAATTCTGCTCCCCTAAACTGCAGTGATCCACGACGGAATTGATCTCGTCGTCACTCAGGTATGTACCTTGGCCGCGCACCAGCGCGCTCGTACCAGGCCACAGGAATAGCATGTCACCGTTGCCCAGCAATTTATCGGCTCCCATGGCATCGAGAACTACGCGTGAGTCGGTCTTGCTCGCAACTTGGAAACTGATCCGCGCGGGCAGATTGCTTTTGATTAGACCGGTGATAACGTCGACCGTCGGTTTCTGTGTTGCTAGTATCAGGTGGATACCAACCGCTCGGCTCTTCTGGGCCAGTCGAATAATGTGAGCCTCTACTTCTTTGCCAGACGTCATCATTAGGTCCGCCATTTCGTCGACCACGATCACGATAAAAGGGAGGTGATCCGGAATCAACTCGGCTTCTTCGTCGTTCTCCGGCTTGAGCCGATCGAGTAACTCTTCGCGTCCAAGTTGGTTGTAGTTGGTCAAGTGCCTGACGCCAGCGCGGGCTAGCAGGGCATAGCGTTCCTCCATTTTATCGACGGCCCAAGCCAGGATCGCTTCCGCTTTACGCATGTCGATGACGACTGGGTGCATAAGGTGTGGCAGCCTCGCATAGCAGCTGAGTTCAACCATCTTTGGGTCGATCATCAGCATCCGCACCTCATCGGGTCGGCGCGTCATCAAGATGGAAGAGATAATCGAGTTCAAACAAACGCTTTTACCGGTACCGGTACGACCAGCGATGAGCAAGTGTGGAAGACTGGCCAAGTCCACGGTCAATGCCTTACCAGAAACATCCTTGCCGAGAAACAATGGGATCTTCTGCTTGCGGATTTGTGCTCCGCTCTCTTCGATCACTTCTCGCATCCGAACGATTTGACGTTGTTCGTTGGGCACTTCGATACCGACGCTATTCTTGCCAGGTATCGGAGCAACGATTCGAACGCTGGGAACACGCAACGCGATGGCCAAATCGTCAGCTAGTCCGGCGATCTTGCTCAGGCGAAGTCCCGCTTCAAGCTCGATCTCATATTGGGCGATGACGGGCCCTGTCTCGATTTCTACCACCTTGATGTTGAATCCGAAGTTAGCGAACGTTTGTTCGAGAACCTTTGCCTTCCGCTTCACCTCCTCGGTTTGTTCGTCGTAGGAAATCTCATCCGACTCGGTCAATAGATCGAGACCGGGTAGTACGTACTCTTCACTCCCTTCGGGTAGTTTGGTGTCGTCGAGATGAGCCAGCGAGTCTTCAGGCGGTGGCTCTGGATTTGCCTCCTTTTGTTCTTGTTTGGATTTGCGAGTTTGGACACGAGGCCCTCTATCCTCTTCCATGTTAGGTGCGTCGGTGCGTACGGATGAGGTTCGCGAACCATTTCTCTTTTTGGGTTTCTCAACAGTGATCTCCTCGATCTCTTCGTCCTGGGCGCTATGGATATCGTCGTCGTCCTCTTCGCCATCGGCGCCATCGTCGTATCGATCGCTGGATTCCTCGTCGTAGTCCGCTTCGTATTCTTCCTCATCATCGTACTCGTCGTCGAGCGTCTGCTTGCGAGCGCTAACGATGGCTTTGGCTGTGTTGTTGGCAGCAGCGTTCGCAACAAAGTTGGAATCGAGAAGTTCATCGACCGCTTCGGCGGGTTCTTTCTTGGTTCCGAAGAGTGCGCCGGCGATACTGGCCAGGGTAGAATTGGGTTTGTGCTTGGGGAAGGTCAGGTCGGTGCGACCGACGGCCCTGGATTGAGACGCGAGGTCTTCGGCGGTTAAGCTGGTTTCGGCGCGTCGCCCTATCCGGATAGCAGGTCCACCTCCATTCTCGTGTGGCAACTGGTTCTCAGACATCGCAGATCCAGCCAGCGGTGCCGCATGGATCACAGACGATGGATAGGCCGCAGAGGATCCGTTGGTAGAAGCCGTGATGGACGCGGGATTCTGCCGCAAGGTTACGCTTTTTGGCAGATCGGAACGGCTAGGCGAAAACGTTCCATTGATAAGCTCCTTATGTCTAAGGAACGACCAGTTCGGAATTCGGAAATAGCGTAGGGCGATCCATCCTCCGGTCGCTGCAAAACCGAAATAGCGAACCAGCGCATACTCCGTGCTCAACAATAGCCCTCCAACAAATAAGCTCAGTACCATGATGGCCGAGCCGAATTGAGCCAGATGGGAGTCCAACCAAGTATTGCACAGTGCTCCCAGATACCCGCCAGCACCGATCGGAACGGAAATGGGGAGCCGTAGGCCGAAACGTGTCGGCATGCAACTGACAGCGACCAAAATCAATGTCCATCCGACACTTCTGCCGAGCGGCGATGCCCAAGGCTGTTGTCGAAGCATCACGACCCCCGAGAGGCAGATCAAGGACGCAATCAAATAGGAACCGATGCCCGTTGACTGCAGCAAGATATCGCTAACCAAAGCTCCGAAGTAGCCGCACGCGTTTTGGATCGTATCGTTGAGCGGATAGGCCGCGCCGACTGGCCCGTAAAAGGACAGTGCCGAGTTCGAGAAGTCGCCGAGATTGTCCGCAGCGTCGTGAGTAAGCAACGACAGCCACAGCAAGGCCGCGACAGCAAACATAACCACAGCTGCAACGTCCCATCGGACCGACCGTTGATTTTCCATCACTCGCTACCTCCCGAGGCTCGAACTACAATGCTCCACCTCTTGTCTTCGGCAAAAACTGAGTAAAACCGCTGGGAAGAGTTCGAGTGCATTACACAGACAACACAATCCGCAAACTCCACGCAGTTTTTCTATGTTCGGTATCTTGAATATCCGCAAGCCGGTTGGGCCTACGAGTCGAGACTGTGTGAATGCTATCCAAAAACTCGTCCGTCCTGTCAAAGTGGGGCACGCAGGCACGCTGGATCCATTGGCTAGTGGAGTATTGCTACTGCTGGTCGGACAAGCGGTTCGTTTGACCGACGCTGTTCATACCTTGCACAAGCAGTATGTTGGGCGTTTTCAACTGGGACTGACCAGCGAGTCGAGCGATACCGAAGAGGACTGCCAAGTTGTCCCGGATGCCCCGATTCTGAATCGACTTCAGTTGGAAACACGCTTGCCCCAGTTTATCGGCAATATCGAACAGGTACCGCCCAAGTATTCCGCGGTGAGGATCGACGGCCAGCGTGCGCACGAGAGAGTTCGCAGCGGTCAAACGTTCGCTATGCCGAGCCGTCGGGTCCAGGTTGATGCTTTGGAATTGGTTTCCTTTGACTATCCATTCTTCGAGCTGAGCATGACGTGTGGAACGGGGACCTACGTTCGATCTATAGGGCGAGATTTGGCGTTGAGTCTCGGTTCGGATGCGGTCATGACGCACTTGGTGCGAACATCGATCGGCCCGTTTCGTGTGGCAGATAGTTGCGAGTTAGAGAGCATTTCCAGCCAAGAGGACGTTGCCCAGCGGCTCGCGCCTGCACGCGATGGTGTGCGCCATTGGCCTCAGGTATTCCCGTCGGATGAGACGCTGGTGCATCTGGAACAAGGAAAAAGGGTCGATGCATCAATGCTGCCCGGCGAGCAGCCCCTTTCCGAAAGTTATGCAGCTGCGATCGATTCGGATGGCCGGTTAAGAGCATTGGTAATAAGAAAAGAAGCAAACCAATGGCGGGCGGGCAAGTGCTTTTTGCGATAGTCCGTATCCGACGGAAGCTCGGACGCCCGGGATGCAAACGAAAAAAGGCTCGGGATGCAACGAAAAAAGGCTCGGGATGCAAACGAAAAAGGCTCGGGGTTTCCCGAGCCTTACACGGCTTCAAAACATGAGCACTTGAAGGGTAACTACTCACGAGGGCGAATGGCGCCCGTCAACCCACTGTAATCGACTCGGTCATCGTTGTGCCATAATGGCTGTCCGAGCTCAACCCGCTTCCTCAAGACTTCTATCTTTTCTTGGGAGCCAGCAGGAGCATCTGTTGGTAGAAACTTCATATCCACAACGGGATCGAAGTCCTCATCGTGACCATATTTCAAAATCGCTTCAAATACGTTCTTACAAAGATTGCTCATTAACTCAAGGCCCTCCGAATGTGTCTTTTATAATGCAAGCGACGCCACACACGCCTGCCCAATTCATTTCGGGAATAATTACGCTGCGACTAGAACCCCCGAGGATGCTGGTAGAGAACTCCGAAGCGGCCGTTATCCGGACCGTCGTCTCTCCTCTACACAATCGTCACCGCTACCCGCGTTATCCGAACACGCGACTCGCTGGCGTCTCACCCGCGAAAATTCTCCAAAAATTCCCATTGCCCTGTGATTATTGGCAATGGATGATCAAAGTCAAGAAAATTTAGCCAAGATCGTAGCCCCCTCCCCTTGCATGAAGTCGCAAAAGTCGCAACACAGAAGAACTCCGTGCTGTACCGTCGTCGACTCCCACGTCAAACCTGAGCCCAGCTTATGCAATCCAAACAGTTGCCTAGAACCAGTGTGGCGCAGTAAAGTCGCGCAATGCGAGACGATCCTCCACAAACCCTTACGTCGCCACCATTGGGGTTAGTTATTCCATGGTGGCTAACCGCAAACATCAATCGACATCACTCTCTCTATCCACTCCCGATCGGCAATCCCAACACCATGATCCCCTGCGACAAAATTTCCTTCTGGACCTTTGGTCTTTTGCTTCTGATCCTATTGGATTCCGGGTACTGCCACGCGCAGGAGCCTCCCATCAGCCTGCCGTTCTCTGAGTTACCCATGTTGGAAACGCCCGTTTCTCGCGTGACTCCGGCTGGCTATCGAATTGATCTTGCGGGCATGCGTCCCCAGGTCTTGGTCCTTTCGCCGGATGGCAAGTCCCTGTTTACCTCCGGCAAAACGAACAAATTGGTGGTGATCGACGTAATCACGCGAGAAGTGACGCAAACGGTCGACTTCCCCTCGAAAGACCAGACCGAACCAGGACTCGTCTCGCCGAATATCCTTAAGCCCGACCCGTCGGCCTTGGTTAGCTTCACCGGCCTAGTTTGCTCATCGGATGGAAAACGGCTCTATCTCAGTGGCGTTGGCGGCGCCATCAAAGTTTTTTCCATTGCCGCGGATGGGACTGTCACCCCCTCCCATTCCATCCCTCTGGAAGATGCCAAGGCACCTCGCCGTGCGCAGGAGATCCCTAGCGGATTGGCGATAGACGAGTCCCGAGGCAAACTGTTGGTCTGCGGCAATCTATCCAATACACTTCTCGAACTGAACCTCGCGGATGGAAAGCTAGTCCGAAAGATTCCCGTTGGTGTCGCTCCATACGATGTTGTACTCCATGGAAACAAAGCCTACGTAAGCAATTGGGGAGGTCGCATCCCAGAGGCCGATAGCTTGACCGGTCCAGCCGGGCGAGGCACCACCGTTCGCGTCGATCCAGTAAGGCACATCGCGAATGAAGGAACCATTTCCATCGTGGATTTGAATAGCGGCCTAGTTGAGTCCCGCTTCGTAGGGCTCAGTCCAAGCGATTTGGCTTTATCTCCCGACGGTAAATTCGTTGTGTGCGCCAATGCAAACAGCGATAGTGTCTCCATCCTTTCGACGCAGGCCGGCCAAGTTATCGAAACCGTGAGCGTTCATGCCAAACCGTCTGAGCTCTTTGGCGCTTCTCCGAATGCCCTGGCGTTCGATGCGGATGGGAAAACGCTCTATGTGGCCAATGGATCTCAAAACGCAATCGCCGTAATCGGCTTCGATCCCGAAGACAGGGGAGACACCAAGCTCAAGGGATTGATTCCGGTTGGCTGGTTTCCTGGAGCTGTTGCTTATGATTCAGTACGAAAGCAGATCTACGTTGCCAATCTAAAGGGTCTTCCGATCAAGCCATCCCAAAAAGGGGAAGGCAAAGGCTTTAACTCGCACCAGCACTATGGCTCGGTGAGTATCGTGCCTGACCCTACTGCAGAGCAGTTGGCTATCCTTTCCGAGCAAACAGCCAAGAATATGCGCAGCAGTGCAATTCGCGACGCGGCTTTGCCACCGCGAGCAGACCAACCCGCTCGGGCCATTCCAGAGCGGATTGGCGAGCCGAGTCTCATTGAGCATGTCGTGTACGTGATCAAAGAGAATCGGACCTATGATCAGGTGCTAGGCGACATTGAACGAGGCAATGGGAATAAAGAGTTGTGCATTTTTGGTCGCAGCATTACCCCCAATCTCCATCGCCTGGCGGAGCAGTATGTGCTTTTGGACAACACCTATTGCTGCGGTATTCTCAGTGCAGATGGTCATCAGTGGAGCACCTCGGCCCTGTCGACAGCATATCTAGAAAAGAGCTTTGCGGGATTTCCGCGAAGCTATCCGGACGGAATGGGCGAGGATGAGTCCGACGCCTTAGCCTACTCGCCTGCGGGATTCCTATGGGACAACGCCGTGCTTCACAAGAAAACCATCCGGAACTACGGTGAGTTCATGATGCCAAAATTACGTTTTCGCGACCCAGCAACAAAAGGGAAACCTGACTACATGTCCTGCTTTCGCACTTGGAAGGGAGCGGACGAAGTGCTCTTTGCAAGCGAGCCTGCGATCGAAAGCATACGATCCTATTCACCTGCGGGATACGTCGGCTGGTCCATGGAAGTACCCGACCAGGTGCGCGCCGACTTTGTCTTGAAAGAGTTAGCGGAGTTTGAGCAACAGGGGAGCTACCCAGCGTTGACATTGATCTGTTTGCCTAACGATCATACCAGTGGAACCTCGGCCAAGTTACCGACTCCGGCCTCAAGCATGGCCGATAACGATTTGGCTATGGGACGTATCGTCGAAGGCTTGAGCAAATCACGGTTTTGGCCCAAGATGGCAATCTTTGCAATCGAAGATGATCCGCAAGCTGGCTGGGATCACGTCAGTGGCTATCGCACGACTGCTTATTGCATAAGTCCATACGCCAAACGCGAACAAACCGTGAGCACCCGTTACAATACGACCAGCATCATTCGGACCATCGAACAGATAATCGGACTGCCACCTATGAATCAGTTCGACGCTGGCGCGACTCCTATGTTCGATTGCTTTCAGTCAACTCCCAGTTTTGCTCCGTACACTTCGGTCCCGACGAATGTGCCACTCGACGAATTGAACTTGCCACCTGCCGCTATTGCCGATCCGGTTCGTCGCAAGTTTGCAGAAACGTCGTTAACCATCAACTTCACCGAGATCGATAAAGCCCCGGAAGACGTACTGAATCGCATTCTGTGGAATGCGATGCGAGCCAACACGCCGTATCCAGATTGGGCCATCACCCCAGGCGTGGAAGAGGACGAAGTGGACGACGATGAGCTAGTGGGCAAGCGTTAGCATGACAAACTATTGGGGCGTTCCCGAACTCGGGCCACCGCATTCGGTGATTCGCATTTCACCGGATATTAACGTGCCTGTCACGCGGCGCGTCAAGCGATTGATCGACACTGCCCCCTTTCGACGACTGTCCCGCATCAGTCAACTGGGCCTGGTCTCGTTTGTGTATCCGGGTGCAACACACACCCGCATGGAGCATTCGTTGGGTGTGTATCGAAACGCCATCGATTTTCTACAACGGCTAGGAGGCGAAGATCAGCTTGGAAATGTTTTAACCGAGTACGATGCCAAGCTATTCCTGGTCGCCGCGCTGCTGCATGACATCGGACACTGGCCGTTTTGCCATGCGGTGGAGGATATGCTACTCCCGACCATCCCTCGTCATGAATCGCTGGCACGCCGGCTGATCGTCGGTGGGGAAATGGCCGAAGCCATCGAACAGGATTGGTCGTTGTCTCCCAACGACGTCGCGAATCTACTAGCTCCGAATACTCCGATGGCTGCGCAGGACACTACGTCTTCAAGTAGAACCGTGAGGCCGATCGCTTCCATCCTTCTGCAGTCGATGTTAAGCGGCCCTATCGATATTGATAAACTCGACTACCTCGAGCGAGATTCTTTGCACGCGGGCGTTCCCTATGGTCGCAACTTTGATCGCAATCGGCTCGTCAGCTCGCTTTGCATCGACCACGCTCACCATCGCTTGGCTATTTCCGACAAAGGCCGAACGGCCGCCGAGATGATGGTGTTTGCTCGCTATGTGATGTTTAGTGAAGTCTACTGGCACCATGCGGTCAGGAGTGCTACGGCGATGCTTCAACGGTCCGTCTTCGAGATCCAGCGGGATAAGGTCTCTTCTTCGATGGCGACGAAATGGATCGACATGAACGAATCGGAAATGATTGATTCCTTGCTGGTTGCAAGTCGCGATCGAGAATGGAAAGCTTGTACCGAAGGTCTTTTCGGAGCCAAAAGAGAGCTCTACAAACGGGTTGCCCAGTTCGATTGCTTGAGCCATCCCGAACAACATTCTGCCCTCGCGAGAAAGCCCTACGACGAGAATCGCGATCTATGTGAACAGCTCGCCCACCAGCTTAGCCAAAAAACCGGAGTAGCTATTGGGATGCACGATATCCTGATCGATGCTCCCCCAACCAAATTGGAGGTGCAGTTCCAGTTAGACGTGCGTCAACGCGATGGAAGCATGCGAGCGTTGGGGGAACTCTCTCCGGTGGTACACGCACTTGCGACCAAACAGTTTGACGATATCGTAAAACGCGTTCGAATCTTTGTTCGGCCGAGCTTGTTTGCACCGCTGGCGTCCATCGACTTTACCGAATTGTTGTAGTCTCAGAATTGTTGTAGTCTCTCACCACTCATCGACGAAAGCTTCATGAAAGCCCTAGTAAAGTCCCAACGCAGCATCGGCCTGGAGCTTCAGGACGTACCGCATCCCAAGATCGGCATCAACGATTGCTTGATCAAAATCGAAAAGACCGGCATTTGCGGTACCGATCTACACATCTACAACTGGGATGCGTGGGCTCAAAAGACCATTCCCGTCCCGATGGTGGTTGGGCATGAGTTTGTCGGTGAGATTGTAGAAGTGGGATCGAATGTAACCGACTTTTTTCCGGGCGAAATTGTCTCTGGCGAAGGACACGTCGTCTGCGGTCGCTGCCGCAATTGCTTAGCTGGCCGAAGGCATCTTTGCAAAAACACCCAAGGTGTCGGTGTCAATCGGACGGGAGCGTTTGCCGAGTTTATCGCGTTACCGATGACCAACGTCTGGCACCACAAGCCGAACATTGATCGGGAAATCGCTTCGATCTTCGACCCGCTTGGAAACGCGGTGCATACCGCGCTAGCCTTCGATTGTTTGGGTGAGGATGTTTTGATCACCGGAGCTGGACCGATCGGTTTGATGGCTACCGCGGTGGTTCGACACGCCGGTGCGCGGTATGTGGTCGTTTCGGATGTCAACCCATTTCGATTGGAGTTGGCGCGACAAATGGGAGCCACCCTGGCTATCGATGCGCGGGAGCAGACCCTGGCAGACGCGCAAGCAAAGCTGGGCATGCGCGAGGGATTCGACGTCGGCTTAGAGATGTCCGGCGCACCCTCGGCCTTGAGGAGTATGCTGTCCAATATGTGTCACGGCGGCAAAATAGCCATGCTCGGGATCCCTTCAGAACAGATTGCTATCGATTGGAATCTCGTCGTGTTCAACATGTTGACGATTCGAGGGATCTATGGACGAGAGATGTACGAGACCTGGTACAAGATGTCCGTTTTGCTCGAAAGCGGTCTGGACATTTCACCGGTGATTACCCATCGATTTCACTACTCGGAGTTCGAAAAGGGCTTTGCCGCCATGCAGGAAGGACTGTCCGGAAAAGTCATCTTGGATTGGACCAGTTAGGGGTCGAAGCCTGTCAAATTCGTGTACAATCCCCGAACCCTTGATCGAGGAAGAACTCTCACGATTCATTTGACATGACCGATAAACAAATTTTGGTAACCGCCGCGTTGCCATACGCCAACGGCCATATCCATTTGGGCCATTTGGTCGAATACATTCAAACCGATATTTGGGTCCGTTTCCAGAAACTCAGGGGCCGAAAGTGCGTGTTTGTGTGTGCAGATGATACGCATGGTACGGCCATCATGATCCGCGCACGTCAGGAAAATCGTCCTGAATCGGAACTCATCGCCGACATGCAAGCGGCCCACGAACGGGACTTTGCAGGCTTTGGTATCGCCTTTGACCACTATGGCAGTACCAACTCGGAGGAGAACTACGAACTTTGCAAAGAGATATGGAAATCCCTCCGCGCTGCAGACCTTATTGCTGAACGGGATGTAGAACAACTTTTCGATCCCGTCGCGGGGACGTTTTTGGCCGACCGATTTGTAAAAGGGACGTGCCCGAAGTGCAATTCGCCGGACCAATATGGCGACAACTGCAGCAAATGCGGTGAGACCTACGCCCCGACCGAATTGATCCATCCGGTCAGTACCCTGAGCGGCGCAACCCCGATCACCAAGTCTGCCAACCATCTATTCGTTCAGCTGGAAAAGCAACATGCTTTCCTCGAGGAGTGGACTCAGTCCGGAGACCACTTGCAATCCGAGGTAGCCAACTATCTCAAAGGGCATTTCCTCGGAAAACCGCTTCGCGATTGGGACGTATCCCGTCCTGCACCCTACTTCGGTTTCGCCATTCCTGATAGTCCCAACAATTATTGGTACGTCTGGTTCGATGCCCCGATCGGGTATATCGCTTCGACTTGGCAATGGTGCCAGCGTAACCAGGAATCGTTGGCGGACTGGTGGCAGAGCGACAAGACCGAAATCCATCATTTCATCGGCAAAGACATTACCTACTTCCACACTCTTTTTTGGCCGGGAGTCTTGAAAGCGGCAGGGTATACCTTGCCAACCTGCGTGCATATCCATGGTTTCCTTACCGTGAACGGGGAGAAAATGTCCAAGCGGGGCGGAACTCAGTTCCAAGCAAGTACCTACTTGAAACATCTTGATCCGTCGTACCTGCGTTACTACTATGCCTCCAAGCTAGGCCCCAAGCTGGACGATATCGATATGAACCTGGACGAGTTCGTGAACAAGATTGGATCGGACCTGGTCGGAAAAGTAGTCAACTTGGCCAGCCGAACAGCTCGTTTTGCACAGCCCATGGGTTTCTCGATCGAGTATCCACACGATGGCGGTTTGTTCGCCGCCGCCGCGGCCGCGGGAGAACGGATTGCGTTAGCATACGAACAGCTCGACTATGCTCGAGCTATGCGTACGATCATGGACTTGGCAGATAAAGCGAACGCATTTGTAGAAAATTCCGCTCCCTGGGCGCTCAAGAAGGATCCAACGCAACAGGTCAGACTGCAAGAGGTCTGCACGATCGTATTGAATCTATTCCGCCAGTTGTGCATCTATCTTGCACCTGTTTTGCCCAAGCTATCCGAACAATGCGGTGAACTCTTGCAATCGCCGATTCAACATTGGAGCGACAGCCAAACCCCGTTGGTTGGAACAGGAGTCGCGAAATTTGAGCACCTTATGCAACGTATAGCCCCAGAAAAAGTACAAGCCATGATCGAAGATAGCAAAGAGCCCTTGCCACCCGCCGCTCTCGAAACAACAACCGCTTCCGCGGAACTTCCACCTGTCGACTCCGCTGAAGCGTTAGCACAAGAGCCGCTTGCACCTACCTGCACGATCGACGACTTTACCAAAGTCGATTTGCGAGTCGCTCGCATTTTGAAGGCGGAAGAAGTTCCGGAAGCAAAAAAGCTCGTCAAGTTGACGGTCAGTCTTGGAGGGGAGCATACGCGAACCCTCTTTGCCGGTATCAAAGCCGCATACACGCTCGAGCAGCTACAAGGCCGCTTGGTCGTCATTGTTGCAAACTTGCAACCGCGGCAGATGAAGTTCGGTTTGAGCGAGGGAATGGTGACAGCCGCTGGACCTGGCGGCACAGAGGTATTTCTGCTGGGAATCGACTCGGGGGCGGTCCCTGGGCAACGTGTTCACTAGGAAGCTAGTTCTCGAGATCGTTCGACAGCGGCGGTTACACCATCAATTACCGCGGAGCGAAACCCAGATCGTTCCATCACAGCCAGCGCGGCAATGGTTGTTCCGGCTGGACTCGTTACTTGCTCTCGAAGAATAGCGGGATGGACTCCCGTCTCCTGGACCATCTTCGCGGTCCCCATGACGGTTTGCGTCGCAAGCTCCAAGGCCACCTGCCGGCTTAGGCCAGCCATGACTCCGCCATCGCTGAGTGCCTCGATCATCATCAGCACGTAGGCAGGGCCTGAACCGGAAACACCCGTTACAGCATGCAATAAATTGTCGGTGACGTGCACGACGATTCCGACCGCGGAGAAAAGGGACTCGCACCAATCGAGATCTTGCACTGTGACCGCTCTCCCTTTGGCAATCCCGCTGGCGCCTGCAAGGGCCTGACAAGGCGTGTTGGGCATGACCCTAACAATCCGCTCGGTACCCAGTTCCGAAGCAAGTTTCGCGATCGGAACTCCGGCTGCGATCGAAACCAACAGATGTTCCGAAGTGATCCATGGCCGCAAGCTGGCAGCGATCTCGATGAGTATTTGCGGCTTGACCGACAAAACGATGCGATGGCAGCGTTCGAAGATCTCCTCCGGCTTTGCAGCCAAAATGCAGCCTGAAAACTTGGCTTGAAGAATCTCCTGCTGCTCAGCGTTGGTATCGTAAAAGGCGATCTCGTCCGCTGTGGCGATGCCCGCTACTATGGCACCTCGAGCGATCGCCGTTGCCATCTGGCCCCCACCGAGGAATCCAAAAGACAACTGTCTCACGATACAAACCAAAGGGCTTTGAGCACCTCTGAAGTAGCCTGGGACTTGTTGAGCACGTAAAAGTGAACCCCCGGGATCCCCTGGTTCAAAAGTTCCGAAAGTTGCTTTTGTGCGAATTCTACTCCCGCCGAAAACTGCCATTCGGTGTCATCGTTTTCGCCGAGCCGGTCAACGAAAGAATCAGGAAGCTTGGATTTACAAAGTGACGCGATTCGCTGAATCTGCGACAAGTTGGTAACAGGCAAGATTCCAGGAACGATGGGAATGTCGATCCCCGCCCTCACACATTTGTCTCGGAATCGAAAAAAGTCCTCGTTGATGTAGAAAAGTTGCGTGACGATGATGTCCGCTCCCGCGTCTACTTTACGTTTCAGGTTTTCCAGGTCGACTTCAGCGCTGGGCGCTTCTTGGTGAACCTCCGGATATCCAGCGACTGCAAGCCCGAGTTGCGGAAACTCGTCGCGGATCATGGCAACCAATTCATTAGCGTATTTCAGTCCCCCCTCGGTCTGGGTAAATTCGGTTTGACCCTTGGGTGGATCCCCCCGCAGGGCTACGATATGATCGGTTCCTATGGAAATCGCGGTGTTCAAGTACTCCCGCAGTTGATCTCGAGTTGAGCCAACACAGGTCAAATGCGAAGCCACTGGGATATTGTGCCGAGACTTGACCCCCTCCAAGATTTGCAATGTTCGGTCGCGGGTCGACCCGCCCGCACCGTACGTGCATGTGAAAAAATCAGGCGCAAACTCCATCAACTCGCCAACGGTCTCCATTAACAGGGAGACTCCCTCGTCCGACTTTGGCGGATAGAGCTCGAACGAGAGCCCACGTCGGTTGTTCTGAAAATAGTCGCCCAATCCCATTCTGTATCGTCCTCGTTGCGGTTCCTGCCGAAGTTGCAAGCTTCTAAGAGTAACAAAAACACTCGCCAATTCAAGCTTGAACTACCACGCATGACCGTAACCGTCACCCACAGCTTAACATCGATCGGTTTAGCCGGTCCAATCCCTACAACTGTCCTATCGCACAATTGTTCTATCGCACAACTGTCCTATCGCATCCGAAATGCAGACTGCTGCAATAAGGACTGCGAGCCGGGTAGAACCCGTCGAGATTGAGCGGATGGCCCAGGCCCCACCTCCAAGCTATCCCGTTGTCCGTCCTTAGGAGTCGGCAAGTCAAAATCTTCGTTGGCAGGGGAAACGCGATCGCTGGGTGAAGGGACTCGCCTCATGGGTGCCGGAGGTACGCTTTCGTATTTGGGCTGCGCGGAGGGAACTGGCTGGGTCGGCTGTGCATAGGAGTTCGCTGGCGGATTCGGTTTGGCTGGCGCAATGGGGCTCGGCGGCATGTACTGCATTTGCAAAGTGGGGTCCGGGGCGACGACAGCGCCCGGGGAATACGTCGGCGTCGCACCGGCCGGGGGGACCGGGCCCGTATAGCCTTCGGTAAACAGAGAAGGTGCAGATCGGTTGTACGGTTGAAATCCAACCACACCCGAACTGGGTGGCGGAGTCGGCGTACCATAAAGGCTAGAGACCGATTCAAACGG
>Ga0105044_10007338_pt1 | contig 15168 bp, 13 predicted proteins | sample MAT01_FD_78092 | JGI IMG/M metagenome (GOLD analysis project Ga0105044, IMG submission 78092) | Freshwater microbial communities from Lake Fryxell liftoff mats and glacier meltwater in Antarctica - MAT-01 | ecosystem: Environmental > Aquatic > Freshwater > Ice > Liftoff microbial mat | place... | reverse complement strand
TGGGTTCATGGCCGTGCCGCTGGGTTCATGGCCGTGCCGCTGGGTTCATGGCCGTGCCGCTGGGTTCATGGCCGTGCCGCCAGGATCGCGGCGCGACGTTCGAACAGTTCCTCGGCCGCGGCCTGGCCGGTGGCCATCACCGACGTCTCGTCGACCGACAGGACCTGTCCGCCCTCGACCAGCCGGCGCCCGTCGACCCACACCGAGGACACGTCGGATCCCGAGGCGGTGAAGACGAGGTGCGCAACGATGTTCTGGTCGTGGTCCAGGAACGTCGGCACGAACTGGACCTTTCGCAGGTCGACCATGACCACGTCGGCCTGCTTGTCCGCCTCGAGCGATCCGGTCACGTCGTCGAGGCCGAGCGCGGCGGCACCCTCGATGGTGGCCATGGTCAGGACGTCCCACGGGTCCCCGAGCGTGGCATCCAGGGTCGACACCTTCTGCAGGAGCGAGGCGAACTTCATCTCCTCGAACAGGTCGAGGTTGTTGTTCTCCTTCTCGCCGTCGCTGCCCAGCCCGAACGAGATGCCGGCCGCCCGCATGTCCCGAACCCGCGCCGGGCCCGACGCCAGCTTCATGTTCGAACACGGACAGTGGACAGCCGATGTGCCGGTCTGGGCCATCAACTCGATCTCCCGGTCGTCGAGCCAGACACAGTGGGCCACTACGGTGCGGTCGGACAGGATGCCCCGGTTGAAGAACTCCTCGATCGGCCGTCGACCGAACCGTTTCAACGACTCCTGGACCTCCCAGATGGACTCCGAGCTGTGCGTGTGGAGCCCGGTGTCGTACTCCTCGGCCAACGACATGGCATCCCGGAAGCACTGGGGCGTGCAGTAGAGCAGGTGTTCGAGACCGACCCAGGTTCGCACCCGCCCATTCGACGCCGTTCGGTGGCTCTTCAACAGGGCCAGGTTCGACTCGAGCGTCTCGAAGTAGTCGTAGCCCTCCTCGTCGGCGACGTAGGGAACGAGGGTGGCTCGGATGCCGACGGCATCTGCTGCCGCCGCGGAGCCATCCATGAAGCGCCACATGTCCATGACCGAGGTGTTACCGAACCGGAGGTTCTCGGTATACGCGACCAAGCTGGCCGCGGCAGCGATCTCGGGGGTCATGGCTCGGTGCGCCGGATCGACGTAGGCCTCCAGCCAGTCGAACAGCGACATGGACTCCGCCGTTCCCCGGAGGAGCCCGGAGTGCATGTGACAGTTGTGCAGGCCGGGCAACACGGCGTGTCCGGCGGCTTGCACCACCTGGGCGCCAGCGGCCAGCGGATGGGCGTCGACCTCGTCGACGGAGCCGACCGCGACGATCCGTTCGCCGACCATGAGCACTGAGCCCCGGGGGATCAGCCTGGTTCGCTGAGCGCCGTCCCCGGCCATGGGCAGCACTGCGCCGCCGCGGATCAACACGGCGGACGTCGACGGGGCAGGGGCCGAAGCGGTGGAACTCTGGTCCTGGGGCGGCGGCACAGTTCCAATCTCCCGCCCCTGCGAGGCCGCGTCAACAGTTTGTCAACCGCTTCACACAGGGTTCACGAACACAGGGTTCACGAACACAGCGCTGCACCATCCGCGCCACCATGGCCGTTCCGGGCGGCCCCAGTAGCCGGAGGGGCAACCCAGCCCGCCGAGAAGCGGAGATGGGCGATACGGTCGGCCATGCCCAAGGTTGAAGCAGGTTCCCGAACCCTCTGGGGTCGCACCACTCCCTTCCCGACCGACGCTGTCGCCAAGGCCCGTGCTTCCATGAAGCGCGGCTCGGCGTTCAACGTGCGGATCTTCCAGCGGACCAATGGCTGGATCGGCAGCCGCTGGCGAATCGGGCGGAAGTTCCTCCGCGGAATTCCCGTGTGCCTGTTGACCACGACCGGGCGAAGGAGCGGTCAGGCCCGGATCAGCCCGTTGCTGTTCCTGCAGCGCGGCCCGGACACCGTCGTAGTGGCCTCCCAGGGAGGGATGCCCCGGCACCCCGACTGGTACCACAACCTCGTGGCGGATCCAGCGGTGCGACTTCACCTCCCCCACCAGGCCGAGTTCGCCGCCACCGCCCACGTGGTCGACGACGACGAGCGCGCGGCCCTGTGGCCCGAACTGGTCGAGCTCTATCCGTCGTTCGCGGTGTACCAGGCCCGGGCCGAGCGGGTGATCCCGGTCATCGTGTGCTCGCCCGTCTCCTGATCGGGGTCGAGAGAACCACCGGCCGGCAGCGTTCCCGGCGGGCTGAGTCGCGCCCGGCGCAACTGGACCCGCCGAGAACGAGAAAACGGTCCGACCTCGGTCGATAGATTCGGCCGATGGAAGCCGTCACGACCGGGGCACGCGAGGAACTGACCTATGAGGTGTTCGGAACAGCTGTCCGGGAGTTGGCTCAACAGGTCGTCGACGCCCAATTCGAACCCGACTGGATCGTCTGCATCGCCCGCGGTGGGCTGCTGATCGGCGGCGCCATCGGATATGCGTTGCCGCTGAAGAACATCGCCACCATCAACGTCGAGTTCTACACCGACATCGACGAACGCCGGGACGTGCCGGTGGTGCTTCCACCGGTGCTCAACCTGATCGACCTGACCAACACCAATGTCCTGGTGGTCGACGACGTGGCGGACACCGGGGAGACACTGGCCATGGTGATCGCACTCCTCACGCCGGCGGTGGACCAGTTGCGATCGTTGGTGATCTACGAAAAGAGCCGGTCGATCGTGAGGCCGGACTTCGTGTGGAAGCACACCGACGAATGGATCAACTTCCCCTGGTCCACCGAGCCGCCGATCCGGACCCCGACCACATGAGGGGCCCGAGTCGCCAACCCCTCAGGGGTGGCCGGCCTCGATGAGTTGCTCGCTCACGTCCCACAGCCTCGCCGCCGCCGCGGCGTCCCTGGCCCACGGCGCACACCGCGCCGGTTTCGACGCTGCCCAGTAGCCGCCGTTGGTCTCACGGGCCCGCTCGGCGCTGGCCAGGTAGATGGAGGTGCGCGCCCCCTCGGCCGGCGTGATCGTGATGACCTCGCCGGCCTTGACCATCAGTGCCGACGCACCGCCGGTGTCGCCGTCCTGACCGAACTCGGTGCGAACCACGCCGGGGTGCAGCGCGTGGGCGACCACGCCGTCGGCGCCCCAACGCTCGGCCAGCTCCTTGGCAAAGAGCACGTTCGCCAGCTTGGACCGCCCGTAGGCCACCCATCCGTTGTAGTGCCTGATCGACTGCAGGTTGTCGAACTTCAACCCGCCGACCGCGCTCCAGTGGGCCAGTGACGCCACGTTGACGATCCGGGGTTCGGCGGCTGCCTTCAAGCGATCCTCCAGCAGCATGGTCAACAGGAAGTGCCCCAGGTGGTTGACCCCGAACTGGGTTTCGAATCCCTCTGAGGTCTCGGCCCGCCGGGACAGGATGAGGCCAGCGTTGTTGATCAGGACATCGACCACCTCGGTCGCCTCGACGATGCTGGCGGCCGCCGTTCGGATCGACTCGAAGCTGGCCAGGTCCAACGGAACCTGATCGATCAGCGCCTCGGGAACCCGGCGCCGGATCTCCTCCACTGCTGCGTCGGCTTTCGCCGCATTCCGACAACCGATGATCACCCGCTCGCCTTGCGCGGCCAACGCGGCCGCTGTCTCCAAACCGATGCCCGAGTTCGCACCGGTGATCACCACAGTCCTGGGGGTTCTGGCCATGGAGACAGCCTGTCACGCTTCGGTGGGAGACTGGCCCCTGTGATCCGCCCCGTGACGACCCGGAACCGCACCGGCGTCGGCCCGTGGCGTCTGGGCGTTCGTGGCGTGTTTCACCGGTGCCCCGTCTGTGGGGAGCACGGTTTCATCAGGCGGTGGTTCTGGATCGAGGACCGCTGCCCGACGTGCGACCTCGGCTACCAACGCTCCGAGGGTCAGGTCGTCGGGTCGATCGGGCTGAACATGATGTGCTCGTTCGCCTCGACGTTCGCCGTGCTGCTGGTGGGTTCCATCATCATGATCCCGAACATCGTGGCGTGGCCGTTGATCCTGGGGTGCACGATCACCGGGGGCATCCTCCCCGTTGTCCTCCTGCCGTCGTACCGCTTGGCGTGGTGCGCCATCGACCTGGTCCTCCAACCGTTGCAACCCCACGAGGTCGATCCGCGGTTCTTGATCATCGACTCCTAGGACCGATCGACCCAAAGCGCCGGCTACTCGGTGGGGTGAGTGGCGCCAGCGGCGACTGAGCCCGCCGAGAACGGGATGGGCGCCTGGAACTCGGGTGCACGGCGCAGCAGGCGTGGGGGAGCATGGCGGCATGGGACACGGGCTGACGACAATGCGGACCCGTCGCGCTCGCGTGTGGTCGCTGGTATCAGGCCCTCGCGTCCGTGGACTGGCCGCAGTGTCACTGCTCACGTTGACGATCGGTGCGGTCGGCTCCGCGTTGGCCATCCGTCTGGGTGGAACGGTGGTGGACCGACTCCTGAGACTCGAGGACGCGGTCATGCTCGCGGCGCTCACCACGCTGCTGGCGGTGGCGGCGCCGTTGTTCAACACCGTGTCCAGCCTGACCACGGCGAGACTGGCCACCCGGGTGGCGGTCGACCTGCGCCAGCGAATGGTGACCCACGCCTTGGCGTTGCCCACTTCCTTCTTCACCGACCGGAGCGTCGGCGAGATCACCAACCGCATCTCGACCGACGTCGACACCGTGGCCGACGGAATGGTGGAACAGGGCCAGTCGGTGGCGTGGGGGCTCATCGGCGGCGTGGTCGCGTGGATCGTGGCCTGGACGGTCAACCCGTGGTTGGCCCTGGCCTTCATTCCGGTCTGCGGGCTGCTGGCCCTCGTCGCCGTCGGCCTGGGCCGGCCGGCGGCCGAAGCATCCGAGGAGATGGAACAGTTGTGGTCCGAGGCCGCCGGGACTGCCGAAGAGGCGTTCGATGGGCGGTCCGACCTGCGTCAGACGCTGGGCCGCGGCCTGATCATGCGTCGTTGGGCCGAGCACACTGCCGAGCTCTGGCAGCAGGGGAAGATCGCGTTCGCCAGCCGACGCCGACTCTCGGTGTCCACCGTCACCATCCTGCGCGGCTTTCAGTTCGCCGTGGTGCTGATGGGGTCGATCGCCGCGGTGAACGGCTCGGCCAGTGCCGGTTCGGTGTGGGTGGCCTTCGGGTTGGTCCGGATGTTCTCGGCCCGAATCGAAGACGTCATTGCCAACCTTCCCCGCCTGGCGGAACTGGTGGCCGCAGTCGCCCGCGTCCGTGACCTGTTGGCCGAGGAGCCCGAGCCGGAGACGACGGTCGACCCCCGACCCGGAGTTGTTCGCTGGACCGGGCCGGTCGAGGTCCGCTTCGACAACGTCACCTTCACGTACCCGGACGACCCCGAACCCGTGCTGGCGGCCATCAACCTGGTGGTGCCCGGCGGAACGACCGCTGCGGTGGTGGGCCGAACCGGATCAGGGAAGTCGACGCTGGCCCGGCTGGTGTCACGCACTGCGCTCCCGAGTCCCGGCACGGTGTTCCTCGACGGGGTCGATGTCTGTGCCATCCCGGTGGGCGAACTCCGGCGCCACGTCAGCGTGGTCACCCAACGAGTCGAGCTGCTCCGAGCCACGGTTCGGGACAACGTGGCGCTCTTCGACCCGTCGATCGACGACCGCCAGGTCGTGGCGGCATTCGAGGAACTGGGCCTCGGACCCTGGCTCGACGCGTTGCCCAACGGCATCGACACCGTGGTGGTCAGCGACGGTTCCGGCGAAGAGGGTGACGTTGCGTTGTCCCAGGGCGAGGCACAGCTGGTGTCGTTCGCGCGGCTGCTGGTCCGTAACCCGTCGGTCGTGATCCTCGACGAGGCCACAGCCCGGCTGGATCCGGTCACCGAGGGTCTGGCCCGCGACGCCACCAACCGCATGCTCCGGGGTCGAACCGCCATCGTGATCGCCCATCGCCTGGTGACCATTGCCGATGCCCACCGGATCGTGGTCATGGACAGCGGTCGCGTGGCGGAGTCAGGCACCATTGCCGACCTGATGGACCAGGCTGACTCCCGATTCCGGCGCCTGGTGGAGGCGGCCGGTGGACGGGACGCGCTCCGCCGTGAGCGGTCGGTCGACGACGCACCGCCATCAGGGCGCCTCACTGCGTCGACGACGCACCGTCACAGCGCCACCCCGGAGCCAGCCGACCACGCAGCCCACGCAGCCCACGCAGCCCACGACGTAACCAACGACCCGCCGGCCGGAGCCACGTCCGACTCAAACCACCACCGCACGTTCCCACTGGTTCCGACCACCCTCGGCCTGCTCCGCCGTCATCGCCACTGGGCGCTCCCCGGACTGGCCGGCTGGTACCTCTGGTTCCTCTCCCCCGCCATTGCCGCTTGGACCTGGCAGCATCTCCTCGAGGAGTTGCAGCCCGGTGGCCGCGTGATGACTCCGCTGGTGGTTCTCGCCGTGTCGGTCGCCGTCGGCTCCGTTGGGCTCTGTCTGGGCCACACCTACTTCTCCCGCTGGTGGCTCCTGACCGAGACGACCATCCGCTCGAACCTCATTGCGGCACAACTGCACCCGACCGACCGATCCACCGGTCGACGGCGGGTCTCGGCCGGCGACGCGGTGTCGCGGTTGTGGGATGCCGACGGCGTCATCGTCTACACCGATCGCTACATCGACGTGTTCGGCTCCGCATTGTTCATCGTGGCGACAACGGTGGTGAGCGGCACCTGGTCCACCATCGGGTGGCTGATGTTGCCCATGGTCGTGCCGGCGGCGTTGGCCTGGACCATGCGGCGACGGATCAGTGCCGTGGCCATCGACCACGCCCACGTGAAGGGCGTGTGGACGGGTCGGGTGGCCGAGGTCTGCGCAGCAGCGACCACCATCAAGGGCTTCGCGGCTGAGTCCGGCGTGATCCGCCACGTTGCCGCGTTGACCGAACGCCGCCAGGGCCTGGCACAGCGTCAACGGGGCCAGTCCAGCATCCTTCGTGGGTCGGTGATCGTCACCGCCGCCGCCGGCCAACAACTGATCTTGTTGGTGGCGGCCCTCTCGGTCCGCGACGGCTCGTGGGGCACCACGTCGGTGGTGGTGGCCATTGCCGTCTCCGAGGCCATCAGCAACATGCCGTTGGCCGGATTCGTCACCGTGGCGCTGATCCAGGAGGCGCCGGCGGTTCGGGCCAAGCTGAACCGAATGGCCGAGTTGGTCCCACCGGGGGTCGACTTCGACCTGTCCGCTCCTCCGGCCGATCTGGTGCTCCCGCCTGATCGGCCCCAGCGAGTCCCCACCACCCGACCGGAGCGGGACCCGCTCGTCCTGCTCGAGTTGGTGGACATCGGCGTGACCTTCGACGACGGGACGCTGGCCCTCGGTGGCGTGAACCTGTCCGTGCGTCGTGGCGAGCTGATCGTGGTGACCGGCCCCGTCGGGTCGGGCAAGACCACGCTGCTGCGTGTCCTGGCCGGGTTGGTCCCGGCCGACCAGGGAGAGCTGCGCTGGAACGGCCGAGCCATCGCCGATCCGTCGCTGTTCCTGCGGCCGCCCAACTGCGCCTCTGTCTCGCAGAGCCCGCGTCTGGTCTCGGGAACCGTGCATGAGAACGTGGCGCTCGACCACGAACTCGATGTCGACGCTGCGTTGGCCATGGCCCAGCTCGGGGACGAGGTCGCCGGATGGGGCGGCGGCTCAGCAGTGGTCGGGCACCGGGGGATGCGACTGTCCGGTGGTCAGGCCCAGCGACTGGCCACCGCTCGAGCGTTGGCCACGAACTCCGAACTGCTGGTGCTCGACGACCTCTCCAGCGCGCTGGACCCGGTCACCGAGCAACAGGTGTGGACGTCGTTACGGGCGGCCGGCCACACCGTGATCGCCGCCTCCCACCAGCCTGCGGCCTTCGCGGCCGCCGACCGGGTCATCCACCTGAGCGGTGGCAGACCGTTGCCTGCCACGCTGTCAGGCGTAGAGCGCCTCGATCTCGGCGGCGAACAGCGCGTTGACCCCGCGCCGCTTGAGCTTCGATGTCGGGGTCAACAGTTCTGAATCAGGGAGCCACTCGGCACCGAGCACTTTGACCTTCTTGACCCGCTCGGCGTTGTTGAAGGCCGCCATCGCTGCGTCGAGCCCGCCTTCGATCTCGGCGATCACTGTCGGGTCCTCGGCCAGCTCCAGCAGGGTCTTTCCTTCCAGACCGTTCTTGGCCGCCCACGCGGTGGCCACGTCCGGATCGAGCACCACCAGAGCGGACACGAACGGTCGATTGTCCCCGATGGCGGCGGCTTGGCCCACCAGCGGAATGGTCTTCAGCGCAGACTCGAGGTTCGCCGGACTGATGTTCTTCCCGCCGGCGGTGATGATCAGTTCCTTCTTGCGGTCCACGATCGTGATGTAGCCGTCGTCGTCCATCTCGCCGATGTCGCCCGAGTGGAGCCACCCGTCGGCGTCGATGGTCTCCGCCGTCTTCTCGGGATCGTTGAGATATCCCTGGAAAACCAGGCCACCCCGGCAGACGACCTCGCCGTCCTCGGCGATACCGACCTCGGCCCCGGGGACGGCGGGCCCCACGGTGCCGGGCTTCGGCTTCCAAGCGGAGTAGGTCATGCCGCCGGTGTTCTCGCTCATGCCGTAGATCTCGGTCAGCGGCACACCGATGGCCCGGAACCAGTTGATGAGGTCAGCCCGAATCGGCGCCGCGCCCGTGATGGCCAGCTCCAGTTCGTCGAGACCGACCAGCCCACGGATGGTGGAGAACGCCACGGCGTCGAGGAAGTCGTAGGTGGCCTGCTGCTCCTCGGTCACCGTGCCGTTGCGCATGGCCTCCTCGATGGGCAGCGCGGCCTCGATGGCTTCGTTGACCTGCTGTTGCTTGTCCGGATCGGCTGCCAACGCCGCGCTGACCCCGGCGTAGACCTTCTCCCACACGCGTGGGACACCGAACATCAGGTTGGGATGCACCTCCCGCGCATAAGCAGCGATCTGCGACGGGTCCGGGCAGCACGCCACGTCGTACCCGGCGAAGAGGCCGCCGTAGTGACTGACGATCCGCTCGGCGATGTGAGCCATGGGCAGGTAGCTCACGACCTTCTTCCCCGCCAGTTCCTCCAGGCCCAGCGCCCGCTGGGTCGACTCGGCCGACCAGCACACGTTGAAGTGGCTGATCATCACGCCCTTCGGGTTCCCGGTGGTGCCCGAGGTGTAGATGACTGTGGCCAGATCGTCGGGAGAGACCTTGGCCGCGGCGGCCTCCAGATCGATCGGATCTGCCGCCAGCAACGAGTCGAACGAGGGCACGTCGCTGCCGGCCAGTCCGTTGGGGTCCTTCAACAGCACCGTGGTGGTCAGCGCCGGCAGTTCATCCGCCACCTTCATGAAGCGCTCGAGGAACCCGTGGTCCTCGAGGACGGCCAGCTTCGCCCCGCAGTGTCCGGCCAGGTAGGCGATCTGCTCGGCAGACGAGGAGTTGTAGATGGACACCGGAGTGGCCCCCAGGAACACCGCCGCCAGGTCGACCACGTGGAACTCGGGGATGTTGCGCAACATCACCACGATCCGGTCGCCGTTGCCGACACCCAGTGCGGACAAGCCGCCGGCCACCCGGGCGACCTGGTCCGCCAGCTCGGCGTAGGTGGTTGGATTCCACGAGCCGTCCTCGTTCATGGAACGAGTTGCGGTGAGGTGCCCGTTCTCGGCGACGCTTTTCAAGAACTCAGTTGCCACGGTGCGACCGGCAACCGCTGCGGTCAGCTCTTCGTTGGTCACCGGGTTCGCGACGGTGCGGATTCCTGCGCTCATGTGAGTTGACCCCCATTGGTCTGGTGTAGGTGCCCTGGTGTGGGTGGTACTGATGTGACGGTTCTGGTGTGCGTGACGTGTTTCCAGCGAGGCAGCTCGAGCCGAACAAGCGGCCATGGAGCTCGCGGAACTGGAAACTGTACGCCCCACTCCACCGAGTTGACGTGTCGAGAGTCACGTCAGTTCTCAGGTTGGTCGAGACGGTCGCGGATTGACCCGGTGCCCCGGTGTCGGCAGAATCTTGACCGACCGGTCTAGTTCTCGAACGGGCCAGGCAGGTCGGATCCTCCGACCGCACCGATCATCAGGAGCAGACATGCCCAACGCAGTCATCGTCGACGTCATCCGAACCGCCGGCGGCAAGCGCAACGGAGCGCTCTCCGGCTGGCACCCCGCCGACCTGGCGGCCAACGTGCTCAAGCAGCTCGTCGAACGAAACGACCTGGATCCAGCCCTGATCGACGACGTCATCATGGGCTGCGTCATGCAGGCCGGCGCGCAGGCGCTCAACATCGGCCGTAACGCGGTGCTCGGCGCCGGGTTCCCCGAAACCGTTCCGGCCACCACGGTCGACCGGCAGTGCGGTTCATCGCAGCAGGCCGCGCACTTCGCGGCTCAGGGCGTCATCGCCGGCGCCTACGACATCGCCATTGCGGCGGGCGTCGAGGTCATGTCGCTGGTCCCCATGGGCGCCAGCATCGGCTCGGGTATCGGGTTCCCGTTCGGCCAGGGCGCCATGAGCCGGTATGCCGATGTCGAGCACATCCCCGGCCACAAGGGCCTGGTCGGTCAGGGCATCGGGGCCGAGATCATCGCTGACCAGTGGGGCATCACTCGCGACGACCTCGACGCCTTCGGCGCACTCAGCCAGCAGCGCGCCGCGCAGGCCGCCGACGAAGGCCGCTTCGACAACGAGATCGTGGCCGTCGAGAAGATCATCAGGGACAAGGAGTCCGGCGAGGTGAAGCCGCTCGGCGAGCAGCACACCCGCGACGAGGGCATCCGCCCGGGGACCACGAGCGAGTCGCTCGGTGGCCTGAAGCCGGCGTTCCTTCCGGAGGGCAAGATCACCGCCGGCAACTCCAGCCAGATCTGCGACGGCGCCTCGGCGGCGCTGATCATGAGTGAGGAGAAGGCCGCGGAGTTGGGCCTGACCCCTCGTGCCCGCTTCCACACCTTCGCCCTGGCGGGCGTCGATCCGGTCACCATGCTGACCGGCCCGATCCCGTCGACCCGCAAAGCGCTCGACCGGTCCGGCCTGTCGGTCGGCGACATCGACCTGTTCGAGGTCAACGAGGCGTTCGCCTCGGTCGTGTTGGCGTGGCAGAAGGAACTGGGCGCAGACATGGACAAGGTGAACGTGAACGGCGGCGCCATTGCACTCGGCCACCCGCTGGGCGGTTCCGGCACCAAACTGCTGGCCACGCTGCTCAACGAACTGGAGCGCACCGGAGGCCGATACGGCCTGCAGACCATGTGCGAGGGCGGCGGGTTGGCCAACGCCACCATCATCGAGCGCCTCGGCTGAACAACTGCAACGTCCCGTTCCGCGCACTTCTGACCACACCACAGGTGGACAGATGTGCGCGGTTCGGGACTTGTGGGACGCAGAACTGATTTTTCGGTCCAGCTGTGGTTGGCTGAAGACATGCGTGGACGCCTGATCGCCCTGCTGGCCGTGGCCGTGGCCACGCCGGCGTTGGTCGCAATCTTCGACGTCTCGATCACACAGGCGGTGATCGCCGGACTGGTGATCGCCGGGGTGCTCCGCCTCGGGTGGGCCATGATCGCCGGGCTGGCGCAGCCACCGATGGAGCCACCAGACCCGGGAACGCTGCGCAAGGTCAAGTTGGTGTACCAGTGCACGATCTGCGGCACCGAGGTCCGGATGACCACGGCCGCCAACGACGACCCTGAGCCGCCCCGTCACTGCATGGAGGACATGCAACTCCTCACCCCGGTGGAATGATCAACCGAGGCTGAGCGACGCGACGATCTGATCCATGCGACCTGGTCGAGGCATCGGTCCCTCGAGGGCGATCAGCACCACCATGTCGTCGAGGACCACGAACGCGTATTCGTAGGAGCGGTTGCTGTCCTCGAGCCGAAGCTTGGTCCCGGCACCGATTGGTGTCACGATCGTGACCGGCGGTTCGGCAACGGCCATCGGACCCAGGGTCCCCTCATGCATGCTGAACCAGTCGACCAGCTCCCCTGCTTCGGTGGCTCCACCCATGATCGAAGCCGGGGCAATTGCGATCGAGTCCAGTCCGCCGTCACCAGCCATGACCGCCGCCATGTCCACGAAACCCTTGGCGAACAGATCGGCGGCGAGTGCGTCGTCTCGAACGCCCGGCAAGGTCGCGCTGGCGATCGGCGGCCCCAGGAGCGCTACCCGGTACGGGGTTTCCAGGCGGGCGGTGGGGTCATAGGGCACCGGGAACGAGGTCGGCGGGGCGGGCGGGGTCGGCAGCGTTTCGTCCGGGGTCAGTGGCACGAACACCGTTCGATCGGAACTCCGTTGTGAGACCCCCGGTGCCGGAGAGAACTCGGTCGTCCTGTCGTGGCCGAGCAGGCTCACGGAGATCACCAGGACCAGGCCGATGGCCATGAGGATGCCCAGGGGCACCAGCACCAAGGAGAGCGTGGACCTGCCGGGCTTCTGAGGGACCGTGCCATACCAACCGGCACTTCCGGAGCCAGGCACCGGCGGGTAGCCAGGCACGCCGCTCGACCCAGGCACGCCGCTCGACCCAGGCACGCCGCTCGACCCGCGGCCTCGGCCGACCTCATGAGGTGAACAGTGGTCGCCCGCCACGGTCATTGTCCCCACCCTGTGGACAACCTTGGGGAGGGTAACTGAACGGCAATCAACGCGCCATCAGGTCGACATACCCTCGTCACTCTGCCAACGGCTGGTCCACGCGTCCCGCCCCATCGGGCAGGAGCGGACCTCAGCGGTACTGCGTGGCGGTGATGATGCCCGCCAGGATGGCGCCGAGCCCACCGACGAGGTACCAGCTGTCCGGAGCCCCCGGCAGGATGCCGGTGTAGTTCAAGAAGATGCTGAGCACCCCGAGGCCGAAGAACGTGAACATCAACACCGGTACCCACATTGGACTCGGCAGCATGTGCTTGTCGATGGTCTTCGGGGTGTAACGGCTGGAGAAGGCCGGCGCGTCGTCGTCGACCACGATGTCATCCGAGGTGTGCCCACCAGCTCGCTCGGCCTTGGCCGCCGCAGCGACCTTGGGGTTGCCCGACCGAACGGCACCGCCCTTGTTGCCGTCTGCGTCGAGCCGTCGTTTGGTCACCTTTGCCACGGGCCGAGATGGTACTGCCCGAGATCGAAACCGGTGTGTCCGTCGCTGAGGGACCTCACGTAAGGTGCCCCGTGGCCCGCGTCCTGGTGATCGACAACTACGACTCGTTCGTCTACAACCTCGTGCAATACCTCGGGGAGTTGGGTGCCGAACCGATCATCCATCGACACGATGCCATCGACCTCGACGACGTCGAGCGGATCGACCCGGACGGCATCCTGATCAGCCCGGGTCCCGGCTCACCGGCCGACGCCGGGTTGTCCAACACGCTGATCGAGCAGTGGTCCTCTCGGGTCCCGGTGTTCGGCGTCTGCCTCGGCATGCAGTGCCTGGGCGAGGTTTTCGGCGGCCGGGTGATCCGGGCGCCCGAGATCGTGCACGGCAAGACCAGCCTGATCCGCCACCACGGTGTCGGTGTGTTCGAGGGCCTCCCGTCCCCCATCGAAGCGACTCGTTACCACTCCCTGATCGTGGAGCGCAGCACGCTTCCTGCGGTCCTCGAGATCACCGCCGAAACCGATGACGGGTTGATCATGGGTCTGCGCCACCGCGAGCTCGATGTCGAGGGAGTCCAGTTCCACCCCGAGTCGATCCTCACCGCGGGCGGGCACGACATGGTGTCGACCTTCCTGGCCCGCTGCGAAGCCGCCTGAGCACACGGGGTCGCGGTGCCGCCGCCCTGCCCGGCGCCGGCCATGTCGGCCCACGTCATCCCGGAGCGGGTGGGGCGACCGGGATCATCGGTGCGGTCGGAGGTGGCGGAGCGCCAGACGACGACACGGTGACCGTCACCTTCGTGCCGGGCGCGACCGGCGCACCCCCGGGGACCGACTGTGCGGTGACCCTGCCATCGTTCGGGTCCCCCGGGGCCACGACGAGCACGGTGATCAGCCCGGCCAACCCAGCCGAGGACAGCGCTGACTCGGCCGACGCCTGCCGGGCACCGATCAGGTAGGGGACGCGAACAGTGGCCGGTGGTCCCACCACCGTCAGCTTCACCGGGTAGTCCCGAGCCACCGGTGTTCCAGCCGGCGGGTCCACGGCCAGGATCGTGCCCTCGGTCTGCACCGGGTCCGCCTTGCGGGTGATGGTGCCGATGCCGAACCCTCCGCGTCCCAGCGCCAGCATGACCTCACGGATGTTCTTGCCCACGAACTCAGGAACGACACGCGGCGCCGGCCCGGAGGACACCGAGAGCGTGACGGCGGTACCGGCCACGATCCGCCGGCCCGCCGCGGGGACCATCCCGACCACCTGCCCGGCGCCCACCACCTCCGACGGCACCGGCACAACCACCGAGGTTGCTCCAGTCGAGGTCAGGGTCGCCTGCACGTCCCCTATCGGGCGACCGATCAGGTTCGGCAGGGGCTGACCGGTCTGGCCGTCGCTCACCACCAGGGTCACGATGTCCCCTTGGGGCACCTTGGCACCGGCCTGGGGCCGCTGGATGATGGTCTCACCAGCAGCTCGCCCCTCGGCCGGAGCCAGTTCGACATTGACGGTCAGGCCGAGCGCCGTGAGCGTCTCCTGAGCAGCGGATGATTCCAAACCTTCGACCGATGGGAGCTCGATCCTGTCCAGCGCAGCCGGGCCGTCGCTGCTGCCGAGATGCTCGACACTCGCCCAGGTGGCGAAGCCGAAAAGCGCGACCAGCACGACGAACGACACCCGCAACCTCCAGGAGCCGACCGCCGGGACCCGGTCTCGGGCGGCCACGAGCGAGCGCTGCGGAACGGCCGACGCGGTCATCCCGCCACCACGGTCAGCGTGATGACCTGGCCGGGCTTGATCGGCGATCCCCCCGCCGGGTTCTGCGACACCACGGTTCCGGGGGCACCACCACTGGGCGTCTCCTCGATCGTCTGGGCGGCGATCAATCCCGCCGACTGGATTCGGGCCGATGCGTCGGCGAAGGTCGACCCGACTACCGAGGGCACCGTGACGTCGGCCGGACCATTCGAGATGACCACATCGATCAGGGCGTCCACGTCTCGGATCTCACCGGCTCCCGGCGTGGTGCTGATGACGGTGAGATCCGAGACGTGGACGCCCTGATCGATGTGGTCATCTCGAATGGTCCGGCCGACGTCACG
>Ga0105044_10007334_pt1 | contig 15170 bp, 17 predicted proteins | sample MAT01_FD_78092 | JGI IMG/M metagenome (GOLD analysis project Ga0105044, IMG submission 78092) | Freshwater microbial communities from Lake Fryxell liftoff mats and glacier meltwater in Antarctica - MAT-01 | ecosystem: Environmental > Aquatic > Freshwater > Ice > Liftoff microbial mat | place... | reverse complement strand
TGCTCGAGCAGATATTCTGCCTTCTGGAAACTGTCGGGCAGCTTCTCGCGGATGGTGTTCTCGATCACCCGGCGGCCCGAGAAGCCGATGGTCGCGCCGGGCTCGGCGATCTGCACGTCTCCCAGCATGGCGTAAGAGGCAATCACGCCGCCGGTCGTCGGATCGGTCAGCACCACGATGTAGGGCAGCGCTGCATCGCGCAGCATCTGCACGGCGACGGTGGCGCGCGGCATCTGCATGAGTGAAAGGATGCCCTCCTGCATGCGCGCGCCGCCCGACGCGACGATCAGCACCATCGGCACATGATCGGCGACGGCGCGTTCGGCGCCGGCAACGAAGGCCTCGCCCGAGGCCATACCGAGTGAGCCGCCCATGAAGGCGAAGTTCTGCGAGACGATCACCGCGCCGTGGCCGCCGATGGTGCCGCGCGCTGCGACCACCGCGTCCTGCTGGCCGGTCTTGGTGCGGGCTTCCTTGATGCGGTCGATGTAACGCTTCTCGTCGCGGAATTTCAGCGGATCGGGAACGACGGCGATAAAAGGCAACTCGTCATACTTGCCCTCGTCGAACATCCATTGAAAGCGCTGCCTGGGACCAACCTTCATGTGGAAGTCGCAATGGGCGCAGACGAACTGCGCCGTTTCCAGATCGCGGTGAAACAGCATCTCGCCGCAGGACGGACACTTGGTCCACAGATTGTCCGGGGTCGTTTCCTTGCCGCCCAGCATAAACTTGATGCGGGGGCGGACGAAATTGGTGATCCAGTTCATAGACGACCGGCTCTCTTCAGGCGCGCGCGGCGCGGACGCCGTGGCTCAATTCGGATACGAACCCTAGCACATCTGCAGCGCATCCTGGCGACACGGAACCGTCAGCGTTAACGAAGGCGGCAACCCGGGCGACGATGGCGGAACCGACCACCGCAGCATCGGCAAAGCGCGCGATGGCGGCGGCATGCTCCGGCGTCTTGATGCCGAATCCGACGCCGACCGGCAAAACCGTCTGCGCCTTGATACGGCGGACTTCGCGCTCGACCTCGACCGGGTCGAAATCCTTGGTCCCGGTCACGCCCGCGATGGAGACGTAATAGAGAAAGCCGCTGGCCCCGTTCAGCACAGCGGGCAGGCGGGCATCGGTGGTGGTCGGGGTCGATAAGCGGATGGCATCAAGACCGGCGGCATTGAGGGCTGGCGAGAACTCTGCCGCCTCTTCCGGCGGGATATCGACCAGGATCATGCCGTCGACACCGGCCGCCGCCGCATCATTCGCAAAAGCCGAAACGCCATAGGAGAATATCGGATTGGCATAGCCCATCAGTACGATGGGGATGTCGTTGTCGATTTTTCGGAAGTCGCGCACGAGCTCAAGGGTCGTCTTCATCGTTGCCCCGGCACGCAGGGCGCGCAGGCCTGCCGCCTGCACCGCCGGGCCGTCAGCCATCGGATCGGTGAAGGGCATGCCGAGCTCGATGAGGTCTGCACCTGCTGCGGGCAAACCCATCAGGATCTCGCGCGCCACATCGATCGATGGATCGCCCGCCGTGACAAACGGAATGAAGGCAGCACGGCCTTCCGCTTTCAGCTCGTCGAAACGCGCGGCTATGCGGGACATCAGTGTACGACCAGTTTATGTGGGCCAAAGCTGCGCAAGCAGTTGCCCGATTCTTCCGCGTCATTGTCGGTGAGCAGCATCCACGCCCAATCAGCAATCAGCTTTCGTGGCGGCAGGATAATCCACCCATTCTCATCGCCGACGGCACTATAATCGCACTTGGCGACGGATAATGCAGTCAACGCGCAAATCAACCCTGCCCTGTCATCATGGTCGGTGACGGACGCAAATGATTGGTCAGGGACACGGCCAGGCAGAAGGTGTTCCACAAGCGACTGCAACCCGCCTGATTGCGCGAGGAACTGGTAGTAGGTGTCGGAACGATTCCCCCGCACGGCCTGAACGGCCGACGGGTCAGCAAGCATGATGCCCATGAAAGAGCTTGGAAACGCCTCGACGACGGCTTGCTCGTGAATCGCAAGATCGTGTGCTGCTCTGCCAATGGACGCGACTTCCAGCGCGGTCATCACACAGTTGTTTGCCGCCACGTTTAGGGAGATGCCAACCGGTGCGCTCGACTGTCCTGGCTTTCCGATATGCGGCTGAAGTCGTTTAACCAGCATGCGCTCCGCCATCCTATAGACGCCGATACGATCAAAACCCTGGCGCAGTGGCCCGTCGAACGCCGCGACCATAATCTCGCCGACACCGGCAACACGTTTCATCGTGGCCTGGCGCTCCGCAGGAACCGCGCGAAACCGCTCAATGTGCCATCGGATCGAGTTGGAATCCCATGCCAAGCGACAAACTGCACTGGACTTTCGCTTCGGCGAAAAGCCGACATCGACCCCCAGCACGGAGCCGGAGTTCGCCTTGGCGCTTAGTGTCACAGTGACACCTTCAGGGCGTCGGCAACGGTGAAGATGTCTTTGTCGCCCCGGCCACACATGTTCATGACGATGAGCTTGTCCTTGGGCATGCCAGGCGCGATGCGCATGACATGGGCCAGCGCATGCGCCGGCTCCAGCGCCGGCAGAATGCCTTCCAGCTTCGCGCAGAGCTGGAAGGCCTCCAGCGCGTCGGTATCGGTCGCGTGGACGTAAGTGACGCGCTTAACATCGTTAAGCCAGGCATGCTCGGGGCCGATGCCGGGATAGTCGAGACCAGCGGAAATCGAATGCGCCTCGGTGATCTGCCCGTCGGCGTCCTGCAGAAGATAGGTCTTGTTGCCGTGCAGAATGCCGGGGCGGCCCTTGCTGAGCGAGGCAGCGTGCTGATGCGTGTCGACGCCATGACCGGCGGCTTCCACGCCATGCATCTCGACTGAGGGCTCATCGAGGAACGGGAAGAACAATCCCATCGCGTTGGAGCCGCCGCCGATCGCCGCAACCAGAAGATCGGGCAGACGGCCCTCGGCCTTCTCCATCTGCGCGCGCGTCTCGATGCCGATCACCGACTGGAAATCGCGGACCATCGCCGGATAGGGATGCGGGCCGGCGACCGTGCCGATGCAATAGAAAGTATCATGGACGTTGGCGACCCAGTCGCGCATCGCCTCGTTCATCGCGTCTTTCAGCGTATGTGCGCCCGAGGTGACCGGAATGACGTCGGCGCCCAGCAGCTTCATGCGGAAGACGTTGGGCTTCTGCCGCTCCATATCGACCGCGCCCATATAGACGACGCAGGGGAGGCCGAAGCGCGCGGCAATAGTCGCGGTCGCGACGCCGTGCTGGCCCGCGCCCGTCTCGGCGATGATGCGCGTCTTGCCCATGCGTTTGGCCAAAAGGATCTGGCCGAGGCAATTATTGATCTTGTGCGCGCCGGTATGGTTCAGCTCGTCACGCTTGAAATAGATTTTCGCGCCGCCGAGATGCTCCGTCAGGCGCTCAGCGTAATAAAGCGGGCTCGGACGTCCGACATAATATTCAAGGAAGTACTTCATCTCGTCGATGAAGCTCTGATCTGTTTTCGCGTTCTCGTAGGCCGCTTCCAGCGCGAGGATCAGCGGCATCAGCGTCTCGGCGACATAGCGCCCGCCATAGGCACCGAAATGGCCACCGGCATCCGGGCCTTGGCGGTAGGAGTTTGGAATGGGTGCGTTCATGCTGCGTGATCCAATACAGGCAATCCATAGGCCGCCCGCGAGGCGGCGGTGAAGGCGGCGATGCGCTCGGGGCTTTTCACGCCCGGCGCATCTTCAACACCTGACGATACGTCGACACCAAACGCGCCGGTTTGCCGGATCGCCTCGGCGACATTGGCGTCGTTGAGCCCGCCCGACAAAATCCAAGGCACGCCGGGCGACACGCCGTTGAGCAGCGCCCAGTCGAAAACCACCCCGTTTCCGCCGGGACGATCCGCGTTCTTGGGGGCCTTGGCGTCGAACATGATGAGATCTGCAACACCGTAGGCGCCGGCTGCGGCCACATCTTCCGCTTTTGCCACCGCCAGAACCTTGATGAGGGGCAGGCCGGTCATCGCCTTCACGGCAGCGACACGTTCCGGCGTTTCGTCCCCGTGCAGTTGAAGCATATGCGGCGAGAGCGCCGCGACGACATCCCGAACGGCATCGTCGTCCCGGTCGACCAGCACGACGACACGCTTCATCTCGCCTGTCAGGCCGGCGAGTGCGCGCATTTCATCAAGCGAGACATGTCGCGGACTTTTGTCGAAATACATGAACCCGCCATGTGTCGCCCCGGCCTTGCGGGCGGCGTCGATGGCGGCGGCGGTTTTCAGGCCGCAGATTTTGATGACGGGACTCACGCGAGGCCCAACGACGCCGCGACCTCACGGCATGCCTCACGCGGATCGGCGGCATGGGTCACCGGGCGGCCAAGGATAAGGATGTCGGCACCTGCCGCGCGCGCCGCTTCCGGCGTCATGAAGCGTTTCTGGTCGCCCGGCGCTGAACCGGCCGGACGGCTACCCGGCACAACGGTCAGAAAGTCCGCGCCGCAAGCCTCGCGCACGGCTTTCAGATCTTGCGCCGAGCACACGACGCCATCGAGACCCGCAGCCTGCGCCAGCCGCGCGAGACGCACAGCCTGTGCCGCCGCCGCTTTCGCAAAGCCGACCGCCACCATGTCGTCATCGTCGAGCGACGTGAGGATCGTCACGGCGATGATCTTGGCCTTGGTTCCCGCCGCTTCCTTCGCCGCTTTCATCATCGCCGTGCCGCCCGAGGCGTGGATGTTGATGATCGACGCGCCGAGCCCGGCGAGCGCGCGCACCGCACCCGCCACGGTCGTCGGGATGTCGTGCAGCTTCACATCGAGGAATACCGGCAAGCCGAGCCCGGCAATCGCCGTGATCCCCTCAGGCCCGTTGGCCGAGACGAATTCGAGGCCGACCTTCAGCCCCCCGGCATGGGGCCGCACTGCCTCGGCAAGCGCCATTGCAGCCTTTACGTCGGGCGTGTCGAGCGCCACATAGATCGGATTGGGAGCCGTCGTCATGAGGGCGCTTCCTAGACCAAATCCGGCCCGTCAGGAACCCAAAGTGACCGAATACCGCGTCGCCGTCGCCTTCAACGCCCAGACCCAGAAATACCGCGCCACCTCGGACGATGTGCCCGGCCTCGACGTTTCGGACATGAGCGTGGAGCGCCTTTTCACCAAGGCGATGCAGGCCGCGCCGGACCTTCTCAGAGCTGCCGGCAAACAATCCGGCGGGTTCAATCTGAAGTTCGAGAAAGTCTAGGCTTTGGGCAGGCTGCGGAGGGTTTCCTCCGACAGCAGCCGCTGCAACCGGGCATTGCGCGCCGCTTCCTCGCGAAGTTTTCGGCGCAGGCGGCTCTGCCCGGTCAGCATATAAAGCGCCCCGACGATCAGCCCGGCCAGCACTCCGATCAGCAGAACCGCAAAGAGCGGCATCTCCACCGACGATCCCGGCGCGCCCGGCCGTGTGGCATCCAAGCTTAACAGCACGGCATTGCGATTGGCGACGGCGAACCATGCGGCAATAGCCGCCAGACAGGCGAACGCGATGAGGCCGAGCAGCCGCATCAGCTTCCTGAGTCCACACCACCGTTCAGTTTTTCGCGCAGTTCCTTGCCCGTCTTGAAATAGGGCACGCGCTTTTCATCGACCGCGACACTCTCGCCGGTGCGCGGGTTGCGGCCGGTGCGGGCGGGACGGGCCTTGACCGAAAAAGCCCCAAATCCGCGCAATTCCACGCGGTCGCCGGCCGAGAGGGCCTTGGCGATTTCGTCGAACACCGTCGAGACGATACGCTCGGCATCCTTGTGCATCAGATGCGGATAGGCCTCGGCGATGCGGGCCACAAGCTCGGACTTGATCATGCCGGAGAGCCCCCTCATGCCCCGGTTTCGCCGGTCTCTTACGTCCCGGTCAGCTGTGAAAGCTGCCTGTCCAATCGGCGTTCGTCAAGCGGCCAAGAGGGTTAAGTCGTTTGCCGGTCACGGATTTTTCGCTCTTGCGGGGTATCCAAGAGGGTGCGAAAGACGCGGCGATCGCCCTTTTTTGCGGACGCCTAATCCCATGCGCGCGCCCTTTCTCGCCGCCGCCTCGCTGTCGCTAGGGCTCACCGCCTGCACGACGACCGCGTACGTCAACCCCTGCTACGGCGCGGGCACGCTGATCCCGTCCGACGCCTCGGGCGATGAAATTGTCGAGGCGGCCGACGCCTGCATCGCCGATGGCGGCGAGCGCAAGCAGGGCCTGACCATCCGCTCGGCGGGGCATTTGCGGCTGCAGAATTTCGACGCCGCCATCGCCGACACCGACGCCGCCATCGCGATCGATCCGGCCTATGCCGACGCCTATTACTATCGCGGCTTCGCCCATGAAGAGGCCGGCCATCTCGCAGAGGCCGAACGCGATTTCGACCAGGCGATCAAGCTCGGCCTCGAGCCGGGCGTCGCCTTCCGCGCGGCCGGACGGCTCAAATTCGTCAGCGGCGACTACGCCGGCGCGTTCGACGATTTCTCGGCGATTCTGAAGGCCGATCCGGGCGATGCCGAAGCCTGGCGCATCCGCGGTGCGGCGGCCGCCGTGCTCGAACGCTTCGACATTGCGGAAAAGGATTTCAGCGAGGCGATCACGCTGAACCCCGGCGATTACCGCGCCTATAGCGGGCGCGGTTATGTACGCTATTTCACCTTGCGCTACGCCGAGGCTGCCGCCGATCTGAAAGTCGCGCTGGAGCCAAAACCCGAAGGGCTGAAGGCGGCCTTCCTCTATCTCGCCATGGTCCGCGCCCACGATCCGGACGCGATCCCTGAGCTGGAACGCCAGGCGGAAGACCTCGACGCCCAAACCAATCCCGGCGTCTTCCCGGCCTTCTTCCTTGGCCGCATCGACGAAGCCGGAATGGTCGACATCGCCATCCGCACCGGCATCCACAAACCGCGCGAGAACGAGAGCGAGGGCTATTTCTACGCCGGCATGGCGCGGCTCTTTGCCGGCGATATGGCGGGCGCAAAGCTGTGGTTTGAAAAGACCATGGCGACCGGGGTGGTGCGTTTCGATGAAATCCGCGGCGCGCGCAAGGAACTGCGCGCCATGGGGGTCGACGTGCCCTCGCCCGATCCCGCCGTAGCTGCTGTCCGGGCGCTACGGCTTTCAACCGGCACACCGGACTCGTGACGGCCAGACGAGGCCGTCCCACTCGCCTGTTTGAATGATGGCGCCCGGCGGCAAGCCCCGGCATGATGGTGGGGCATTGCGGGGGCGATGAGAGGGTTCATGGTTCGCAGAATCGTTTTGGCGGCTGCTCTGGTGGCCCTGGCAGGCAGCTCAACGGCGCAAATCGTTCCGGTGACACCCGGCGGCGGCGGCGCTCCGCCCGCGCCCGTCGAACCCGGAGGCGGCGGCATCGTTCCGGGCAAGGCGCCAGGTCCCGGCCCCGAGAGCGAGAACGACAAGGCGTTCAAGGAACTGCTGACAGGCACGTGGCGGCTCGACTTGCAGGCGCCGCCTGGATGGACCGCGTGGCTGGAGTTCACCTACAACGCTGACGGCAGTTTTTCCGGCAGCCAGATTTCCATCAGCGGGAATCCGCCTCCAAACAACCGGTCGGAAACCAAGTATTTCGGCACCTATACCGTGAAGGCGCTCGACCGCTCGAACTTCACGCTGGCACTCACGTATACGTCGCCCGCCACCGCAACGGCGAGCAGCGATATCTTGACCTATATCGACCAGAACACGCTCTACAATCCGCGGGCTGGCCGAAACGTAACGCGCGTCCAGTAGCGCCCACCTTCAGGCGTGCGGCTCAAGAGCGATATTGCGCTCCGCACGCCAGACGCCGTCCGCACGGGTCAGAATTACAATGCCGCTGCCGCCGCGATTTTCGGCGCGCGCGCGATAAGCATCATCGACGCCGAACTCGCCCTCGAACACCACATCGTCGATGTAGTAAGGCGGATGCCCTGGTTCGCCGATGAAGAGGTGGACATGCGCCGGCATGGTCTCGCCGGGATAGGGCGCGGGCTTGATGGTGTCGAAGGCATAGCGCCCTTGAGCGTCTGTTTTCGCCCAGCCGCGGAGCAGCCCGTGCCGGTGGGACCAGACCGTTTGCGCCGTGCCGCGCGAGTACAGCCCGCCTTCATCGGTGTGATGCGCATAGATGACGACATCGGCCGCTGGCACGCCGCCAGGCAGCCGCGCAACGCCGGTGAGCTGCATCCGCTCGCCTGGCTCGTCGGCTGCGGCTAGGTGTACGAGAGGTGCAAGGGAGGCGGGATTGCTCTCGGCGACAGCCTCGCAGCCCTCGCAGTTGTAGAGCCCGGGACGGACGGCTGCGAAGGCGCGCGGAAGTACGAGGGTCGCTGCCAGCGCGGCCAACGCCCCGCGCCGCGACAGCATCACGCGAGGCCGAGGCAGATAAATCGCGCCACCGCCTGAGCCCGGGTGCGGGCGTCGAGCTTGCGCTTGGCGTTCTCGACATGGGTGTGAACGGTCGATTGCGAGATCGACAAGATCACCGAGATCTCCCAGTTCGATTTGCCCTGCGCGACAAAGCCGAGGCAATCGCGTTCGCGCCCGCTGAGATTGACGGGCGCTCCGATCGCCCCGGCCAGCACGCGCAGGCGGTCATGCACCGCAAGACCGGCCAGTGAAATGGCCTGACGCTCGACCGGGCTGAGATCGAGGCCATCGGCGGTAAAGCTGATCCAGCCCATATGGCCGCCGGGGCCGTGGCTGGGGATCGACATGCCGTCCGGCATCTCGAACTCATCCAGCGCATCGAACCAGCGCTGGTCACCCGTGCAGCGATCGTCGATCTCGCTCCACACGAAGCCGGTGGAACGGCGGCGCAGATTGCGGAAAACCGGGTTGCCGCGCCGCAGGTCGTTCTTGAAGTAATAGTCGTACCAGCCGTCCGGGCCTTCGAGCGTGAAGTGCCGCGTCGTCTCGCCGACCCGGTCGGCCAGCACCATCGATTTCGCGCCATAGCCGCGCAGCACATCGTAGAGCGCCTGACCGATTTCCGACGGCGCCTGCACCTCGGTGCAACGCTGGATCAAGGCATAGGTGTCGGAGAGAACTGCAGTCATCCCGGCCTCTTCAGCCTAAAATCTAGGCGAACCTAAGGCATGACGCCAGATTGCCCTGACATCAGGGTTAGCGGCCCCGTGTTGCGCGCGCCCGCGTCAGGCAAGTCCCAGATAGACGAAACGCGCCACGGCCTGCGCCCGGCTGCGCGACTCCAGCTTGCGCTTGGCGTTCTCGACATGACTGTGAACGGTCGCCTGCGAGATGGAGAGGATCACCGAAATCTCCCAGTCGGTCTTGCCGGCGGCGACAAAACCCAAGCAGTCGCGCTCGCGGGGCGTTAGCGTCTTGAGAGGTTGGTGGCGCGTCGGCGGGTTGAGTTCGCGCAAGCGCTGATGCGCCATGAGGGCGGCGTATTCGATGCCCCGGCGCTCGGCAGGAGCCAGATCGCCCAGCCGCTCGAAGGCGAGGCTCACCACGCCGACATGTCCGTCGGTGCCGTGGCACGGCACCGCGATTCCGTCATGGCAGCCGAAATCGCTTAGCATGCCCCACATCTTGAGAGCAGCGGAATCGCCTTGATAAATGTCGCTCCACACAAAGGTGCGCGCGCGCGTGCGCGCCGCGCGGTTGATCGGATTGATCCGGCCGAGCTGCTCGCGCGCATAGGCATCTTCCCAGCCGGCCGGCGAGATCCGGGCATAAATGTGCGGCTCGGCGGTGCTGTCCCACAGATCATGCGCTCGGGCGAAGATCGCTTTCAGCCCGTAGGGCTCAAGCGTGTCGAACATGATGCGTCCAAGATCGGCCGGCACATCCGTCCGAATACAGGCTTCAGCAAGATCGAGTGTGTGGTTGACGAGCGCGGACATAGGTTTTTTGAGACGAGGCAAACAGAAGCCCAGCAATGCGCCGGAACTTGGGCGGCAAGCATGGCGCAGATCGTCGCACACGGGAACTTTTGGCTACCTGCCCCCCGTTTGGAGGATTGCGCGGCTTGGGGGCTTCAGAGAACCTGAGCTTCCCTAATGAGGATCAACGATGGCTTCGCCCTTTCGAATTGCCCTGCTCACGACGCTCGCGTGCACGGGCCTTGCCGATGCCAAATCCAGGCTGCAAGCGACGTCCGATGTGCCCGCCCAGATCGCCCAAGCCTCCGGCGAAGTCGTCAATCACGACGGATTGGCGTGGCATCTGACTGTTCCTGAGGGCTGGTCGTGGCGGCCTGCCAAGAAGCGGGACGCGCCGACCCTGCTCATCTATTCACCCGGCGTTTCCGACGAGACAGCCTTGGAAGGCGTGTCCGAGGTGCCGGATTCCACGGTGTGTAACGTCACGACGGAGGCCAAGCCCGACACTGTCGGCAAGACCCAGACCGAACTCAATGAGGCGGCCCGAGCGCACTTCGAGAAAACCAAAGACAGCGTCAAAGGCGCTGCAGACGACCATCCTTTGGGGCCGCTGATGAAGTCCGGCGGCGTGGAAGACAAAAACGGCATTGCGGTTATGTCAGGCTTCCAGGGAATCGCCTCTGACGACAAGATGATCGTCCTGGTCGGAGCCGCCAATTTCAGCACGCCGGGCTTCGATCACCGCACCCTGTGCATGGTCATGCTCGATGTGACGAAGCCGGATTACGTCAACGCCCCGGTGCTGACCGGCGTGCAGGCGCTGATCGCCTCGTTCCAACCGCTCTAGCCCCAAAGCAAACGGCGCGGGGTTTCCCCCGCGCCGTCCGATGTTTTCGACTTGAAGGCTTTGACGCTTACGCGTCGCCCTCTTCGTCGTCTTTCTTGACCTGCGCCTTGGAGAGTGCGGCACCCAGGATGTCGCCCAGCGAGGCGCCCGAGTTGGACGAGCCGTACTGCGCGACGGCGTCCTTCTCATCCGCCATTTCGCGCGCCTTGATGGAGAGCGAGATCTGACCCTTGGCCTTGTCGAACGCCGTGACGCGGGCATCGACCTTGTCGCCAACCGCAAAGCGCTCGGGGCGCTGCTCGGAGCGATCGCGGCTGAGGTCGGCACGGCGGATGAACGAGGTCATCTCGCCGACGCTGACTTCCAGGCCGCCATCGTTCACCGCTGTCACTTCCACCGTCACGGTGTCGTTCTTGCGGATGCCGCGCTCGCCGGTCGAGTTGGTCACAGCCGACAGCGGATCGCCGCCGAGCTGCTTGATGCCGAGCGAGATGCGCTCCTTCTCGACGTCGACGTCCAGAACCTGGGCGCGCACATGATCGCCCTTCTTGAAGTTCTGGATGGCCTGCTCGCCGGGGGTCTTCCAGTCGATGTCCGACAGATGGACCATACCGTCGATGTCGTTATCGAGGCCGATGAAGAGGCCGAACTCGGTGATGTTCTTCACATCGCCTTCGACTTCGCTGCCGACCGGATGGGTCTCGATGAACTGCGACCAGGGATTGTCCTGGGTCTGCTTGAGGCCCAGCGAGATACGGCGCTTGGAGGTATCGACCTCAAGCACCTTCACTTCGACTTCTTGGCTGGTCGAGACGATCTTGCCCGGGTGGACGTTCTTCTTCACCCACGACATTTCCGAAACGTGGACGAGACCTTCAACGCCCGGCTCCAGCTCAACAAAGGCGCCGTAATCGGTGATGTTGGTGACGCGGCCCTTGTAGTTCGCGCCGATCGGATACTTCGCGACAGCGCCTTCCCAGGGATCGCTCTCCAGCTGCTTCATGCCGAGGCTGATGCGCTGGGTGTCCTGGTTGATCTTGACGATCTGGACCTTCACGGTCTCGCCGATCTTCAGGATCTCGCTCGGGTGGTTGACGCGGCGCCACGCCATGTCGGTGACATGGAGGAGGCCGTCGACACCGCCCAGATCCACGAACGCGCCGTAGTCGGTGATGTTCTTGACGATCCCGTCGATGACCTGACCTTCCTTGAGGCCGCTGACGATCTCGTTGCGCTGTTCGGCACGGGCTTCTTCAAGCACGGCGCGGCGCGAGACGACGATGTTGCCGCGCTTGCGGTCCATCTTGAGGATCTGGAACGGCTGCGGCTGGTTCATCAGCGGGCCAACATCGCGGATCGGACGGACGTCCACCTGGCTGCCGGGCAGGAACGCGGTCGCGCCGTCGAGATCGACGGTGAAGCCGCCCTTGACGCGGCCGAAGATCACGCCGGTGACGCGCTGATTGGCGTTGGCGGCGACTTCCAGCTTCACCCACGATTCCTCGCGGCGGGCCTTCTCGCGGCTCAGCACGGCTTCGCCCTGGGCATTTTCGATGCGGTCGAGGAAAACCTCGACGGTGTCACCGACTTTGAGTTCGGCCGGGATGCCCGGCATCGCGAATTCCTTGAGCGGAATGCGGCCTTCGGTCTTCAGGCCGACATCGACGATGACGAAGTCATGTTCGACGGCGACGACAACGCCCTTCATGACATTGCCTTCCAGCACATTGCTGGCGCCCATGCTGCTATCCAGCATGGCGGCGAAGTCGTCACGGGTGGGGGTAAAGCTCAGCGTTTCATCGACGCTGACGGTAGCGGTGGCGGCGCGGGTGCGGCCAGCCTTGGCGGTACGAGCCATATAGTTCAGTTCTCCAGTCTCGGTGCGCCTCATGGGACGCGGATTGCGGGCCTGCCGGTTGTCTCCGGCGGTCTTCCTCAGGACCTTTCGATGTCAAAACGCGCATCCGGCGCTGCCGCCGGGCACGTTCCGAAATCCAAAGATCAAGGCTTCAGGTTTCGATGTGCTGCGTCACAGCCCCTTAAGGCCGCCACAGCGGGGCGCTCTATACGCGCAAAACCTATATGGGAGCAAGGCGGGTGGGCTAAAGCGCCAGCCCCGCCCGGGCCGCTTTTTCAGCCGCCGCAACGGCCGCTTCGATGGTGAGATCGGTGGTGTCGAGCAGCACGGCATCGGCAGCCCGTTTCATCGGGGCGGCGATGCGCCCGCCGTCGCGGGCATCGCGGATGCGGATTTCCTCGACCAGCATCTCGTGGGTTTTGGTGCTGCCGTGGCTGGCGAGCTCCTTCCAGCGCCGCAGCGCCCGCTCTTCGACGCTGGCCGTCACGAAGATTTTCACCTGGGCGTCCGGGGCGATCACCGTGCCGATATCGCGCCCGTCGATCACTGCGCCCTTGCCGCCCGGCGGAGCCTTGGCGAAACCGGTCTGGAGCTCGAACAAGGCGGCCCGCACCTCGGCGATCACGGCCACCTGACTGGCCGCTTCACCCACGGCAGCACTGCGCAGTTCCGGTTCCGGAATGATCCCTGTGCTGAACTGCGGGACAGCGGCGAGGGCATCCTCCCGGCTCGACGGATCGCCCCCGGCCCGCAGGATCAGCGCCCCCAGCGTGCGATACAGCGCCCCGGTATCCAGATGATCGAACCCGAACGTCGCGGCCAGCGCCCGGGCGATGGTGCCCTTGCCCGAGGCCGCCGTTCCGTCAATGGCGATGACCGGAAAGGCGCTCATCGATTGGGGCGCGTCAGACGGCCGCCAAGGCCGGTCATTAGGTCGGTAAAGCCCGGAAAACTGGTCGCGATGAAAGCGCTGTCATCGACCCGGATGGCCTTTTTTGCCGCCAACCCGGCGATCAGGAACGACATGGCGATGCGGTGATCCATCTCCGTGGAAATCAGCCCGCCGCCCGGCATCCCGCCGGCTCCCATGCCCTCGACGATCAGCCCGTCTTCCAGCTCCTCCACCTTCACACCGCAGGCGATCAGCCCGCGCGCCATGGCGGCGATCCGGTCACTTTCCTTGACCCGCAGCTCTTTCAGGCCCCGCATCACGGTGCGCCCCTCGGCAAAGGCCGCGATCACCGCCAGGACCGGATATTCGTCGATCATCGACGGCGCCCGCTCCGGCGGCACTTCAATGCCTTTGAGGTTTGAGAACCGCGCCGTCAGGTCCGACACCGCCTCGCCGCCCTCTTCGCGCGCCGGCCCGATGGTGAGATCGGCACCCATATCCCGCAGTGTTTGATAAAGCCCAGAACGGGTGGGGTTCATCAGAACCCCCCGCACCGTCACCACCGAATCCGGTACGATCAGCGCCGCAGCCAGCGGAAATGCCGCGGAAGACGGGTCCGCCGGCACGGCAATCGGCACGGCCGTCAATTCGGCATGACCGGTCACGGTGACCGCATGGCCCTCATCCGTCTGTTCCACGCGGACGCGCGCGCCAAAGGCCCGCAGCATGTTTTCGGTGTGGTCGCGGGTCGCCTCGCGCTCGATCAGCGTCGTCTCGCCCGGCGCATTCAGCCCCGCCAGCAAAATCGCCGATTTCACCTGAGCCGAGGCGACGGGGCTGACATAGGTCACCGGCATGGCGTCCTTCGCGCCGGTGAGGGTCAAGGGCAGACGCCCCCCGGCCCGGCCCATCGCGACCGTGCCGAATAGCGACAGCGGGTCCAGCACCCGGCCCATCGGGCGGCGGCAGAGCGAGGCATCGCCGGTGAACGTGCAGGCGATCGGCGTCGTCGCGACCGCGCCCATGGCGAGGCGGACGCCGGTGCCCGAATTGCCGAAATCGAGCACGCCCGCCGGTTCGGCGAACCCGCCGACCCCAACCCCGTGGACATGCCAATAGCCATCGGCATCGCGGGTGACCTCAGCCCCCAGCATGGCCATGGCAGCCCCGGTGCGCAGGACGTCCTCGCCTTCCAGAAGCCCGGAAATGACGGTTTCGCCAACCGCCATCGCCCCCAGGATCAGGGCGCGATGCGAGATGGATTTGTCACCCGGAACGGAGATTTCGCCTGTCAGGGCGCGAGAGGGCTCAGCGCTCAACGGCGCGGCGGCGTGAGGGGCGGTCATGAGCGTCGCAAATCCGGCGGCGGGCGGGTGTTTTCTCTTTTGACAGGCGCGCCCGCGCATGGCAATGGTCCCGGCCTTTCGCGGGGGACGCGCGGCAACGCGCACCCGTCCGGCGTGCACGCGACAGATCAAATCGATAGGATAACGACCTAAGTGGCTGATCCCAAGCTCGGCACCAAGCGCCAATGCCCCAATTGCGCGGCGCGATTCTACGACCTCAACAAGAAACCGGCGGAATGCCCGAAGTGCGAGACCGTCTTCGAGCCTGAGGTGATCCTCAAGCCGCGCAAGCCGCGCGCCGCCGAGAAGGCGAAGGAAGTCGCGCGTCCGGCCGCCGTCGCGGAGGCTGAGACCGAAGACGA
>Ga0105044_10007330_pt1 | contig 15172 bp, 9 predicted proteins | sample MAT01_FD_78092 | JGI IMG/M metagenome (GOLD analysis project Ga0105044, IMG submission 78092) | Freshwater microbial communities from Lake Fryxell liftoff mats and glacier meltwater in Antarctica - MAT-01 | ecosystem: Environmental > Aquatic > Freshwater > Ice > Liftoff microbial mat | place... | reverse complement strand
GGGTGCGTCCCATTCGCAAATTCAACCTGCCGGCGCAGGAAGCGATCATCGACCAAGGCACCCAGACCAGCGGCAACATTGCGCGCATTCAGAAGAAACTCGAGCGGATCGTCATTCCGAGTCTGGAGCTGAAGGACGCGACCGTCCGCGAGGCCATCGAATTCCTGAAAAAGAAAAGCCGCGAACTCGACACCACCGCCGAGAACGAAGGCGATCGCGGCGTCAATATCGTCCTGAAACTCGAAGGTGGCGGCGGCGGTTCGATGCCGATGCCGGAAGCCGCGGCTCCGACCGTTCCGGGCATCCCCGGTCTCGAGCCTCTGCCTGGAGCTGCGCCGGTGCCGGCGGCACTGATCGCGGCGGCGATGCCTTCGGCGGGACTTGGTGACCAGCGAATCACCGTGGCCTTGGACAATATCCCGCTCATCGAAGCGCTGAAGTACGTCACCGGGCTGGCCAATCTGAAGTACAAGGTCGAGCCCTACGCAGTGGCGATCGTGCCGCAGAGCGTGAACATCGACACCGTCTATACCAAAGAATGGAAGGTGCGGCCGGACCTCTTGAGCCGCGTACCGAGCGCCGATGGGGCGGGCGGGCTCGAAGCTCCCGCGGCGGCTCCGCAGGACGCCACCCGAGGCGGCTCGGGAATCAGCCAGCGCGAGTCTGCGCAGAAGTGGCTGGAGGCGAGTGGCGTGGACTTCAAGGCACCGGGATCCTCCGCGCTGTACATCCCGACGAGCAGCAAGCTCATCGTGCGCAATACCCAGGAGATGCTCGACTTCATCGACTCGATCATCGAGAGCAGCGCCTCCGGCGGGCCGGTGCAGATCGATATCGAGGCCAAGTTTGTCGAGATCACCCAGAACAATCTCAAGGAGTTGAGTTTCGATTGGCTGCTCGGAGCCTTCAACATCAATGGCCAGAGCGTCTTTGGATCGGGCGGCACCGCGGGCACCTCACCGCAGCTCAATCCTTCCGACTTTCCGATCGTGACGCCCGGTGGGACGCCGGTCGGGCAGAATCCTGCGACCGCCGGCAACCGCAGCGGGCAACTCGCGATCAGCGCGAATGCCATCGACGCGCTCCTCTTTGGCGCCTCGGGTAATTCGCTCCGGGCACCGGGGGTGTTTGGGATCGCGGGAGCCTTTACCGATCCCACCTTCCAGGTCGTCATCCGCGCCTTGAACCAGAAGAAAGGCGTGGATCTCCTGTCCGCGCCACGGGTCACGACGAAAAGCGGCCAGCGCGCGGTGATCGAAATCATTCGTGAGTTCCGCTTTCCCACCGAGTTCGATCCGCCACAGATTCCCCAGCAGTTCGGGGGCCAGGGCCAGCAGGGTGGGGGTGGCGGCCTCGGGGTGAACCTCGTTCAGGCACCCAGCTCCTTCCCGGTCACGCCCACGACGCCCACGGCGTTTGAAACGCGCAACACCGGGGTGACGCTCGAAGTCGAGCCGACGATCGGTCCCGATGGCTACACCATCGATCTCAATCTCGTGCCGCAGGTGGTGGAATTTGAGGGCTTCATCAACTACGGCAGCCCGATCCAGACCACGGACACCAACCCGATCACCGGCATCTCGACGACCAACGTGATCACGCCGAACGTCATCAACCAGCCCATCTTTAGCACCCGCAAGGTGACCACCAGCGTGAGCATCTTCGATGGCCAGACCGTCGTGCTCGGCGGCTTGATGCGCGAGGACATCCAGAAGGTCGAAGACAAGGTACCGTTTCTGGGTGACATCCCGCTCGTCGGTCGCCTCTTCCGATCGAGCGTCGATCAACATCTCAAGCGTAACCTCATCATCTTTGTCTCCGCCCGCCTCATGAATCCCGCCGGCGATCCGGTGCGTTCGGAGGACGAAGTGGAGGAAGTGGTGGAGACTTTGCCCGCCCCGGAGATGCCGCCGGTCTTCGATGGGAAGAATGTCCTGCCGCTGATGCCGAAGTAGCGCGACCGAGCGGGTGGCCCGTGAAGGAAAGCAGCTTCCTTCCGGCGCACCCGCGGCCCATGGTCGCTCGCTTCCGGCTTTAGGCCATGCCTGTGCTCGGCGTCACCGGGGGAATCGCCACCGGAAAATCAAGTTTCGTCCGGCAGTTTGCCCCGCGGCTCCCGGCTGAGATTTTCGATGCCGATCGTGCGGCTCATGAACTCCTGGCGGGTGACCCTGAGATTCATGCGGCCATCCGCGCGAGTTTCGGCGCAGGCGTCTTTGACGCGACCGGGAGACCGGACCGCGCCCGGCTGCGGGAAGTAGTTTTCGCTGAAGGGTTGCAACGCCAGCGGCTTGAAGACATACTCCACCCAGTCATCCGGGCCCGTTGGGCCGCACGCGCGGAGCAAGCCCTCCGCGACGGTCGTTGGCTCTGCGTCGATCTCCCGCTCTTGTTTGAGACGGGAGCCGAAGCAAACTTCGACCGAATAGTCGTCGTCGCATGTTCTCTCGAGACCCAGCGGCGCCGGCTGCAAGAGCTGCGCAAGCTGGATGTCGCGACGGCCGATCGCATGATCGCCGCGCAGACCGACCTGAATTTGAAGATCAAGAAAGCCGACCACGTCGTCTGGAACGAATCCCCCGAGACCTGCCTCGCCGGGCAGGCTTCGCTCCTCGCGGAATGGCTGCACAAGTACTATGGATGAAACCAATGATCCCGCACCGGGTTCCGTGAGCGACACGGCCGTGGAGGATGCCCCCGCCCAGACCTTTGAGACCCCGAAGGTCTTGTGGGTGGACGAACTGAACGCCGCCCCGCTTCACGAGCTGATCGAGCGCTGCGCCGCTCTACAGATGCGGCCCAATGCCGACAAGACCCGGCATCACCTCGTCTTTGACCTGCTCCGCGCCTACGCTTCCCTCGGGGCCGAAATTCTTGCCGATGGCATTCTCGAGCCGAGTCCGCAGGGCGGGGGATTTCTCCGCTGGCCGCGCTACAGCTTCCGCTCGCTGCCGCAGGACGTGTTTGTGCCGGTGCATGTAGAGCGGCAGTTTGGCTTGCGGGCCGGTAATCGGCTCAGCGCCCGCATCCGCCCGCCGCGCGATCGCGAGAAGTTCATGGCCATCGATCACGTCGTCTCCATCGAGGGCATCCCCGCGGCGGAGTGGAAGGAGACCAAGGAGTTTGAGTACCTCACGGCGACCCATCCGCGGGAGCGCATCATCCTCGAGAATCACAAGAGTCACTCGATCAGCGGACGGGCCATCGACCTCATCGCCCCCCTCGGTCGCGGCCAGCTCGGCCTCATCGTGGCCCCGCCGCGCACGGGCAAGACGATCCTCCTGAAGGACATCGCGCAGGCCATCCTGCACACTTCGCCGGAGACGCACCTCATCCTCCTCCTGGTCGATGAGCGGCCGGAGGAAGTGACGGACTTCAAGCGCTCCGTGAACTGCGAGATCTACAGCTCGACCTTCGACGAGGGGCCGCAGCGCCATACGGCCGTCGCCGAAGTCGTCGGCGAACGTGCCAAGCGGCTCGTGGAGATTCACCGCCACGTCGTCATCCTGCTCGATTCGATCACGCGCCTCTCCCGCGGCTACAATAACCTCCAGGGCAACCGCGGTCGCACGATGTCGGGCGGCGTCGATTCCAAGGCGCTGGTGAAGCCCAAGAAATTCTTCGGGGCCGCGCGGAATACCGAGGAAGGCGGCAGCCTCACGATCCTCGCCACCGCCTTGATCGAGACGAACAGCCGCATGGACGATCTCATCTTCGAGGAATACAAAGGGAGCGGAAACATGGAGGTGCAGCTTGATCGGATGCTCAGCGACCAGCGCGTCTTTCCCGCGATCAATATTCTGAAGTCCGGCACGCGCCGCGACGACCTGCTGTATCATCCGCAGGAGTTTGAGAAAGTGCAGGTCTTGCGCCGGCAGCTCGCGGCCCTCCCGGCGATCGAAGCCACCGAGGTGCTCATCCATGCGCTCAAGTCCACGAAATCCAACGCTGAGCTTTTGCTCTCAGGGCTGAAGGGCTGATGCAGCCGCTCATCGGAGAATCGGACACCCTCGCCTCGGTGCTGCCCGCGCTCGGGCCGCATCCGCGGATCGCCATCGATACCGAGGCGGACAGTCTGCACTGCTATTTTGAAAAGCTCTGCCTGATCCAGATCAGCGTTCCGGGATGCGATCTGCTCATCGATCCGCTGGCCGGCTTCCCGCTGGAGCCGCTCTTTGCCGCGCTGGAGGGAAAGGAACTCGTCATCCACGGTGCGGACTACGATCTGCGGCTGCTCCGCCGGGTGGGATACGCCGGACCGGCGGGCGTCTTTGACACCATGATCGCCGCGCGGCTCTGCGGCATCACTCAGTTCAGCCTCGCGGCGTTGCTCAAGCGGTACTTTTCCCTCGAGGTCACCAAGGCCTCGCAGAAGGCCAACTGGGCGCGGCGCCCGCTCTCGCCGCAGATGATCGATTACGCGATCATGGATACCCACCACCTGCTGGAGATCGCGGGGTTCCTCGAGGCGGAACTGCGCCAGATCGGCCGCAGCGAGTGGTTTGCGCAATCCTGCGAGCGGGCCATCGTCGCCTCCAGCATCGTGAAGGAGCGCGACCCCGAGCAGGCCTGGCGCATCACCGGCAGCAAGGATTTCCGCGGTCGGGGCGCGGCGCTGCTCCGCGCCCTCTGGCAGTGGCGCGACTCCGAGGCCCAGACCGCGGATCGCCCGTCCTTTCACATCCTGCACAATGAGATGCTCATCGAAGCCGCCCATCGCCTCGAGCGCGGCCAGGAGGTCGAGATCGATCACTTGAAGGGCGGACGGCGCCGGCGCTTCTTCGAAGCGGCGGAACGCGCCATGGCCATGCCCGAAAGTGAATGGCCGCAGTTTGTGCGCAATCCCCGGCCGCGTCCGACCCGCGACGAGGAAGTCCGCTGCAGCGAATTCCGCGTAAAACGCGATGCCCTCGCCACCAGCCTCCAGCTCGATCCCTCGCTCATCGCTCCGAAGTCCACCCTGGAAGGGCTGGCCGCCAATCGCGAGGAAACCGCGGCCCGCATGATGGCGTGGCAGCGGGAACTCATGGGCCTCGCGTGAGGCGCGCAGGAAGGGCGCGCGGCGCCCGCCGGGGCCGCGTCCGGCCCTCCGGTTCGGGCCGTTACTGCGGTTTGGTCTCGGCTGGCTTGGGCGGAGCCGCAGGCGCCTTGCGTTCCCCGGGGAACTGCGCGTCCGCCACCTTGCGCTCCTTGTAGCTGCCGTCCTGCAGGGAGCGCGTCCACGGCCCGTCGGCCTTGGTCGGGCGGTAAGCGTCACGCCGATTGACCAGTGTCGAGCAGGCGGCCAGGGAGAGCGCGGCGAGCGCGAGGAGGGGAACGGAAAATTTCACGGCGCGGATCGGAACAGAATCGCCGTGGAGTGTCAACCGGACCGCCCGCGCGGCCAGGGCAAACGCGTCCTCTGGGAGAGCGGCTTCGTGGATTCGGAACACGATTTAACCTTTGAGACTTCGTGATCGTCGCGCCCGGCACGCCAGGAGTAGGGGCGCCCTCGCCCCGTGCCGCATGGACTCGGGGCGGGGGCGCCCCTACTCCTTGGCGCCCCAGCGCGCTTCCGGCAGTTCGACCGTAGAATTCGTATAAGTGCGCGCCGTTTTTCCCGCCCGGCCCGGTGAGATTGGCATGTCTTTCTTCGCACCGGGGCGTCAGCCTCCGCCGCGAACCGTCCCGGAAAATGACCCGCCGCAAACTGCCTAAAGTGAAAGTCCCAAGGGCGAAAGCCGCGGCGACCAGGTCGAAGCGGACCGCAGCGACGACCAGGAAGGCGGTCGCCGCTGTGCCGTTTTTTGTCGTCGGGCTCGGCGCTTCGGCGGGGGGACTGGAGGCGCTGCGGAGTTTTTTCGAGGCGATGCCGCCGGAGAGCGGGATGGCATTCGTCGTCATCCAGCATCTGTCGCCGGATCACAAGAGCCGGATGGCGGAGCTGCTCGCGCGGAATACGCGCATGCCGGTGGCGGTGGCCGCGGATGGCGTGCGCGTCGAGCCGGATCACGTCTATGTGATCCCGCCGGGGAAGTGCCTGACGATTTTTCACGGCGCGCTTTTGCTCACCGAGATCGGCACGGACAAGAGGCCGAATCTGCCGATCGATCTTTTCTTCACCTCGCTCGCCGAGGACCGGGGCGAGCGCGCGATCGCCATCGGCCTTTCCGGCACGGGGAGCGATGGCACGCGCGGCATCCGCGCGATCAAGGAGGCGGGCGGGCTGGTCATGGTGCAGGAGGAGAGTTCGGCAAAGTTCAGCGGGATGCCGCACAGCGCGATCGGCACCGGGCTGGCGGACTTTATCCTGCCGGCGTCGGAGATGCCGGGCGCGCTGTTGAAATTCATCCGCCATCCGTTGCTCGTGCGGTCGCCGGGCGCGGCGCGGCATCCGCCGGAGAGCGCGATGCAGAAAATCACCGCCCTGCTGCGGACGAAGACGGGCCTTGATTTCTCGGCCTACAAGCAGAGCACGGTGGTGCGGCGGATGGTGCGGCGGATGGGCATCTCGCAGATCAGGGACGGCGGCCACTATCTCGAGTACCTCCAGCAGTCGCCGGAGGAAGTGGCGGCCTTTACCAAGGATCTGCTGATCTGCGTGACGCGGTTTTTCCGCGACCGCGAGGTCTTCGAGTGCCTGCGGAAAAGGGTGATCCCCGCGATCTTTGAGAGCGCGGCGGAGGATCGGGCGATCCGGGTGTGGGTGCCGGGCTGCGCCACGGGCGAGGAGGTCTATTCGATCGCCATGCTCCTGCACGAGCACGCGACCACGCTGGGCGGGACGTTCGACGTGAAGCTTTTCGCCACGGATGTGAGCAAGGACGCGCTCGAGTGCGCCAGCCGCGGGGTGTATCCGGCGAGCATCACGGCGGACGTGCCTGCCGAGTGGCTGGCGCGTTATTTTCACCAGGAGGCGGAGGGCTTCCGCATCTGCCGCATGCTGCGCGATCAGGTGGTCTTTGCACGGCAGGATGTGCTGAAGGATCCGCCATTCACCCGCATGCATCTGGTCTCGTGCCGGAATCTGCTCATCTACGTGCAGCCGGAGGGGCAGCGGAAGGTGCTCACGCTGCTCCATTTTGCGCTGCGCCCCGGCAGCTATCTGCTGCTGGGCACGAGCGAGACGGTGGGCGGGCAGCAGAGCGCGTTTGACACGTTCGACGCCAAGGCGCGCGTCTTCCAGCGCCGCGCCGAGACGCTGCCGCTGGGAAAGGTGCTGCCGGTCGCGACGCCGCGGCTCGTGGCGCGATCCGCGCCACCCATGCCGGCACCGGACGAGCCGCCCGCGGGCCGCCGGGCCGAGGACCAGCTGTGGGCGGCGGTGTGCGCGCGGCTCATCGCGGACTATGCGCCGACGGGCTTCGTGCTCGGGGAGGGTGGGCAGATTCTCTACAGCTTCGGCGAGCCGGAAAAGTTCGCCGCCTTGCGCCCCGGACGCGCTCACCTCGACCTGCTCGCGCTGGTGCCGCGCGATCTCGCGCTGGCGCTGGCCACCGCGATCCGGCGGGCGCGGAAGCAGCAGGAGCCGGTGCGCTATCGGGACGTGAAATTCCGCCGCGGCCGGACCACGCTCCTCGTCGATCTCACCGTCGAGCCGATCTCCCCGGGCCGCGGCGGAGCGCACGCCCTGCTGGTGCTGCTCAAGGAATCGCGGCAGGCCCTGCCGAAGTCGGCGGCGGCGAAATTTGCCGTGACCGAAAAAGCGACGCAACGCATCGCCGACCTCAAGGAAGATCTCCGGGCGAGCCACGAAAACCTCCAGGCCTCGGCGGAGCGCCAGCAGACGACCAATGAGGAATTGCAGGCCACGAACGAGGAACTCATCGCCGCGAATGAGGAGCTGCAAAGCACCAACGAGGAACTCGAGTCGGTGAACGAGGAACTCACCACGCTGAACTCCGAATTCCAGCAGAAGATCGAGGAACTCCTGATCGCGAACAACGACCTCGATAACTATCTGCGCACCTCGCAGATCGGTACGATCTTCCTCGACGAGGGGCTGCACATCCGGAAGTTCACCCCGGTGGTGGCCGAGGAGATGCACCTCAAGCCGCAGGACGAAGGCCGGCGCCTCACCGAGCTGTCGCACCCGCTCATCGCAGAGTTGAGCCGCGGCGTGGAGAGCGTGCGGCGCGACGGGCAGCCGGTGGACCGCACGGTCGAGACCAGGCCGGGCGTCCGCCATCTGCTGCGGATTTCTCCTTACCGGCGCGAAGGCACGAGCGACGAGGGTGTGGTGGTCACCTTCGTCAAAGTGGGCGCGGCGCAAGCGTCTCCGGCGAAATCTGCGCCGCGGACAAAAGGATCGCGCGCGATGACGAAAGAGGCTTAGTTTTTTTCCCCGCCGAAGATGCTTCGACCCATGCCACCCCGGGAGATCGAGAGACTGCGCCACGCCGCGCAGGAGGCGGTGGGTATCGCCGGGCATCGGCCCGATGGCGGGCCGGTCGGGGAGCTGGCGTCGGCTCTGGAGGAACTGCGCATTCACGGAGCCGAGCTGGAGATTCAGAACGAAGAACTCCGCACCAGCCGCGCCGAACTCGAGCGCAGCCAGAAGCGATACTTCCGGCACTTCGACCTCGCTCCGGTCGGCATGCTCCGGCTCGATCACCACGGGATGATTCTCGAAGCCAACATCCTCGGAACGAAAATGCTCGGCTTCGAGCGGGCGCGGCTGGGCGCGATGAAGCTCCCGTTTTCCCCGATGCTCACCAGCGCCTCGCAAGGCATCTTTCACTCGCACCTGCAAAAGGCGCTGGCCTCGCGCGAAATGGAATCGTGCGAGGTGAAGCTCCGGCGGCAGGCCGGGAAAGAAACCGCGGTGCGCCTGCAAAGCGTCGCGAGCGTCGGCCACGACGACGCGCTGGATCTGCTCGTGACCCTCACCGACCTCATGGAGCGCGAGCAGGCGGAGGCTGCGCGCCTCGGGCTCGAACGACTTTTGTTTGAAGCGCGGGGACTCGAAAACATCGGCATGATCGCGGGCGGGATCGCCCATGACCTGAACAACATCCTGCATGTGATCCTCGGCAATCTCGAGCTGGCCCTGCAGGTGCCGGCCAGCGAACCGATGCGGCAAATGCTCGACGAGGCCGACCGGGCGGCGCGACGCGGAACCCGCGTGTCCAACCGGTTTCTCACCTTTTCCAAGGGCGGATGCCCGGTGAAACAAACCATCGACGTCTCGGAAATTCTCGGCCCGGCGGTGGTCCTGGCGCTGAGTGGTTCGCCGCTCAAGTCCGTCTTTGAAATCCAACCCGATCTGCCTCCGATCCAGGTCGATCCGGGGCAATTTTCCCAAGTCATCGAGAACGTGGCCCTGAACGCTCGCGAGGCCACTGCGGGAGCCGGCACCCTCGTGACCAGGGTGGACACCGTGCGCCTCGCGCACTCCGAGGCCGGGGGATTGCCGGCGGGCGATTATGTGCGGATCGCTTTTCAGGATCACGGCGTCGGCATTCCAGAGGAGGTCCAGGGCCGGATCTTCGACGTCTGCTTTACCACCAAGCCCAGAGGCTGCGGCATCGGTCTGGCCTCCGCAAAGTCGATCGTCGAGCAGCACGGAGGGGCCATCCAGGTCCACTCCCGGACCGGGCACGGGAGTACGGTGACGCTGCTCGTGCCCGCAGGGGAGCGGAGCGCCGTGCCTCCGGCCACGCCGCGCGCGCCGATCAAGATGGGGAGCGGCCGGATCCTGCTCGTGGATGACGAGGAGTCCATCCGCAGCGTCGTGCCGATGCTCCTCGCCAAGTTGGGCTATCGCTGCGTGGTGGCCTGCGACGGGGCCGAGGGCTGCACCGCCTACGTGCGGGCGAAGGTGGAGGGCCACCCTTTCGCCGCGGTGCTCCTCGACGCGACCATCCCCGGAGGGCTCGGCGGCGAGGCGGCCCTGCGCCTCCTCCTGGCGGCGGATCCCGAGGCGCGGGTGATCCTCAGCAGCGGCTACGCCGACAGCGAGGTCATGGAGCATGCCCTGCGCCTTGGATTTAAAGGGCGCCTGCCCAAACCCTTTGACCTGCGAGATCTCGCCGAAGTCCTGAGCGAGGTCGTCGCTTGAAGTCGCCGCCGCTCCATCGAGCCGGCGTCCTGAAAGCACTGAGGCACCGGGCGGAGGAAGGGCTCGCCGCCGCCGGCGCCGCCACGCGGCCGCTCAGCCAGGGGCGGATGCGGGGACTCGTGCAGGACCTCCGCGTTTACGAAGCCGGGCTGGAAATCCAGAACGAAGAACTCTGCACCACCCGCGAGGAACTCGAGCGCAGCCAGCAGAAATACTTCAAGCACTACGAGCTCGCGCCGGTCGGGATGATCCGGCTGAACCCGAAGGGCGTGATCCTCGAGATCGTCGAGCGCGAGAAGCGGCGCTTCGGCCAGGACTTGCACGATGATCTCTGCCAGCAGCTCACGGGCCTCGCGCTGCTGGGCGTCGCCTTTCGCGAAAGGCTGCACGCGCGAGGCTTGATCCCGGAGGTGGAGCAGGCCGGCAAGCTGGCCACGCTGATGGCGGAACCCATGCAGTCCGCCCGGGAGATCGCCCGCGGGCTGCATCCGGTGGAACTCGACACCCCCGGCCTCGCCGCAGCTCTGGGAGCGCTGGCCGAGCGGACGGAACGCGAATCGAAAACGCCCTGGGTCTTTGAGGCGTGGGAGCCCTTGGGCGTCGCGGACGACGAGCAAGCCATCCATCTCTACCGCATCGCGCAGGAGGCGGTGTGCAACGCCCTCAAGCACGCCCGCGCGCGGCGGATCGTGATCTCGCTGCGCGGCGAAACACGGCGCCTCACCCTGGCCATCGACGACGATGGCCGGGGCCTGCCGATGCGCACCGCACGGACGCCGGGGATGGGGATTTCCATCATGCGCCATCGCGCGGAGCGGCTTGGCGGCACCCTCACGATCGAGCCCGGTCCCGAGCGGGGCACCCGGGTTCTTTGCACGGTGCCCCTGGCGCGGGGAAAAAGGGCGCCGTCCGCAAAGCCAGCCGCCGGAAAAAAAAGAGCGGGCGGGAGAGCAAAAAAAACCTAGGCTCCAGCACCATGCTGCGGCGCATCCCCCAGGACGACCTCGAAGCCCAGCGATGCGCGTCGCGGGATGCGGCGGCGGTCAGCCCCGGCGCGGCTGGGGCGGAGCGGGTGGAATCCGCGGTCAACCTAGCGGCGCGCTTTGCGGCCTTTCGCGAGCGCCAGATCCGGGTGCTCGAGCAGATCGTCGCCGGCGCGTCGCTGGCCCGGACCTTCGAGGCCGTGGTCCGGATGATCCAGGAGCAGTCGCCGGGGACGCTTGCTTCCCTGCTCGTGCTCGATCCCGACGGCGTGCATCTGCGGCACGGCGCTTCGCCCGATCTGCCCGCGGAGTATAGCGAGGCGATCGACGGCATCGCCATCGGCCCCTGCGTGGGCTCTTGCGGCACGGCGGCATTTCGCAAGCAGCGCGTGATCGTGAGCGACATCGCCACGGATCCGCTGTGGGAGAATTTCAAGGGCATCGCGCTCCAGCACGGTCTGGCCGCGTGCTGGTCGGAGCCGATCCTCTGCTCGGAGGGCAAGGTGCTGGGCACGTTTGCGATGTATTATCCTCACGCGAAAGAGCCAAACCCAGAGGATCTGCAAATCATCAGTGTGGCCGCGCACCTCGCGGCCCTCGCGATCGAGCGCGAGCGCGCGGAAAAAGACCGGCAGGTGGCGGAGCGCGAGCGAGAACAGTTGGAACGGGAAAGCGTCGAGCGGGAGCGCATCGAAGCTGCGGTGCGCGAGAGTGAGGAGCGTTACGCCCTGGTCGAACGCGCCACGAACGATGGCGTCTGGGATTGGAACCTGGCGACCGGCAGCAATTACCTGTCGCCGCAATGGAAGGCGCTGCTGGGGTTTGAAAACGAGGGACTGCCGAACCGGGAGGAATCTTTCTTTGCGCGCATTCATCCGGAAGACGAGGCCGTGGTCCGCGAGGCCGTCCGCCTGCATCTGGAAGAAAACCAGCCCTACTCGGTGAAATTGAGGCTGCGCTGCAAAGACGGCAGCTACCGATGGTTCGAGTCGCGCGGCCAGGCGATCCGCGATGCGGCGGGCCGCGGCCTGAGGATGGTCGGCGCGATGTCCGACATCACCGAGCGCAAGCTGGCCAAGCAGCGACTGCTGGTGCAATACGCGGTCACGCGCGTCCTTTCCGACTCGCCATCGCTGGCGGAAGCCGCGCCCCGCATCATGCAGGCGATCTGCGAGACGATCGGCTGGGAAGCCGGGGCGATCTGGCGGGTGTGCCCCACGGAAAATCTATTGCGCTGCGTGGACCTCTGGCATGCCGAGACCCTCGAGTTGGGTGAATTCCTGGAAGCCACCCGGAAAATCATGTTTGCGCCTGGAGTCGGCATGCCCGGCCGGGTGTGGCAGAGCGGTGAGCCGGAATGGATTCGCGACCTGGCCACGACCAAAAACGTGGTGCGGGCGTCGGTCGCGGCCCGCGTGGGCCTGCACGGCGGTTTCGGATTCCCCATCCGCAGCGGCGGCGTGGTGCTCGGGATTCTCGAAGCCTTCAGCCATGAGATCCGCGAGCCGGACCCAGGCCTGCTGCAATTGATGGGCAGCATCGGCGGCCAGATCGGCCAGTTCATCGAACGCAAGCACGCGGAGGAGGAGCTGAAACTGATGTCGAACCGGCTGCTCCTGGCCACGCGCGCCGCGTCGATCGGCGTCTGGGACTTCGATCCGCTGAACAACATTCTGATCTGGGACGACCAGATGTTCCGGGTTTTCGGAGTCCCGCCGGAGCGCTTCACCGGAGCCTATGAGGCATGGCAGGCGACGGTGCATCCCGAGGATCTGCCCCGCGCCATGGAGGAGGTCCAGCGGGCGCTCGAGGGAAAGGATCAGTTCGACACCGAGTTCCGCATCATCTGGCCGGACCACTCCATCCGTCACATCAAGGCCAACGCCTCGGTGCAGCGCGATGCCGCAGGGAAGGCGGTGCATATGATCGGGACGAATTGGGACATCACCGCGCAAAAACGCGCCGCGGAGGAGCTGTCGCGCACCGTCGCGGAACTCGCGCGCTCGAATGCCGACCTCGCGCAGTTTGCGTCCGTCGCCTCGCACGATCTGCAGGAGCCCTTGCGGGCGGTCGTGGGTTGCGTCGAGCTCCTGGAGCGCCGCTACCGCGACAAACTCGACGACCAAGCGCGCGAGCTCATCGCGCACACCGTGAACGGCACCCGGCGCATGCAGACCTTGATCCGCGACCTGCTCGAGTATTCGCGCGTGGGCACGCGCGGAAATGGTTTCGAGGCGACCGACGCGGGCGCGGCGCTCGAGCGCGCGCTCGCAAATCTCGCCACCGCCATCCACGAGAGCGGTGCGACGGTCACCCACGATCCGCTGCCCACGGTGGTGGCCGACCCGACGCAGTTGACGCAGCTCTTCCAAAACCTCGTCGGCAATGCGCTCAAGTTCTGCAAAGAGCGATGCCCGGAAATCCACGTCGGCGCGCAGGCCGAAGGCGGCGACTGGACGCTCTCGGTGCGGGACGCCGGGATCGGCATCGAACCACAGTACCGGGAGCGCATTTTCGAAATCTTCCAGAGGTTGCACACGCGCACGGAATTTCCCGGCACGGGCATCGGTCTCGCGATCTGCCAGCGCATCGTGGAGCGCCATGGCGGGCGGATCTGGGTGGAGTCGCAACCAGGTCTCGGCTCCACGTTTTACTTCACCCTTCCGAACCACGGAGACCCGGGCCTATGAAATCTGCACAAAACGGCAATCCGATCGAAATCCTCCTCGTGGAAGACAGCGCCACCGACGCACTTTTCGCCGGGGAAGCCTTTGCGGAATCCGCGCCCGCGATCCGCTTGCACGTCGTCGAGGACGGGGTGAAGGCGATCGCTTTCCTCCACCGGGAAGCGCCCTACACCGCCGCCCCGCGCCCGCACCTCATCCTCCTCGATCTGAATCTGCCGAAGAAAAACGGCTTTGAAGTGCTCGCCGAGATCAAGGCGGATGAAAACCTCCGGGTCATCCCGGTGCTCGTCCTCACCACTTCCGGCGCGGACCATGACGTGCTCAAAAGCTACCAGCTCCAGGCCAACGCCTACCTGATCAAACCCGCATCCTTGGCGGCCTACGCCGAAACCGTCGCGGCGATCGAGCGCTTTTGGTTCTCCTCCGCGACGCTCCCCCATCGCCGCCCGATGGGAGGATGAGGCTGCGCCGCCCCGGCCCGCTGCGCCCGGTGAGCCGCGCCCCGTCCTTACTCCGGCAGCGGCTGACCTTTCGTCTCCGGGAGGAAGGCGATGAAGACGAGGCCGAGGAGGAAAAGCGCGGACATCATGGCGATGGCGGTGCGGAGTTCCATGCCGGGGAGCGCCTTCAGCCAGCCGGAGAAAAGTAACATCGTCGAGGCGAGCAGGCGTCCGCCGTTGAAGCAAAAGCCCGTGCCGGTCGAGCGCAGGTGATTGGGAAAAAGCTCGGGGAAATACACCGCGTAACCCGCGTGAATGCCGATGGTGCAAAAGCCGTAGAGCGGCAGCAGCCCGAGGAGCATCGGGTAACTCGTGGGCGCGAAGCAGGTGATCGGCACGATGATGAGCGCGGCGACGTGATAGAGCACGAAAGTGCGCCGTCGCCCGAGCCACACCGCAAGCGGGCCGAAAGACAGCATCCCGAGTCCGGAGCCAAGCGCCTGGATATTGCCGTAGGCAAATTTTGCGCGCGTATTTGCCTCGGCGGCGGAGGTGCCGTGGCGGACGAGGAAGTCTTTCGCCAGATCCTGCCCGGCGACAGTCACGGCCCAAAAGGTGCCGAGCCCAACGGCGGCGAGTAACATGCCGAAGATCGCGCGCCGCGCCCACCGTGGGTTCAGCAGGAGATCGCGGAAGCTGCCGAGCGGCGCGCCTTCGCCACTCGCCGCTTTCGCCTTCGCCTCATGCCACGACTCCGGCTCCTCGACCCGCGCCCGCACCCAGAGCACGAGCAGCGACGGCAGCACGCCGACGAGGAAGGCGACGCGCCAATTGCCGCCCACCGCGAGTCCGACCCATGCCGCGAGGAAGGTGCCGATGATGCTCGTCGAGTGAAAGAACCCGGACATGTGGGCGCGCGCGTGTTTCGGCACCACTTCGGAGATGAGCGCCGCCGCCACGGCCCACTCCCCGCCCACACCCATCGCGACGAAAAAGCGCAGCGCGCCGACCTGCCACAGCTCG
>Ga0105044_10007327_pt1 | contig 15174 bp, 13 predicted proteins | sample MAT01_FD_78092 | JGI IMG/M metagenome (GOLD analysis project Ga0105044, IMG submission 78092) | Freshwater microbial communities from Lake Fryxell liftoff mats and glacier meltwater in Antarctica - MAT-01 | ecosystem: Environmental > Aquatic > Freshwater > Ice > Liftoff microbial mat | place... | reverse complement strand
ATCGCGGGGGTGACGAAGAACGCGAGGTCGGGCGTGGTCCGCGGGAAGCCGGCCAGCGCGTTCCCGGTTCCCCCACTCCACGCCATGAGGTGGTCGTCGTTCGGGAGCTGCAGATCGGAGCCGGAGATGTCGATGAGGCGGGTGAGCCCGGCACTGGGCGCGGTGACGTCGGCCACCCCATCGGTGTCGAGTCGCCCGAGCGAGGGGCCACCGAACGCGACGGCGGTCGCCACGATGTCGTTCGAGGTACGCCCGGCGCCGAACCGTACGGTGTCGGCCCCGGCGAGGCCGGCCGACCACGCGAGCGGGACGTCGCGACCGCTCGCGGTGCCGTAGACGCTGTCGCCCTGGGCATTCAGCACGTAGAGCGGGCCGACCGACGACGCCGCCACGATCTCGGGTCCCGCCGACGGGTGGACGTCGCCGACCACCGCCTGCGCGGAGATGCCTCCTCCGATCGCGGGCAGTGCCTCGACCTGGAGCATCCCGAGCGCCGCCGGCCATCCCGGGAGGTACGCCTGCTCGTCGGGATGCGCGTTCGAGGTTCCCGGGTACGACGCGTTCGACCCGTCGGGCGAGATCGCGAAGAGACGCGCGTTACCGAGGGTGCCGACTCCACCGAGGAGCGCGAGCACGTCGGTCCCCGAACCGATGTTGGCCGCCTCCGCGTACTGCTCCTGGCCGCCCACGATGATCTCGGGCCGCCCGTCGCCCGTGAGGTCGGCGAGTGCGGGCGTCGTGATCAGCTCGCCACCCTCACGGACGCCGGAGTCGGACCGGAACGTCACGTACTCGGTGGCCGGATCGACGGCTTCGACCTTCGCCGGATCGACGACCAGCACCGGGAACCCGGCCACGGGAGTTCCGTCGTCGTGCCACGCGTAGACGTGTCGGTCCTGCGCAGCGGTCACGATCTCGAGTCGGCCGTCTCCGTCGAGATCGGCCGCGGCGGGCGCCGCGCTGATCCCGCGCTTGGTGCGGTTCACGGAGTTCTTCCCGGTCGCCGGGTCGTCGTTCGAGAACGCGGGGTCGATGCGCACCGACGAGACCGCTGCGCCCTCGACCGTCGTCGCTTCGAAGCCGGTGCGTGGCGCGCCGGTGTGTTCCCAGGCCCAGACGTTGCCGTCGGTGTCGGTGACGACGACCTCGAGGTCGCCGTTGGCATCGAGGTCGGCGATCACCGGCGCGCCCGATCCGATTGACGAACCGGGCGCGGTGATCCGCTCTGATCGCGCGGTCGCCGACTGCGCGGGCCACCACCCGGGAGTCGCGGTCCGGACCGGCCACCGGGGCAGCTCGGCGCCGCTCGCGCGGTAGGCGTGCACGGTGCCGTCGTCGGTCGCCAGCACGAGCTCCTCACCGGGCCTACCGTCCAGATCGGCGAACACCGGGCTCGCCGTCGACGCACCCGCGACCGCTTTCGGGTACCCCCTGACGAGGTCGGGGTCGTCGTGCACGAACACCTGCTTCTGTTGCTCGCCGGTGAGGCCGTTCGCCACGCCGCCGTGGGCGGTGACCACGACCCGCACCCGCACCGAGAAGCGCTCCTCGTCGGGGCGACCGGTTGCGGGGTCCACCGGCGCGCCGGTCGCGCCGTCCGGGAGCGCCGCGGCGATCGATGCGAGGTCGACGATGCCGAGCGTTCCCTGGCGAGCTCCCTTCACGCCCTCCCGGCTCACCGCGACCTGCCACGGGTCGGGGTTCGGGTAGGCCGGCGCCTGCAGGCCGGGTGCCCACTCGACGCGGTAGTCGTAGGTCGTCGAGCGCGGCGACGCGACCCGGCCGGTCACCGCGAGGCGGCCCGTCGCCGGAAGTGACGCGAACCACTTCGGGCCCGTGATGTCGACCGACGGGGGGATCCGTCCGGCGCGCACGGCCTTCACGGCCTCGTACACGTTGACCCGTCCGTAGCCGAAGGTCGCGTCCCAGTTCTTGGTCGTCGGATAGCGCACGGTGTCGAGCAGACCGCCCGTCGGCGTACCGAAATCGTTGGCGGGATCGACGCGGTTGGGCGTGGCGAAGTCGATGTCGTCGGCGGTCGCGCGCAGGACCTGCAGCACCTCGTCGACGGTGAGGTCTCCGCCGGCGTCCCGCGCGACCGATTCGATCAGTCCGACCATGCCGGCGGCGCGCCCGGTGGCCTCGGAGGAGCAGGAGCCCGATGGGATGGAGAGGAAGGTGCGCCCGCCGAAGTTGGTGCAGCCGTTCAACGCGAGGTAGCCGGTCACGGTGCCACCGGTGAGCGGTTCCTGCTCGGTCACCGAGTTGACGGCCATGGTGTGTTCGAGCGAGCTCGGGAGGTTCGGGTGCTTCGCGGCTTCGTCGGCCATCGACGCGACGACCACCACCCCACGCTCGTAGGCCGCGTCGATCGCCTGCTGCGCCTGCGGCGGGTTGCTGATCGCGCCGAGGGCTTCCTGCACGACGTCGGCGCCCGAGTCGAGGGCGAAGAGCACCCCGGCGGCGAAGCGCCCGCCCTCCCCGATGAACGAATCGCCGACGCGCACCGGGAGGAACCGGCACTTCGGGCAGGTCCCGACGTCGTCGGTCCCGTTCTCGGCCGCAACCGAGTCCTTCGCCTCGCCGGTGCCGTGGCCGTAGTCGACGGTGTCGAGCGGGTTGTTGTCGCCGTAGAGGAAGTCCCAACCCGAGATGTCGTCGACGTGGCCGTTGCCGTCGTCGTCGACACCGTTGTTCGCGGCGGGATCGAGGATGAGGTCCTCCGGGTCGGCGACGCCGTTGCCGTTTCGGTCGGGGAGGTCGGCGAAGTCGGCGACGTCGAAGCGACCGTCGCCGTTGCAGTCACCGCTCGCGATGGCACACCCCGGTCGGGCCTCGCCGAGGTTGATCACGGCCTGGGTCGCGAGCTCGCGCATCGAACCCGCATCGCGCCACTTGATGCCCGAGTCGAGCACCGCGATCACGACGTCGTCGCGACCCTTGGTCACCCCGTACGCGAGGTCGAGGGCAGGACCCTTCTGGCCGCACTGGTTGTGCGGCGAACCGAACAGCTCCGGGCGGGGATCCCGGGCGCTCGTGACCTTGTAGGAATCGAGGTCGAGCTCCGGCGGGAGCACTCCCGGTGGCGGCGAGTCGGTCGGGCCGTACCGCCAGTGCACGCAGTCGGTCGGTTGGGGCTTGCCGCCCGGACCGATCGGCGTGCACGCGGCCGCGACCACGAGCGCGACCAGACTCCAGAGCCACATCCTCCGCACGGTTTCCCCCCTCGCCAGGGCCACCACTACACCACCCGCGCGAGACCCGGTCCAGATGGGGTTGCCTAACCTGTATGGCATGACCGAACCGGAGCCGTACCTCACGTCGCGGTTGCAGGGGTTCGGGACGACGATCTTCGCCGAGATGTCGGCGTTGGCCCTCGAGACCGGTTCGATCAACCTGGGTCAGGGCTTCCCCGACACCGACGGGCCTGCTGCGGTTTCCGAGGCTGCCATCGCCGCGATCCGCGCCGGTCACAACCAGTACCCGCCGGGCATCGGCATCCCCGAGCTGCGAGCCGCGATCGTGCGGCACCAACGCCACTGGTACGGCCTCGACTTCGACTTCGAGGACGAGGTGCTCGTGACGGCCGGGGCGACCGAGGCGATCGCGGCCGCGTTGCTCGCGCTGTGCGAACCGGGCGACGAGGTCCTCACCTTCGAGCCGTACTACGACTCGTACGCCGCGTGCATCGCCATGGCCATGGCCGAACGAAGGGTGGTGCAGCTGCGTACCCCCGACTTCCGGTTCGATCCCGATGCGCTCGCGCGTGCGGTCACTCCCCGGACCCGGATCCTTCTCCTCAACTCGCCGCACAATCCCACGGGCAAGGTGTTCGACGCGCTGGAGTTGGAGCAGATTGCCCGGGTGTGCATCGAGCACGACCTCATCGCGATCACCGACGAGGTCTACGAACACATCGTGTTCGAGGGTTCGCACATCCCGCTCGCGACCCTGCCCGGGATGCGCGACCGGACCCTCCTCATCTCCTCGGGCGGGAAGACGTTCTCGTTCACCGGGTGGAAGGTCGGCTGGGTGTGCGGTCCGGCCCCGCTCGTGCGGGCAGTGCGAACCGCGAAGCAGTTCCTCACCTACGTGAACGCGGGTCCGTTGCAGTACGGGATCGCCGTCGGCCTCGACCTCCCCGACGCGTCCTTCGCGGAGCTCGCGGCGGATCTCCGCACCAAACGCGATCGGCTCACCGACGGTCTCACCGCGGCAGGGCTCGAGGTTTTCGCGTCGCCCGGTACCTACTTCCTCACCGTCGACATCCGTTCGATCGGCGAAGCCGACGGCATCGCGTTCTGCCGTTCCCTCCCTGAGCGGTGTGGGGTGGTGGCGGTACCGAACGCGGTGTTCTACGACGATGTCGATGCGGGCCGGACGCTCGTGCGCTTCGCGTGTTGCAAGCAGCTCGACGTCATCGACGAAGCCGTGCTCCGGCTCGGGAAGCTCGCCTAGATGCGGGTCGCCGTGGTCCAACACGACATCGTCTGGGAGGACCCGGCCGCGAACTTTGCCCGGCTCGGTCCGATGATCGCGGCCGCCGCGGCCGACGACGCCCGTCTGATCGTGCTCACCGAGACCTACTCGACGGGCTTCTCGATGAACACGGGCCAGACCGCTGAGCCGGCCGACGGACCAAGCGCGAGCTTCCTCGCCGAACAGGCGCGCGAACACGGGGTGTGGGTCTGCGGGTCGATGCCCGTACAGGCCGAGGGCGCCGGCCGGCCGTCCAACTGCCTCGTGCTCGCGGGCCCGGCCGGCGAGGATCACCGCTACCGCAAGCGACACCTGTTCAGCTACGGCGGGGAGGACGACCACTACCTCCCCGGCGCCGAAGCGCTCACGGTGACGATCGACGGCGTCCGGCTCAGCCTGTTCGTCTGCTACGACCTCCGCTTCGCCCCCGACTTCTGGGCTCGGGCCGACGAGACCGACGCGTACGTGGTGATCGCCAACTGGCCTGCCGCGCGTCGCGACCACTGGCGCACGCTCCTGCGGGCCCGTGCGATCGAGAACCTGGCCTACGTGATCGGCGCGAACCGGGTCGGTACCGGTGGCGGAGTCGAGACCGCCGGCGACAGCATCATCGTCGGCCCGTTCGGCGAGACCGTCGCGTTCGCCGGGAGCGCGGAGACGACGATCACGGGCGACGTCGACCCCGCGATGGTTGCCTCGATCCGGTCGCGCTATCCGTTCCTCACCGATCGGAACCCATGATCTCCACCACCCGGAACCAGACGCAGACCGTGAGCGCGTCGTCGGAACCGAGCTGGCACCCTCCTTCGAACCGTCCCTCGACCCCGACCGGCGCAGCCGAGTCTGCCAAACTGCGCCGATGACCCGACGGCTCCGTACCGCGGCTCCCGTGATCGACCTCGTGTGCCTGGTGCTGTTCGTGCTCATCGGCCGCGACCGACACGACATCAGTGACGGCGTCGGGTGGTTCCTCGGGGTGCTGTGGCCGCTCGCGCTTGGTTGGTTCGTCGTTGCGGTCGCCACGAAGCTCTACACGAACCCGGCCCGACCGTGGCTGCGACTCACCGCCACGTGGGCACTCGGTCTGACGCTCGCGCTCGTCGTGCGCGGGATCGTGCTCGGTCGACAACCGGTCAGCACCTTTGCACTCGTGCTGTTCGCGTTCGTGGCCCTCGAGACGTTCGGGTGGCGCCTGATCGCTCTCCTCTTCCGCCGCAGGGTGCCCGCCCGCGCCTGAACCGTCGTGCGGTCAGCCTGCGGCGGACCGGTCGTCGGACGGGAGCGCGGCCCAGTACGCACCGAGCGACGCGGCCGCGGCGAGGTAGAGGCGTTCGTTGCCGCGGTCGACGGCCGCGGCGTCGAAGCAGGCGAGGGTGTACTTCACGAGGTGCGCGTCGTGGTGCCGCGAGGCCCGGGACGCGAGCGCGGTCCGGATTTCGGGGAGCGACGCGTCGGGTGCGTGAGCCACCCAACTCGCGGCATCGTCGCGGCCGGCGTCGATCGCGTCTCCGAACTCGCGGTGCACGGTGGGTTCGAGCTCGAACGACGGCGCGATCGTCACCTGACCCAACGCGGCCCGGAAGCCGACCACGTACGTCGCCGCGACTGCGAGCGCAGTCCGCGCCGCGGAACCTTCGCCGGCGACGCCCATCACCGCCTGGGGCATCGTGAGGCAATGCGACCAACCGTAGGGTGCGTGATCCGGAGGCTCCTGCAGCATCGACCACGCCGCCACGCGCGCGAGTTGCACGCGCGCGACGCGGATGTCGGGTTCGACGGCGACGATTCCCGAGAGGAGCTTCTCGGCGATGCCACTCTCCTCGGCTTGGTGCATGAGCGGGAAGATGAAGTCGCTGCCGGGTACGCCCAGCATCGGGACGTCGAGCAGCGCAGTCGCGAGCGAGCCGCCGGCGACCGTCCCCTCGACGTCTTCGAACCAACGGAGCTGCCAGTCGGCGTGCCGGGCGAGTTCGCGTGCCGGGCCGCGCAGCAGGGTGCCGGTGACCTCACCGCTCGGTGCGATCCGGGGGAGGAGGTAGAGGAGGATGCTCGCGTGACCCGCCGCCGCGAGTGACGCGGCGACCGGTTCGGCGAGCAGGCTCCGGATCTCGGCGGGATCAGCGACCGTGCCGAGGGTGGTCGCGGCCCGGTCGACGGCGGCGAGGTCACCATCGGCGATCGCGCCGAGCAGCGTCGTGGCCGCCTGCTCGGGAGAGTCGTCGCGAGATTCCGCGACGGTGGGCGGTTCTTCGGGCAGCGACGGGCCCGCGGCCTCGTACTCGTGCCCGAGTCGCACGATCCTTCGCCGGGCGTCGGCGCGGGCGTCGGGATGCACGTGGCGGAGCAGTCCCGCCCGGGCGAGGAGCTCGAGCGGCGCGTGGAGCACGAAGGAATCGGCCGGGGCGATCTTCGGGCGGGCGATCGTGCGGGCAACGTCGGCGACGAGCTCCACGTCGGACGGGTCGGATCGGTCGTCGAGAGGCATGTGGTGCACACTAAGAGTTCAAGTGAACTTGAAGTCAAGGACCGATACGGCGAGACTGGAACGGTGTCCGTCGACGAATGGCTCCCGATCGGTGAGATCTCCGCTCGATCGGGGATCGCGTGTTCTGCACTGCGCTTCTACGAGGACGAGGGACTCCTGCGCTCGGAACGCACGTCGGGCGGTCAGCGCCGCTTCGCGCGTGACACGTTGCGGAGGCTCGCGTTCATCCGGGCCGCCCAACGGGTCGGGCTCACGCTCGACGAGATCAGCGCCGCGTTGCGCACCTTGCCCGACTCCCGCACTCCGACGATCGCCGACTGGACCCGTCTGTCGCGCGCCTGGAAGCCCCGCCTCGATGAGCAGATCGAGCTGTTGACCCGGCTCCGCCACGATCTCGCGTCGTGCATCGGATGCGGCTGCCTCTCGCTCAAGACCTGCGCGCTGTACAACCCCGACGACGCGGCCGCCCGTCTCGGCTCGGGCGCCCGTTACCTGCTCGGCGACGACGCGAGCCAGGTCTCCGGCAGCGGGTTTCGTCCGTCGAGCCGGCCCTCCGAGGCGTAAGGCCGGAAGCGGACGAACGCCGACTGGTGGTGGAACGGGTCGGCACGGTTGGCCGTGATCGCAGCCGGGTGCGCGGGCTCGCGGTTTCCGTACGCGTACGTCGACGCCGCGCGGGCGTCGTCCCACAGGGAGCACGTCGCCACGAACGGCGGCCGGGCAAGACCGCTCGCCCAGATCAGACCAGGCGCGACGACCGCCGCGCCCTCTGCCTTCGCGCTCGCGCGGAAGAAGGGTACGGCGCGCCTCGGGCGCAGGCGACCGAGGGTGAGCACCGCGACATGACCTTCGGACGGAACCGCCCGGTCCGACCGGATGTCGTCGTCGAGTCCGGGCCAGCTGCCCGAGGCCCGCAACGGTTCGAGTCGGACACGCCAACCCTCGGCGAGCATCGCGGCGAGGGGCTGTTCCCGGAGGAACCGATCGAGCGCAGCATCGTCGTCCCAGAGTGCGACGAGCGCGATCCGGCCAAGATCGGGCCGGGGCAGCATCCTGTGGCTGAGCGGGGCGGTGAGCGCGACGTCGGCGTGGCGGAGACCTGGCGTCGAGCCGGGGTCGGGTGCCTTCCGGAGCGCAGTGAGCGCGATTCGTGGGCCGACATCCGCCATGTGCACCGATACGATCATCGTCGCCTCCTCGGGTCTCCCGGAGTCTGGCGCGTCGTGCCGTCGAGCGTCGGGTTCAGCCGGGTGGGGCCAGGGCGAGGTAGTCGTCGCGTGTGACCGGCGTCGCGGTGAGGGAGAGATCGGCGCGCGGGATGTCGGTCGTGGTGCCGTCGAGGGTGAACTGCACCTGACCGATCCCGGGTTGGCCGGTCACCGTGTAGACGATCTGCGCGAGGGCGAGCACCTGGTCGGGTCTCGACAGGTTGGTGAACGAGGCCGGGAGGTCGACGGTGGCCGTCCCCCGTTGGACCGTCACGTCGGTCGGGGTGTCCTCGACCGGGAGCGCGGTGCGGATGCCGGCGGCGACTTCGGGACTCGTGGGCCCGCGTCCCAGCGATCGGAGGAGGCGCTCGAGGGTCAGCGGGGGAGGGAGGCGGCGGGCGGTCGGGAGCAGCCGACCACCGCGTGCGAGGTAGATGACCGCGTCGCTGGTGCCGAGTTCGGCGTCGGCGATGCCGCCGCTGTTCCGGTCGAGCAGGCGGTACGGCACGCTGTCGTCGTCGGCCTGCCTGGCCGAACCCTGCTCCGGGATGCCGCACCCCGTCATTGCGAGCGCGAGGAGCAGCGCAGCCACGGCCCACGGCACCCGACCGGACCTCCGCCGCGCGGTCACGCGCAGTTCCTCGGGACCCGCACGATGAATCGTGCGCCACCATCCGGCGAGTCCTCGACCCACACGTCGCCGCGGTGGAGGCGGACGTGTTCGACGACGAGGGCCAGTCCGAGTCCGGTGCCGGGTGCGTCGCCGGCGTGTTGCCCGCGGGCGAAGCGGTCGAAGATGTACTCGCGCTCGTGCAGCGGGACGCCGGGTCCGGAGTCGTCGACGGCGAGGAGCAGGCTCTCGGGGCTGCCACTGATCTCGACGCGCTGGGCACCGCCCCCGTAGAAGTCGGCGTTGTCGAGGAGGTTGGTGAGGATCTGGCCGATCCGGCGCTTGTCGACTGCGACCGTGGCCGGTGCGGAAGGAGTGACGTCGACCGCGACGCGGTCGCGCCGGGTCGCGGTGAGCACCTCGCGTACGAGGTCGGCGGGATCGACCTCACCCACGTCGAGCTCTCCGACGCCGGCTTCCATGCGCGAGATGTCGAGCAGGTCGAGCACGAGCCCGGTGAAGCGACGCAGTTCGTCGTCGAGCACGTCGAGCGCGGCGTTGGTCGCCTCGGCCGAGTTCCGGCGCCGAGCAACGCTCAGTGCAGCAGACATCTTGGCCAGCGGGGTTCGCAGCTCGTGGCTGACGTCGGAGGCGAAACGCGCTTCCCGCTCGATGCGACCCCGCAGCTCCGACACCATGTCGTTGAACGCGTCGACGAGCGGTTCGAGGTCGCTGTCGCCCTCGGCGTCGAGTCGCTCGCTGAGTGTGCCCTCGCTGATCCCGCTCGCGGCAACGGCCATGCGCCGGACCGGTCGGAGCACGCGTCCACTCGCGTACCGACCGATCACCGCGCCGATGAGCGTGACGACGACCGCGGCCGCGGTCAGCACCTGCGCGAGACGGGTCAGCGTGAGCTCGAGCTCCTGCACCGGGACGAACTCGAAGTACGCACCGTCGATCGCCGGCAACGGGACGCCCACCGCGATGTTCGCCGCCGACGACACATCGGTGTTCTGGGTTCCCGCCGATCCCGACGCGACCAGGGAGCGCAACGAAGCCGGTACCTCGCGGCGCCCGACCCCGACCGAGGTCCCGAACCAAGCGCTGCCGACGCGCAGCACCACCGCGCTCTCGGCCCCGGTCTGGGCCTGGGCGAGCGCCCCCTGCACGTCGGCCGGGTTCGCGAGCAGGGCGTCGCGCACGGCCCGGGCGTTGAGGTAGGTCTGCTGCAGGGCGGTGCCGTTGCGCCGGCTGAGCACGAACGACCGGGTCAGCTCGTAGGAGAAGACCGCCAGGGTCACCGACAGGACGAGGGCCAGGATCGCGAACGCCGCAGTGACCCGCGCCCGGAGCCCGAGTCGTGCCGGCGGGCGATCGTCGGAGGTCACCGGCCCATTCTTCTCGCGTCCGCGGTCGAGTCGCGGTCACACGGCTTCGCCGAATGCCTCGCAGTCGGGGTTCTCGCACACGAACGACGTGTCGAGCACGTTCGCGGTCTCGGCGGGGAGGGCGGTGACCCCGCACTCGGGACAGATCGGCGCCCGGTCGATCTCCGCGTCGTCCCAGCCGGTCACGACGCGTGCCGGGCCGGTTCGAGCGCGGTCGCGTAGTCGACCAGCCGGGCCGCGAGCTCGAATGCCAGCTCGGGATCGCCGAGATCGGGGTCGGTCCACGTCTCCGACACCCGTTGCCACGAGTCGGCCCGGCCGAGGAACGGTCCGGCGACCGCTTCGTCGCCGATCGTCGCCCGCCACGCGGCTTCGTGACCGACGAGCCCGGCCAGCACCCGTTCGTTGTCGGCCGGCTTCGCGTGCTCGGCGTGGAACCCGACCTCGATCGCGAGGACCTGCGCCGCGCCGTCGGCATCGGCTCCGATCACCTGGGCCTCGTAGTGCTCTCGCGGTGGCGCCTCGGGTCCGAACCAGACCTTGATGCCGTAGCGACGGGCCCGGAGCCGGAGCGGACCGAGATCCGGCGGCATCATCCCGCGCAGCGCGTCGGCGACGTCGTCGAACAGCGACGGTTCCACGCGTCAGCGAGCCGCTCAGCTCGTGCCGAGGCAGAGCCGGCTGGCTCCGCCGAACAGTTGGTGCTTGTGCGCGGCGATCACCGACCGGTTCTTCGTCGCCATCGCGGTGGCGGCTTCGATCGCGCGGTCGAGCACCTCGGCTTCGGGCGCGATGGCGTCGACGATGCCGATCCCGAGCGCGGCGTCGGCGTCGTAGCGGCGGCCGGTCAGCATCGCGTCGGCGGCTGCGGGTGCGGGCAGGCGGGCGGTGACCGTGGCGGTCATCCCCGGTGTGAGCGGGAGTCCGAGGTCGACTTCCGGGAGGCACCAGTACCCGCGGTCGGCGCGCATGATCCGGTGATCGAACGCCGACGACAGCATCGCCCCGGCGGCGAACGTGTGTCCGTTCAGCGCGGCCACCGTGTACGCGGGGAACACGAGCATGCGCCCGAGGAGCCGGTGGACCTCGCCCATGAACGCCGGAGCATCCGGTGCCGACGAGATCCAGTCGAGGTCGAGTCCGTTGGAGAAGAACTTGCCCGTCCCCACGGCAACGACAGCGAGTGGCCCGTCGACAGCCTCCAACTCGTCGAGGACGACGTGCCACGCGGCCATCGACTCCCCCTGGAAACGGTTCTCGCCATCGTCCCAGTGCACGACGCGCACCGGACCGACCGCTTCGACACGGAGCGGCCCGCTCACGGCGCGCGATCCGGGAAGATGTCGTTGGGTCGGGCCACGATCGCGGGGTCGGGGGCGCGGGCGACGCGCTCGTCCTTCTTCGCGTAGTCGATGCCGTGGAGCACGTGACGGATCGCGTTGAGCCGGCCGGTGCGCTTCTCGTTGTTGTTCACGACCCACCACGGCGCGTACGGGGTGTCGGTGAACGCGAACGTGGTCTTCTGGGCCTCGGTGTACTGGTCCCACCGGGTCTGCGCGTACTCGTCGAGGGTGCTCAGCTTCCACTCCTTGAGCGGATCGTCGGCGCGCGCCGCGAGCCGTCGGGCTTGCTCGTCCTTGTTCACCGCGAGCCAGAGCTTCACGAGGTGCACACCGTCGTCGACCAGGAACTGCTCGAAGTCGGGCGCCTGGCGCAGGAAGCGTGCGTGCTCGTCGACCGTGCAGAACCCCATCACCCATTCGACGCCGGCCCGGTTGTACCAGGACCGGTCGAACAGCACGATCTCTCCGGCGGTCGGGAGGTGGAGTGCATACCGTTGGAAGTACCACTGGCCGCGCTCGGTGTCGTTCGGCTTGTCGAGCGCGACGTGCCGGGCCCGCCGCGGGTTCAGGTGCTCGCGGAACCGCTGGATGGTGCCGCCCTTGCCCGCGGTGTCGCGGCCCTCGAACACGATCACGACCCGCCGGCCGGTCTCGATCAACGAGCTCTGCAACTTCACCAGCTCGATCTGCAGGTGGGTCAGCTCGCGTTCGTACTCCTCGCGACTCGGCTTCTCGGGAATCGGGAGGCCGTTGTGCTTCCCGTGCTTCCCGAGTTCGTCGTGCTTCCCGAGTTGGGTCATTGCCCCGGGAGCGTAGTGGCCCCTCCGCGATCCGGGAACGTGCGACACTGCGCCCCGAAGACGCAGGCGTGGAGGCGGAGCGGTGCGGCGCGGAGGAACACGACGAGGATCCCCGGCCCGCCGGGTCGCGGCCCCCGGGACACTTTCGCGGCGGGAGCTCCTCCGTGGCGCGGTCGCGCTCGGCGCGGGGGTGGGCGCGGCGGCGGTCGCCCCGCAGCTCACTCGGGCCGGATTCGCCGTCCGCCGCTCGGGGCCCAAGGTCGTGATCGTGGGTGCCGGTGTCGCAGGGGTGCGGTGTGCACACCGGTTGTGGAAGGCCCACGGGATCGAAGCCGACCTCTACGACGCGAGTCCCGACCGGCTCGGCGGTCGCACGTACACCGTGCGCGGCGCGTTCGGTGCTCGCGACGCCGAGGCGGGAGGCTCGTTCATCTCGACCGAGCACACCGCGGTGCGCCGGCTGTGCCGTCAGCTCGGCCTGACCGTGGTCGACGTCGGTGGCGGTGCACAACCCACCGGCGTCGATGTGTACACAGCCAACGGAGCACTCGTCTCCGACGCCGAGCTGCGGTTGGAGCTCCAGGCCGCCTACCCCGCGATCCAAGTGGCGCTCGACGCCGCTGGTGATCACTCGGCGCGCACACCCACCCGCGGCGGTCGGACCCTCGACCGACTCTCGGTGGCCGAGTGGGTCGAGCGTGAGGTCCCCGGAGGCATCGCGGGCAACCTCGGTCAGATCCTCCTGTCCGACGCGGTCGCCGAGTACGGCGGTGATCCCGGCGACCAGTCGGCGCTCAACCTCATCTGGCTGCTCGAAGGGATCGTCGCCGACGGTGGGGGTGATCTCGCCGGCACCGACGAAGCCGGCCACATCGTCGAGGGCTCCGACGCGCTGGTCACCCGGATGCTCGACGAGCTCCCGTCGGGAGCCGACGGCGTCCAGCGCGCGACGCGGCTCGTCGCGGCCCGTCAGCGCGCGACGGGTCCGGTGGCCACGTTCGAGGGCGGAGGGAGCCGGCGCGACGTGGCGTGCGACGCACTCGTGCTCGCGATCCCGTTCTCGTTGCTGCGGACGGGCGTCGATCTCGGCCGGGCCGACCTGTCACCGCGCAAGAAGCGCGCGATCGCGTCGCTCGGGATGGGGACGAACGCGAAGCTCCAGGTGCAGCTGGCCGATCGTTCGTGGACCCCGCTCGGGTACTCGGGGATCTCGTACTCGGGGCCCGACGGGTTCGGCACCGTGTGGGACGGCTCGTCGGGCGACACCGCCGCCGAACCCATCCTCGTCGGGTTCCCGGGCGCGGCGGCCGGCGCGACCCTCGGTTCGGTGCCGTTCGGTCCTGCCGACCCGGCCAAGGTCGAAGAGTTCCTCAGTCAGGTCGAGCTGGTGTTCCCGGGGACCCGGGCCCGGTGGGCTGCCGGTCCGCAGCGCACGCACGCGGCGGTTTGGGCCCGGAACGAGTTGAGCCTCGGCGCCTACAGCTACTACCAGCCCGGCCAGATCACCGACTTCGGGGGCACCGAGTTCGACCCGGCCGGTGCGATCTACTTCTGTGGCGAACACACGTCGTTCGAGTTCCAGGGCTTCATCGAGGGCGCGCTCCGCACGGGTGCCCGGGTCGCCGACCGCATCGGCGCCTGACCGGCCCCGAGCCGTATGGGTGACCGGCCCCGAGCCGTATGGGTGACCGGCCTCGAGCCGTGTGGGTGACCGGCTCCGAGCCGTATGGGTGACCGGCTTCGCCTGGGCGCGTGGCGGTCCGTACGATCATGGCGATGATCGAAGCCGACGAACCGCTCACCCTCGCGAGCGACTTCCCCGACCCCACCCGCGACGAGTGGCTCCGCGCGGTCGAACAGGTGCTGCTCGAGGGCCGCGACAGCGGACCCGACGCGTTCGCGAAGGCGTTCGAACGACGCCTCGTCACCACCACCTACGACGGCATCGCGATCCCCCCGCTGTTCACCGCAGCCGACGCCGTCGATCCCGGACTCGTCGGCCTGCCCGGCGCGGCGCCGTTCGTGCGCGGGGCCAAGGCTGCAGGTCGGCGTACCGGATGGGACGTCCGCCAACGGGTCGACGTCACCGACGACGGCACTGCCGCCGCGCCTTGCGTGCTCGCCGAGCTCGAGGGCGGAGCGTCGTCGATCCTCCTCGGCCTCCGACGCGCGTCGTCGGTCGATGTCGACCTCCTCGACCGGACGCTCACGTCGGTGCTGCTCGACCTCGCCCCGGTCGTGCTCGATGCCGGACCGCGGGCGACTGATGCCGCCACCGCGTTCCTCGCGCTCTGCGATCGCCGGGGAGTGACGTCGAGCGCACTCGGAGGGCTCGGGCTCGATCCGATCGGTGCGTACGGCTCGAGCGGTGGCGCAACCGAGCTCGAAGCGGAGCTCGACGCCGCAGTCGAGCTCGCCGGGCGGTGCCTGGCCGATCATCCCCAGGTGCGGGCGTTCACGATCGATGGCACCCGCTACCACGATGCCGGCGCCGCCGATGCCGAGGAGCTCGCGTGTGCACTCGGTACCGGGGTGGCGACCGCTCGTGCCCTCGTAGGGGCGGGCCTCGACGTCGACGCCGCGTTCGCGCAGCTCGAGTTCCGCCTGGCCGCCACCGCCGACCAGTTCCTCACGATCGCGAAGCTGCGGGCCGCCCGCAGGCTCTGGTCTCGCGTCGCACAGGTCGCGGAGGCGGGAGCCGGCTCGGGTGCCCAACTGCAGCACGCGGTCACGTCGAGCGCGATGATGAGCCGCTACGACCCGTGGGTGAACCTGTTGCGAGCCACCGTCGCGGCATTCTCCGCCGGGATCGCCGGAGCCGACGCCGTGACCGTGCAGCCCTACGACCACGCCCGGACGCT
>Ga0105044_10007322_pt1 | contig 15178 bp, 9 predicted proteins | sample MAT01_FD_78092 | JGI IMG/M metagenome (GOLD analysis project Ga0105044, IMG submission 78092) | Freshwater microbial communities from Lake Fryxell liftoff mats and glacier meltwater in Antarctica - MAT-01 | ecosystem: Environmental > Aquatic > Freshwater > Ice > Liftoff microbial mat | place... | reverse complement strand
CGGTAAATGCTGAGATCTTCGTAAACAGGTGCCGCATCCATCTCAGCAATCTCGAGTGCCTTGTGCCCCGAGATCGTGGGTGTCCTGGAACGTAGAGTTAACATTGCCATGGTGATCCCTCAACTTGGAGATCCCTCGGGTCCAGTCAGTCCCCCAACCCTTCGTTCAGGGCCGACATAGGTGATCCCGGTCTCTGCGATAATGGTCCAGGGAACCCCGGAATCGTAAGCGAACTCAATGTCATCAGGGCTAGGATCTGGGTCGCCTCCATCGACAATCAAAACCGGATGTGTGTGGTAGGTCGCCACCAGGTAATGATCGGGTACCAACGGGGGATCATTCAATTTGAGGCTTCTACGCCCGCCTGGTGGTACTCTTCGGATCAAAACATCCCCTGCTGTTGGATGGAAGTAAATAAATCCCCCTTCTTCGTGCCTCAGCTTGTGTGTCTCAGGAAACGAATCCGACCACGCTGCCGCGAACGCGGTTTGTACGATCGGATTCGCCTGAAGTTCTGTTGCGATGGGTGCTTCATCGACCATGGCGTTTCACCTCACTCGAACAGCGTCCCGTTTCCTCCTGGTTCTTTTTCCCTGGGTTTGGCTTTGCCTTCGACGACGTCCCAGTCGGTGAGTTCGATCGGCAACGGGATGACGCGGATGAGGCTGAGGCGTTTCACGACTTCACCGCCGCGGCCGCCGCGGGCCTGGCGGGGGTAAGCGACGGGGCCGCAGTCGTAGGGCTTGTTGTTGGACGCTTCCACCACGAGCTTGTCGAATCGGCTTGAGCCGATCAGGCCACCGCCGATCACCTCGTCGTCCGCGTCGAGCTTGATGCCGATGACGCCCTTGCCGACGCCGGCGAGGATGTTCGCTTCCTCGATCGCGAAGTGGATAATCCGCCCGCCGCGGGTGGCGAGCATCACGCTCCCTTCTTCGCCGACAAGCTGCACGAAGACGACCTTGTCCCCCTCTTCGAGCTTCACAAACTTGCGGCCGACCTTCGTCGATTCGGTGCGATAGCCCGAGAGCGAGACGCGGAGAACGTAACCTCCACGAGTGGCGATCAGCACATGCGGGCTGGGCGGTAAGTCGCCCTTCGCGGGCTGATCGGCCGGCGTGAAGCGTGGGTCCGTGGTGATGGCCGCGACCACCTTCACCTGGTCCGCCATTCGGAAGTATTTCGTGATCGGCTCGCCGTAACCGGAACTCGCGGGCACCTCGTTCATCCGCATCGTGTACGCCGCGCCGTCGTCGGCGAAGAAGACGACGTGGTCCAGCGTATTGCCAGGAACGACGGCGATCACTTCGTCCCCTTCGCGAACGCGGGTCGTCTCCACGGACGCGATTCGGCCGACGCGTTTGATCCAGCCGTCCTTCGTCAGCACCACGTTCGTATTCTCGCGGATGATGTACGCTTCCTCGTCGAATTCGAGCACGTCCTCATCGCTGGCCATCCGCGTCTTGCGGCGTTCGCCCAGGGTCGCGATCAGTTTCTCCATCTCCTCCTTGATGATGCTCCAGAGCTTTTTCTCGGAGTTCAGAATCGCCTGGATGCGGGCCGCTTCTTTCCTCTTCTCTTTCAACTCGTCGAGGATCTTCTGAATCTCCATCTGGGCGATCTTGTAAAGCTGGCTCTCGAGGACGGCGTTGGTCTGCTCCTCATCGAGCGGGAACGCGGCTCGCAGTTTCGTGGCGGCGTCGGCCTTGCCTTCGCTGTTGCGGATGATGCGGATCGCCTTGTCGAGCCCATCGAAAACGATCGCGAAGCCTTCGAGCAGGTGGATACGCCGTAGAAGTTGACGAAGGTCGTAATCGAAGCGACGACGGACCGTCACGAGGCGGAAGTCCAGGAAATGGCGGAGCAGATCCTTGAGGCTCAGGCCGTCCCGCGGGACCATGATCCGTCCGTCGGCGGCGGGCACCAGGCAGGTGGTGTTGTACGAGAAGGACTTCTGAAGTTCGGTGTGCTTGTAAAGGTACGCCATCACCAGGGGGGCTTCAGTGCCGGGCTTCATTTCCAGCGTGATCCGCATACCATCCTTGTCGTTGGATTCATTGCTGATGCCAAGGACTTGGGGCAGCTTGCGATCCTCGATGAAGACGCCGATGGCCTTTTCGAGATCGCCCTTGTTGACGCTGTAAGGGATGGAGGTGATGACGATCTGCGTCTTGCCTTTTTCGAGCTTCTCTTCCTTCCACTCGCCCTGAACGCGAATACTGCCGTTGCCGGTCTCGTAGATTTTCCGGAGCGTGGCACGGTCCGAGACGATCTTGCCGCCGAGGGGGAAGTCTGGGCCTTTCACACGCTCCATCAACTGGGCCACGCTGGCGTCCGGATTATCGACGAGGAAGATGCAGGCGCGAAGTACCTCGGCCAGGTTGTGTGGCGGGATGTTTGTCGCCATGCCGACAGCGATGCCCGACGTGCCGTTGACGAGCAGGTTGGGAAACTGTGCGGGGAGTACGACGGGTTCCTTCTTGGTGCCCGTGTAGTTGTCCCGCATGTCGACGGTTTCGGAATCAAGTTCCGTGAGCAGGTTCTCCGCCGCCCGGCTCAGCTTCGCTTCGGTGTAGCGGTGGGCCGCGGGCGGGTCGCCATCGACGGAGCCGAAGTTGCCCTCACCATGAACCAGAGGCACTCGCAGCACCCACTCCTGGGCCATGCGGACCATCGCTTCGTAAAGAGCCACGTCGCCGTGCGGGTGGTAATCACCCATTACCTTGCCGACGATCTGTGCGGACTTGGCGGCCTTGCGATCGAAGGTGAGATTGAGATCGTGATACATGCCGAAGAGGATGCGGCGCTGCACCGGCTTCAAGCCATCGCGAACGTCCGGCAAGGCCCGGCCCTGAACGACGGACATGGCATACGTGAGGAACCGCTTACGGGCTTCCTGCGCGATCGAAACGCGAATCGGTTCGGGCATCATTTCCCTCAGAGTAGGACAGGCTTCGAGCCCGTCGTCGTAGGCAATTCACCCCGATGCTGTCGAAAGTCGGAACAAGCCACTTCCTTGAACGATTCTCCGAACGCAGCTCGCTGGGATTACCCGTGACAGGTTGGAAGTCTGTCGTACGAGAGAGTGATTCGCAGTGACAAGCTGGTAGCCTGTCCTACGAAAAACCACACCTCCACGCTACGTAAGACTGCGGGGAATGACAGGTCAGTTGTATCGCAGTCCATGCAAAAGCCCTCGTGGAACGAGGGCTTTCCTCGGGCAAGAATTGTGCGATTGGGCCCTGTCCAGGGAAGAGTTTTCAGCGCGGGCTGGTGCTTGTCTTGGAACCGGCACCGATCGATTTCTCAGGGTAAATCTTGCGAATGTGGTCGAGCTGCTGCTCGAAATCCGCGGGGACTTGTTCGATGCCCTTGAGGCTCCATAGCGTCAGCATCAGACGGCCTTGCGGGGTGGTATTGGCCGCGATGAGAGTCTTGCGAAGGCGGTCGAGCACGCGGGGATCGACGCTGCCCTTCCGCGAAACGATCACCGCCGGGGGGAACTGTTCGGACGACTGCACGATGCGAAGCTGGTCGAAGGCGCCCGGCTTCATGCTCCGGTAAATTGACAGCGATGAGGTATCCACCACGCTCGCGGGGAAATCGCCGTTGATGACGCCATCGAGCACGTCTTCGGGGGTGAGCGTGTTGCGGTGCAGCGGGCCACAGGCGTTCGCGGGAAGGGTTTCTCGCAATCGATCCAGGAAGAGCAGGCAGTGAGCCTTGCTGCTCTTGGGCAGGGCCACGCAGTCGCCTTCGAGATCATGGGCCTTCACGGTGGTGCTGTCCTTGTCGACCACCAGGCAGGCCTGGATCTTCCTGGCGACGGGCACCGTCACGACGATGGCTTCAAGGGTCGGGTGGTCTTTCTTCGACCACGCGAATTCAAAGCCATGGAAGATGCCGATGGAGCACTCACCGGTTTCAAGGCGGTCGGCGAGTGTCTTGTGATCGGGAAGGATGACAATGTCGACTTCTTCGCCGACCATCTCTTTGAACATGCGTTTGAAGGGAATCATCGCGGCCTGGACCTGCACCTTGGGCACGTCGCGGAACATGCCATCGAGCATACCGATCTTCAGAAGCGCGGCCGGGGCCGGGGTCGGCTTGGCGTCGCCGGGAAGCTTCTCAGCCCCCTCGGCTCGATCGATGGCAATGGCGGCGACCAGAGTCAGAATCACCGCCGCCAACCCGAGAATGCGTACCACACGCCACCCCTTTCGGGAATGCAAAAGACAAGGAGGTTGAGCGATTGCCTGGTCGCGACGCGGAGTCTTCGGAGGGTATCGCGCAGAGGTCCACCCACGCGCTGCGAAGTCTCCGCCTCACGGCTGTGCGTTACCGGCCGACGCTTATCGACCGGGGAAAGCGGGCTGCACGGCCCCCGCGGTCACGCGTTCCAGAGTCGCCAGCGAGATCAGATGCTGGTAGACCGCTTCGACATAATCCGACTTGGCCTCGGCCGCGAGAACTTCGTTCAGCACCAGCTGATCCTTGGCCTTGATGTTCTCCTGACCCTGACGGGAAAGTTCCGCGAGCTTGTTGCCCTCGTCGTATTTCCCCTTGTTGAGAGTGACCCACTCGGCGGTTTCCTGGAACCGCAAGTAGCTTGTCTCCGCCTCAAGCTGTATCAAATTGCGTGCCTTCTCGAAAACGGATTCTGCTCGCTGGGCATAAGCACTGGCTCGGGCGGCTCGTTCCGAGGGGGTGCCGACGAGTTGATTCGGCATCTCCGGCTCGATGGCGCCGGGACGGTAGTCCCTGTCGCGTAAGGTTTGTGGGACGGCGTGTGCGTGCAGGTCAGAGCCGCTCGCGAAGGTCAGCACGGAGCGTCGAAAATGCATCTTCGATTGGGCATAAACTTCGAGTCGGAAGGCGTCAACCCCGGCCGCCGCCAGCGCCAGTTCCGGACGACGATCGACGGCGAACTGAACGATCATCTCCTTCGTGAGGTCCACCTTTTGGCTCATAATGGGCAGTTCGGCGTCCTTGACCTGGAACGGCATCAACTCCGCAGTGGTTCCCATGGCCTCGTAGAGGGCCGCCTGGGCCTGTTTCTGCCCGATTCGAGCCATCATCTGCATGCGCTGGGCCTTCGCGAGGCCGATCTTCATGGAGGAGAACTTCAGCGCGTTCATCTCGCCTGGCATCGGCGACTTCAGTAAGGCCTCGGCGATCTTGAGAAGCTCTTCGAGTTGTGCGACGACATCGTCCGCCACCATCTGCTGCTGGCGAGCGTAAACAACCGTGTAGTAAAGGCGAGTCACATCGTAGATGACTTCATTGTGAATCTTCTGGACATCCGCCGCGGCTGCGGTGATGCCTCGACACGCCTGCTGCTGACGAATGGGAAGGTCGGGTCGCAAAAGCCGGCCAACTCTGCCGATGTTCTGCAACGCCTGGTATCCGATCGCCGTGGCCTGCTGGCTCGCCTGCACGGCCTTGAGCGACGGCTGATTCACGAGCGCCACGGAGATGCATTCCCCAAGCGACATCGGCGTAAGCACGACGGCTGCGTCCGCCTTGCCGTCCTTGTCCTGGGTTGTGTTCGTGATCAGGCTGGGCAGCGGAACGTCGCCATAGGCCGGGGTGCGACGGCTGCGGAGCTTGAGATATGACTCCAGTGTCGGCACGGGCATTGTGGCCGAGTCTGCCGCGGTTTCGGTGATCGTGGCTGCCGGTCGCGACATGGGGATCGCGGTGATCGTGGGGTGCGTGGGCAGCGAGGCGGTGGCCGCGGGCACCTGGGCCGACGCGGTCGCGGGGATGAGCATCGCTGCCGCCAGGGCGAAGGCCCGACGTGAGCGGATCGAATAACCACGGCAACCGAATCTTGCCTGTCGCAACTGCATGACCGTTCCCCTGAATGGCCGAACGCTCGAGGCGCCGCGCTCTAAAGATGCTTCACCACGCTGACGTTAAGGATTCAATCGACCGGCACGGATGAGTACTGGACGGCGAGACTTGAGAGAATTCCGACGAAGGGTGGGCGATCGTCAGCCTGTAACGGTTGCACCGAACGCCACAGGGCGCGGCATCGGGATGCGACCGTGAACCGCCCTGCTGGAAACGGCGTCCGTTACTTTTCCAAGGGCTCATCGAGGGTAAGGTGGCAAACTTCACGGATTACCCGAACGAATTGTCCTCAAATTAGGAGCCGGTGGCCCATGATCGGAAACATTCCGCGACGGTATTGGGCTCGAATCGACTCCGCGTCAGCGGTGCGAGGTCACGGGATGCCGAACTCGCGGCTGGTGGCCTCGGCTTCTTTTGTGGATCGAGTGTCCGGGTGCCGCTTGCGGAGCGTGTCGAGCGTCACTCGCATCTGGTTGAGCGACGTGGCATTACGCACCTGGAAGGTCGGATCTTTCGGATTGAAGCCCCCCGGCTGGGCCGAGAGCGTGGTCGCCATCTTCTTGAAACGGTCAAGCGTGGGGCGAGCCGCCAACTCCGCGAGCACCGGCTTCGCCAATCGCACGGAGGTCATCAACTCATTGGCCTTCGTGGCCACCGGCGTTCGCGCGTAGGTCGCGATGATTCGCTCGGCCGTTACGTACGCCTCCCAGGGGTCCGCGTCCTTCTGGGTCCGGGCGGCCTCAAGGGCTTCCGCCGCGGGGGCGAGCAACAGGTCCAGAAACTGTTTGCCTCGAGCCGCAACCTCCGGATCCTTGTCGAGTGCAATCGCCTGGGCTTTCGGAACCAGGGCGAGCGGTCCTTGCCCCGAAGCAATCGCCTTGGTGATGCCCTGGAACGCGGCGCCCAGTTCGTCCTCATCGCCAAGTTTCTCCAGGAGGCCCTGGCCGACCGCGGTTCGAGCGAAGTTCTCCACCTTGAAGCTTGAGCCGCGGAAGATGCACTTGCCGTCGTTGTCGAAGAGAATCGCGTGAGGTGCCGATTCATTTTTCGGAGGGTTGGCATCGCTGAGGAAAGCGTTCTTCACGACAGAGTATTTGGCGCCGCGGTCGGTCACTTCCTTGCGGATCACGTCGTCCGGCGTCACATAGGGGTTCGCCGCGATCACCGTGAAGCCGTAAGGGGCGAGTTCTTCGTGCAAGGGGTTGAGCCGATTGAGCACGTTCGCCTGCGGGCCGCCCCAGTAGGCGACGAGCACCACCTTGTTCGCATAAAGTGATGGTTGCACCTGCGGCCCGCTGACATGCCCACCAAACGAGACGCTATCCGGGAACGTCAGGGAAAGGCTGAATTGGTCCGAGCCATCGCCCGTAACCTTCGGCTTCGCTGTCACCGCCTTCGCGGACGATTTCCAGATCGATTCGAGCGTCTTGTAGGAGTTGGCGTCATGCTTCTTCAGGTCGTCGCGGTTCTGGGGGTAATAGTGGAGCTTGTCCAGATAGCAGGCGGAGAGTTCCGCGAAGAACTCGGCGGGGTTGGTGCTGACATACTGGGCTTTATCATAAAGCTTGCGTTCCATCGCTTGCTGATAGGCCAGCTTGATTCGCGGGTGATCCATGCCGAGAACCTGGTCATGCACGGCATGGGCAAACTCGTGAAGGAGGACGCAACGCGGATTGGTGCGGTCCGGCTGATGCTCGCGAGTGATCGATCGCAGACTGAGAACGGTGACGGTTTTGGCTTGAAGGGGATGCTTGCCCTGAGCGAGGAGCGAAAGCTGGTGTCCGCCGTAATACACGGCGACGGCACTGCCGCCGCGGCCGTTGCTCAGCGAGGTGGATTCGTCCCACTCCACCCAGATCAGCAGTTTCCGCAGCCCTGAGAGAGCACGGGCGTTCATCACGCTGGTGATCGTTTTGAGTTCGCCTTCGAGAACCTCCAGAGGCTTGGTTTTGAACTCGGTGACATTCGCCTTCTCGACGTCCTGGCTGATCAGCAGCGTGAAGCCTTCCATCTTCACGGTGCGATAGCCGGCCACCTCGATTTCGCTCCCCTTCTTCGCGGGAGCCTGCGTTTTGGGTGCAGTCGACTGGGCCGTGAGAGCCGAGAGCGACGCCAAGAATGCGAGGAGACAAAAAAGAGGGCGCATCACAATCCTCGTGAAGGCAGAACAATCCTTCCGATGAGAATATCTTCCCCGAGGGCAAGAGACGAGTGGGAAGACGCCGTTAACTCGGTCCCGTGGTGTCGCAATACTTTCCGGCAGGGCTCTGTGAGGCTTTCAGGCCGGCGTCCGCGCGGGCGACCAGCCAGCCACTTCCGCTGGCGAAAGCTCTCATCAAGCCATACCCCTATAACAGACGGCAGGCCAACCTCCTCGAAAGTACCTGGTGCCATGAGTCCTGAAGAACCCACGAAGTCCCTGAACTTTATCGAAGAGATCGTTGAGGAGCACAATCGCTCCGGGCGGTTCGAGCAGCGAGTGCACACCCGTTTCCCCCCGGAACCAAACGGCTACCTCCACATCGGCCATGCCAAGTCGATCTGCCTGAACTTCGGACTTGCCCAAAAGTATGGCGGCAAGTTCAACCTCCGCTTCGACGACACCAACCCCACCACCGAGGAACAGGAGTACGTCGACTCCATTCGCGAGGATGTCCGCTGGATCGGAGCGGACTGGCAAGGCCGGGAGTTCTTCGCGTCGGACTACTTCGATCAGCTTTACGACTGGGCCGAGAAGCTCATCCGCGACGGGAAGGCGTTCGTCTGCGACCTCACCACCGAGGAAATGAGCCAGTACCGCGGCGACATCAAGGGCGGCAAGGAGAGCCCGTACCGCAATCGTAGCGTCGAGGAAAACCTCGACCTCTTTCAGCGGATGAAAGCCGGCGAGTTCCCGGACGGAGCGAAGACACTTCGCGCCAAGATTGACGTGAACCACCCGAACTTCCATCTTCGGGATCCCGTCATGTATCGCATCCTGCACGCTCACCATCACCGGACCGGGAACAAATGGTGCATCTACCCGATGTACGACTACGCCCACGGCGAATCGGACTCGATCGAACGGATCACGCACTCGATTTGCACGCTCGAGTTCGAGGTCCATCGGCCTCTGTACGACTGGTACGTTCAGTCGCTCGGCATCTACGCGCCGCAGCAGATCGAGTTCGCCCGGCTGAACCTGACGTACACGGTGCTCAGCAAGCGTCGGCTCATCCAGCTTGTGACGGACAACCACGTCAGTGGTTGGGACGACCCGCGGATGCCCACGATCAGCGGCGTGCGACGACGAGGCTACACTCCCGAGGCGATGCGGAAGTTCTGCGATCGCATCGGCATCGCGAAGTTCAACGCCCTCATCGACATCTCCTGGCTTGAAGATGCTCTCCGCGAGGATCTGAACAAGAAAGCCCCGCGAATGATGGGCGTTCTCAAACCGCTCAAGGTGGTGATCGAGAACTTCCCCGAGGGCGAGCCGGACGAACTCGAAGCCGTCAACAATCCCGAGGATGCCTCGGCCGGGACGCGGAAGTTGCCGTTCTCGAAGGTGCTCTACATCGAGCAGGACGACTTCCGCGAGGATCCGCCGAAGGATTACTTCCGCCTCGCGCCGGGTCGCGAGGTTCGCTTACGCTATGCGTACTTCGTGAAGTGTGTCAGCCTCGTCAAGGATGAAGCAGGCAACGTCGTTGAGATCCGTTGCACATACGACCCCGCGACCCGCGGCGGCAATGCTCCGGATGGCCGCAAGGTGAAGGGAACAATCCACTGGGTGAGCGCGGACCACGCGATCGATGCGGAGGTTCGGCTTTACGACCACCTCTTCGCCAAGACGGACCCGGATGATGCGCCCGAAGGGGAGACGTACATCGACAATCTGAATCCGAAGTCGCTCGAAGTGCTGACAGGCTGCAAACTGGAGCCCGCCCTTGTCTCCGCGAAGGTCGGCGATCGATTCCAGTTCGAGCGGCTCGGGTATTTCTGCGTCGATCGTGACACGACCGCGGGCAAGCTCGTCTTCAACCGCTCCGTGACGCTCCGCGACACCTGGGCCAAGATGGAAAAGAAGAAAGGGAAGTGAAAGCGACTCGGTAAATTGTCAGTGTCGTTGGGCTGACGCTCAACCGATCAGGTCGCCGTGCTTCAACCTTCTTCTTTCTCCTCCGCACTCGTGACCTCCGTGGCACTTGCGTAGCCTCGCTTCGCCTCGGAGAGCAGGGCGTACAGCACGTGAGGGTTCGGAAGCGTGCTGATGTCCTTCAGCCGCCAGGGGAGCCATTTTTCCTTCTGCTTGATGCTTAGCTTTCCTTGGGACACCGTCACCTCGCCGAGCCGGCCCCAGGGTAGGAACTTGTTTTCGGTCGTGAGGCCGATGGTGGAAATCTCGAGATCGTCGAAAAGCAGCGGTCGGCCGGCCTGGAAGTGCTCGGCGATGGACGGCCAAAGCCTCGCGAAGGTGCGGCGCTGCACGTCTTCGGCGAGGGCATCGTAGTTCGAAAGCACCGGGCCAAGCGAGATGCTGGTCCCATCTGTGCGAGTGATGGTGATTCCCGCGTCCCAGATTTTGAACCAGGGCACCACCACCGGCATCCAGCACGCCGTCAGATTACCCGAAGCGTCGCGGCGGAACTCTGCCTCCGCGGCGTGAGGCACCCGGAAGTGAATCATCACGATGTCGCCCCAGGGGAACGAATCGACTTCGCCACGGATCAACCGAAGCAGGCCCGCGGGATAGATCAGCACGTGCAACCCGCGATGGCGATACATGTGCCAGAGGAGCGTGACCCCCATCAAGGGAACGACGATAAGCAACATGAGTTCCAGGTGGCCGAACGTTGCGGGGCCGTGGATCCACCACCAGTAATTCGCGATCACACCGAAGAGAAGCAACGACAACCCGATCCCCAGCTTGGCGAGCAACCGGGCCGGCTGGACGCGGTAAAGGGACTCTGGCTCGCCGAGTTCCATAACCGATCGGCTCAGGTGGTCATTCTCCGGATCGGACATGCTACCGCCTCGAAGGATCGCTCGCACTCCCCGTATAATAGCGAACCTTCGACTCCTTTCGGAATGCTGACTCAGCGACGTCCTGTGATTCGAGGCGCTCCTTTCGAGATCTTCCCGTGCTCGTCGTCGGGCAAAGTGATGGATCGACGGGATTACCACCCTCATGTGGCGAACCGGATTTCTAGGTCAGGTCGGCGAGGCTCGGCGTGTGATTCCAACCCCCAGCGGATTACTTCGCCAGGTCGAGTCGTACGATTTCCTTGTCGTTGCGGACGAAGACGCTCTTGTTCGCGAACGCGGGGTGCATCCACACCACCATGCGGCCCCGGGCCATGTTGTTCGTCGGCTCCACGATGTTGGCCCGGCTCAGTTCCTCGTAGCCCTTCGGCGTCAGTTTCGCGGTGATCAGATCGCCCTGTTCGTTGAAGAGGAAGTAATGATCCTCGTGGGGCACGATGAACGCATGGCCCCATCGCTCGGATTCCGCCGGCTCGGAACTGGCTGTCACGTTCGGCGGGGTTCGCTTGCCACGGGTGGCCAGCATCGTCTCCCACACACGTTCTCCCGTCGCGGCCTTGATGCAGCGAAGCTGGCCGTAGCTGCAGACGCCATAGATGTAGTCGCCATCAATAACAGGCGTGGTCATGATCGAACTCAGGTCTTTCGTCTGCGATGGCTTCTCGCCGCGGGACTGGCTCTGCCACACGACATCCGCCTTGTCCGCTCCCACCTTCAGCAGCATCGATCCATTGTAAAACGAGGTGATGAAGAGTTGATCGTCCCCAACCTTCCTAGGCATCGGCACGGTGAGAGCGGCCCGGACGTCAAACGGCACCGACCACAGCTTGCCTCCCGTATTGGGGTCGAGGCCGACAATCGCACGGGTGTACCAGATGATCAACTGCCGGCGGCCCCCGAACTCGTAGATCACCGGCGGGCAGTATCCGAAATCGCCGGCCGAGGAAAGCGAGTTCCAGAGTTCCTTGCCGGTCTTCTTGTCGAAGGCGATCACGAGATGGTCGTCCTCGCCACCCGCGAGGCAGATGAGCTTGTCGCCATCCACGAGCGGCGCGGCGGCGAAACCCCAGACGGGGACAACCGCGTTGTAATCCTTCACGAAGTTCTTCGACCAGATGGGCTTGCCGGACTTTGCATCCAGGCAGAAGAGATCCCCCATCGCTCCCAGGGTGTAGACGCGGTCGCCATCGACCGTCGGTGTCGTCCGGGGCCCGGCGGCATAGCTGATGCTGTACTCACTGGGATACTCGTGCTTCCAAAGTTCCTTGCCAGTCTTTTCATCCAGGCAACTCACACTTTCGCTCCCCTTCACGCGATCACGGGCAAAGGGGCTCGCCGGGTTCTTCTGCCCCGAGTCAAGCTTCCAATCCGTGATGAAGACCTTGCCATCCGCCACCGCGGGCCCGGCATAACCGACGCCGATCGGCTGCCGCCAGACGACCTTCGGCCCGCCCTGGGGGAACTCGGTGATGACACCTTTCTCACGCCAGACGCCATCGCGCCGGGGCCCGCCCCATTGCGGCCAGTCGTCAGCCTGGAGGGTCGTGAAGCCAACGATGGTGAGAAGAAGGCCCATGGCCAGACGCATGTTACAGACTCCTGGAAACAACCGGATCTCCGGTCGGGATCGCCCGTCGATCACGGAGACGAACGAATAACGCATGGATGCTCAGCAGCCCTGTGAAGCCGATCACTGTCGACCAGACGCTTGCAATGATCGTACTCAGGAATTCCTGCGGTTCTGTGGTCACATCATTCATCACCGGAGAATACCAGATCGGGAATGCCCTCCCACATCGCCCAGCTCCCTGCCTCGTCGGGGGTGCGATAACGACCCAGGCGAATCCAGCGGCGTTACGGGCCTCGGGGGCAGGATACTCCACCAGCCCTTCGCGAAGCCAGTCGCCGATACGCCGGGTTGGTGGATGGTCATCATGTCGAACTCGAGTCTCGACGACTGTGGCAGGAACTTTCACTTTGCGAATATCGTCGTAAAGCCTCAACCAACCTCGATACGCCAGCACCACCCCCACCGGAGTTAGAACCAAAGCGAATACGATCAAGACTCCAGGCGGAATTGGCTGGCTCGCGGGTTGCTTCTTTGGTGGCTTCGTATGTTGCTTCGCCACGGCCACGAGGCGCCTCGCGTTTTGTGACTCGGATCAGGGGATACCAGCGAGAAACGCTGTCCTTACGGTCCACTTACGCATTGCCGCGATGCGGAGTCCCCGAAGCGGACCCGAAGCGGAGTGCGGGAGTGTCAAACGCTCGGCGCCGGGGCCTCCGCGTGGCGGCTACGCCCGATCGGTTGAAGCCGCCGTGCGGTTCTCTTAGAGTAACACTTATGGGGGCCTGCTGCATCCGTCCGATTCGCGGATTCACAGGCTCGCTTCGTTGACCACTCCCGACGGTGATGCATGTTTGAAGGCGTAACACGCAGCCTTAGTGACGCATTCAAGAAGCTCCGCGGCCGCGGCCGGCTGACGGAGGACAACATTCGCGAAGGCCTCAAGGAGGTTCGCCGGGCGTTCCTCGAAGCGGATGTCAATTATAACGTCGTCACCGACTTCATCGCTCGCGTCGAGGCTCGTGCCGTCGGCCAGGACGTGCTCGCTCGTATCGATCCCAGCGAGCAGATCGTCAAGATTGTGTACGAGGAACTTGTCGGCCTGATGGGGCCGGTGGAGCACAAGATCCCGCAGCGTGCCGATCGGCCCGTCGTGCTCATGCTCTGCGGCTTGCAGGGTGCTGGCAAAACGACGACCGCCGCCAAGCTGGCCCTCACGCTCAAGAGCCAGGGCCGCAAGCCGCTGCTCGCCGCGGCGGACTTGCAACGGCCCGGTGCCGTCGAACAGCTTCAGACGCTGGGCGAACAGACTGGCATCCCCGTCTTCAGCGAAAAGACCTCGCCCGTCGATGTCTGCCGCAATGCCGTCATCCACGCGAAACGCACCCTCTGCGACACGGTCATTCTTGACACCGCCGGTCGGCTGCAGATCGACGAAGACCTGATGAAGGAGCTTCAGCAGATCGACAAGCTGGTGAAGCCGGACGAGGTTTATCTCGTTGTCGATGCGATGATCGGCCAGGAAGCTGCGAACGTTGCCAAGGCCTTCAACGATGCCCTCGAACTGAACGCCTGCATCCTCACAAAGCTCGATGGCGATGCCCGCGGCGGCGCGGCGATGTCCATCAAGAGCATCACCGGCGTGCCCATCAAATTCGTCGGCGTCGGCGAGAAGGTCGACAAGCTCGAGGAGTTCGTCCCCGAGCGAATGGCCGGGCGAATCCTCGGCCAGGGCGACCTCATGGGTGTCGTCCAGAAGATCGCGGAGGTGCAGAAGTCGATCTCCGAAGAGGATATGCTCAAGCAGCAGGAGGCGCTCAAGAAGGGCACTTTCTCGCTTGATCAGTTCCGCCAGCAGTTCGAGATGATCGCCAAGATGGGGATGAAGGACCTCATCGGCCGCATGCCGGGGATGAGCGAGATGATCCCCGAGGGTGAGGACCCCGAGGTGGCCCTGAAGCGTGTGCAGGGCATGATCGACTCGATGACGAAGAAGGAGAAAGCGGACCCGGACAGCATCGACAACAGCCGCCGCCGCCGCATCGCAGCCGGGGCCGGCGTGCAGCCTCACGAGGTGAAGCAGTTCCTGGCTCAATTCGGCCAGGTGAGGCAGCTGATGAAGCAGATGTCCGAGATGAGCATGTGGCAGCGGATGAAAATGGTGACGGGCCTCGGAAAGATGGGCGCCTTCATGCCCGGCGGCATGGAGAAACTCAACCTCAAGGGCGACACCGGCCATCGCAAAAGTGCCAAGGAACGGGCCGACGAGCGGAAGAAGAAGAACAAGAAAAAGAAGAGGTGACCGGGTGACGGCGAGGCCACATCCTGAGGCGAGCGGAAGAAAGAAACTTACCTCAGAGTCACAGAGGACATAGAGTTCAGAGTGAGAGAAAGAAGGGATTCCGGGAAGGGATCCGTCAGCGTTCTGGCGTCACTCAACCGCGTTATCCTTGTCGAACGCACCACCTGTTTTTTGTCTTCCTCCCGCCGATCTCTGTGACTCTGTGGTAATCTCTTCCAGCTTATCGCCTAACAACACAAGATCCACCGCGTCCTGTTACGTAAGTAACCTCTTGCGGAGCGAATGGTCGACTTCAAAGACCCCGGCAGATTTCCCATCGCGAGCGAACCTTGACGGAGAGCGGCGGCTCTCTTAATAATAACCATCGATGGGCGTTTAACTCAGTGGTAGAGTACTATCCTCACACGGTAGGAGTCACTGGTTCAAAT
>Ga0105044_10007318_pt1 | contig 15181 bp, 10 predicted proteins | sample MAT01_FD_78092 | JGI IMG/M metagenome (GOLD analysis project Ga0105044, IMG submission 78092) | Freshwater microbial communities from Lake Fryxell liftoff mats and glacier meltwater in Antarctica - MAT-01 | ecosystem: Environmental > Aquatic > Freshwater > Ice > Liftoff microbial mat | place... | reverse complement strand
GCGCTCAACGCGACCTCGACCAGATCATCGGGGCCAAACACATCGCCCAGATCGTCTGCGTCCAGCAGGGCCAGCACATCGGCCACCAATGCGTCAGCCTCGGGCAGGCGGTCCTCGGCCGCGTCGATCAGCCGCGCTGCCAAGGCGGGGCGGTCGGTGGCGCGGATATGTGGCAAATGTTCCAGCAGCAGATGCACCAGCCTGCCCTGCGCCAGCGCACCTTCGGCCAGATCGCCATCCGCCTCGCCCGGCAGGGTCTTGGCCCCGCCCAGATCGCTGGGCGAAAGGGGCGCGTCACCAATCGGCGGCACGGCAACCGGGCCGAAGTCAGCCCTGACAGAGACTGTTTTTTCCGCCGCAACCGGCATCAGCACCGGCCCGGCATCCCAATCGGCGTGGCTCAGCCGCAGGCCGGGGCCGGTCGGAAAATCGGTCGGCACGGCACCCGATTGGTCCAACCCCTGCCGGATCATGGCATGCCAGCTTTCGTCGCCCAGCCCCGGATCGCCCGCCGCGCAGACCACCAGCCAGCTTGCCGCCCGCGTCATCGCCACATACAGCAGGCGCCGCCGCTCCTCGGCCTCGCGCAGTTGCCGCCGTTGTTCCAGCCCCTGCAACAATGGGGGCGCGTCGGTGCCGGTCACGGTCCAGAACGCCTGCGCGCCCTCGCCGCTGAGCGCATCGGCCTGCGATGCCTTGCGCCTGGCGGTGTCGGGCAGGATCACGATCGGGGACTCAAGCCCCTTGGCCCCGTGCACCGTCATCACCCGCACCAGCCCGCCCGCCGTATCGGGACTGCGCTTGACCTCGACATCTTCGGTCAGCATCCATTCGACAAAGCCGGTCAGGCTGGGCACCTGCGCCTGTTCGTAGGTCAGGGCCTGGGCCAGCAGCGCGTCAATGCCATCCTCGGCCTCGGGCCCCAGTCGGGCCAGCAGCCGCCGCCGCCCGTCATGGCGGATCAGCAGGCGCTGGATCAGATCATGCGGGCGCAGGAAGTCGGCCTGCGTTCGCAGGTCAGCCAGAATCGCCATCGTCGCGGGATGATCCGCCGCGGCGTCGCGCAGGGCGGCCCACAAGAACGCCCCGTCAGGCCGGTGATGCGCCAACGTGAACAGCGCCTGGTCATCCCAGCCGAACAACGGCGATTTCAGCGCCTCGGCCAAGGCCAGGTCATCCTCGGGCAGCGACAGGAACCGCAGGGTGGCGGCGATATCCAGCACCGCAAGTTCCGCGCCCAGCCGCAGCCGGTCCGATCCGGCCACCGGCACGTTGGCGGCCTTTAACGCGCGGATCACCGGGCCAAAGATCTGCGACCGGCGCGGCACCAGGATCAGGATATCGCCCGCCGTCACCCTGCGCCGGGTGATCTGGCCATCCCGGGCGACCATGGGAATGTGGTCTGATGCGACCATCCGCTGCACCGCCTGCGCCACCTGGTCCGCCAGGATCGCAACCGGGTCGCCGGGGCTGGGCTGGTCCACCGGGTCGGTCCAGTGCCGCTCTTCGGCCTCGGTCACATCGGCCAGAACCGGCGGCCATAAATCGACACGACCGGGCAGATCGGCGTGAAAGGCCAGGTGGGATGGCTCTTGCTTGCCCAGACCCTGCCCCATCGGCCCTTTGAACGTCATGTCCACCGCCCGCAGGATCGCGGCCGAGGAGCGGAACGACCAGTCCAGCGTCAACGGTTGCAGCGGCGTCGGGCTGTCCTGCAGGCGCTGCTGGTACAGCGCCTGCATGGTGTCGAACCGGTCCGGGTCCGCCCCCTGAAACGAATAGATCGACTGTTTCTTGTCACCGACCACGAACAGGGTCTGGTGCCGCCCGTCGCGATCCTGTTCGCTGCCCAGCGCCTCGGTCAGGCGTTCGATCACCTGCCATTGCGCGGGCGAGGTATCCTGCGCCTCGTCCACCAGAATGTGGTCCATGCTGCCATCCAGCCGGAACAGCACCCATTGCGCCACCAGCGGATCCGTCAGCAGGGCCAGGGCGCGGGTGATCAGGTCATCGAAATCCAGCGCCCCGCGCGCAGCCTTGGCGGCCTGATAGGCAGGCAGGAATGCGGCGGCGAAATCGTTCAGCACGCCGGTTTTCGCCATTGCCTGCAGGTTGATTCGCAGTGGCCGCGCACCGGCAACGGCCTGCATCAGATCGTCCAGCGGTTCGATCAGGTCGGGATAGGCGTTGCGGGTCGGCTTGGTGGGAAAGGTGCCGATCTTGGGGCCAAAGGGGTCCTTGGCGCCGGCTCCGAACAGGAACACCGATTCCAGCCGGGCCAGATCCTCGGCGCCGGGATTGGTCAGATCGACCCGCCGCAGTTTTTTTGCGTCGCGGGTGTCATAGGAACCCCCTTGCCCGCAGGCCTGTGCAACCTGGTCAATCAGGCGTTCCTGCCCGTCCAGCACCAGCATCGCCAGTTCCGCCAGCGTCGGGGCCTGCTCCAGCCCGAACGCCCGGGCCAGCGCCTGCGCGCTGGGCGGCGGCGACAGCGCGGGGCTGCGCGACACGATCTGCTTGATCAGCCGGTCGAAATCCGCGCCGGTGAATTGTCTGGCCAGCGCATCCACCGCCGCGGACTGCGACCCTTCGGCCAAGGCATCGGCAACCTCGGCCCGCAGCAAGGCGGCGCTGCGGTCGTCCAGTTCGACAAAGCGCGGGCTGACGCCGGCTTCGCGCGGAAAGCGGCGCAGGATGCCGGCGCAGAACGCATGGATGGTCAGGATGCGCAGGCCGCCCGGAACCTCCAGCGCCTGGGCGAACAGCCGCCGTGCGGCGCGCAGGCGCGCAGGTGGAAACGGGCCGGGCGCACCCATCGCGGCAAGTTCAGCCGCCAGCGCCGCATCCGGGCGCATCGCCCAGGCGCCAAGGCGGGCGAACAGGCGATTCTGCATCTCGGTCGCGGCGGCTTTGGTATAGGTCAGGCACAGGATGTGCTGCGGCGCGACGCCGTTCAGCAACAGCCGCGCCACCCGGTCGGTCAAAACGCGGGTCTTGCCGCTGCCGGCATTGGCCGACAGCCAGGTCGATTGCGCCGGATCGGCGGCGCGGATCTGCCGGTTCCCGGCGCTTTCCACGGTCATCGCAGCCGCACCGGGACGGCCGTCGCCGTCATGTCCCATTCGCCGAACCGCGACAGGTGGTCAAAGTCACCGACATCGCCGGCATTGCGCATCGCCCGTCGCGCGGCATAGCCCAGTGCGGGGTCGGCCCAGCGGGCCAGCAGCACCTGCAATTCGGCCCAGATCAGCGCGGGCGGCAGGTCGGCCAGCGGCGCATCCGTCTGTTTTGGATCGGTTCCGACGCCAAGATAGGCCGCCCCCGCCACCCCGACGCGGCCAAGTTTGCGAAAAGCCCCCTGTTCGGCCATTGCCGCTTCGATCAGCAACTGCTTGTCGAACACCTTTTGCGCCTTGGCCGTGGGTGCCACGCCGGTCTTGTAGTCATAAATCCAGACCCGCCCATCGGCGGCCAGGTCGATCCGGTCTGCCTTGCCGACCAGCGTCACCTGCGTCCCCGGAACGGCGATCTCGTCCTTTTCCTCGAACAGATGCGGTGTGGCCGCGGTTTGGCGGTCGCGTTCGGTCTCGATGAACCAGTCGGCGATACGGGCGATGCGGGCCAGCCACAGGCTGCGCTGCATCGGCCATGGGCAGCCTGCCGCCAGAACGCGCGCCGCTGTCCGCAGCAGCGCAGGCCCGGCATCGGGCGCGTCGGGTGGGATGTGCCGGGCCAGATAGGTTTCGAATACCTTGTGCAGCAAGGTGCCGCGCAACGGCGCGTCGGCCAGTGGAGCAAGCGGCGGCAGCAGGCGCAGTCGCAGCACCTCTTGCGCGTAAACCGCATAGGGATCGCGCAGCAGCGTCGTCACCGCCGTGACCGACAGCCGTCTGGGCCGCGCCGCGACCGGGGGTTGCGGGGCCGGGCGGGGGAAAGGATCAATCCGGCCCGCCGGACGCGACAACCCGGCCGCGCCGGCCAGCCACGCATCGCCCCGCGCGCCCATCGCGGCCAGCGCCTGCGGCCCGTGCTGATCGGGCAGCCCTGCCATCAGATTGGTCAACCGGTTCAGCCAGCGCGACGGCACCGTGGCCGCATCCGCCGACCGCACGGCACGGCTGAGCCAGACCTGCGGCGCGGCCACCGCCTGGGCATAGTCATGCGCGGACAGCCCGATCCGCCGTTCTGGCAACAACAGCCCCACCGCCGCCCGCATCCGCCGGTTCAGCCAGGGGTCAGGGGCGGCGGCCTCGGGCCAGATGCCTTCGTTCAGCCCGCCCAGGATGACCAGATCGGCCCCCTGCACCCGCGCTTCGAGCGTGCCCCAGATCAGGATGCCGGGCTGCGCGCGATCAGGCTCGCGCAGTACCGCCCCGGCGAGGATGCCTGCGAACAGCGCGGGATAATCGGCGGCGGCGATGGGGCCCGCTGCATCGGCATGGCGCAGCAGGTCGTCGCACAGCATCCGTGCGTCCCGTCCGGCGGCCTTGTCCCACAGCGCCCCGGCCCCGTCACCCTGCGGCCCGGCGGCGATGGCGGCTGCACGGGCCAGATGCCGCGCAACCAGCCCGGTCAGCGGCTGGTCGCCCTGTGGCACCGGGTGGTCCAGCCAATCGGCCAGCCATCCGGCCCAGGCCAGCGTCGCCTGCCCCCGCTCTGCCGCCCAGGCCCGCAGCGCCGCACCGTCCGGATAGGGCGGCCCCTTCCTGCGCAGCGTCAGTTCCAGATCGCGCGCCCACAGCAGATGCAGCCCCCGGTCGGGCCCGCTGTTGCACAGCGGGTGTTTCAGCAGCGCCAGCAGCGCCGCCGCGCTGACTCGCGCCCCCCCCAATTCGGCCACCTGGCGCAACAGCCGTCCTGGCGGCGACAGGGCCAGCGGAGTGCCCGCGCTATCGTCGGCGATGATGCCCCAGCGATCCAGCGCCGCTGCCACGGCCCGCGTCAAACCACGATCCGGGGTGATCAGCGCCGCGCGCAGGCCCGCATCGGCCGCCGCCCGCAGGCGCAAGGCAATCGCCTCGGCCTCGGCCCGGGGGGTCGCGGCCTGCACCAGCGTCAGACCTGCGGCGGCGGCGACCAGATCACCCAGGCGCGGGCCTTCGTCCAGCCAGGCATCGGTGATCGGGGCTGGGCGCAATGACAGCGATATCAGCCGGTTGCGCGCCGGGTCGGGCGGTTGGGTATCGGTCCAGCGCACCACCTGCGGCGGCCCGATACCCAGGCCCTGCATGATCCGGCGAAACCGGAACTGGGGGTGATCCTCGCCCGTCATCGCCTGATCCAACGCGTGCCAGACCTGCCCGGGCAGATCGAAATCAAACCCCGGCAGCACCACCGCCCCCTGTGGCAACCGCGCCACCGCGTCGATCAGCAGTGCCGTGCTGCCGCGCGACCCGGTCGAGCCTATGACGATCACCGGATCGGTCGGCGGTGTTGCGGCCCAGATGGCGGCCAACCGGATCACCGCCTGCCGCTGCCGCTGCTCTTTCCCGGGCGGGGCGCCGGCGGCGGTCAGATAGTCGTGCGCGGTGGTGATGAATTGCACAGCGCGGGCCCAATGGCCGGATTGGTCGGACACGTCCAGCGCGGCGATGGCGGCGGCGCTGACACCTTCGCCCTGCATTTCGTCCAAGAGGGCGGCCAGACTGTCGGACAGATCGAACAGCGCCGTGCGCGGGGCCAGATCGGGTGCGACATCGACCAGCCGTGTGACCAGACGCAGCAACTCCAGCCGACGGCGCAGCGGCGGGCTGGGCAGCGGCAGGTCTGCGGCCACAGGATCAGTCGCCAGATCGGTGATCAGCCGCAGCCGCGGCGTCAGGCGCGGCGGGCCATCGGCCAGCGCCGCCAACAGCCGCCGCTGCATTCGCCGCGTGTTGACATAGATGGTCATTCGGCCCCAGGCCTCGGGCGGCGCGGCGGCCAGGCGCAGGTCCAGCCCGCGCGCCACTTCGGCCCCGAAATCGACCCCTGGGGGCAGACCGAACAGGCGCGGGCCGGGGTCAGTGAACATCGGCACGCCGCAACAGCGCCTCGGCCAAAGGCAGGCTTTCGGGCTGGCCGACATCGCACCAGCCGCCGGGATGCAGGGTACCGAACAGCCGCCCTGCGGCGGCGGCCATGTCCCACAGCCGGTTCAGCGAAAACGCGGGCGCATCAATCGCGGCCAGTCCACCGGTCTGCAGGATCTGCGCGCCCAGATAGACCAGCGGCCCGCCCCGCAGCAGCCGCCCATCCGGGGCCAGCGCGAAATCGCCTTTGCCCCGGTGCCCGGTCGCGCGGTCCAGCGGGGTCAGCAGCAGCAGCGCCGTCATCCGCGCGCCGTCCCAGGCCCGGGCCAGGGTCTGCAGCGGGTTCGGCGCGGTCCAGACGGCATCCGCGTTCAGCGTCCAGACCGGCCCATCGCCCAGCAGCGGCAAGGCCGCGCGCAGCCCGCCGCCCGTATCCAGCAAGGCGGCGGTTTCGTCGGCAATCTGCACCTCCCGCCCCGCCAGATGCGCCCGCAACAGCGACGCGCGGTAATGCACATTCACCACCCGCCGCACCGGCCCCAAGGGCGCGGTCAGGTCCAGCGCATGGTCGATCAGGGCGCGGCCCGCAACCGGGATCAACGGCTTTGGCCGGTCCTGCGTCAGCGCCCCCATCCGCGTGCCCAGACCCGCGGCAAAGACCATCACCGCCTGCGGCATCATGCCGACCCCCAGCGCCGGATGGCCAGGTCGGGCGGCGGCACGGACAGGGCCACCAGCGGGGCCAGTTCGGCCAAGGCGGGATGCTCCAGCTCCTCGACCACATGCAGCCAGACGCGGGGCATCAGCGCCAGATAGCGCGTCTTGCCCTGTTCCCGCGCCAACCGGGCAAAGATGCCCAGAATCCGCAGGTTGCGTTGCACCCCCAGCACTGCGCATGCGGCCAGGGTGGCCGCGACCGGCCGCCCGGTCAGCGCGGAATGGCGGTCGATGGTGGCGATGCGCACCTCGGCCGTCACCTCGCGCCGCGCGTCGCGCAACAACGAGATCAGGTCATATTCCGGCGGGGCCAGCACGGCGTCCTGAAAATCCAGCAATCCGACCCGATCCGTGCCCTGCCGCGCGGGCCGCCAGATCAGGTTTTCGGCATGAAAATCGCGCAAGGCCAGCGTATCGGCCCGCGCGGCGTGTCGGCCCAGCGCGTCTTGCAGCACGCCGATGATCCGGGCCGACTGGCGGACATCGGTGCCGGGGGCGTAATGGTCGAACAAAGGCGCGATCATGCCCGCAGCCCGGGTTGGGACCAGCGGGGTCAGGCCGGGCGGTGGCGGCGCAGACTGGACGCGCAACATCGCATCCAGCGCGGCGGCATATAGCGGCTGTGCGTCGGCCGGCGCATCCTCCAGCCAGGTGGCAAAAGTATCGCCGCCCAGATCCTCGATCAGATACAGGCCTTTGGTCGTGTCTTCGGCCTGAATGGCGGGCGGGCAAAGGCCCAGTCCCCGCAGATGCGCCGCGATGGCGCGATAGGTGGCCATGGCGGCATTTTCGGCGGCCTGCATCAGGATGGCACTTTGGCCGCCCGGCCCCAGCAACCGCCAGTAGGCGCGGGTCGACGCATCGCCTTGCATCGGCACCTGCACCCAGCCCTGCGCCACGGTCCCCGACAGGAATGCGGCAATCGCGGCGGGGTCGGTTTGTGGATCAGGCAAGGCACGCCCCCAGCCGATCGGCCCATGGAGCGGGGCCGGACGCGGTCAGGCAGTGGCCCTGTGCGCATGCCGCCAACTCCAGCCGCAGCGCCTGGGCCGGGGCGATGCGTCCCAGCCGGTCGGGCCATTCGATCACGCAGATATCGCGACCCAGCGCCTCGTCCAAGCCAAGTTCCAGCGCGTCGTCAGGGCCGGCCAGCCGGTACAGGTCACAATGCCACAGCGTTTGCCCCGCCATTTCATAGGTTTGTACCAGCGTAAAGGTGGGCGATGGCACCGGTTCCACCGGATTGCCGCACCAGGCACGGATCAGGGCGCGCGCAAAGCTGGTCTTGCCCGCACCGATCGGGCCGGACAGCAGCAGCGTATCGCCTGGCTGCAACCGGGCCGCGACACAGGCGGCCAGGCGGGCGGTCTGCGCCTCGTCCGGCAAGGCAAGGGTGATGGTGTGGTCCACTGACATGGCCGCAAGATAAGCCACATCCGGCACGTTGCGACACGGGTTTCGTCATGGATGCCGGCAAAAATGCGGGTTGGTTGCTGGCAAGGGGGGCACCGGTCCGGTCAGCCTCGCCCCGGGCCTGTGCCATTGGCGGCCCGCACCGTTCCACTTCAAGGCGGCCCGCTCAGACTTGGGCCAGTCTGATCTGGGCCGCTCCAACTCGGGCCAGTCTGATCTGGGCCGCTCCGGCTTGGGCCGCTCCGACTTGGGCCAGTCTGATTTGGGCCAGTCTGATTTGGGCCAATGTGATTTGGGCCAGTCTGATTTGGGCCGCTCCGACTCGGGCCGCTCTGACGCTGCCTTGACCTCACCCGGTCTGTCTTGCCTGCGCCCGCCTTGGCGCCGTTCGCTCAGGCTGCTGCGGTCGATGACGCCTGGCCGTTATCCGCCTCGTGGTTGTCCTCAAACCGACCCCAGACTGCAACGATAGCCGGGCTGGCCCCCGGTCTCGCGCGGGACGTTCGCATCACCGTCAACCGCACCCGTTGCAGCGACACAAAGCCAATCGCTTTGTCAGGCCGATGGCCCCGATGCCGACCGGCGTTTACGGGCCGCGCTGCGCGGTGCGCGCACTATCGCCCCCGGCATGACCGATCCATCCCGTGCGTGCCCGTCCATGCCGGATCCGTCCCGCATGCCGTTGTCCTTGGCCGAGGTCAGCGTCGCGGCGGTCAGCGTGGCGGCGACACGCTGGCCGGCCGACATCTGCGCCGCCCGGCGCAGCGAGCGGAAACTGTCGCCTTCCGTCACCAGACCCGAATCACTGCGCAATGGCATGGCCAGGCCCAGCGGCATCTCGCTGGTCAGATCGCGGAATCGCGCCAGGGTCGCCCCGCCCGAGAGGGGCGTCAGCGAAAAGGCCAGCGGCCTGCCGTCATCCAGATGCAGCACCCCCGACCAGGGGCTGCGGTCGCCAAAGGCGGCAAATAACGCATGCACCTTGGCCCAGATCGGGCTGGGCTGAGCCCGCGATTGCCAGCGCCCCAATTCTTCGGCGATGGTTGTGTCGCTCAGCCCGCCGGCGGTCGGCCCCCAGGCCCGGCCATAGGCGGCGTTGTACATCGTCAACGTCCCGCCGGCCGAAAACACGGCCACCCCTTCCTCCAGCGAATCAAGCAGGGCTTGCGCGGTTTCCTGTTCGGACCGGAACCGGCGGGTCAGCGAGATTTCGTCGCTGATATCCTCGAACAGAAAGGCAATCGCGCCTTCGGGATGCGGCCGGCCCGTGACGCGATAGGTCAGCCCGGATGGCAACGACCAGGTTTCGCAATAGGTGCCCTGCGCCGCTTCGGCCTCGAGTGCGGCGACCTGTTCGCGCCAGGTGGTGTAATTCTTGGGCTCGGGCAGCATGTGCATGTCGCGCAACCGGTCGAGCACGCTGTGCACCAGCGGACGCGACGACAGAAAGGCGGCGGGAAGGCCGGTCAGGTCCAGCAATGCCGGATTGAACAACGCCAGCCGCCGTTGCCGGTCAAAGATGGCCAGGCCGGTGGCCAGATGGGCAAAGGTCTTGGTCAGGGTCTGGACGAAATCGCGCCGGGCGGATTCGGCCTGAACGGCACTGTTGGCGTCTACGGCAAAGCGGATCGTCTCGCCCAGGCGATGCACCGAGGTGACTTCGAACCATTGCGCGGCCTGCACGCCCGGGATCATCAGCGACATTCGCAACATATGAGGCGCGTCGATATCAGCCCCGGTCAAGGGTGCGGGCACTGCCAGCAGCGGCTTTTGCGGCCAGATGCGGTCAGCATCGGCAGCGGGCGGGCTGATTCGCTCGACCAGGTTCAGATAGGTCTGGTTGGCCCAGATCACGACCCCGCCAACATCCTCTTTCCAGATCAGTTGCGGCGCGTCCTCGGCAATGCTGCGCAGCATCGTCAATTCATCTTCCATCGCGGCAACGGCCAGCCGATCAACGTGCAACGCCCCTTCGGCCCCGCTGCCAAGGGTCAGCCGCAGCAGGCCTTGGCAATAATCGACATGCAGCGTCTCCGATCCGGTTTCGGCCTGCAGCGTCACCTCGCCCTGTTGGTCAAGCTGCCGCAGCTTTTGGGCCAGATCGGGAAAGCCGCGTGACAGCAGGCCAAGCAGCGCGTCCCAATCGGTCAGATGGCGTTCCTTGCGCGACAGCAGCCGCTGTGCGGGCGGTGTTGCATCCACCAGCAAGCGGCCATCGAACAGAAACACCGTGCCCGGGCCTGCCGCATCGACCAAGGCCCGTGCCGTCACCCGTCTGGGCGCGAACCAACGCCCCAGTCCCAGCACGATCCCCAGCGAGACAAGGCCAGCAAACCCCGTCAGGCCAAGAATGGCCGGCATCGAATCAAGCGCCATGCTGCCACCCGTCTTCCCTTGCGGCGAGCCTGCCCGCGATTGGTTAATCGTGTGTTAAGCTTGCAACCTGACGCTGCGCAATGCGGCCGACCTGCAACAGGGGGCCGACGCCCTGCGCGCCGACCCCGACAACCACTTTGACCAAGGCCCCGCCCGTGGTTGGGATTGAGGCCCCCGGTTCGGGCCCCCGGTTCGGGCCGCCGGTTCAGACCGGGATCGGGCGGTTTCGGCCCAGGCCTGGGGTCAGTGCGGGAACCGGCGGTTCTACCTGGCTGCGGGGCCATTCCACAACCACGATGGCCCCGGTCGTGGCCGCATCCCGGCCGGTATCGTCTGCCGCATTGGCAAAGCTCAGCCGCGCGCCGGAACGTTCCAGCAGGGTCTTGGCGATGAACAGGCCCAGGCCCATGCCTTCATAGCCCGGGCGGCTGGGCTGGGTGGCGACAGGACGCCTGCGACGGCGGCGCAACAACGGATCACCGATCCGCGGCATCACCGATTGCGCAAACCCCGGGCCGTCATCGGCAATGCGCACCCGCACGACCTGATCGGTCCAGGTCACGTCAACCTCGACCTGGCCTGCCGCGAAATCGACCGCATTCTGGATCAGGTTGCGCAGGCCGTGGATGATTTCGGGCCGCCGCAGGATGACCGGCTGGCGCAGGTCGGCACCCTGGTCGGGCCCCCGATCCGAGCCGGTGTCGCGGTCAGACTCGTCACGCCAGACCGCGATATGCACCGTTTTGCCGCGGGCCAGATGCGGCTCGGCCGCTTCGCGCACCACGGTTTCCAAGGGGGCGCGGCGCATGTGCATGTCTTCGTTCCCGGCCCGCCCCATGCCGCGCAGGATATCTCGGCAACGGTCGGCCTGCTGGCGGATCAGTCCGGCATCGTCGCGCAGCGCCGGCCGGTCGGCCAGTTCGTCGATCAGCTCGCCCGATACCAGCATGATCGTGGCAAGCGGGGTGCCAAGCTCGTGCGCGGCGGCGGCCACCACGCCGCCCAGATCGGTCAGCTTTTGTTCGCGCGTCAGGGCCAGTTGGGTCGCCACCAGCGCTTCGCGCATCGTGTGCATTTCGGTCGTGACCTGGCGCGCATAGACGGCCAGAAACACCACGCCCACAATCAGCGCGATCCGGAAGCCGAACAGGAACAGCCCCGGCATGACCAGCTCGGCCCCGCTTGCCAGCGTGATCGGCAGGTGAAACCGCGCCGTCACGGCAATGACGGCAATGGTCAGCAGCACAACCGCCACGGTCGAGCGGCGCTGCAGAACGGTGGCCGCAATGGTGGGCGGCGACAGGATCAGCAGGGCGAACGGGTTGTTCAGCCCGCCGGTCAGATACAGCAGCACCCCCAGTTGCAGCACGTCGAACACCAGCATCAACCCGGCCTGCCGTTCCGACAGCCGCTGGTTTTCGGGATTGAGAAAGGTGGAAAACAGGTTGGCCAGGATCGACGCACCGATGGTCATCGCCACCAGCCCCAACTGCAACTGGATGCCAAATGCGCCCGCAGCCACGATCACGGCGATGATCTGGCCCGCGATCGCCACCCAGCGCAACCGGACCAGCGTGCGCAGCCGCACCCAGTTGCTGCGTTCGTGCTGCTGAAACAGCTGCAATTCGGTCACGGCCATGTGCGGTGCCTCGGACTTTGCGGTGGGATGCAAGGCTTGATATGGGGTGTGTGGGCTGGGATCAACGGCAGGAGCGGCTATGCAGGTCAGAACAATCGCAATCACGGCAGTTGCGGCGCTGGGCGCGATGGTGCTGGGCACATGGGCGGCGACATTGCTGCGCCCCGCCAATGACCGCTTTGCCGCCTGCCGCGATGGCCAGGTCGCGGGCGGCAGCATCGGCGGGCCGTTCACGCTGGTCGATGAAAACGGCGCGACGGTGACGGATGCGCAGGTGTTCACCGCGCCCACCATCGTCTATTTCGGCTACACCTTCTGCCCCGACATCTGCCCGACCGACGTGCAGCGCAACGCCTTTGCGCTGGAGGATCTGGAGGCGCGGGGCATCATCGCCAACGGGGCCTTCATCACCATCGACCCGGCGCGCGATACCGTGGATGTGGTGCGCGATTTCACCGCCGCGTTCCACCCGCGCATGATCGGCCTGACCGGCACCCAGGACCAGATCGACGTTGCCACCCGGGCCTGGCGCGTGCTGGCCGAACGTGGCACCGGCGATGACGATTTCTATCTGATGAACCATTCGATCTTCAGCTATCTGGCGCTGCCCGGCATCGGCTATGTCGATTTCTACAACCGCGACGCGACGCCCGAGGCGATGGCCGAATCGGTGGCCTGTTTCGTGGCCGCCGCGGCGAATTGACCCGCCCGGCCGATGCGCTAGTTTACCCCCATCCGCAGCAGCCCCAACCCCAGAGACCGACATGCCCGACCATGGCCACATCACCCCCGTGACTGCCGTTCCCGGCCCCGACCCTGGCGTACCAGCCACGGGATTGCTGGACCTGGGCGATGACCACAGCCTGCTGTTGGTCGATGATGACGAGACGTTTCTGCGCCGTCTGGGCAAGGCGATGGAAAAGCGCGGCTTTGCGGTCGAGCTTGCCTTGTCCGTGGCGCAGGGCAAGCAGATCGCGACCCAGCGCCCGCCCGCCTATGCCGTGGTTGACCTGCGGCTGGAGGATGGCAACGGGCTGGAGGTGGTCGAGGCGCTGCGCGCCCGGCGGCCCGACAGCCGGATCGTGGTCCTGACCGGGTACGGCGCGATTGCAACGGCGGTGGCTGCGGTCAAGATCGGCGCAACCGACTATCTGTCCAAGCCCGCCGATGCGACCGACGTGACCAATGCGCTGTTGTCGCGCGGCAGCAACCACCCCGCGCCGCCCGACAACCCGATGAGCGCCGATCGCGTGCGCTGGGAACATATCCAGCGCGTCTATGAACTGTGCGACCGCAATGTCAGCGAAACCGCCCGCCGCCTGTCGATGCATCGCCGTACCCTGCAACGCATCCTGGCCAAGCGCGGCCCGAAATAGGGCCTGCAGCGGTTCGGGTTTGAACTGCGGCAGTCATGCCAGGTGGAGGGTAGCGCCCGATCACCGGGCCAGACGATGCGCCTGCAACGGGGTCCTCTGGCGCTGCGCGTGGAGTGCACCGGGTAAAAAACCTTTGCTCCGCCCGTGTCACCGGCATCAAAGGCAAGCCTCAATAGGCCAGCACCAGCGTCCACCAGATCTTGCCCGACTCTTCCTGAAACCAGGCCAGGCCGATCTTGGTCGCCTGGCGGTCCAGGATGATGGCGCGCGAGTCGCCTTGCTGCATCCATGCGCCCAGGGTTTCCAACTCGGTCTCGTAGGTTTCGGATATCGCCTGGCCGACCAGGGTGCCGACGAAACCGACCCGGTTCAGCCGGTCGATGGGCGAAGAGCCATCCGAGCCGAAATGCCAGGGCCGGTTCTGCACCGCCATGTCGCGCGAATGGGTCGCGGCCGCAGCGTTCAGCTGCACATCCAGCGTGACGGCACCCACGCCGGCGGCCTGGCGCAGGGTGTTGACGCTTTCCAGAAAGCGGAACGGAATCTCGGCCGCGTCACGTTCGCTGATCCGGTACACGGTTGGCGTGGGCAGTCCATCGGGGCGGGTAGATGCCGCACGGGTCGAGCAGGCCGCCAAGGACAACAGCCCCATCCCAATCATCGCGCGCCGGTGCAGCATTGACCACCTTCTGGATTATTCGGACTCTCCTTATCCACAGTTGGCGGGCGTGGCAAACGCCGATCGGCACGGGTTCGCCCGTCTGACTTTTGTTTGAATTGCAGCGGCGTTGCGTGCGGTCTATGCTGGCCGTGGGCAAAGCCCCGCACGGCATGTGGCGGGGGGCAACAAGGGCGGCGAGCAGATGACAAGCAATGAACGGCTGAACCGGCGGGGTTTTCTGGCCAAGGGCGCGGGACTGGGCGCGGCGATCGGCCTGGGGCTGGCCGGTGGCGCGCGGGCGCAGACCGACAACTCGACCGAGATCGAGGGCGAACTGTCCGACGCGGTGCAGCGCAACATTTCCAGCTTTCGCGCGCTGCAATGGCAGCCCTATTTCGCCAATCTGACCAATGGCGTGATCCTGGTCGACATCCAGTCGCGCGCGCTGCATTTCTGGTCCGAAGATGCGGCCACCTACCGGCTGTACCCGACCAGCGTGCCCCTGACCGACGACCTGACCCGCCGGGGTGAAACGTCGGTGACCGAAAAGGTGGTGAACCCGACCTGGCGGCCCACCCCGGCGATGCGCGAGCGCAACCCCGAATGGCCCGCGGTCGTCGAAGGCGGCGCGCCCGACAACCCCCTTGGTCCGCTGGCGCTGTATCTGTCGTGGCAATACTATCGCATCCACGGCACGCATGACACGCGCATGATCGGGCGGCGGTCGTCGAACGGCTGTATCGGGCTTTACAACGAACACATCACGGAACTGTTTGCATTGGCCAAGGTCGGCACCCAGGTGCTGCTGATCTGAGCGGCAGGGCCATTGTCCGGCACCCGGGCTCTGCCCGGACCCCGGGGTATTTATGCAAAAATGAATGACAAAACAGAAAGTCAGCCGGCTTTTCGGCGATCAGCAACAGCGGCCTAGCCGATCCAGCCCCTGAGGTTGTCCGCCACCACGCCGCCCAGTGCCGCAATATGGGCG
>Ga0105044_10007310_pt1 | contig 15189 bp, 14 predicted proteins | sample MAT01_FD_78092 | JGI IMG/M metagenome (GOLD analysis project Ga0105044, IMG submission 78092) | Freshwater microbial communities from Lake Fryxell liftoff mats and glacier meltwater in Antarctica - MAT-01 | ecosystem: Environmental > Aquatic > Freshwater > Ice > Liftoff microbial mat | place... | reverse complement strand
GATGGCCAGCACAATGGTCACGGCGGCAGGCAGCCCTTCGGGAATCGCGCCCACGGCGAGCGCGACCGCCGCCATGAACATCTCGGTCATCGTGCCGCCGCGCGCCACGCCGATGGCAAACGTCGCTGCCGCCAGCACCAGAATCACCCACAGGAGCAATTTGCTGAGGTGCGCGATTTTCTTGGTGAGCGGTGTAGAAAGTTCTGTGGCCGAAGAGATGAGCCGCGCGATGTTTCCTGTCTCGGTCTGGTCGCCCGTCGCCCACACGACGCCTTCGGCCTGGCCCGCGGTGACCAGAGTGCCAGTGAAGGCGAGGTTTTTTCGGTCGGCCAGCACCGTGTCGAGCGCGAGCGGGTCGGGGTGTTTTTGGACGGGGACCGATTCGCCCGTGAGGGCCGATTCGTCCACCTGCAGGTTCTTGACGTGGAACAGCCGCAGGTCGGCGGGCACGCGGTCGCCGGACTGGAGCAGCACCACATCACCGGGGACGAGCTGCTCGGAGTGAAGGCGTTGCTGGCGCCCGTCGCGGCGCACAGTGGTCTCGGTCGCGACCATGCTGGCCAGCGAAGAAATAGCTTTCTCCGCCTTGGCCTCCTGGAGGAAGCCGACAATGGCGTTGATCAGGACGACGCCGAAGATGACGGACGAATCCACCCATTCGCCGAGAAACGCCGTCACGCCGACCGCCGCGAGCAGGATGTAAACGAGCGGCTGGTTGAACTGCTGGAGAAACTTCACCCACGCCGGAGTGCCGCGCCGGGCCGTGATACGGTTAAGGCCGAACTTTACCTGACGGCGTTTTACTTCGTCGCCGGCCAGGCCGGTTTTCAAATCCACGTCGAGCAGGCGGACGGCTTCTGTCGCGGGCAATTGATGCCAATTCGTAGTTGTTGCTGTTTTATTCATAGTCGCGTCTTACCGAAAATAAGCCTTCTGGACGTATTGCAGGACCATGCGCTGGGTGTTGAAGAAGGAGCCGTTGAGCGCGATGGCGTGCCGCATCACCTCGACGAACCGGTCGGGCTGCCGGTAGAACAACGGCACAACCACGTTCTCCAGCTTGTCGTAAAGCGAGGCGGCGTCGCAGGCGACGCGGTCGGACGGATTGCCGTTCGTCTTCTCGCAAAGTTCGCCGATGGCCCAGCCGGTGACGCCTTCGACGCAGCCTTCGATCCACCAGCCGTCCAGCACGCTGAGGCTCGGCACACCGTCGAGCGCGGCTTTCATCCCGCTCGTGCCGCTGGCTTCGAGGTCGTAGTATTCCAGATAAACGACGGGGATTTCGTTGCGCAGTCGGTCGCGCATCTGGAACAGCCGTTCGATGAGCCTTGCCACCGAAAATGAGTTGGAAGCGACCGGCTTTGGCGGCAATGCGGCGCAGGTGCTCCCTGTCATGAAATGGAGCGAGGGCTCAATGCCGGAGCCGCGCGAGCGGCAGCGCAACGCACGGGGGAGATTGACGGTCAGCGGCGTTTCCATCGCAGTTGGAATTCCAGCTCCTCCGCGCCGCCTTCGCGCTCGTGCTCGATAGTGAAGATGGCGTCGGCGGGGACGTGGAGGCGAACGCCAGCCACTTGGATCGAGAACGGTTTGCCGGTCTCCAGAGCGTCGGCCAGGCGGCGTAATTTGGCGACAAACTCCCCGACGGTGAAGCCGCGTTCGATGTCCCGGCTCCTGCGTGTTGCCGTGCGTTTCATGGGTGAGGTGGTTTCTGGGTTTCAGGAAGTGCGGGTGCATCGGCGGGCAATCGGTGGCCGGCGTGGATTTCACGTTCCGGCCCGCGCGCGGTCCGAAGGCGCAGCGCCTGCATCTGCTCCTTGAGTTTGTCCAGCTCGTGCTCGATGAGCTTCATTTCATCGCCCAGCGTGAGTTGGCCGAGCTGGTCGAGGTGCTGGCGGCGCACGGCCAGTTCCTGCTCGCGCTGCGTCTCGTGCATGCCGTTGACGACGACGCCGATGAACAGGTTGAGCATGACCGTCGTGCCCGGCAGGACGTAGGAGACGAAGTGCATTGGGTCCTTCGCGCCGAAAAGGAACGTGCCTATCACCGCGTAAATGTAGAACAAGAGGAACGAAAGCAGGCCCACGTAGACCATCGAAGAGAGGCTCTTGAGCAGCGCCCCCACCAGGCAACCGCAGCCGCGGCATCGTCGTCACCAGCCGCAGCACGCGGAGGATGCGCGCGAGGCGCAGCACCGCGAGGTGGTGGCCGTTGACCGTCAGCAGGCAGGCCGCGACGACGGCGAAATCGAAAACATTCCACGGGTCGCGGAAGAACCGCCACGGCTGCGGGCTCTGCGCGCAAAGCTTGAGCGCAATTTCCATGACGAAAATGCCGATCACCACCCGGTCGAGCCATTGGAGCGTCGCGCCAAACCGGTGGACCAGTTGGGGATAAGTCTCCATCCCCACCAACAGGCCCGCCGCGAGGATCACGCCCACGATGAAGGGCTGGAACCATTTGGCGCCAACGATGCGCTGGCAAAATCCAGTCACGGGTCGGATCACGGTGGGTTAAGGAGGCTGGTCTACTGGCCTTTGAGCAAGGGCAGCAACTCGGTGACGTTAAGCGTGCGCGCTCGCGTTTCGATCTCACCCTTGTGCTGCGCAAAGAGGGTCTGGCCCTGCGCAGAGAACCGGCTGAACATCGCCTTGAGGTCCACCGCCGAGAGTTTGCGACCGCCGGAATAATACGCCTTGGCCACCTGGCCGATGGCGTAGGTGGCGGCGAAACTCAGCAGCGCACCGGTGGCACCTTTGGCCACGTTGCTCACGGTGCCGCCAAGCCAGCGTTTGGCCACGCCGCCCAGAAATTTGCGCGCCACATTCTCCAGCGTCTGCGACGTGGCTCCCAGACCGGCCGCGGCCAGCAGTTCCTTGATGTGCCCGGAATCGAGCCGATAATTGTACTGTTTCCCGACGCGATAAACCATTTTCATCTGCGACGGGATGATCGCCATCGTGGCGAGGGATTGCGGCAGCAGCTCCAGTGCGCCGTTCAAAATGGCGTAATTCAGAATCATCCGGTCCGCTCCCGCTTCGTCCACCGGCGCAGGCAGAGCGGCCTGCGCGGCAGACGCCAGGGGCACGGCGATCAGTGCGTCGGCCTGAGCCTCCACGCCGCGCGTCGAGTCGGGTGCCAGCTCGAGCGCTGCCCGGAGCCCGTCGAGAAAGGTCCGCTCCTCGCGTTGCAAGTGCCCGTCGGCTTCGCAGACGCAGAGGGCCATTTCATAGGCGAGCATCTTCGCCTTGGGAGATTCCAACCGGCCGGCCACCTCGGCCAGCGGCGTCTCGTGGGCCACGGTCTTGTAATAGACGGCGGTCAGGTCGCCTCCGCCCATATGGCGCGAGACGTCCTTGATCTGCGCCCGTTCCTCGTCGCTCTTGCTGCCGTCGGCCAGCGCCGCCATGAGGCAAAGAGTGGCGACGGCGTCTTTTTCCCGTTCGGTGAGTGGATTCATAAGTGTGGTGAAGGGGACTTCGCCGCCGCTGCAGGGTTGCGTTGGCCTTTACGGTTCATTGAAGGTGTCGGATTCTCCTCGTGGAAGGTAGTCGCGATCATAGGGCTTGGTGTCGTAAACGGCGCACGCGATCATGTCGGTGCGTCTCCGGTTCTGGCGCGCTCCGATTTCACCGTGATTACCGAACAGGGCATCTCCCGGAGGACTTTCCCGGCTACGCTGCCCAGCAGAATGCGCGAAAGTCCGGTTCGGCCAACCGAACCCATGATCAGCAGATCGGCGCTCCATTCGCGGACGTAATTCAAGATCTCCTGAGGGGCACCGCCCTGCCGCACGGTTTTCGTCCAGATGACGTCGGTGAAGTCGAAGGCCTCCAGAAATGCGGCGAACGCTCTGCGCTCCTGTCGCTGGTATTTCGACTGCGCTTCGGACGCGATCGTGGCGGCGGTCAAATAAAGCTCGGGTAGGGACTCGGCCACGTGCAGCACCGCCAACTCCGCCTGAAAGGTGCGCGCCAGATGAACGGCGTTGGCCAGCGCCCGGCGCGAGGGATCGGATAAATCCACCGCGCAAAGGATCCGCTTGAAAACGGGGGTGGCCCCGGCTTTCGCCACTAGGACTGGCTTGCTGGCTTTTCGGGCGAGGCGTTCTGGGGTCACACCCAAGTGACCTGCGCCACCCTCCGCCCGGTCGCCCGATCCCACCACGATCGCGTTCACGTCGAGCCGCTCTGAAACCCGAATGATCCGATCGAAGGCCACGCCGACCTCCACGACCGTCTCCACCGCACGAACGCCGGCCTTGGTGAGTTCCCCGCTCAGATCGTAAAGGCGTTCTCTGATCGCCATCCTTACAGTGCGCAAATTCACCAGCGAATCTGGCACCTTCGGAATTACGTGGATAAGAATAATCTCGGAGCCAAACGCCTTCGCCAGAGCTTGGGCCGTTTGCACGGCGTAGCCGGACGACTGGCTGAAATCGGTGGCGACAAGGATTTTTTCCAGAAGTTTCATTGGGTTTGGCCTCCGGTGAAAGGCCCGGTTTTCCTACTCGGACCTTGAATGCTTCGCCCTCGGCGGCCCGTTTCCGGAAGGGGGGGGAAGAGTTCCATAGGCAGTGACCCGGTCGATGTCGCGGGCGATGTAGCTGTCCGTCGCCGGATCGATCGTGCCGTCGACCTCGATGGGCGCCACCTTCTCCGCCCGCGCTGACGTGACCGGCGAAAGCGGCAGAGCGGCAACGAATGCGGAGAAAAATGTTTTCACGGTGCGGGTTCGTTGCGACCGTCATTCCGAAGGCGGCCAGACCACAAGCACCGGTCGGCGGCTGCGTTGCAGCACGTCGAGCGACACGGAGCCGAGGACCTTGGCACCGAAGCCGGGACGCGTATGGCTTCCGATGCAGATGACATCCGCGTTGAAACGCTCCGCTTCCGCGCAGATGGCGTGGGCGGTCTCGCGGTTTTCGATGACCTCGACTTCGGTCTTGATGCCGTTCGCCATCGCTTCATCCGGCACGAGTGCGCGCAGCCTCGCCTCGGATTGCGTGCCGTAGTCGCGGTGCTCCCCCTCACTTGGGAAATCCTGATAGTAGCCCCCGATCTGCGGATTGGGCAGACGGTAGGGCGCGACGACATGCACGAGCCGCACCGTGCCGCCCGGGCTGCAGATGCCGTAGCCGTAAGGTGCGGCGAAGCCGTGGGGCTCATCCAGATCGACCGCCACGAGCACGCGCGGGCATGCACGAACCGCCGGGACCGCCATCCGCTGCCCCACCGCCGTTGGCACGCACGCCACGCTCATCGGCGCATGGCGCAAGATGCCGCGCGACACCGAGCTTTCGCCCAGTCGGCTGAGTCCGTGCCGCTGGTGCGTGCCGACGACTATCAGATCGGCCTTTGCTTCCATCGCCATCCCGACGAGTTGGGCATCCGGGCGTCCCCAACCGCCCTGCACGACGACACCCACGTTTTCCTTGCCAAGAAGTCTGGTGACCTTGGCACGGATGTCGCGCTCCAACACGCTCTGCACCACGGGGGAATTTCCCACCAAACTCAGTCCGCCAAGCGCACCGAGCCGCGAAGCCTCCTCGGGCGTCCAATTCGCATAGGCGGCGATCACCTCGCACGCGCCCAACTTCCGTAGTTCAGCGACCCAGCGCAGCGCGGCATCGGAGTTGGCGGAAAAATCCGTGCCCACGAATACCTTCAACGCCCGCTCTCCGCGTGCCCATGCCTGGAACGGGGCGGCGTCGCGCACGACGAGCGTGGGCACCGTCGCAGACTCGGCGATGCGCTCGGCCACGCTGCCGAGCAGCCAGCGCGCGGGCGCACGCCGCCCAAGCGACGAAACAACGATCAGCCGCGCCTCGCGTTCCTGCGCGATTCGCACGAGCACCTCGTCGGCGACTCCTTCCACGACCTCGGAGACAAGGTCGGTGCGGGCAGCGCTCAGGCGTTGTGCCTCCTTCATCAAATGCTCCTGCACGAGCGGCGAACCGGCGATTTCCGAAGCGTGCACGAGTCGCAAAGGCGCCCCGAGCTTCGTGGCGAAGGCAGCGGCGGCGTCCGCGGCAGCGCGTGAGGGAGCCGAAAAATCGGTGCCGCAGAGGATAGATTGGGGATGTGGATTGTTCATGGTAATTTTTTTGTTCGCGAAATTGGCGGGCTATTTTGCGGGCGGGCGCACCACCAGCACCGGTCGGAGGGTGTGCTCCATCACCGCGTGTGTGACCGATCCCACCAGCGCGGCAGAAAGCCCGGAGCGACCATGCGAGCCGAGGCAGACGACATCCGCACCGAAGCGCTCCGCCGCTTGATAGATGGCCTCGGCCGCATCGGTGCTTTCGACGACGTGCACCTCGCTGGCGATACCGCGCTGCCCGGCCTCGTCAGGGATCAACGCCTGGAGCCGCGCGGAGGCGTCCCTCAGGTTGGCGGTGTGGGCCTTTCGCGTCGCATTTGTTTTCGATTCCACGTTGGACGCCAACACGCTCGGCCATCGCATCGGGCGCGTGACGTGAATCAGGAATACGGTGCCGCCCTCCCGCACGAGCGAGTAGGCATGAGGCACGGCATGATCGGCCAGCTTCGAGAAATCGGTCGCGACCAGCACGCGCTCAACCTTTGGGATGCGCACGCCGTCCTGCGCCGCCGCAGCCGTCGGCACGCAGATGACGCTCATCGGCGCGTGGCGCAGGATGCCGCGCGAGACCGAGTGGTGCCCCAAGCGGTCAAGGCCCTGCCGCTGACGGGTGCCGACGACGATCACGTCCGCCTCTGCTTCCACCGCCAAACCAATGAGGCGGGCATCGGGATGATCCAGCACCGGTTCAATAAGGATGCGCACCTCCTCGTCGCCGAGCTGCGTGCGGACTTTCTCCCTCAAGCCACGCTCCAACACCTGCTGCACGGTCGGGGAATCTTCCGTGCGGGCCATCGAGTCCACGCCGAGCCGCTTGCGCTCGTCCAGTAGCTGGTTCGCGTGCGCGACGGTGGTTTCGCACGGCCCGGCCCTCCGCAGTACCCTGACCCCGCGCAGGGGAGCCTCGGACAAGTTTGTGAAATCCACCGCCACGAAAACTTTCAGCGGGCGTTCGTCGCGCGCCCAAGCTCCGAACGACGCGGCATCGCGCACGATCGAGGTGGGCGCGGCAACCGACTCTGCGAGCGTCTCGGACACACTGCCGAGGGTCCACCGATCGAACGCGGTTTTGCTGACGGCGGACACCGCCACGAGCGCGGGCAGGCGTCGCCCGGCCAGTTCCGTCAGCGCCTTCTCCGCCTCGCTCCCGTGCAGCAACTCCACTTCCACCTCCGCGCCCGCTTTATGCAAACGCTCCGCTTCGACCTGGAGTCGCTTCCGCGCCGGCTCGAGAAACCGGGCGAGCACTTTCTTTGATTCCGCGTGCGCATTGAACTCATCGGCCGCATGCGCGAGCACCAAAGGCCGCGTCATCCGCGCGGCCAACACGCCGGCAACCGTGGCGGCTTGGGCGGCGTTTTCGGAAAAATCGGTGCCGCATAGAATCGGGGATGTTTCGCGATTTTTCATGTTTTTGCTTCCTGGGTGCGAAGTGTCATTCGCGATCGGCCGGCCCGCGAGCGCACCACGGCCTAGTGCAACGCCTTTTCGGAAGCCACAGAGAAATCTGCGGGCACCAGAAGCTTCCTGAGCGCGACGGAAGGCTCGGTCGGACCCCGGACCGCCTTTGGTTTACCGATTCGGTGGCTTTTCATGGGAACGCTTGGGTTGTGGTTTTAGAAAAATTCAGGCGGCGTGGCGCGGGCGCACGACCCACATGGGGCGCACTTCCGTCAACGCGCCGCGCGCCGCGGCCGCTGCGGGGGCCAACGCCCGCAACCTTGCCTCGAATTCGGATTTGTTCGCCCCGCTGCCGAATGGGGCGACATGCAGGAGGTACACCGCACCATCCTGCGGCAGCACCGCATACGCGTAGGGGGATCGTCCGGTCGCCTCGCTCGGAAAAATCTGTCGCCACCAGGATGAGCGGCTCCTTCAGGCGCTGAGCGAACGCGTGGGCCACACTCGCCGCTTCTGCGGCTCCCGCGGAAAAATCCGTGTTACAAATAATCGGGCGGTTGTCGTTCGTTTTTATGGAGTGGGTCGGCATTCGAAGGCGTTTAATTTTATTGAAGAATCACCGGCGCTGCGGGCGGTTCAGGCTTGAGTCGAATGGAGCCTGAACCGCTGGAAAGCGAGGTGATCAGATGTGGCGATGGGTCACGCGCTGACGACTAGCTCCGCCACCCTCAACACAGAGTTGTTTCGGTTGAATGGATTAGGCGTCGATTCCGTTGCGCGCGGATCTTCCACCCATTCGCCGTCCACCACGAAGAGGTATTCGTGGATACCCGGCGGCAGGACCATTTCCTTCGCCCAACGGCCATCGCCGTCCGACCGCATTTCAGTCCCCACCGAATTCCAGTCGTTGAACGAGCCCGCGACGCGGACCGACTTGGCGGTCGCGCTCTCGAATTCGAAGCGCGTCGGTGCGGTATCCGTTAGGACGCCGGTGCGGGACTCGCGGTTGGTTTCAGTTGTCCTGTTCTTTTTCATTTTTCGCTGTTCCTTTCTTGTTTTCGGGAAGCTTCATGCCTCTCGCTTTCACTGTCGTTGGTTCGGTGCGCGGTGCGGTCTCCGGCCCGGTCGGGTCGGGCCTCACCGGCGTGACAAATCCCTCGGGCTTGATCGTTAACACGGAACAATTCACCTGCCGGAGCACCGTCTCGGCGGTGTTGCCCATAAATAAACCTGCGAGGCCGGTGCGGGCGACCGTGCCCATCACGACCAAATCGATGTGCTGCTGCACCGCCAGTTTGAGAATCTCGGTGCCGACCTCGCCCTTGAGCAAGTGGCTGCGTAGCCTCAACCCATCGGAGTCGAACCGGCCCAGCAGCTCCTCGAGCTGGCTGCGGTGGGCCTCTTCGGTCAAAGTGGTGAGATTGTATACCGGCGTCTCCGGCAGGAACGTTCGCCACCGACGCAGAATATACTCGTCGTAAATATCCCAAACATGGACCACGTGCAATGCGCTGTCCTCCGAGCGGGCCAGGGAGGTAGCCAGTTCCATGATCTGCACATTTACTCCGTCGCGCACCGGGTCCGACGCGTCTGGATCGATCGCGGCCAATATCCGCGCGACATGGCGGCGGCGGGACGCTTTGATCACCCAAACCGGGCAAGGGCACTTGCGCATCAGGTGCAGGCTCGTGTTGCCGAAAAGCATGCCTTTCATCCCTCGCCGACCCTCGGCGCTCATCATGACGAGGTCGTGCCCGGAACGGAGCACGGTGCGGATGATCTCGATGAACGGCGTGCCACAGCGCACCTCGATCGCGATGTCTACCGGCGGCTCCATTTCCCGGAACGGCGTGACAAATTGCTCCAATCGTTCGCGCAACTCCTGCATGGCTGACGCCTGGAGATCGGCCGGTTGGATTCCGGCGGCGAGCCGGCTCAGCTCCCTGGGTAATTCGCGCAAGACGCCGACAAACGTCAGCCGCCCGTTGTTGCGCTGCGCCAGTTCGACGGCCCGGCTCGACGCCGGGTCGGAGTCGCCGCTGCCGTCGGTGTAGACCAGAATGTTTTTGAAACGTTTCATGGCGGATGACCTTTCTCAGTCCGCATGGCGGTAAGCCTCTTCGGACGGTGGATAGCGCAGCAGGCATCCGACGCCGCCCAGATGCATCAACACGTCGCTATGCGCCACGATTTCGATTTCGGCTCCGTTGCGCTCAGCCAGTCGCACCATCTCCTCCTTAGTGGCCACTTCCCGCAGTTGGTTGCCGACGCAATCCGGGCAGGCGACCGGTTTGCGCGACGCGGCAACGAGCCGCCCGCATTGGGCGCACCGCCAACCCGGATCAGGCTGGTAGTCCTTGGCCATAACCAACACTTCCGTCAGCCCTGACCTGAGCGCCCGGAGGCTGGACTCAGTGCCTGCCACCGCCAGCCCATGGGTTTTGATTTCGCTCACCAACACGCAGACCCGGGTCTGCGATTCCATCTCCTCCTGCTCGACGAACAACGAATTGGTCGCGGTCACAATATCCAGCATGCTGTCGCGCGCCGAGGCGTGCACCGTGTCCACCAGCTTGTCCGCCAGATGCGTGGGCAGCGCCTGTTTCATCCGAGTCGTCAACGCTGGATTCCCCGCGAGAATCAGGTGCGTGTGGCCGCCGGCGGATACCAGGCGATCGAGGACTTCGATTGCGTCGCCGACGAAGCGTCCGGTTTGCTGTGCGCTGTAGTTTCGATAGTGGGCTTTGCTCCAGCCACTGGCCACAAAATCACGGAGTTCCGGGCGTTCAGCCCAGACCTCCTGCGTGAGCGCCCCGAGGTTGATTTCCAGAATCCGCGCGCTCTTCTCGGTCATGAGCAGGAGCACGAAGCGGTGGTAGGTGTCCTTGAGTTCGATCAGGTGATAAACATTCGGGACCACATCGGCCACGATCCAGTTGGGCAACGGCACCTGAAGCTGCAGTGCCAGGAAAAAGGGCTGCGCGCCGCCCCGCGCAAATACTGCCACGCCCTTGGTTTCGGGCTTCATTTCGCCCGCTATGAAACCATCGATGCGCTTCAGGGCCTCATCCACGCATTTCCTGTTTTCTCCCGAGGTGCTTTTCCTGAGCAATGCCGCCCGCTTGGCGAAGACCACGTGGCCACCGCTACCGCTGGCCACCGACGCGTTCGCTTCGAGATTGAGATAGCAACTGATCACCGGGGCCTTGGTGGCGCCGAGCGTGATGAGCGCGCGGATGTGCTGCCGGAGTTCCACCAAAGTCATCGCTTGGCCGCCTTCGGGTTTCGTTTGCGCGTGGAGTAGCATGGTCATGATTTTGGGTTTTTGAGCTTTCGGCGGTTTTTCGCCTGGAAGTGGAGGGAACCCGGAGAGTGGCCGGCGATTCGCTCGAGTCGTTCCTCAGCACTTTCCGCGATCAGCATTCGCATGATTTCCAGCAGGCGCGGGATGTTCAGCGGTTTCTCCATCAGTGCGCCCACTCCCGCCGCCTCGGCGAGTTGCTTCTGGTCGGGGCGCGCCGTCATCACGATGATCGGCAGCAACGGATCGACTGCGGTCAGCCGTTCGAACGTATCCCAGCCGCCCATTTCGGGCATGCACAGATCGAGCAGGACCAGCCCGATCTGTCCGCGCGTACGGAAGTCGTCCACCGCCTCCCGGCCATTGCGCGCATAGACGACCTCATAGCCTTCCGAGGAGAGCATGTCGCCCACCGCAGCCGCGACCCCGGGATCGTCATCGACCAGCAGGACGCGCGTTTTCATCGCGAACCCTCGAACCGGTCAATCTTCGGCGCGATATAGTCGCGGAGGACGGTCGAAGGCTGCATGTGGCTTAAGCGGAGGTGGAGGTGCATGAATGCTCCATTGCTCGTTGCGTGCCAGCCGCACTAAAGTCATTTACCACCTGTTCGACAGACTCTTAGACTAAGCAATAGGACAGTAGGAACGCGCGTGTTGTGACAAGCGGATTGCCCTTCGGTGGAAAGTAAGTTAGCACTATCGGAGATGACGCTCCGCAACCGAATCCACTGTCTGTCGGGGTGTCACGGGCCGCAGATTGCGGCCGGTCGCGACGAAAGACCGAGTTACTTCCGGCGGTCCGAAAACCGATGAAAAAAAGTCCCCACTCCCGGCCGCCGAAGCCACCGGCGAAAACGCCCCGGGTTGCGCGTGCGGGTGCCACCCGCCGCGCACAGGTCGAGAAAAAACTGCATGATCTCAACGAAACGCTGGCGGCACTGTTCCAATTCGCACCGGACGCGACCTTGCTGGTCGATGCCGGCGGCTGTATTGCGCGCACCAACGACCGGGCGGAAGCGATGTTTGGCTACACGCAAGAAGAGCTGGCCGGAAAGAAGATCGAAATCTTGATACCGGCCCGCTTCGGCCAACGCCATGCCCGGCATCGCGCGCACTACGCGAACGAGCCCCACCGGCGCGAGATGGGCGCGGGCCTGGAGTTGTCGGCGCGGCGCAAGGACGGGACTGAGTTCCCCGTGGACATCATGCTTAGCTCGCTGGAGTCGCACGGGACCCGGGACGTGATCGCGACGGTGCGCGACATCACCGCGCGCAGAAGCATCGAGCAGAACCTTGCGAAGGCCAGCGCAGAACTTGAAATCCGCGTGCAGAAGCGGACCGCCGAGCTGGCCCATGCCAATGAAAAACTGCGCGCAGAAGTTGAAGTGACAACGGCAATAATTGACATTCAGCGTGAAATCTCGGGGCTGAATCAAGATGTCACTGCGTCGTTGTCCAAGGTTGCCCGGCGAACCCAGGAATTGACGCACGCTAGCGGCGTTTCCATCGACCTGATCGAAAAGGACGAACTCGTCTTGCGTATCGCCACCGGCATTGCGACGGAGAACGTCCCGATGTGGCTTGACCTCGCGTCGCAGTTGACCCGTGAGTGCGTTCGCAACGGCGGGTTTTTCCGGTGTGACGACACGGAGATCGACCAGCATTTGGACCGCGCCGCCTGCCACCGAATCGGACTGCGATCGGTCGTCATGGTGACGCTTTACCGGCATGGCCCGGCGACGGGTATCCTCAAGTTGGTCTCCAACCAGCCGAGTGCCTTCGGCGAACGCGAAGTGGGCGTGGCACAACTGATGGCGGGCTTGCTCGGCTCCCCTTTGATCCGCGACGCCCATCGGAAGTCGGAGAAATTCGCCTCACTCGCCGCCCTTGCGGCGGGCGTGGCGCACGAAATCCGCAATCCGCTCACAGCGATCAAAGCACGCCTCTATACCCAGCAAAAACGCCTCGCCAAAGGCTCGCCCGAAGCCGAAGACAGCCGATTCGTCGACGAGGAGATCGATCGCTTGGAGCGCATCGTGCGCGAGTTCCTGCAGTTCGCTCGGCCGGGCGATCCCGTGCTCGCGCCGGTGTCGCCGGCTGAGTTACTGGGCGAAGTACGCGAGTTGCTGGCGGCGGGGTGCAGGAAATCCGCGATCCGTCTCACAGTCTCCGCTGCGGTAAAGACACCGGTCCTCGCCGACCGGCAGCAGATCAAGCAGGTGTTGATCAACTTAATCCGGAACGCGGCCGACAGCATCGGGCGCGACGGCAGCATTACGCTGTGTGCCCGGCAAACCCGGGTTGGTTTCGGTGCGATGCAGCCGTGGGAGGCCGTCACCTTGGAGGTGAAGGACACCGGCCAGGGCATCCCGCAGGAAGTCCAGTCGAGGTTGTTCGATCCGTTCTTCACCACCAAGCCGAGCGGCACCGGCCTCGGGCTGGCGATTGCCCGGCGAATCGTCGAAAAACACGGTGGCACCCTGCGATTCGAAACGAGCGCGAAAGGCACCGCGTTCCGGATCGTATTACCGGTGGCAAAAAACCCATGAGCGCCGCCACGATATTGCTCGTCGAAGACGATGCCCGCATCGCCGGGGAACTACGGCGCGTGCTCGAGAGCGAAGGCTGGCAGGTTATCCTCGCCGTCACCGCCGAAGACGGGATGGCACAGGCGGCGGAGGATAAGTGCGACCTAGTCATCACCGATTTCCGGCTGCCCGGCGCAAGCGGGATGGAACTGCTCAAGAGCCTGCACGCATCGCAGCCGCGTCTGCCGATGATCCTGATGACCGCGCACGGCACCGCCGAAACCGCCATCGAAGCGACCAAGCTGGGGGCCTACGATTACCTCCTCAAGCCGTTCGACATGCTTGATCTCCTGGCAGCGGTGAAAAAGGCACTCGCCAGCAGCCGGCTCATGTTTGCCCGCGTGGCGCTCGGCAGCACCGCCACCGCACGCGAGTCCATCGTCGGCAAGAGCCGTGCGATGCAGGAACTCTACAAAGAAATCGGCCGGGTTGCGGCGAAGCCGGTAACCGTGCTCATCAGGGGCGAGACCGGCACCGGCAAGGAACTCGTCGCCCGGGCAATCTACCAGCACAGCGACCGTGCTGACCGGCCGTTCATCGCGGTAAACTGCGCGGCGATTCCAGAGACGCTGCTGGAGAGCGAACTGTTCGGCCACGAGCGGGGCGCTTTCACCGGCGCCGATGCGCGACGCATCGGCCGCTTTGAGCAGGCAAATGGCGGCACGATTTTTCTCGATGAAATCGGCGACTTGAGCCCCAACACGCAGGCCAAGCTCCTGCGAGTGCTCCAGGAAAAGTGCCTGCAGCGGCTCGGTGGCCGGGAGACCATTTCCATCGACGCGCGCGTGCTCGCCGCCACGCACCGCGACCTCGAAACGGCCATGCACGAGAAGCAGTTTCGCGAGGACTTGTTTTACCGGCTCAGCGTCGTCGTCATCGCGCTGCCGCCCCTGCACGAACGCCGCGACGACATCCCGGCGCTCGTGCAATATTTCCTCCGTCGCTACGGGAAGGAATTGGGCACCCGGCAAGCGTCCATCCACCCCAAGGCCCTGGTTTTGCTCGGCGAACAGTCCTGGCCGGGCAACATCCGCGAACTGGAAAATGTCGTCCGCAACGCCCTGCTGCTGGCACGCGGCTATAGCATTGGCCTCGCGGACGTGCGAAAGGCCCTGGGCGGCTCCCCAGCGCGCGCGACCAGCATCTCCCCCATCGCCCGCCACGTCGCGGACCTGCTCGCCGCCGCCAGCCGCGGGGAGCTCGAAAATCTGCGCCCGCTGTTGCTCGAAACCGCCGACCGAGAACTTTTCACGCAGGCGATTCAGCTCGCCGGCGGCAACCAGGCCAAAGCTGCCCGCTGGCTCGGCGTTTCGCGCATCACCATGCGAGAAAAACTCATCCGCTTCGGCGAGCGTCCGCCGTGAGCGCCGTAAAGATTGCGATCATTTGCGCTCACTGCTAAGATGAAGTGCTCCCGGAGCAGCACCTCGCGATCCAGCAAAACTGTCACACGATTTGCGGCCCTACGCTGTCGTTTCGCTCGGTCGATCTCTATGCTGCGCAGCGGGCAAAGGGATCTGTGCGGTCAGGCCCCCAAGATTCGGATGGCGCGTGCCACAATCTGCAGAACGCCTGCCCACATGGGAAGGGTGGGAGGCCGTCTCGAACGCAGCACACGGTTCGCCGCCGGAACATACCACTGCATCGGCCGAACGAAAGCGGGAACGAAAAATGGACAGTGGTAGAAATTGAGGGAGTGAGTTTGATTGGGTCGCCCCGGCCGCATTGCGGCGGCCAGGGCTCCCACACCACCGTACGTGCGGTTTTCCGCATACGGCGGTTGGAGACCGGTGTG
>Ga0105044_10007308_pt1 | contig 15191 bp, 11 predicted proteins | sample MAT01_FD_78092 | JGI IMG/M metagenome (GOLD analysis project Ga0105044, IMG submission 78092) | Freshwater microbial communities from Lake Fryxell liftoff mats and glacier meltwater in Antarctica - MAT-01 | ecosystem: Environmental > Aquatic > Freshwater > Ice > Liftoff microbial mat | place... | reverse complement strand
GGAGCCCCCCTCAAACTCCCCCCTAACAAAACACTAAATCACGAAGATATGGTAATATAAGAATGTTGGATGTGACATTTCAACTTAATTTCCAACACGACATTTCAACTTAACGCTGACACATATAAAAAATTGGCAACTCATTTCTAAAACACAAAAACACTTAAAACGTTAAGCTATAACAACATAATCAATATAAAAATAACTAACAGTACTTTACTTTTTTTTCTGATATTATTTATAAGTCAATACCTCTTCATTCCAAAAGTCTACTATGTTGATGAAGTCTTCAAGAGTTTCTTTGAACGACTTATAGTTAGTATTTGCATTTATTAGCTGAGAAAGCCTTAAAGCTTTTCCCTCTTCAGTTAAGCCTATTGTTGCCCCATTTGTTCCTTCCCCAAATAAATTAGCTAGGAGAAGGTTAGTATATAAGATCTCTTGCTGTGACGATTCAGTAGGTGAAAAGGTGCACTCAAAATAAATTCCTTGGGAAATTGTTGAAATATAGATTTTTATATCTTCATCTAAAGAGAAGACATAAACTCCAGGCACTTCTGAAGTAAGTGAATTTTCTAACTCCAATTCTTTTGCCAGTTCTTTCATAAAGCTTTCTAACATAGAGACCCCCAAATTGCCCAATAAAAGCGCACACCATCAAAGTGATGTGCGCTATAATTCCTAGTGAATGCGATAAGAGAAGGATTGGTAAGTTTTGTCGATAATCTTTGTCATAAAATCTGCTTCAGCATCAATAGCTTGTTGCATTTCCTTGAATGATTCGCTCGAACTTTGTGAAATTCGTCGAGAAATATCTTGATAACCTTCAATGATTTTTAATGCAGCATCATGGCGAGCTTTTTCAACTTTTAAAATCCCCTGCGCTAAGTTTTCAAACGTTTTTGCAGTTTGTTCAGTCATATTTCCAATTGTTTGCATCGGAAACATCATCATATTAAAACGTTGACTAATGCTTCCCCATCGATTTGAACGAGCTTCGTCATAGCTATTTTGAGTCTTTTCAATATTTCTTTCTCGTTTTGCTGCGGCCTTGAGATCTGCTTTTGAATTAGTCGTCGGCGCAGGACTTGCTGCTGCCTCCTCAGCTTTAGCTTTTAATGCAGATTCCGTTTTGATTTGTCCACGAACAGATTTAACCATCATTGCAGTACCAGCTACCCCTTGCGCAGCCGCCATACCAAGCTGAGCACCTGCGCTTGCCGCAAGCATATAGTGCATCATCGCTTCGGTTTTCGCAGATTTCATGATTTCATCGGCTCCTCTGATTGCTAGCTCAAAGGTCCATTGCTGCGCCATAATATCGAGCTTTTTCTCTAATTGTTTTTGTTTGGATTGGGTTTTCATCATTTCTGTGATAACCATTACCAGCACAAGAATGAAACTTGCTGTCAAAAAGGGGTTTGCACGACCTCCAATTCCATCTGGCAAACTTCCTGAACCTGCGGGTGGTGGAAGCATTGGAGCATCAGATCTAATATTTAAGATCAAAGATCGGTTATCATTGCTCACAAAAGCCATATTAAATTTATTCAAATCTCCAGTTAGCTGTTCGATCATGTCTTGGAGTTCGACTGGGGTTTCTCCATGAATATTGATATCTTTAATTCTTGAAGCATTTTGCTGAAGGATGTCCATAATTTGCGGATCCACGCTAAACTGAAATGGCAAGCTAGCGGCGGCATCTGGTGGTGGAGAAGTACTTGATTGAATTCCCATAGCTACACTCCTTGTTGGCTTTAAATTTCTCTAAAGCGATTTTTTAATTTATGCTTGACTGATTCCTGTGATGGAACTGCCAAGCTCTGTTGCTTCATCTGAAAAGGCGGATTGTACTAATGTTCCAAATGAAGCGATTGAACTAATATCTTCTTTCGTCTTTTCTTCAGTGTGTTCGACTAAGCCTAAAAATTCTTTCACACTTTCTTTAAAGCCATCATAGTCATGGTTTTGGAGGGTAATTGCGGCCTGGCTTAAATACACGCTGACCCCTTGACTTAATTGACTGTTCAGGTTCCCTACCTGCTGCGAGTTCGATAGAAATTCTTCCACTGTATTTAAATGGGCGAGGAGTTGGGGTTGAATACTTTCAATGAGTTGGTCTGATTGGGATTTCCCTTTACCTTCTGTGCTTTGAATGCCTAGCATTAGTGTCCAAAGGGTCAAGGCAGATGTTACTGGCGTCACATCTTTACCTTGCACGCCTGCGGCTTTGACAAAATCTGCCGCCACACTTTCTAATAGGCCTGAACTTAATAAAAGATTTAAGCCTACATCGACTGAAAATTGCTTGGCTTCGTTGATATCTGCTTCACTTCGATTAGGGAAGGGACCTATTCCTTCTTTACCTAAATAGGCCCCCCCAGCAATTGCAAAGACTCCAAAAGAACCTATAATAAATTCTAATGTTTTTGCTTTGGCTGAATCCGTTGTCCCATTCCATCCTAATGCGTTGCTCAGTCCTTCTGACATGTTTTGAATGAGTGCATTGAAGGATGGGGTATAAATGCCTAGTTCTGTATCTGCATTTCCTTTATTGGCTGCGGTAAAGGCTAAGAATAACGAGGGTGCTAATGTCGATTGGGATAAAGCGGCGCTGATAGCGGATAAGGCATCCATTGAATTGTCTAGAATCTGATACGAATCGTCATGCAGGTCTCGTCGAAAGTTTTTATTAGCTTGATCAATTTTGGAGGAGACGTCAGCTAGATTATTAGGGAGGCTTAATTGTGTAAGAAATGTTTGCGCATTTGTCAGGGCATTTTGCACGGTGTCATAATTGGGATCGTTAGGCCCAATTTGACTTAGAAGGGTCTGCAAGGAGGCGGTTAAATCTTGGTTATAACTAACAGCTGAGTTGAAGGCTACTTGCGGAAATACTTGTGCGACGTGCATTCGCTCGCCAGCAATACTTTCGGGAGGAGGTAATACAGCTGCTCGATCTATCAAAGCTGTGGCTTTAGTTAGGGAATTTAGGGCGTTGTCCAAGACAATAAAGTCTAGGTTTCTATCTTCAAAGGGGCGTTGTTGATCTCGCTTTAAAGCATCTTGCAACTCAGAAGGCAGTCGATTGAGTAAATTTTCATAAATGGGTTTTAAGGTCTCATCTATGACGGGATCGTATGCTGTGTTTGTCCTGAGCTGGATAAGGGGGGCAAGGACTGGTCGATTCGGAGGAGATTGATATTTCCAAATGTTTCCACCAGCCACTAAAATAAGCGGTATATCTAGGGTATCCATTTCCTTAGACATGGCCATCCGTTGACGCTGGGTATCCTGGATCCCTCTTTGCTCCAAATCGAAAATTGACGGTTGTTGGGGGCCACCGAAGTTCCCACCAACTCCTGATCCTGATAGACTGGTCATGATTTTTTCTCCTAAACAAGGAAACTATTCATTCACGTCAGTTCAATCTTCCTTGTGAAAAGGCCTGGCAAGGGATCATAACTCCAAAGTTGGAGGATCCCATTTTCTGCCAGGCTCTAAACTTTCGTGTTCTTCTGGCACTAGGTCTACGGCTTGCTTTTCTGCTTGGTCGGTAATTTTTTGTATTTCTTCCTTATATTTAGCCAGATTCTCTTCGCCATCTATAAATAATCTTTCAATATCAATACCTTCAAGATCACATCCTTGAAGGATTAAATAGTCTTTAACGGGTGGCTGAGTATCTTCTAGACCCAATTCATCCCGGATTTTTTTTCGCATTAGGGTGGCTCTTTCTCTAATCAAGGTGTGCCGGGGCAAGAAAGCCATACGGATGGCGTCGTCTAAAGCGATTAAAGCACCTTCAGGCATTTCCATTTTTACGTAACAGTCGGCGATATGATAAAAAGGAATGGGACTTTCTTGATCAAACATGGCACAAAGCATATAAGCTTCTATGGCTGCCTGATATTTTCCTTGCATATGGTAGCAAGCAGCAAGTCCGAGGGAATATTTGGTTTCTGCGGCATTGAAGTTGACTAGGTATTGGAAAATGCGTTGGCTGTCTGCGAAATTCCCTGATTCATAGAGTCGGTAAGCATAGCCATACAAGGCTTCCATTGTTTCATCGCTTAATCCCATGGCTTCTTTGGGTGACATGCCGTCCCGGAAAATCTTAAGGAGAACTTCTTCATAAGCCTTTCGTTTATCTGATGGAACCTTGGTTCCCAATTTGTCTAATTCGGTTTTGATAAAATCTGCTACTGTTACCATTCCGCCCTCCTTAATAAATAAAGAGGAGCAGCCTTAGGCTGCTCCACTACTTGCAATATTAGTCGTAATCTTGCTTGAGCTATCCCATACATTTTTCTGTATGTTCGCAATTTCTTGTGTTTGTTGTCCCCCTTCATCAGAGAGGCCAGACATGATTTTGTTAATCAATTGACGCAAAAGCTTAACCATAGCGGTCAATACTTCCATATCGGCTTGTAAACGAGCTTTTTGCATAACTAGGCTGGCTAGGTCTAATTGCGACTTTATGACTGTGGCTTGTGTAGCAATTGTACCTGAAATTTCTACAGTCTGATTCATCAGCTGGATCCAGTTAGCTGGATCAAGGATTTTGACAGCAGTTTGGGCAATCTTAACTGTTTTATCTACAACCTGCTGCTCGATTTTCATAACTGTTTGCAGAACTTTCAGCAGCATTTCTGTGATTTTTTTAGTCACCTCTGCAACTTTTTCTGCCACTTTCGCGGGTATGGCTGCAGCTTGCATGTAAAAGGTAAAAATGGAGACGGCTATTGTGACGGTGGTGGTCACAACTGTCACAAGTACCATGGCGGTAATTTCTTGTGCCATTTGGTCTCCACCCATGGCTCCAATAAGATTTTGAATGATCTTACTTTCCGTAACGGCTTGCCCTGCGGCTTGCACGCCAACGGTTAAGCCAATCATGGGGTTAGCTGCAATAACCAAAGCTAAACAAGCCACGATTAAGACCACCTTGACGATGATATCAACAGCCATCCTTCCCGGGCCTTCGGGAATAATCATGGCTATAAGCTCGGTAATGCCTTTCATAATTTGTCCAATAATTCCAGTTCCTGTTACGCCTTGGACAATGGCATCGGCTACGGTATAAGCGATGGCTGCTACTGCTACGGCTACCGCAAGGGCTGTCATAGTTCCCATGGTACATACGGCTACGATAACTGCGATAACAGCGGCACAGGGTCCAAAAGCTTGCATAAATTTCTGGAAGCCTGCCATGCCTGGTTTACCTGATTCTTTTTGTTTCTCCATCTCTTGTCTTTGCTTCTCGAGTTTATTCATTTGTGTATCAAGCTCAGCTTTTCCGAGTTCCTTGGCTTTACCAGCATCTGTGTTTTGCATCGCAAAGACTTGTTCTTTTAGTGCACTTAAGGCTTGGCTAATCGATTTTAAAAAGTCTAAAAGCTTGGCTCGCATTGGTGAGGGTGGTAAGTTTACCGCTAAGGCTTCCAAACCGCCTAACATTTCTTGGACGGTATTAATTCCATTTAAAGCAACCGTTGCTGATTGTTCATCGATGTGGCCACCTGAAGGAGGTCCTACAGGAGGTATCCAACCAACTGGCAAACCTAATTTTGGGCCAATTTCAGCTATAGCTTCCCCTTTAAGCTGCTCGACAATTTTCTTACTATTGGCGGAAACTGAAGGATTATCTGGATAATCAAAAGCTTTTTTTAACTCGCTTATTTGCTTATCAGTTAGTGGAGGAACTTGAGCTTTCCCAAATGCATCTAATTTTTTAAAAAAGGCTTCACGGTAATACCCTTGAATTACAGAGTCTTGTACAGTTGCTTTAACGCTTGGTGGTTCCCAGCCTGCTGGGAAACCAAATTCGCTGGCAAGATTCCCTAAAAGTAGACTTTGGAGTTGCCCGTTCAAATTTTTGAGGATATCGGCATCAGGAAATTGGGCCTCTGGGTGGTAATGCAGGTATTTTAATTGAGCTTTTTGCTCGGGAGATAGTTTATCTAATTGAGCAGCAAGCTCTGGATGTGCTTCCAATAATGCTTTAACCGCTGGATCCTCTAGATCTCCATTCATCAATGCATTGAAAGCAGAATTATAATCCACTGAAAGCTTGGTTTCAAACTTGTCTGTTTGAGGTGTAAATTTCCAATCATCTGGAAGCCCATATTTTTCAGCCATCTGTTCAGCCACTTTTTTTTCAAGTTGCGAAGCTAAGTCTGATGTAGAACGTTTGACTTCGTTTGGGTATAAGTGGGCAAAAATGGTTTTGGCAATGAGTGCTTTGGCTTGATCTTCAGGCAAATTCATTTGTGAAACGGCTTGTTTCACAGCTTGCGCAAAAGATAATTCGAAATCGGAGTCTACTTGTTGAGAAAATCCTTCGGGGTCAGGCTCTGGCTCAACTTCTTTTTTGATTGTCGATTGAACTTTTTCTTTGACGCTACTGATAATTTCACCCAATTGCGCTTGTATCGATTGATCAGATGATTTGGGGTTTGCTGGGTTATTAAACACAAAACGTAAGTTTGCAGCTTGGCTGTCTGTTAATTGATTACTTAGCTGCATTTTAGCCAATTCTCCATCGAAAACAGTCGTAAAGACTTCTGAGGGAGATTTAGTAGTAAACGTCATGTTAGCTAATTGTTGTGGAGTCATCTCTTTGACTGGCTGGGCATCGGCAGAAGGCGCGTCTAAAATTGGGTGGCCGGCTTCCACTGAAAGAGATCCTAGTGTTTTTTTGCCTTCGGATAGCTCTAAGGAATCCTTCGCTACACCAGTACCAGCTTTGTCGGCCGTAGCAGCGGTTCCCTGTGATTTATTCACATCTATATCCCAATTTCCAGTCTGTCCTTGTGAAGAAATATTAAAATCATTCATATAGTTCTCCTAAACTGTTTCAATTCCAATTGTAAAACCGTCTTTATTAGGTAATTTTTTGGGCTTCTTCAGTTGGTTTCCCTACTTTTTCCAGTTCTTTTCTTAAACTTTCTAATGTTAATGATGATCGATCTTTAAGTGTGGCATATTGAGGTTTATCACCGGCGCGCTTTAAGGCCATTTCTAAGGCCATCATCGCGGAAAGTTTATCTCCCATTTGTAAATAGCAATCGGAAGAATGATAATGGGGAACTGGGCTTTCAGGATCCAACAGAGCACAAATTGCATACACTTGTACGGCGCTTTCATAGCCTTTTAGCATGTGGTAACAAGCGGCTAAACCCATCGAATATTTTGGTTCTGTGGCATTTAGCATAATAAGCAACCGAAACAATTGTGCTGCATCCTTATATTTCCCTGTGTTATAAAGACGATAGGCTTGGCCATAAACCCCTTCGACCATGGAATCACTCATTCCAATTAAGTCTTTGGGTGCCAAACCTTTTTTTGCCACGTTATCCGTGGCGGATTTTACTTTCTTATCTTTTTCTTGTTTTAATTCAGCTCCTACATTTGAGGCGGCTTTCTTGATTTGACTTTTTTCACCTTTCATAGGGGAGTCTCCTTATTAATCTAGCGATATTTCTTAGAAAATTCTGCATTTTGAGTTCTAAATTCTTTTGTGCTGAATTAAATCTTTAAGCCTCGAGTCTCTAAACTTTATTTTTATTCTTAATTGCTCCTGGCAAATATTTTTTAGCTTATCTAAAAATTGCGCCTAAAATTGTACTCATTTGCTGAATAAGTGCTGTGGTTAAATCACTTTGTTGTGTGACAGCATCGTTACTTTGGTTAACGTTGGATTGCAAAGCCTTGGCATCATCCCCGACGATAGATCGATTAGAACGTAATTGTTCTGTGAATGTGGAGTTTAATCGGTTTAAGTCATCGCGCGCGCCTGGATCCGAACCGCCACCGCGATCAATTGAGGGCATTCCATTAGCACGAATAAATGTTGGGACCTGATTCATGACGTCGGTATAGGATTTTTGCCATTGAGACAAAAATGACAGTCTGTCAGCTTGCGCTGCCGCCACTCCTTGCAACGATTCGATCATTGAAACGAGTAAACGGAAGAGGCGATCCAAAATTAACACTTTTTTAGTCGATGAAGTGGAGACGGATGTAATTAAAGGTCCCGATGCCCCACTTAAACTGCGGCTATATTCTTGCTGAACTTGCTCAAACCAGTTGTAGAATTGTTGGCTCGGAATGAAGTACCCATTAGAGCCATCGCCAGTTGTGCTAGTAAATTTCAATACATCTTGATAAAACTTTTCTAGACGTGCGTCAAAGTCTCCTCCAGGGAAAAATGCCTCATAAATTTGGCGATATGAGCTTATATCAGCAACTGTTACAGGTGTACCGGTATCATTTAAAACAGCAGTTCCTGTTAAATAGGTGTGCCATTGGGTAAAAAAGTCCAAGGCGTTTCCTACTGTGCCGACTTCTGATTGAGGGTTTGGCGGATTCGTTTTATAGGGATATCTAGCGATAAAATGTGTAAATGCATCTTGAAACTGAGCGGCTATATCGGCTGCGCTAGCCCCGGTTACTGCGCTCCAGTCTCCTGGATATCCAATGATGTTTCTATATTCATTTAAAAATCCGGTGTAAGCGGCTCCTGCCGTCGAGCCTGGATCTGAACCACCTAAATAAGCGCGAAAGGTGCTCATAAAATCATCCCATGTAGTGGGAAGACGGGTTGTGCTTGTAGAAAATTGTTGGAAAAAAAAGTTTAAGCTTTTGGACTGAGCAGTCGCTTCCGTATTCATTCCCACATAGGCGGGTTGAGATGTGTTAGTGGGTGGAATTGACTTAAATAAAATATTTTTCAGGTTTTCAATGAACGTGAGTCCATTAAAACCAGCTTCATCTGGGGAGGTAAAGCCCAAATCTTGTCCTGAAGTTGCCATAATCTGCTCCTTATACATAATGTTTTTGAGTCATAGGAGAAGATAAAGTTCAGTTACGCCAAATCTGGTGAGAGGCTCAAAAACCTTTATAATTCATATTATACTAATAAAAGAATTATTTTTATATATGTTTAGAAATAATTTCTTATTACTTCGCTATTCCTTGTGCCATTTTTGTAATAATTTGAGTTAAAGCCTGTAAAATCGCTGAGGCAGATTTATAATATTCTTCAAAAACGAATAAATACCGTCTGACCTCTTCTTTTTGGCTGTCGTTAGTGGATTCTCCTGCCGTAATGGCAAAGGTTAAATTTTGTTGAATTAACCCAGCTTTTGCGGCATTTACGTTATTGTGCTGATCTTGGTTATCCAACATCCACGTTTTGAAGGCTTTAAAAGCATCCAAGCTATTTGTAGTGGTAGTAACTGGCACTCCACTGACAGCAAAATAAGTGTCCATATCTCTGACGACAGTCTGTAGCCTGCCGAGCAGCGTATTTGCTAGTTGGGCACTTGTATCTACTTTAGTAATTGGAATCAATTTTGTAATTTCATCTTTTAAACGCTCCCGCAAAGAGATCAAATTAGCCAAAGCATCTGGGAGTCCTACTCCTGGAACCGCAGAACCAGCCGCATTTGTGCTTCCTAAATCCACAGCTAGGGTTGGATCGACAGCCTGTCCAAAGTAAGCGCTGGCCGCCCTGGCATATTGAGCTCGGAATAGACTGGGGTCACTATTAGTTCTAGGTCGAGTCACGTCAAAGAAGGCTGAAAAAGGTTTTTTAGCTGCAGGCTGAACTCGATTATGCAGAGTTTGCAAATCTTGCAGGATGTCAAGTGAGTCTTTAGTAGTACTTAACGCTTCTTCCAACGCTGCTAGACTATTAGCCATCACTTCATTACCAGTTTTGATATAAACTAATTCCACTAAAGCTTGTAGGCTTCGATTCGCTTCCCCTGAGGAAGCAATGGCTGCATTTAAAATTGCGGCTATCACAGAAGAAGCTGCAGCTAAAGACTTCCAAACTTGAGCTTGCCCAACGCTAATAGACCCCGCTGGATCGGCAATTTGAGCTGCCTTTAATGACTGAATGATTAAATCCAAGTCTCGAGCCATTTCGGTCGTTAAAAAGTATCGCTTAGGAGGCAAACTTGGATCTACTTGAACTGCCATCCCGTTTTGCGCTAAATCCAGAAATTGTTGGATGGAAGCACTCATTTGATCAGCTGTAGCTTGGGTAATCGAAGTGGGTGCAGTAGAAGCTGGCATGTTGAAAACTTGGACAAAAATCTGCAAGTATTGTTGAAACGCCTGGCCAACTTCTTTAGCGGTGTACTCCAAGTTAGCTTGATACGTCACACCATCAATGGTGACTGGAATCAAACTGATAGAAGTCATACTTAATCTCCTTAATCAACTTATCCGCCTCGGCTGGCCCCTGCCACCTTTGACGAATAATTGTTCGTTATGTGAACGTAACCTTAATTTTAAAAAGGTTATAAATTTTTAAGTTTAGCTTTCTAGCTTCTTTATCTAGGATCTCCTATTATCATTCTATCAAAAAATTTCTTTATTTTCAATGACCATTCCCTCTTGGGGGTACTCTATAAAAACTCTCGTCCTCTTACCCTATATATTCATTGAATCAATTGGCCGAGATGTTTGTTGCATGCCTAAATCAGGGATCGCGGTCGATAATAAAACATTAGCCGGTTCTTTGACGCGACTCAAAAAGTGTGCCAACTCTAAAGTTGGATTCGTTAAATCGCGCAAATTGGAAGCCCATTCCTTAACAATTGAGTCTTGCCCCAGGGATTGAAGTTCTTGAATTTGCTTGCTGAATAAACTCAATGCTGAAGTTGGAACAGAGGCTTCTTGATCCACAAGATGCGACTCAGTGGTAACCCCTAATAACGCTAAAGTGTAATTAGAAGCTAACCGTTGAGCAGAAGAAGGCCCTAAATCTGCAGCGACAGACCCCGCAATGTGTGCATTTAGTTTTTCTGCTAAAGCTTGAGGTCCAAGCACGTTATCAAGGCCAAGTGAGGTTAAAGGATTTTGACCAGTATGTCTTAAATCAATAATCACAGAATTTGAGACGCTATTAGCTTCAGAGGACGCGATTCCTCTCGATTGTAATTCCTCGCTGATTACTTTGCGCAGTTCAGCGACGCTATTGATGTTAACTCTTTCCAAGGCACGCTCGCTGATGAGTGAAGCTATGGCGGTTGTTAATTTATTTTTGAGCGTTTGGAATATGGAAGTCGCTAATAGTTCCTGATCCAACGAGCCTTGTTGCAATGCATTGGTAAAAGAAGCTTGAGCCAAACCTAAGGTCACATCTCTTGCAATGAGAGAAGCTGTTTGGGCTTCGATGCCTGATTTGGCCAAGTCAGCCGCTAATGTCAGTTGGAAATCCGTTGCGTTATTTGCTTTATTTAAGCTCCGAGTGGCAGCATTTGCCACTGTGGTGGTATCTTCTCCCAGATTCAAGTTTTCTGTCAGAGTGGCAATAGGCAAATTTGCAGTGGAGAGACCCGCTCCGAGAGCCGCAGATAAGTAAGGTAAACTAGCAGATCCAGTTAATTCTGCGACCGCAAGCTGAGCCAATACATCGGCTTGTTCCGTTGAAAGACCTTGATCTTGAAATTCTTGGGAAGTCGCTTGGGTTAGAGCATTCGGATCGTTTACGTCTGCCTTAGCTAAAACGTTTACTAATGCTTCGTTGACAGAAGAAGAGTTCACTCCCCCTCCAAATCGAGCTGCCACAGCTGAACTAATCAGGGAGCGGGAAAGAGTATCTTGCAAGATATCGCTATTGGAAGAGCCTCTAGAGCCAGAAGCAAGTTGCACTGCCCCTTCAGGAAGGCCCGCTACATTTCCCAAAAATTGTGAAATTAATCCTGGTGCTTCTAAAGAGATCGCTGCCTGCACTAACCCAATTTGCAGCAATGCCAACGTGGTAGTGGAAGTCAAAACTTTGGCCGTATCGGTTATTCCTTGCTCTGATAACCCTGCATCGCTCAAGCTGCTGACGATAAATCCCTGCAGGTCATTTTTAAAGCTATCGCTGCTGATGGTGCTAGTCAAATTTTTAAGAAAACCAAATCCCACTGATATCCCTACGGCAGGACTTTCAGAGGGAATGAGTCCTAGTTTTTCAGCCAGGATATTAGTCGCAGGTAAAGAAGAAAATAAGCCAACGCTACCTAGTAAACGTACCGAATTAAGGACGATCGAATCGAAAACACGAGGACTATTAGGAAGCTTTTCCTGTAAACTTTGTAGAGTATAGTTCCCTAATGACAGTACTCTTTCTAAATTTGGCGAACTCAGACCTAAAACCATCGCGGTCAAAGAAGATCCGCCGGAAGCCTCTGTGCTTGTGCCTGCAAAAGAAGCTGGATTTTTTTCAATATAAGAATTCACAAGATAAGGCGCCCTCCCGGCTAAATAGAATCTCACGACTTGCAAGTAACTTGCATTTAACGCAAGGATGTCATTAAGAGCCAAAACAGCTGGCATTGCTTGGTCGACAACAGGTGCATAATAAGTCGCAAGTAAAGTCGTTTGAGAAGGTGCAGGTGCCACGGGTGGAACGGGAGCTACTGATCCAGGAGGGACCGCCACCGAAGTGACAGGGATTTGGGCAGGAGGTGATTGAGTAGCTATGGGTAATTGGACATTGATATGACTTAGTGTGGGAATTTGAGGCAAAAGAGGCAATCCGAGAGCAGCTGCAGTGGCATTCGCTTTATCAATTTCAGCATTACGCGCTGCTACCGCTAAATTATAGATGTCTACAGCATTATTATAATCAGCTTCACCTTGAGCAATGTCAGGATTCCGGCCATCAAAATAGCTGGTATAAGCATCAACAGCAGCATTATACTGAGTTTGGTCAATAACCCCGTTATTGTAATCATCAATCGCTTGATTCAAAGCTGCAATAGCAGCTAAATCACCTGGCCTGCCCGATTGGATCGTAAGATTAAGGCTGACTGAAGCATCATTGATATCCCGTATATCAGCGTTAGCACCAGAATTCACATCTTTAGCTGTATTCGAATAGTCTGCAATATCCAGGAACAGCCTGATCAATTGTAAAGCGACTGAAGCGCTTTCGACATTCATTAAACGATTTTGCAGGTAATCGAGAACTTCGGTTTCCTTTGCTTGAGTTTGAAATTCAAGAATCGCATCTTTCACTACTCTAGCATAAGCAATTAAAGACAACCCTGTACTGGGTTTAGGTAAAAGCGGGCCTCCCGAAGAGCCAATTAACTCCAAAGATAAACTAGTTGATCCGGAAACAAGAGCAGACGATGTTGTATCTGCGATTGGGGTAGCGGTAAAGGAAGCCGAAGAGGAAGATGTCGCAGTTTCAGTGGGCTCCACAGCAGATTCAACAGATGAATCAAAATAAGGATCGACTAAAGGAGTTGCACCTGGAGGAAGAGAGTTCATGTTAGGACCTGATTCTGGTAGTGACATTGTAATTCTCCTTGGTTGTGGTTACAATGGCGATCTAGTCCAGACGACTAGGGTGATTTTCTTTCTATAGCATGATTCCTTTTCGAAAGTTAGAAAGTTTAATCAACATTTTTTAATTCTCTAATTCCATTATAACATAGTTTCTTTTTAAAATTCACTCTATATTACAATTGAAAATTGACTAAATTGATTGAAGTTAAATAACAGGATCAAGAATTTCAATTTCAACTTTGATGGAACTAACTGTTAAGTTAGGATGGCGCGGATCTTGAGAACTGATCGGTTCTATACAGACAAATGGTGCGTTTTTTGGGTGATAAAGCTGCCAAGAATTTTCAGCTGATTGACAATACAACCTTTTTTCTAATCGATACAGGGCAGCATCGAGTGTCATTTTCCCCTCTCTTAAGTTTGGAAATGAATACAAAGTACTATCAATATTGTTGCCATTTAAAGGGATTACAACCTCATTTTGATCATTAATTGCCCATGGCAAAGGAACTTTGCTTCCATTTTCGAGCATTTTATTTTGAAGACGTGAGTGTACAGTCCCTATTTTTGTAGGTAAAGCGTAGTAATAATGCAATCCAACCACAGAATCCGCCTCACTCACCACAGAATAATCAATTTTTAATCCGGTAGGCGTTAAATCGCACCGAAAATGCATTTTAAAATTTTGTCCTTCAAGTGCGGACAATTTGATGCCTTGCCATAGATCATCCCCAGAAAGCTGCGCCTCGATATGCGTTTCAGAAGATTCTGTTTTCCAAGGCGCATAACGTCCAATTCCATGGGAAAAAGGCTCTTGTACTCCCCCTGCTTTTACGCGCGCAATGTGCGGAAAGAGCGACTCATCGGCAATAATTGGGAGGATTTCGGTTTTTCTTCTATGAAAGTGCGGTCCAATTAAAGCTCCCATACCTGCAAATCTTTCTTCGAAAAGGGGAAAAGTGCTTTGATCGATCACTTCAATCTCTCCCCTCTTGTAACTGATCATATTCATCCCTTTTTCAGGAAGAAATACAGCTTCTAACGAGATTCCGTCTGCGGTGCGGTTTTTTAAAGTGATTTTATCCATCGTGACTCCGTTAATGAGAAGTGTAGCGTCCAACTGAAAACCCAAGCCAAATAAAGTAAAGCAGAACTCCAATTAATAAAGCTGTTGATAAACTTTCTTTTAAAGGAAATTTTTTCTGTAAAGCAGAGTAAGCTGGGTCATGAGAATCGTACCAAACAAGCGCCGGCTTTGAACGCATACTTAAAAGCTCTTGCTCAACAGCCCATTCATTTCGAAACAGCGGCGCATCTAACACAGTAACCCCTTGGTAACGCGTCCCTTTATCCTCAAACTCATAAGTCCCCTTTAAGGCATATAATTCCTCTTCCCAACCCATTAAATCACCTAATGACCATCTCTCTATCTTTAAAGGCGACCACATAAGTTCTGCTGTCATCGTTTGGGCGTCTAAACGATAGAAAGGATAGGCTTTGTAAGCAGTCGTAGCGGTAAAGGCAAGTACTATAAGGGAGAGAAAACCGAGTAAAAACAACCAGATTGGATTTTTATGCATAAGAAGACTTCTTTGATGAATGAAATTTTGATGTATATCACAACCTCTGAACTTTCTACAAGCGAAGACATCTTAGCCTTGGCGTGGCTTAGTCATATCTTGTGCGAATTTACATTTTTGAAACTTATTAAAAAGGACATACCAGCACCTTAATAGATTGAATAAATCTGTATTAATCACCTACAATAAATTTAATAACAATAATAAATTATCCTTATTAAAAGGAGCTTTCTATGGAAATTCAAAGATCTTTATTTGGTGCAGGCGAAGTGAACTTAAACGAAAAGGCACACCAGGAAATAGCATTTT